>Ga0209024_1000116_pt1 | contig 154431 bp, 153 predicted proteins | sample AutmiccommunBRH5_FD_187380 | JGI IMG/M metagenome (GOLD analysis project Ga0209024, IMG submission 187380) | Deep subsurface microbial communities from Mt. Terri, Switzerland - Autotrophic microbial communities BRH/5 (SPAdes) (version 2) | ecosystem: Environmental > Aquatic > Deep subsurface >...
TGAAACCATGGATATCTATGCCCCGCTTGCCGAGCGGGTCGGCATGTATGAATATATGCGCGAGATGCAGTTGCTGGCCTTCCAGCACATGGAACCGGAAGCCTATGAAACGATCACCAAGCGACTGGAGGCGATCAAGCTCGGCGACGAGGGGCAGGTAGACAAGATCTCCCAGTCGATTCAGAAGGCGTTGGAAAGCGGCGGCCTGGTGGCCGAAGTCAGCGGCCGGGAGAAGCATCCCTATTCGATCTGGCGCAAGATGCAGGAGCGGCACGTCAGCTTCGAACAGCTGACCGACATCATGGCGTTCCGCGTGGTCACCGACAATAGCGCGGAATGCTACCGGGCGCTCGGCATCCTGCACAAGAAATGGAAAATGGTCCCCGGTCGGTTCAAGGACTATATCTCCACGCCCAAGCGCAACGGTTACAGCTCGATCCATACGACCATCATGCACGGCACCAATATGCGCGTGGAAATCCAGATCCGCTCGCAGCGCATGCACGAGGACAATGAATTCGGTCTCGCCGCGCACTGGGCCTACAAGCAGGGCAATCGCCCGGATGGCCAGGCCGGCTGGATTCGCGATCTGATCGAGATTCTCGACCAGGCCGAGGATGCCGAGGAATTGCTCGAGCACACCAAGCTCGCGATGTACCAGGACCGGATTTTTGCCTTCACCCCAAAGGGCACCCTGCTGCAGATGCCGCGGGGATCGACCACCGTCGATTTCGCTTATGCCGTGCACACCGATCTCGGCAACCAGGCGGTCGGGGCCAAGGTCAATGGCCGGCATGTGCCGCTGCGCACCCAGTTGCAGAATGGCGATGTCGTCGAAATCCTGAAATCCAAGGGCCAGGAACCCCAGCCCGGCTGGCTTTCCTTTGTCATCACGGGCAAGGCGCGCGCCGCCATTCGCCGTAATGTCCGGTTCAAGGAACGCGACGAGATGATCGCCATCGGTACCGAACTTTATGAAGAGATCATCGAGCGGCTGCCCGGCAAGATCGGCAAGCGGGCGATGAAGGCAGCGCTGAAACGGCTCGACATGGAGGATCCGGATGACCTGATGATGGCTATCGGCACGCGCGATCTGAGCGACCGGGAGGTAATGGAAGCAATCATGCCCGGCAGCGTCCACGACAATGACGACGAACGGCAATGGCCCGAACAGGATCGCGCGATTTCGATCAAGGGCCTGACCCCGGGGGTTGCCTTCAATCTCGCCGAATGCTGTCATCCGGTTCCCGGCGACCGCATTGTCGGCCTGCGGCGCAGCGGCGAAAATGTCGAGGTCCACACGATCGACTGTCAGAGCCTGGCCGATGGCGTGGATGCAGACTGGGTGGATCTCAGCTGGGGAAATGAAAGCGACGGCGCGCCCGCGCGGCTATGCGTGGTGCTCCACAACAAGCCGGGAACGCTGGCGGAAATGGCCGGCGTCTTCGGATTTCACAATGCCAATATCCTGAACCTGCGCCTGTCCCACCGCGACGGTCCGTTCCACACGTTCGACGTCGATCTGGAGGTGCATAACGTCCATCATCTCATGCGGATATTGTCGGCCCTGCGCGCGTCGGACGCGGTCGCCCAGGCCGAACGCGCCTGATTGCCATTTGCGATTGCTCAGGGAGCGGGCGGTGGTCCGCCGGGAATGCCCTGTGCCTGCATCTGCTGCCGCAATTCTTCCATCTGCGCCTGCGATATGAAATCGAGCAGGGTCACGTCGAAGATCAGCAGGCTGTTCGGTGGAACCTGTTCACCCGGTGACGCTTCGCCATAGGCGAGGTCTGAAGGAATCCAGATGCGATATTCGCCGCCCTTCTGCATCAGTTGCAGCGCTTCGGAAAAACCCGGCACGACCCCGCCAACCGGCATCGGAGTCTGTTCGTTGGCATCGAAGATGGTGCCGTCGCGCAGCCGGCCTTCATATTTGACCAGTGCGGTATCGGTGGCCGTCGGCGATGGCCCCTCACCCGGCTTCAGGACCTTGTACTGCAGGCCCGACGCGGTTGTTTGCACCCCGTCTTCATCGGCATTGGCCGCGAGAAACTGCTCGTTGCTCGCGCCGGTGACAACGGCATTTTGGGTTCCCGTATAAGCGAGAAGCAGCGCAGCAGCGACAATCAGCGCGACGCCCAGCCAGATCTTGGTCAGCGAACCTTTTTTGACGGGATGAATCGGAACCGTGGTGACAGACATGGGCAGGCTACCTTATGTTCGTGGAGCCGAAGCGCTTAAATCAGGCCGTCGCGTTCCATCCGCTTGCGGTCCATCTTGCGGGCGCGGCGAACGGCGGCAGCCTTTTCGCGGGCACGCTTTTCGGACGGCTTTTCATAGTGGCGACGAAGCTTCATTTCGCGATAGACGCCTTCACGCTGCAATTTTTTCTTGAGCGCGCGGAGCGCCTGATCAACATTATTATCGCGAACCATGATTTGCATAAGACTGAGTAACTCCGTTCAAATTTCGTAGCGGACCAGAAGCAATTTCTTCTGGCCTGAATTGGTGTAAAAGCCATAAAAAAGGGTTTGCAGCAGAATCAATCCGCTTCAATCTCGCGCCGCCTATCAATTTCTCGGCACCGAGGCAAGCTTTTACACGATTCTTTGCCGGAATGGCAGGCGCTTTGCATTCCGGTTTCCCGCGCTTTGCTATAGAATGCCGGACAAGGACAATATCAGCCGATTCGAGGAGAGAGAAAATGGCCACCGCGATCAATATCCAGTCCAGCTGCAGCGAAGACGAATGGAAGGCACGCCAGCGGCTCGCGGCCTGTTACCGGATTTTCGCCTTTCTCGGCTGGGACGAGCTGATTTTCAACCATATCACGCTGAAGGTGCCGGGCGAGGACAATGCCTTTCTGATCAATCCCTATGGCCTGCATTTCAGCGAAGTGACCGCCTCGACCCTGGTCAAGATCGACATTGACGGCAACACGCTTGATGGCTCGACCTACCCCGTCAACAAGGCGGGCTTTACCCAGCACAGCCTGTTTCACCGCGAACTGCCCGATGTTCACGCCATCATCCATACCCATACCACCGCAACCATGGCGGTGTCCTCCGTTGAAGGCGGTCTGCAGCCGATCAATTTCTACGCCGCCGCGATCGTCCCGCGTCTCGCCTATCACAAGTTTGAAGGCATCACCGTGCACGAGGACGAGGGCCCCCGCTTCCTCGCCAGCCTCGGCAAGAAACGGATGATGATGCTCGAAAATCACGGACCGGTGGTGATGGGCCGCACCCTGGAAGAAGCCTTCCTCAACCACTGGGTGCTGCAACGCGCCTGCGAAATCCAGATGCAGACGCTGTCGATGGGTAAGCCGGTACTGATCGGGGAAGATGTGATAAAAAAGCATCTTGAAAATCTGTCCCAGGCCTCGATCGATCCGCTGCAGCAGGGCGTGCCCGAATTCGACGCGATGGTGCGGCTGGTGGATCGCGAGGACAAAAGCTGGCGGGAGTAAAACATTGCGATTGTCATGCTGAACTTGTTTCAGCATCTCTTGCTGAACAAGCAACTCGAAGAGATCCTGAAATATTTGGTACTTATATGAATCAACCAAAGTCGTCATTGCGAGGAGCCGAAAGCGACGCGGCAATCCAGGGCGTCTAGCCGCCATCGTTGGTGATTGCCGCTCTGGATTGCTTCGCTGCGCTCGCAATAACGTCCTTGGGGCATTAGGAAATTCATCCAGCGGGTCCAGGATGACGAGTAGAGCCTCATGACCATGCTTCTTGATACATTAAAGCGCCAGTATCACATCGCTTCAAAACTGCTCCATTTTCATCTCGACGGCCTGACCACGGAGGAATGTCTGTGGCGCCCGGCAGCAACCGGATTGCATGTATATCCGCAGGCCGACGGTCGGTGGCTGGCCGATTGGCCGGATAGCGAAGCCTATGCCATCGGGCCGGCGAGCATTGGCTGGCTGAGCTGGCATCTTGGCTACTGGCTCACAATGGTGATCGACCATTCCTGCGGGTCGGCAGTGCAGGAACGGGCCAATATTCGCTGGCCGGGGGATGCAGATAGAACGATCCGCTGGATCGGCGACCTGCAATCCACATGGCAGGACTTAATCGACAATATGGACGAAGCGGAGCTGCTGTCCGACGAGAGGACAAACTGGCCCTTCGAAAATCGGCCCTTTGCGGATATCATTGCCTGGTCTACCGTGGAAATGACCAAGAATGCATCTGAGATAGGATATGCCCGCTTTCTCTACGCCAGCAAAAACAACTGAACGAGCCATTGGAATATCATGACCAGATTCACCGTCAATGACCGGCCCGTCTGGTACCGGATGGATCCCGACACGCCGCTGCTCTGGGCGCTGCGCGATGCGTCCAACCTGACCGGCACCAAATATGGCTGTGGCACCGGCGACTGCGGCGCCTGCATGGTCGAGATCGACGGCGAGGCGATCCGCTCCTGCCTGGTCACCATCGGCGAGCTGGAAGGCCGCTTTGTCACCACGATCGAAGCGCTGTCGCGCGATCGCAGCCATCCGGTGCAACAGGCCTGGGCAGCGGAAAATGTCCCGCAATGCGGTTTCTGCCAGTCTGGCATGATCATGGCCGCGGCGGTCCTGCTGAAGAAAAACTCCAATCCGTCCAATGCCGCGATCGACGAGGCGATCACCAATATCTGCCGCTGCGGTACCTATCCGCGCATCCGCGAAGCGATCCAGCGAGCTGGTCGGGTGGCGCGGGGGGAAGCCGTGCTCAGCGCTGCCCCGCCACCCGGCATTGATCCCGAAGATGCCGCCAGGGCGGTACCGGCGCTGACGCCCGGGGATTGACCTCTCCCCCGGCTTCACCCGGGCAATGGACTGCTAGAAACCGAACTTCACCGTCAGCCGCGCGTTGAGCGGCTCGCCGGTCGAGATATTGTCATTGTTGTGGACCGACGGGTAATAGGTCTCGTCGAAGAGATTCTCGACATTGAGCTGGACCTGGACCTTTTCGCTGACGTCATAATAAAGAGCGGCATCGACCCGGGTGAAGGAAGGTATCCGGACACTATTGTCATTGGTGGCGAACTGGCTTGACTGGTGCGTCACCCCGGCACCGGCCCCGAATTTATCGGTAAAGTCATATTTGGTCCACAGCGATATCATATGTTCCGGCACCTGGAACAGCCGCAGATCCTGACCGCCAGCCGTGGCCGCATTGCGCTGCTGCCCATCGAGATAGCTGTAGCCGGCGTTGATCTGCCACGCCTCGGTCAGTTTGCCGACCAGTTGCACTTCAAAGCCTTCCGTCCGGGAACCGGACAGGGTCGTATTGCCCTGATTGTCCAGCAGGATCGACTGGTCATCGCGGTCGAGGCGGAACATGGCGGCGGTCAGGCTGAGCGCCGGCATTAAATCCCATTTGACGCCGATTTCGTAATTCTCGAATGTTTCCGGCGCGAGATTCGCATTTGTCGGATTGAGCGTCAGAAACTGGTCACCCGATCTCGGGAGGAAACTTTTGGCATAGCTCGCATAGATCGAGACATTCTCCTGCGGCTTGTAGATCGCGCCAAGACGCGGCGAGAATTTCTCGTCCGTCCGGCTCAGCAGCAGTCCATTCCGGATATCGTTCACGTCGAGGTCGAATCGGTCAAAGCGCACGCCGCCGATGATCTCGAAATGGTCACCGATGCTGATCTGGTTCTGCACATAAAGTGACAGAAACTTGAGGTCGGACACGGTGCTGCGTGTGAACGCCGGGAAGGTGAAGGCCGGAACGACAATCGGGTCGCTGAGCGGCACCACGATCTGATCATCATTGCTCGCGGCAAATAATATGTCGCGCCGCGCATTGGCGGATTGCTGCTGGCCGATTTCATAGCCAAGCAACAGGCTGTGGCCCAGAAGGCCGGTGTCGCCGGTCCACAGAAAATTGCCCTGGGTGATGAAATTTTCACGGTCGGTTGTATCGACATAGCCGTCGAGCGTGACCGAATTGCCGACCGAGGTCAGCCGGACATCATTGCTGCGCGCATCGACCGGATAGACATTGCGATAGAGCTTGTCATAGTCGCCATATTGGGTGGTCGCGCTGAAGCTCAGTTCATCGCTGAAATCATGTTCCACCCGCAACTTCACGATATGGGCCTGCAGCGTGGTGCGGTTGGTACCGGGCTGTCCGAACAGGGTGTCCCGATATCCGGTGAGCGGTCCACACGGGTCCCCGAACGAGCAGCCATTGCCCGCAGTGCGCAGTTCCGCCGGATTGCCACGGTCTACTGCCCGATCATCGTCAACATATTCGTAGGACAGCAATATCCGGTTGTGGTCGTCAAGCTCGGCACCGAAGGTCGGGTTGACCGCAAAACGCCGGCCGTCATAAAAATCGCGATGATTGTCGAACTCTTCGTAGAGTCCATTGAACCGGAAGGCTGCTGTTTCGCCCATCGCGAGATTCAGGTCGCCAGCCAGATAATAGGCACCGAAGCTGTCCACACTGGCGGTGGCCTCGCCAAACTGGCGATCGGCGATCGGCGATTTGGTCACCCGGTTGACAATCCCGCCGCCACCGCCGCGGCCGAAGATCATCGCGTTGGGGCCCTTGTGGATCTCGACCCGCTCGATATTGTAGAGCGGGCGGAAATATTGCACGTCATCGCGTATGCCATCGACGAAGAAATCGGCGGTGGTATTCTGTCCCCTGATGGTGATCTGATCGCGATTGCCTTCGCCCTGGCCGATCGACGCGCCCGGTGTATAGCGGAGAATATCGCCGATATCCTGAAGCGCCTGATCGTCAAGCTGTTCGCGGGTTACCACCGAGACCGTCTGCGGCGTATCGAGCAGCGGAGTATCGGTTTTCAGGCCGGCACTGCTGATCGCAACATAGCCTTCCTTTTCCCCGGTGACGATGATCTCCTGATCATCGGCCATGCCGTCTGCCCATGCTTCCTGGGCGTTGGCCTGTGCCGGAACCGCGGCGATGGCGATCAGGCTGACAGACGCGATAATGCGGAACGGACGGCGCGGTGCAATATTCACAAATAGACTCCCTGATGTGAGAATTATTCTCAACAGCGCGCCTGCTAATGCGACTAATTCTCATATGCAATGAAAAATCTCTTATCTCCGGCGTTTTTCTTTGAAACTGCGGTCGAACCCGTGTTTATGGGGTGGCTCGGCGCAATGGGAGAGAAACATGAAAGCCACGATCTGGCACAATCCGAAATGCGGCACGTCCCGCAAGACCTTGGCGATACTGGAAGAATCGCCTGGCGTCGATCTGACCGTGGTGGAATATCTGAAAAACCCGCCCAGTCGTGCAAAGCTGGAACAGCTTTTTCGCGATGCTGGCATGACCCCGCAGGAGGCGCTGCGCGTCCGAGGATCGCCGGCCGAAGAGCTGGGACTGACGAAAGACGACGCCACCGCAGACCAGATTCTGGACGCCATGGCCAGGGAGCCGGTGCTGATCAACCGCCCGCTGGTCGAGACCGACAAGGGTGTCAGGCTCTGCCGCCCGCAGGACATTGTCCAGGAAATTCTCTGACAGGGCCGCTGCGACGGACGCGAGAGAAGCAGATCGGGAAAATTGATGGCGGTGGTCGCACTATACAGCATGAAAGGGGGCGTCGGCAAAAGCTGTTCGGCCGTCAACCTGGCGTGGAACAGCGCTGTCGGCAGCGCGCGGCGGACATTGCTCTGGGATCTCGACCCGCAAGGCGCTGCTTCCTTCATTCTCAGGGGAGGCCGGACGGAAAAGGACCGCGCACGGGCGATGGTCGCCGGCAATGTCAAACCGGGCAAGCTGATCAGACATACCGAAATAGAAAATCTCGACCTTCTGGCAGCGGACGTCTCGCTGCGCGGTCTTGACCGGCTGTTTTTCCAGATCAGCAAAAAGCGCCACCTCGGCAAATTGCTCAAGGAAATGGGCAAGGCCTATGACCGGATCATCCTCGATTGCCCTCCCGGCCTGACGGAGACGAGCGAGCAAGTATTGCGCAACGCGGATATTGTGGTGGTTCCCGTCATTCCCTCGCCGCTTTCGGAACGCGCGCTGAGCGACGTGCAGATGTTTCTTGACAGTGGCGGCAAAAAACATGCTCCGCTGCTGCCGGTATATACAATGGTGGACCGACGGCGATCAATTCACAACCAGGGCTTGATCCGCAACCCGAAATGGCCGGTCATTCCGATGTCGAGTGCAGTGGAGCAAATGACCTCGCTGCAGGAGCCGGTCGGCAGCTTCGCGCCGCGCAGCCCTGCCGCCCGGGCCTATGCCCGCATCTGGCGGGGTATAGAGAGGCGGCTGGCAAAAAAATAGGCGGACCGGCGGACCTATGCGGACTGTTTGCTATATTCCAGTTGCTGGGCGTCCGGCATGCCGAACAGGTTTCTTGCGTCTTCGGCGATCATCGGGCGACCGAAATAATAGCCCTGGATCTTGCGGCAGCCGAGTTTGCGGATCATCTGCACTTCTTCTTCCGTCTCGGCACCCTCGGCGGTCGTGGACATGCCCAGGGCATCCGCCATCGCGACCACGGCCCGGATAATGGCCAGACTTTCGGGAACATTTTTGGCAGCCCCCTGAACAAAGCTGCGATCAACCTTGATCGTCGAGAATCGCGTTTTACGCAAATAGCCTAGCGAGGAATAGCCCGTGCCGAAATCATCCAGCGACAGATTGACGCCGAGGGCGATGATCTGATCGAGCATTTCTGCCGCACCGGTACCCTCGCGCATGAAAATGCTTTCGGTTACCTCGATCTCCAGCCTGCTTGGCGGAAGCCCGCTTTCCTCGAGGGCGGATACCACCGTCGACAGGAAATTCGCTTCGGTCAGCTGGTCGGCGGAAACATTGACCGCGACCTTGACCGTGGACGGCCATTGCATGGCTTCCTTGCACGCCGTGCGCATTACCCACTCGCCGATCGAAACGATCAGGCGCGCCTCTTCTGCCAGCGGTATGAATTTGGCCGGCGAGACAACGCCGAATTGCGGGTTGGTCCAGCGCAGCAGCGCTTCGAAGCCGACCACCCCACCCGAGTCCGCGCTCACCACCGGCTGGTAGTTCAGCGACATCTCTTCATTTTCCAGCGCCTTGCGCAAGGCGATTTCCATGACCCGCCGCTCTTCCGCCTGCACATGCAGCGTTGGCTCGTAATGGGTGAAGGCCCCGCCGCCCTGATCCTTCGATTGATACAGCGCCAGATCGGCGCTGCGCATCAGCATTTCGACCGTGCGTCCGTCCCGCGGACCTATCGCCGTGCCAACGCTGGCGCCGATATACAGGGTATGCTGGTCGACTTCATAGGGCCGGGCCAGGGTCTCGATGATCTTCTTTGCCAGCGATTCCATATAGCTTGAGTCGCTCGCATCCTTGACCACGATCGCGAATTCATCGCCGCCCAGACGACCACACAATTCATTGTCGGTCATGATCGATCGCAGCCGGTCGGACACGCGCGCCAGCAACCGGTCGCCCACCGGATGGCCGAGCGTGTCGTTGACCGCCTTGAACCGGTCCAGGTCGATCATCATGAAACCGCAACGGCTGTTCCACTGGTCCGCCGTCTGCATGGCCTTTCTCGCCGCATCGGTCAGCTGCAGCCGGTTCGGCAGACGGGTAAGCGTATCAAACCGCGCCAGGTTCGAGATTTTGTCTGCCGATTCGCGCTGCTCGGTAATGTCCGACCCAACGCCGCGGAAACCGTGAAATGCGCCGTTGTCGTCGAGCTTCGGCGAGGCGGATAATTCCCACCAGCGGTTTTCCCCATTGATCTGCACCGGCACCAGCATGTTGCTGAAACTGTCGCGGCGTTTCAATTTGTCTGCCAGTTCGTGCAGGGCGGTGGAGAACTTGCCGCTCTCCCAGGATTCGCCGGCGACCATTTGCAGAAACGGCTTGCCTTCGATCTGTTCTGCCGGCTGCCCCAGCGCGTGAGCGAAACGTGGCGAAACATGCGTGATGCAGCGCGAAGTATCCGTCTGCCAGAGCCAGTCGGCCCCCGTATCCTCGAATTCCTTGAGCAACAGGCTGACCACTTCGCTCTTCTCGGTCAGGCTGGCTTCCGCCACCCGCCTGTCAATGAACGAGCGGCCGGTCATCAGACAGGCCGAGATCAACAGGACCGTGATCGCCAGCGAAGCGCCGGCCATATGGAGATTGCCGACGAAAGACCAGCCAAAGACCATTGCCGCGCCGGACGAGGATATGAACAGAATGCTGCTGAGCGGCATGGTCGAGAAAAGCATCGCCGAACCCACCATCAGGCAGAGGATCGTGGCCCAGACCGGTATCATGGTCAGAAGGTCGCTGCTGAAGGCAAAAATCAGGAAACCGGCACCCCATAAAGAGCCGGCGGCAAAGGAAATGCCGTACATCACCGCCATATCTTCGCGACTGATCGATTTCCGCTGCCACGCCGCCTGTTTGCGGAAAAGCAGGTGGGCATAGATATAGAGCGCCCAGATAGCTGCCAGCCACAGACCGAGAATCAAGACATTGACCTGACCGATGCCCCATTGCACGGTCAGCAGACTGCACACGATTGCGGATACGATCTTCAGCAGTCCATGCTGTTGATTGCCGTTGAACTGTAGCGCGCGAATCCGTCCCCAGTCGATCCCGCCGGGATCGGAAAGGCCGAGCAATACGCGTAGCGGAATTACCTTTGGTAAACCAGAATGAGCAATATTTTTTAACACCGTTTCTGCATAGGTCGAAAACCTTAGCGAAACGTAAGGACTGGCTTAAATTTTTTTGCGATCTCCGATCATCCGGATCCGGCCGGATTCAGGCCGCGACCGCATAAGGCTGAATATCGCCGGACAGGTACAGATTGCGAGCCTTTGCCCGGCTCAGCTTGCCCGAACTGGTGCGCGGCAACGTGCGCGGCGGCACGAGTTCGATCACGCAATTCATCCCGGTAATCGCTCTCACCTTTTCGCGGATTTCGTTCCACAGCCGCAGCCGTTCGATCTCGTCCGAGGTGCGGCATTGCACCAGCACGGCCGGTGTCTCCTCGCCACCCGGCGTGGTAATCGCAAAGGCAGCAATATCCCCGGCCTTGAAACCGGGCAATTGTTCGACCGCCCATTCGATATCCTGCGGCCAGTGGTTCTTGCCATTGATGATGATCATGTCCTTGGCGCGGCCGACGATATACAGATAGCCGTTCGACAGATAACCCATGTCGCCGGTATCGAGCCAGCCGTCGACCAGGCAGGCAGCGGTTGCCTCCGGGTCGCCATAATAGCCTTCCATCACTGCCGGACCCTTCATCCAGACCTTGCCGACGGTTTTTTCCGCCAGAACCGCTCCGTTTTCCGCACGGATTTCCAGCAGCGTATCGCGCACCGGCTTGCCGCAATTGACGATCGCACGGAATCGTTTCGGGCGACTGCCGTCACTCCGTTTCTCGCCCGAAAGCTCGGTCTCTTCGACCAGCTCCACTTCCATGCCCTCGCCGGAGGGCATCAATGTCACCGCGAGCGTCGCTTCGGCAAGGCCGTAGCTTGGCAAGAAAGCCTTGGCATCAAAGCCTGCGGGTGCAAACGCATCGGTGAAGCGCTGCATCACGTCGGGCCGGATCATGTCCGCACCATTGCCGGCCAGCCGCCACCGCGACAGGTCAAACCGTTCCTGGACATTGGACTGGCTGCCGATCCGGCGTGCGCAGATTTCATAGCCGAAGGTTGGCGAAAAACTGCAGGAAGTGCCGGGATTGCGGGTGATCAGATCCAGCCAGGACAAGGGCCGGCGCGCAAAATCGGCGGTCTTGAGAAAATCGGTCGACACCTGGTTGGCGACCATCGACAGGAAGCAGCCCACCAGCCCCATATCATGATAGAAGGGCAGCCAGGAAATGCAGCGATCGGTGTCATTGATCAGCATGCCATGGGCGTGCGAGCCGAGATTGTGCAGCAATGCCCTGTGCGAAACGGCAACCCCGTGCGGGAACCGGGTCGAGCCGCTGGAATATTGCAGATAGGCAATATCGCCGCTGTTCGCCGTCGGCAGCGGCGTATCGGGCGCGTCCTGGCCGCCAAAGTCATCCCAGCCGTACGCAGCAATGGCGCGGGACTGGCCGGCCGCACCCGCCAGTTCTGCGATCTCGTCCGGAAAAAGCAATATCGCCGGATCGCAGCTGTCAAGCTGCACACCGATCTGGTCGATATAGCTTTCCCTGCCGCCAAAGGAGGTGGGCAAGGGCAAGGGTACCGGCAGCGCCCCGGCATAAACCGCGCCAAAGAACAGCGCGCAGAACTGGGGTTCGGTATCCGCGATCAGCGCCACCCGGTCGCCCGGCTTTATGCCTGCGACGATCAGGCGCCTTGCCGCTGCCAGCGCATCTTCGCGCAATTCCCTGAACGGATAGGCCCGGGCCAGGGTCCCGCGGGCATCGTGAAAGTTGAATCCCCTTTTTCCTTGCGCCGCATAATCCAGAGCGTCGCCCAATGTATCAAAATCGGAAAAGCGCCGCGGCAGCTCATCCAATGTCGGAGTTGGTGTCATTTCGGTCATCCAAAATCCATTTCCGGGAGGTCCAGCCTCGCCAAAATCAGTCTTCTCTCTTCGGCAAGGGCGGATATTTTCTTTTTGCCGCCCCTTTGGCCGCTTGTACCAAGGTCAATGATCACCTCTGGCGTTTAAATTTCGGCCCGACTGTGGCACAAAAAGGGCAAGCGTCATACTCGAAAGCCAAACCGTTGAAAAACAGGGTTAAAACGTTAGATCAGGAGAGCTTGCACCGGCTGGCTATACGCTATGTCGAACGATATGCAACGAGCCGGAAGAAACTGGCCGATTATCTGCACCGGAAAATCCGGGAAAGACAATGGGAGGGTGCAGAGGCGCCGGCGATTGAACGGCTGGTCGAACGCTTCGTCGACCAGGGCTATATTGACGACGCCTTGTACGCGCAGAACAAGGCGTCGGCCCTTACCCGGCGCGGCTATGGCAGCCGGCGCGTTTCGCACGCGCTCTACCAGGCAGGGATCAGCGAGGCGGACGGACGCGAAGCCTTTGAGATCAGCGAAAGAAACAAATGGGTTGCGGCCGATAAATTTGCCCGCAAACGGAAGATCGGACCCTATGCCGAGAGCAGGCAGGACGCGGACCAATGCCGCAAGCAGCTGCAGGCGTTTCTGCGGGCGGGCCATGATTTTGAACTGGCGAACCGCTTTGTCTCCGCGGGTCCCGGAGAGGAAATAACGGCGGAAGACTGACTCCCACCGGAGCAAGCGATCGGCCGTCTTGTCTGGATCGGCCTACCTGTTGTCAGGAATCGCCAGCCCGATATTATTATGATATATGATGTCGGGCGAGTCGAAATGTTAGACATTTGATTTGGCGTAGTTTTGTTCGGAGATCCATCGTGGCAAGCTTGTTTGCGGAATCAGACCCTGCGGATAGTCGTGCGCGCTCTGCCAGAGAAGATGGCCAATCCTCTACCAACAGCGAAATTCGGCGCGCAACGGGGCGCGTGAAATGGTTCGACAGTCATCGCGGTTTTGGCTTCATTGTCCCACAGGACAAGCTCTCTGACGACGAGAATGACTCCCCGCAATCGGATATTCTCGTGCACTGGAGCCTGCTTGAATCCCTCGGTACACGGGAACTGCCGGAAATGGCGGTGGTGACCTGCGAATATGCGGTGGCACCCAAGGGTCTGCAAGCCACGAGAATTCTGGACATTGATCTTTCCGAATGCGGCCCGCGAAGCGATTCTTCGACGGCTTCGCGCATCCGTCCGTCCGTTCAAATCGTCGATGAGAGTTCCGCATTCATCGACGCAGAAGTGAAATGGTTCAACCGCGCCAAGGGCTATGGCTTTCTGATATGCGACGATTTCGGTGGCGATATTTTTCTTCACATGGAAACACTCCGTGACGCAGGCATTGCCGAGATTGTTCCGGGCCAGCATTTGCTCGCCCGCATAAAGGACGGAAATCGCGGCCATATGGCCGTACAGGTTTGCCTGCCTCCCTCGGACTGAAACAGAAAAGCATCCAGATGATCAAGATGACAAAAGCGGCCGCGCTGTTCCTGAGTCTGGTCTGCGCAGCCAGCCTTTCGAGCTGCTATGCCCGGACCGGCGATACCGCGACCGCCGGTCCGCAAAGCGAATTGCCGCAATCCGAGGCCGGTCTCGAACAGGTCCCGTTGAGCATCCGGACATCGACCGCCACCCATGATTTTGTCGTCGAAGTGGCCGCCACCGGCGCCCAGCAGGCACAGGGCCTGATGTTCCGCACCCGGCTCGCGCCTGACAGGGGCATGATTTTTCCGTTTCCCGAGGATCGCGTCGCGAGTTTCTGGATGAAGAATACCGTGATCCCGCTCGATATCATCTTCGTTCGCCGGGACGGAACGATCGAATCGATTGCAGCAAATACGACGCCCTATTCGCTCGCTGCGGTGCGTTCCAGGGGACCGGTCGCCACAGTGCTGGAAATCGCAGCAGGCAGGGCTGCTGAACTGGGGATCGGGCCGGGCGACACCGTAAGCTGGGAATGAAGCTCTGCGCCGGTCGAGATCCCTGCGGTTTGACATTTTTTCATTGCGGAGCGCATGGCTGCGCGGCTAAGCGAACGGCATGAGCATATTGTCCAAAATATTCACTTGGTGGGACGGTGCCACGATCGGCACCAGCCTGTTCAGCGCCCGCAACGGCAAACGCGTCGGCGAGGATGTCTTTGGCAATCAATATTTCCAGGCGAAAAAGGCCGGTACCGGTCATCCTGCCGGACAGCGCTGGGTCATCTACAATGGCTCGAATGATGCCAGCCGGGTGGCGCCCGAATGGCATGGCTGGCTCCATCACAGTTTTGACGAGGTCCCCGAGAGCTATCTCCCGCAGGCGCGTATCTGGGAAAAGGAACCGAGCGGCAATCTGACCGGTACCGCGAAAGCCTACCGCCCGGCCGGCGCACTGGAACAGGGCGGCCACCGGGCGGCAGCGACCGGCGATTATGAATCGTGGAATCCCGCCGAAGCGGAATGACAGGCATGACCCGCCACTCCCTTTCAATATCGGTACTGGCAGCGACGCTTCTGCTGGGCGGCTGCGGCTGGTTCGGCGGCGACCAGGTCGATGAAAATGCCATGGGTCAGGCCGCAGAAAAACGAAAGCTTGCCGCCACCGACGATGACCTCATAGCCCCGGTAACCGAGCAGATCGGCACACCGATGGCGGAACGCGTGGCCACGCTCGGCTTCCTCAACAAGCGCAACGGACTGACCCAGGATCTGGAGCTTCGACCGGGCCAGTCGGTCCGGATTGGACGCGCGGTTGTCCGCCTGCGCGCCTGCGAACGAACCGCGCCCTGGGAATTGACCCCCGAACAGGGTGCCTTTGTCCAGCTTCTCGTCAATGAACGTCCGCCGAACCGGCCGGGTGAAGACCAGTGGAGGCGGGTTTTCTCCGGCTGGCTGTTCCGGGAATCGCCTTCGCTAAACGTTGTCGAGCACCCGATCTATGATGTCTGGGTCAAAAGCTGCGCAATGAGCTTCCCGGGCGAAGAGGATGCACCAGAAGATGCGGTCGACCCGACCGCTCCGCGGACATCCTCGTCCAATCTTGCCAACAGCGCATCCAGCGCACCGAACGAGACCGAGCCGGAAGATGCGGCTCCGGAGACACCTACAGCCCGTCCCTCGCCTCCCCCGCCACCCAGGCCCGCGCCGGCACCGAATGACGCAGCGGAGGATCCGATTGGCGACCTGATCGCCGAGACCGGCGAAGGCGCGTAGCCCCTTACCCGTTTCAGCTCTTCCAGATATTCTTCCTGGCTGATTTCCACCGCGCCCAGCGATGCCAGATGGTCCGTCATGAACTGGCAATCCAGCAACGGAAACCCGCCGAACTTTAACCGGGCCACGAGCCACGCCAGGGCCACCTTTGAAGCGTCCCGGGATCGGGAAAACATGCTTTCGCCGCAAAAGGCACCGCCAATTGCCAGACCATAGAGACCGCCGGCCAGCTTTTCGCGCCCGGTCTCTTCGTCCGGCAACCAGCATTCCACGCTGTGCGCATAGCCCAGCTGATGCAGCTGGTTGAACGCTTCCTCGATTTCCGCATTGATCCAGGTTTCCCGCCGATCCCTGGCCTGCTCGGCGCAAATCGCGATGACATCGGCAAAGGCCCTGTCCACGGTCACCCGGAAACGGTCGGATCTGATGGTCTTGCGGAGCGACCGCGATATCCGGAAATTGTCGAGCGGGATGATCGCGCGCGCCTTCGGTTCGACCCAGAAGGTTTCCGGATCATCCCGGGCATCGGCCATCGGGAAGATTCCCGACGCATAGGCTTTTATCAGTAGGTCGAGATCAATGGTCATGGATAAGGGATAACCCGGTCAGTATCATTCGCCCAGTCGGTAATTGGCAACAATCGCCTGTGTCAATCAGCTATCAGGACACGGGCTTCGTCGGCAATTGCCGTGGCAATGGCAGCATATTCGCTCGCAAATCCGGCATTGGTACGCCAGGCGGCACCGATGCTGCGGCTCACCGACCAGCCCTCGACATCGAGCAGGGCAACGTCGCCGCCGCGAGCCAGTTCGGAACGCACATAAAGGGCCGGCAAGATCGCCAGGCCCAGGCCCGATGCCACCATCTGCCGCACGCTGTCGAGGCTGGTACCTTCATAGTCGCGCAACAGGTTCATGTCATGCTGCTGACACTGGCGCGCCACGTCGCGATGGAGATGGTGCCGGCGGTCCAGACTGAGCACCGGCAGGCCTGCGAGGTCGGAAAGTTCCAGCCGTTCGCGGATGGCGAGCGGATGATCCGGCGGCGCAACCAGAATCAGCGGTTCCCGAAACAGCGGTTCGATATGCAGGTTTTCGCCCTCGATCGGCAACGGCCCAAGCAGCATGTCGATGGAGCCCTTGGTCAGTTCCATCGCCTGCAGGTCGGGAATGCCCTCGCGCATGTAGAAACGCAGGTCCGGCCGGCTGCGGTGCAGCGCCGCAATCACCGGTGGCATCAGATAGGGACCAAGGGTCGGCGAAACACCGAAGCGCAAAATTCCCGCCAGGCTGTCGCTGGCCCGTTCCGCCAGATCGCGGATATCCTTAACCTGGACCAGCACACGGCGCGCGCGATCGGCAATCTCTCGGCCCACCGGCGTCAGTTCGGCGCCATGGGTTCGCCGCTCGACCAGGGTCACGCCCAGTCTTTGCTCCAGGGTGCGCAATTGATGACTCAATGTCGGCTGCGACGCGGCCGCGGCCTGGGCGGCCTTGCCGAAATGGCGATGATCGGCAACGGCGACGAGATATTCGAACTGGCGTAATGTCGGCATGGTTCAGGGATTCCATCATATAGAAGCAGTCTATCGATGCTTACAATTTCATTCGATTGGAATTATCACCTGTACGGCGCCATATCAACCATATCGATGCTGAAGCTCGATAGAAAGAGGATATGCCCCGAATCCGCATAGCTCATCACTCCCTTCCCCCGACCTTGGGGCGGCAGCGCACCCTCAAGCGCTAGCCGCCCCATTTTACAAACAGGACGATGCCAAGATGGTGAAGAAAATGGGCAACGCCCTGCAGCAATTCATTGCCCAGGAAACCAGCGCCGGCATCATCCTGTTCTGCGCCGCCGTGGCCGCGATGATCGCCGTGAACAGCGCGCTCAATCCCTATTATCGGGCGTTTCTCGACATTCCCGTGGCCGTGCAGTTCGGCGGACTGGAAATTGCCAAGCCGCTGGCATTGTGGATCAATGACGGGCTGATGGCGATCTTCTTCTTCCTGGTCGGACTGGAGGTGAAGCGCGAATTGATGGAGGGCCAGCTGTCCACTGCCGAACAGGCCTCGCTTCCGTTGATCGCAGCGATCGGCGGGATGGCCCTACCCGCAGCGGTCTTTGCCTATTTCAACTGGGATATTCCCGGGAATATAGATGGCTGGGCGATTCCGGCCGCCACCGACATTGCATTTGCGCTGGGCGTCCTGGCCCTGCTCGGCAAGCATGCGCCGGTTTCGCTGAAAATCCTGCTGCTCGCCATCGCCATCATCGACGATATCGGCGCGATCATCATCATCGCGCTCTTCTACACGGCCGAGGTATCGAGCCTGTCGCTCCTGCTGGCGGGCGCCGGAACCGTGCTGCTGTTCGTGATGAACCGGCTCGGCGTCATTCGCACCGCACCCTATATTCTGGTCGGCATTTTCCTCTGGATATGCGTGTTGAAGTCCGGTGTTCACGCCACCCTTGTCGGTGTGATCGCCGCGCTGGCGATACCGCTGAACGCCAGGGATGGCAGCTCGCCGCTCAAGCATCTCGAGCATATCCTCCACCCGTGGACCGCCTTTCTGGTGCTGCCGATATTCGCCTTCGCCAATGCCGGCGTGTCGCTCGCCGGATTGCAGGTCAGCGATCTGCTGGCACCGCTGGCGCTGGGAATTGCGGCGGGCCTGGTGGTCGGCAAGCAGCTGGGCGTGTTCGGCTTCATGTTTCTCGCGGCCAGGGCCGGGCTGGTAAGGCGGCCGACCGGTGTCAGCTGGCTGCAGCTTTACGGACTCGCCTGCCTGACGGGCATCGGCTTCACGATGAGTCTGTTCATCGGCAATCTTGCCTTTTTCGACCCGGACCAGATCGAGACGGTGAAACTCGGCGTGATCAGCGGCTCGCTGATTTCGGGCGTGCTGGGCTATGTCGTGCTGCGGCTGGCCTCGTCGCCAGGCCGATTCCAGCAATAGATATCCAGAGCCTGGCGAATCTCCTTCTGTCCCCGGTCCCGTGGCAGGAACCGCAGCGGGCGCGCTCTTGCCGAAAACAGGCAGGCTCCCTCGAATCGGTCGGCGCGCGGTTTAATTCATGCTAGGGGAGGGCCATGAAACGACAATTCTTTCTGGCAGCCGGGCTGGTGTCCGTGGCACTGGGCGCCATCGGTATCGTCCTGCCGCTGCTGCCCACCGTCCCGTTCATGATCCTGGCGGCCTTTTGCTTCGCGAACAGCTCGCCGCGGCTCGAGTCCTGGCTGGTCGAGCACCATGTTTTCGGCGGCCATATCCGCAACTGGCGGGACCGGCGGGCGATTACCCGGCGCGGCAAATGGGCCGCGACGCTTGCCTTTGCCGCCAGCTGCATCATTGCCCTGCTCTTTGTCAAACTGCCGTGGAACCTCGTTCCGATTGCGGCGGCGCTGATCGGCGGCAGCTGGATCTGGACCCGGAACGAGCCGGACCCGGGAAAATTGCCGTTGCAGCCGCCTCCGCAGAAAGAATAGTTTTCGCTGCGGCCAGATATGATAATCTCTCCCGGAATCTTAGGAGAGAATGATGTCGCGGCAGCAATTGTTGGAAATGACCCGCTCACTGGTCGAGCATGGCAAGGCGGACACGATGGAGCTGGTCGACGAGGTGGTCGCGGTACCCGCGTCCGACTATACCGACGAAGCGCGGTTCGAGCGCGAGAAGAATCTCATCTTCAAGCGGCTGCCGCTGATGATGGCCCCGTCCTGCGAACTGCCCGAACCCGGCTGCTACAAGGCGATGGACATGGCCGGCATCCCGGTTCTGATCACCCGCCAGAAGGACGGCACCGCCCAGGCCTTTCTCAACAGCTGCACCCATCGCGGCAATCCGGTGGCGCAGGGCAGCGGCAAGGCCTCGCGCTTCACCTGCGGCTATCATGGCTGGACCTTCAAGAATGACGGCGACCTGCTCGCCATCGCCTCGCCGAAGGATTTCGGCACGGTCGACAAGGCGGCTTTCTGCCTGAAGAAATTCCCGACGCTGGAACGCGCCGGCCTGATCTGGGCCACGCTGGATCCGGATAGCACGCTCGATATCGAAGCCTATCTGTGCGGCTATGACAGCCTGCTCGAGCATTTCGGCTTCGACGGCTGGCACCTGTTCGACCAGCGGACCATTCCCGGGCCGAACTGGAAGACCGCCTATGACGGCTATCTCGACTTCTATCACCTCCCGGTCCTGCACAAGGACACGTTCGGCGCCGATTTTTTCAACCGCGCCAACTATTTCTCCTGGGGCCCGCACCAGCGGCTCTCCTCGCCCTCGAAATTCGTCCAGAAGACCGGCAGCGACGAACAGGTGGATCTCACCCAAATGGACGAGAAGGACTGGCCGATTGATGCGCTGCTGCAGGGCGTCTGGACGATCTTCCCGCATATCTCGATCGCCAGCTTCTACGGTGGCGGCGGTCGCGGTGCGATGATCTCGCAGCTGTTCCCGGGCAAGACCGTCGGCGAAAGTTTCACCACGCAATTCTACGTGATGGAACATGCCCCGACCGACGACGCGGTCCGCCAGGGCGCGCGGGAGCAGTTCGACTTTCTGGAAACCGTGGTGGCGGAAGAGGATTACAAGACCGGCAAGCGCCAGCACGAGGCGCTCCAGTCCGGCCTGGTCGACAAGGTCTGGTTCGGGCGCAACGAAGGCGGCGGCCAGGCCTTCCACCGCTGGGTCGACCGCTTGACCAAGGCCGATGATGCGGAACTCGAGCGGATCTTCGCGCCGCAACTGCAAGCCGCGGAATGATCCGGTTCAGGTCCCAGGTCAGACAGTGCGATACTCCCGGACCGGCGGCAGCGCCTCTTTCCATTTCGGCTGCTCGGCGCGGAGCTTTTCGAGCATTTTCTCCCAATAGGCATCGGTCTTTCCCTTGAACCGGATGTCGAAATCCTCCTGGGTGCGGAATTCGAGCAGCTCGACGCCCTGCTCGCCGACCGTATAGGTATAGGGCGTGCCGGCGGGCAGGAAAAAGCCGTCGCCTGCCCCCATGGCTTCGGTGCCCATCCGGATATCGCCACTGATCAGATAATAGAGGCAGTCGCTGTCATGGCTGTGCAACGGCAGCGGATAGCCGGGCTTGAACCAGACATAGTGCAGCGAAAAGCCGAAGCCGCTGAACAGGCATTTGAGCACCGCTCCCTCGCCAATGCCGGCTTCACCGAGCCTGGCGGCGCCGGCCAGTATCACCGGATCGTCGTCCGCATAGGTCATATGCCCCGCCTCGTCGAGACCGGGCGCGTCCTTGCTCCTGAAAATCCGTAGGACTTTCAGCGGTTCGGGCTTCTCTGCGAGGGGGCTTCCGTCTGTCATATGGTGCTCCGGTCCGGGTTGGAGGGAAAGCATAGCAGGTCAGGCCGCTTCGCAGAAAGTCGACAAATTGACAGGAGCTCGCTATTCCGCCGGAAATCTGGCCACATAATGATTCAGCACTGCCGGGTTGAGCAGATTTCTGAACGCCCCGCCCATGCCGTCATGATCACGCCGCACCACTTCCGCCTCGAGCGCGCCGAGACCGGGCAGGGTCAGCCAGCACAGCGTGCCCGGATGCGCCTGGACCAGTGCGTCGCAGAAAAAACCGGCGAGCGACATGTCGGTCACCTGCACGGGAAAGCTGCTCGAACAGGAAAACCGCATCTTGGCCGGAATCGAAAGCCGGTGGCGCTGGGCACAACGGTCTTCCTTGGCGGCGACCGCATAAGGCAGGTCTGGCAGGCTCTCGAAGCCGATTGTCGGCGGCCGGCCAACCACGGGGTCTGTCATGACTGTCTCCTCGGCGCGGGCATCGCTATGGTGATCGCCTCCCGACTCGATGGTAAATTGGCAACTGACCCTGTTTCGGCGCTGGGGGTAAATTCCGTCTTCCGCCTTCCGGTAAACAACTGGTCCGGCAAATTTAACCATGTCGCGATTCGAACTATTGGCAAACAATCCGGCTTGCCGAATGGCTCGGGGGACGCTAATGCGCGCAAACCGGCTGTTGCGCGAGGGCGAAGCGGCCTGTGCAGGAGTGTAGCTCAGTTGGTAGAGCATCGGTCTCCAAAACCGAGGGCCCACGGTTCGAGTCCGTGCACTCCTGCCATTATTTCTCCAGTTAGATATACTCAGATACGCCCACGCGCCATTATGCGGCGGACCTGAAATCCAGACGCAAGCCCAGCGCGCGAGCAACTTTCATGATTGTGGCAAAGCTGGGATTCCCCTCCTCGGAAAGCGCCTTGTAGAGTCCCTCGCGGCTCATCCCCGTATCCCGTGCGAGTTGGCTCATATTGCGCGCACGGGCAACCACACCAAGCGCGCGCGCGATATAGGCGGCATCGTCACCGCCTTCCTCCATCGTCGCTTCGAGATAGGCAATAATGTCTTCCTCGCTTTTGAGATAATCTGCCGTGTCGTAGCGGCTGAAGGTTTCACTTTTGGCGTCCACCATTTTCTTTTCTCCATTTCTGGCGACCCCACGGGCCTTGTCGATTTACCACTCCTGCCCCTGACTGCCCGAGGCCCGCCTCATTGTCTCAATCCTTCCATTGTTCGGCGATTTCCTTGGCCTTGGCGATGTGGGATTTTTGAGAAGACTTGTTGCCGCCCGAAAGCAGGATGATGATTATCGGTCCTCTCTTCATGTAGTAGACCCGGTAGCCGGGGCCATAATCAATCCGCATCTCCGAAATCCCGCCACCTACGGGTTTCACATCGCCAGGATTTCCACCTGCAAGCCGGTCAAGTCTCGCCTGAATACGCGCCATGGCCCGCCTGTCCCGCAAGCTGCGCAGCCAACGATCGAATGTGGCGCTCTTGACCAGTTCAATCATCATTGTATGATATTTTCTACCTTCATAAATGTCAACCATGGTTATCAGGTGTATTCACTATGCGCCTGCCATTTCAAATGTTAGCGCAACGTCAATGCCCCAGTTCATTTCCGCCATAACCCTGCTGGTTCCCGACTATGATCAGGGGATCGCCTTTTACGTCGGGCTGATGGGTTTCGAGCTGGTCGAGGACACGCCTGTGTCCGAAGGCAAGCGCTGGGTACTGGTGGCCCCGCCCGGAAGCACCGAGACGCGCCTGCTCCTCGCCCTGGCGAGCAACGAAGCGCAGCAGGAGGTGATCGGCGAACAGGCCGGCGACCGGGTGTTCCTGTTTCTGGAAACCTATGATTTCGAAACCGATTACGCGATCATGCAGCGCGCCGGCATCCTGTTTCTCGAGGAACCGCGCGAGGAGCCCTATGGCATGGTGGTCCAGTGGCGCGACCCGTTCGGCAACAAGTGGGACCTGATCGAGCGCTACTGAAGCCTAGCGCTCGATATCGAGCGCGCCGGCGATCATGCCCCAGATCTGGTGGGTCAATTTGGCCGGATCGGGCCGCGGCCGCATGGCCATGGCGTGCATGATGCCGCTGCGCATCGCGCCGGTGATCGCCGCGCCGGCGATGGTCGGGTCGATATGACCACCAATATCGCCGCGCCTGATTCCGGACCCGATATTGCGGATCGCCATTTCGATCATTTCCTCATGCCGGGCCGACTCGACCGCCGCAACCTGGTTGGTATGCGCCATCTTGCCGAGGATGACCGGCGCCATCGGATCATTATAGAGAAATTCGACCGCGGCCATCAGCCGGTCCTTCTCGCGCACCCGCCAGGGGATATCCGGATCGATATATTGATTCACCACCTGGTTGTAGCGATCGTAGAAGGCGTCGATGATCGCGCCCAGCATGCCCGACTTGGAGCCGAAATAATGATAGGCGAGGCCCACCGAGACATCGGCTTTCTCGGCAACCTGGGTCATTTCCAGCTCGCCATCGCCTGCGCGCAAAATCTCTTCGGCGGCGGCCAATATCCGGGCCGCCCGCATCAGCTTGCGATCGGATTTCTCGGCTGTCTTGCTGCCCTCGGCCATGCCTAGTCCTTTGTCTCTCTTGCCCTGCAGCCCTACTCCATATTTGAATTGAATTCAATTCAAATATGGAGTAGGGGATTTTGCAGACGCGAATCACGGAGCAGAACCGATGAATATCGAAAGCAGCATTGCCTCAGCGGATGTGGATCTGAGCCCCTATTTACACGGCCGCAGCTTCGAAGATGCCTGGGAACAGTTTCAGGAAGAGGGTTATGTCATCTTCACCGATGTTCTGACTCCGGAACAGGTGGAACAGCAGCGCGCGGCGCTCCAGCCGTGGATCGACGCCGATATCCGCGGGCGCAACAATTTCGAAGGTGCCGAGTCCAACCGCATCTACGGGATGCTCGACAAGGACCCGATATTCGCCGACCTGATTGCCCATCCGCTGCAGCTGGCCTTTGCCGAGCGCGAACTGGGCAAAAGCTGCCTGCTCTACGCCTGCCTGGCGATCAACCTCCATCCCGGCGAAACCGTCCAGCCCTGGCATTTCGACGACAGCCATTGCGGGCTGGCCCGGCCGCGCGACCCGCTCAGCCTGTCGACCTTCTGGTCGATCAGCGACACGACCGAGGACAATGGCGCCACCGAGATCATCCCCGGCAGCCACAAATGGGGCGACGAGGAACCGGCCGGCGCCAATCGCGGCTCCGATTTCAAGACCGGCATCACCGACAAGACCAGTCACGGCCCGGATGACCATCCCGGCATGATCCGGGCCACCATGCCCGCCGGCTCGCTGATGCTCGCCAAGGGCACCCTGTGGCACCGCGGCGGCAGCAACCGCTCCGACGCCGACCGGCTGATCGTCACCCCGCAATTTTGCAAGGGCTGGTGCCGGCCGCTGGAACAACAATTGCTGGTCGTTCCGCCGGAAAAAGTGGCACGCTTTCCGAAACGGGTACAGGAATTGCTCGGCTACAATATCCATCCGCCCTTCATGGGCTATGTCGACGGCATGCACCCGAGCCGGAAATTGTCGCCACGGCCGGTCTGAGCGCTCGCCAAATCCTCGCCGCTAGCGGGGAGGACCTTTAGGCAATCTCGATAGTTTTACCGTTCGCACTGAGCTTGTCGAAATACACCTATGGGCGTGGAGTGTCCTTCGACAGGCTCAGGACAAACGGCATTCTTGTCATTGCGAGCGTAGCGCGGCAATCCAGAGCGGTGAGCGCCGGTCGCCACAATTGGCGCCCTTCTCCCGTGAGGGAGAAGGATACAGAGCCTTATCGCTTCAGCGATTAGGCGGCGTTGGATGAGGGTGTTCCACAATCCGGAACGCAGAACAGCCTCGGGGATGAAAGAGCGTGACACTCCCTGCATCCACCACCGCAAAACCCCTTTCCTACACCCGCCCCGTTCCTCTATAATTGCCTTTTCCTCGAACGGATGGGAGACAGGCTCTTTGACAATGGAAAAAAGCTGCCGACCCCCAGCTTCCTCCGGCTAGCCGCCACTCCCGCCGGAAGGTCACACTGGGGGCGGTCCCGACCGTCGCTGAACGCAGGAAATCTGCCGCTTTGGGACAAAGGTCACGGAAATGAAAAATGCGCCTCGCTGTAAAGTTTCCGCCGGAACAGCAAGCCGCGAAGGCGAAGCGGTACACGCGTCTCCCCTTCCCTGCACCTCCGTTCCGGCAAATTCCCCTTCTTTTTCTTGCGAATCCGGGAATCCGGGTCTAAAGGGCTGGTTCTTTCCGAAACCATGCATATATCCGAAGACAGTCAAATGACTGACACCCGGAGTTTATGGCGAAACCGGCAAGAGAGTTTAGGGAATCAAGCATGGCAAAAGTCAATCCAGGCGAATTCATGTCTCAGGTCAAGGCCGAGACCAACAAGGTGGTCTGGCCAACCTGGCCCGAGACCGTCCGTACGGCGATCCTCGTGCTGATCATGACCACCATATTGGGCCTGTTTTTTCTGGGCATTGATTCGGTTTTTAACGCGGTTGTCGCCTGGCTCCTGAGCCTTGCATAAGCGCCCCACACAGATTTTTTAGGTTATTCGCATGGCACGCTGGTACATCATTCACGCTTATTCGGGCTTTGAACACAAGGTCAAGGAAGCCATCGAGGCCGACGCCAAGCGGCTCGGCCTGACCGAACTGGTCGAGGATATCGAGGTTCCGACCGAGACGATCACCGAGGTCAAGCGCGGCAAGAAGATCCAGTCGGAGCGGAAATTCTTCCCCGGCTATGTGCTGGCCAAGCTGGAAATGACCGATGATGTCTATCATCTGGTCAAGAACCAGCCCAAGGTCACCGGCTTTCTCGGCAGCAGCGGCAAGCCGCAGGCGATCAGCGAAGCCGAAGCCGCCCGCATCCTCAACACCAAGGAAGAGGCCGCCAACGCTCCCAAGGAACGGATCACCGTCAGCTACGAAATCGGCGACGAGGTCAAGGTCAAGAGCGGCCCGTTCAACAGCTTCAACGGCATTGTCGAGGAACTGGATTTCGACAAGAACAAGGTCAAGGTTTCGGTGTCGATCTTCGGCCGCGCAACCCCGGTCGAACTGGACTTCGGCGAGGTCGACCTGATCAGTTAGTTCGTGTTCCGCACTTGATGCGGAACCGGTGCGGCAAGAAGCGGATTTGCGATTGTCGCGCATCGCTCCGGATCAAGTCCGGAGCACCACAGAATTTGAAACTCCGGTTTCGAATACCAGCGCGGGAGGAGGGTTCGCCCTCTGTTTGACCGCTTAATTTGCGGGTCCGGCAATGTCGCCAGGCCCAAAAGAATGAAAGGACAGCCAAATGGCTAAGAAAATTGATGGTTATATCAATTTGCAAGTACCTGCCGGTATTGCAAATCCATCCCCGCCGATCGGCCCAGCACTGGGTCAGCGCGGCGTCAATATCATGGAATTCTGCAAGGCGTTCAATGCCGCGACCGACAAGCTTGAAAAAGGCACGCCGATCCCCACCAAGATCACGGTCTATGGCGATCGCAGCTTCACCTTCGAGACCAAGACCCCGCCAGCCAGCTATCTGATCAAGAAGACGGCCAAGCTGAAAAAGGGTTCGAGCGAACCGGGCAAGACCTCCGGCGGCACGATCAAGGCTTCGCAGATCAAGGAAATCGCCGAAACGAAAATGGCCGACCTCAATGCCAACAGCATCGAACAGGCCATGAAGATCATTTCAGGCACCGCACGCTCGATGGGCGTAGAAGTGGTGGAGGGATAAGAAAATGGCGAAACTCTCCAAAAAAATGCAGGCGATCAATGCCAAGGTCGATCGTGAAAAACTGTACGGCATCGACGAAGCCATCAAGACGCTGAAGGACCTCGCTTCGACCTCGAAGTTTGACGAGACCCTGGATGTCGTGATCAACCTCGGTGTCGATCCCCGCCATGCTGACCAGATGGTCCGCGGCGTGGTCTCGCTGCCATCGGGCACCGGCAAGGAAACCCGCGTTGCGGTTTTCGCCAAGGACGCGAAAGCGGACGAAGCCCGGGAAGCGGGCGCCGACACGGTTGGCGCCGAGGATCTGATGGAAGCCATGCAGGGCGGCGATCTCAATTATGACCGCATCATCGCTACTCCGGACATGATGGGCCTCGTCGGCCGTCTCGGCAAGGTTCTGGGTCCAAAGGGCCTGATGCCGAACCCGAAGCTCGGCACCGTGACCCCGAATGTCGGACAAGCGGTCAAGGACGCCAAGGGCGGCCAGGTCGAATATCGCGTCGAGAAAGCCGGCATCATCCACAATGGCATCGGCAAGGTCAGCTTCAAGGAAGCCGATCTGCGCAAGAATTTCGATGCGCTGGTCAGTGCCGTGGTCAAGGCCAAGCCAGCCGGCGCCAAGGGCAAATATGTCCGCAAGGTCGGCCTGAGCACGACCATGGGCCCCGGCCTCAAGGTCGATCTCGGTGAAATCGAAGGCGCCTGATTCGCTTTCCGCCACTCCTGCCAAAGCAGGGGATGCCGCAACAGAATGCTAGAGAAAGGCCGGGCGCGATCCCGGCCTTTTTTCATGCCACATTTTTAAGGACCGCCATGACCCGACTGCAGATCAGCGCCAACCTCTCCTATCGCCTCCCCGCGCCCTGCACCATATTGGTCCAGGTCTCGGCCGCGGCGACCGCGGAACAGCGGCTCGACCAGGCTGTGACCACCATCGGTCCGGTCCCCGACCAGACGATCATCGCGGCGCAGGACGGCATCGGCACCCGGCTGTGGACCACGCAGCAGCAGGAGCTCCTCGTCTCCTACAGCGCGCAGGTCACGGTCGACCGCGCCAATCCGGATTTCGCCGCCCTGTCCGCAACCGCCCTGTCCGACCTGCCGGGCGAAGCCGTGCCCTACCTGTTCAGCTCGCCTTATTGCTCGGCCCACGCCTTCGACCAGCTGGTCGCGGACCAGTTCGCCGATCTCGGCGGCGGTCCGCTGATTGCCGCCATGTCGGACCATATCGGCCAAATCTTGACCTATGGGTCGGACACAGACAATGCCCATACCAACGCCGAGCAGAGCTATGAAGCGCGCAAGGGCGTGTGCCGCGACTATGCCCATATCCTGATCGGCATGGCCCGCACCGCCAATATCCCGGCCCGCTTTGTCAGCACCTATGCGCCCGATGTGCAGCCACAGGATTTCCACGCGGTCGCCGAGGTCTTTCTCGACGGCGGCTGGCATCTCGTCGATCCGACCGGCATGGCACAGCCGAGCGACATGGCAGTGATCGGCATCGGCCGCGACGCCACCGACGTGTCCTTTCTCACCGGCTTCGGCAGCCTCGAGATGGTCGAGCAGCGAGTCAGCGTTGCCCGCGCCTGAACTCCGGTTGTCCATTTCCGCCTTTCAAACCGGATCAATTTTCCTCTAAGCTTGTCCCCGAACGACTCTTGGGAGGAAAAAATGCACAAGGGCTCCTGTCTCTGCGGTGCGGTCAAAATCGAGGTCACCGGCGATCTGCCCGAGGCCGACGCCTGCCACTGCACCCAGTGCCGCAAGCAATCCGGCCATTACTGGGCCTCCGCCGATCTCCCGACCAGCGCCGTCACCATAGAGGGCGAGGAGAATGTCCGCTGGTACCATGCCTCGGAAAAAGTCCGCCGCGGGTTCTGCCAGACCTGCGGTTCCTTCCTGTTCTGGGACCCGATCCACCACGACAAGATCGCCATCGCCATGGGCTGCTTCGACCAGCCAACCGGGACAAAAATCTGGAGCCATATCTTTGTCGCCGACAAGGGCGATTATTACGAGATAGAGCCGGGCGTCCTGCAGCGGGATCAGTGAGTATGACGTCCGACTTACTTGTCGGCTCGATCCCGAATAGCGATGTTCATTGAAGCTCTATAAATATTGCTTCGATTTCTTCGATAGTTGGAGGACGACTATCATCTGCGAGAAAGTGGAGAGCTTCTACCGTTTCGTCTTCCGCAAAATCGAAGTCTTCACTCAAAATCAAGCCGTCTGCTAGATAGTTGGCCACCTCAATCGGCAATTCATTGGCTAGCACCGATTTGAAAAGACGAGCAACATGATTTCGATTAATGATCTCAAGCGGGCCGTCGTTTACTATGATGTTGCCGAATCCTTTAGTTCTCAAACCGTTGGTGCATCGATCAACTTCTACCTGCACTTCTTGAAGAAATTTCGCTGCGGACATTTCTCCGCGGAGAAAAGAAATGATCGAAGAATGTTTCATGCCATTCAGACTATCAACATTCCTAAAGTCCGCAACATACCGATCCGCCCAGCACCTGATTATACCCCGTGAGCTGACATCCAAAATCCCACCCACCCTTGACATCCCCGCCCCATCCGTTAATGGCTCCCCTACAAATTGCGCTTCCCTCAAAAGAATCGCAATTTCCGTCCGAGACAGCGGGTGAGGGGAATTTGCCTCTCTTAATTTCCAGCCTAGACGGGGATCAGTTTTTTATGAGCCTTGGCTCATAGGTTCGCAGCCCGCGTTTTGCACGCGGCATCGCAGCCAAACTCCCCCTTCGGATCATACAGGATTGGTTTCGATCAATCCTTTCGCTCGTCATGCTGAACCTGTTTCAGAATGACGATAACTAGAATGGGATGTGGGTTTCGGCTCATATCCACGTGAAGGAGCAAAATATGGATCGTGGTCAAAAGACCGAAGCGGTTGTCGCTCTGAACGCTGTTTTCAAGCAGGCCGGGGTGGTCGTGGTGACACGCAACCTGGGTCTGACCGTCGCGCAATCAACGGCGCTGCGGACGAAAATGCGGGACGAGGGCGCAAGCTTCAAAGTCTCTAAAAACCGCCTTGCCAAGCTGGCTCTGGAAGGTACCGACTATGCCCAGATAGCAGAAATGCTGACGGGTCCGGTCGCGCTTGCCACATCGGATGATCCGGTGGCCGCTGCCAAGATCGCAGTGGAATTTGCAAAAACCAACGATCGACTGGAAATCGTTGGCGGCGCAATGGGTGACACCCTTCTCGACGAAGCGGGCATCAAGACCCTGGCTGCCATGCCTTCGCTTGACGAACTGCGCGGAACGATTGTGGGACTGCTTGTCGCACCACAAACGAAAATCGCACGGGTTCTTGTCGAGCCGGCGACCAGTGTCGCACGCGTACTCAGCGCTTATGCTGCTGCGGGTGAATGAATTTAACTTTTCAAATATTTAGAAAATTGGAGCGTATTTAAAATGGCTGATATTGCAAAACTGGTTGAAGAACTTTCGAAACTCACCGTCATGGAAGCGGCTGAACTATCCAAGGCACTGGAAGAAGAGTGGGGCGTTTCCGCTGCCGCTGCTGTTGCTGTTGCTGGTCCTGCTGCTGCAGGCGGCGGCGAAGCTGCTGAAGAACAGACCGAATTTGACGTAATCCTGACCGGCGACGGCGGCAAGAAGATCCAGGTGATCAAGGAAGTCCGTGCGATCACCCAGCTTGGTCTGACCGATGCGAAAGCCCTCGTCGAAGGCGCGCCAAAGGCGATCAAGGAAGGCGTAAACAAAGCCGAAGCAGAAGACATCAAGGCGAAGATCGAAGCTGCCGGCGGTACCGTCGAACTCAAGTAGGTCTTTCGACCATAATCAATTCAAGGGGGCGGCTTCCGGTTCGGAAAGCCGCCCTTTTTTTTGACTTGCAGCAAGCGGATGACATGCCGCAGGCAGGTGTCCTCAAGGCCCGGCCTCAATCGGAGCAGAAACGGCTGCGCCTGCCGAGCTAGCCGATCGGCACCAATTTGACCGGCATGTGGTCAATCTCGTGCAGGAAACAGCTGCCGGAATAGGTGAGCGGACCATCCTGCTCGACCCGGATATTGCGCGCGAGGATTTCTTCAAACAGCACCGCCAGCTGCATTTCCGCCAGCCGGGCACCCACGCAGCGGTGGACGCCGTGACCGAAGGCAATATGGCGGCGGGCATTATCCCTTGTAAAATCCACGATATCCGGATCGGGAAACAGCGTCTCGTCGCGATTGGCCGAGATATACCAGAGGATGACTTTCTCGCCCGCCGGAATGATCTGGCCGCCCAGTTTCGTCTCGCAGGTGGTGGTCCGCCGCATATGCGTGACCGGCGATTGCCAGCGAATGATTTCCTGCGCGGCATTGGCTACCAGCGAAGGGTCCTTGCGCAGCAGCTCGAACTGGTCGGGGAACATGTTGCAGGCCCGGACAAAGCCGCTCATGCTGTTGCGCGTGGTGTCATTGCCGCCCACGATCAGCAGCGCGATATTGGCCAGCCGTTCCATCTCGGGCATATTGCCCATCGCCTCGCTGTGAATGATGCGGTTGAGAATCTTGTCATTGGGCGGCTGCTTGCGCTCCTTTTCGAACAGCTCGTCGAATTTGCCCAGCATCTGGTACATTTCGGCAAAGAATTTCTGCATCCGTTCCTCGCTCTGGTCCGGCGAAACGTCGCTGGCGGTGTCCGACCAGCGCTTCATGTCGCGCCACTGCTCCCAGGGGAAATCGAACAGCACGCAGAGCATGCCGATGGTCAGCTTGACCGAGACTTCCTCCACCCAGTCAAACGTCTCGCCGACAGGAAGGGCATCGAACAATTCCCTCGTACGCTCCCTTATCTCCGGTTCACGGGAGAGCATTTGGCTCGGGTTGAACGATGGCTGCACCACCTTGCGCTGCGCCGTATGGGTCGGGGCATCCATGGCGATGAAATTGGGAAATTCATATTCGCCGCTGCCATCGGTGATGGTGATCCCGCCGACCTCATAGGAAGAAGAATAGGTCTTTGGATCAAGTTCCACCTTCTGCACCAGATCATGGGTCACCACCGACCAATAGGGTCCGTAGGGACTATCGGGGAGATAGCTGACCGGCATTTCCCGGCGCAGCTGTGCGAAGGGCTCCTGCCAGCGGTTTTCGGAATAGAGCGCGCCTTCGCTCACATCAAAGGGGGTTATGGCCCGTTTTTCCAGAACATCGGAATTGGTCATTGCGTTTCTCTCCTTGGTTGCAGATTATCCGATGGTTGCGGAAAGGCAAGCCGCTGCTTACACAAATGTTCATAAAGCGGGGGCGAAGACAATGACCGACAATGACGATCTCAGGGCCCTGGTTCGCACCATCCCCAATTATCCGAAGCCCGGCATCCGGTTTCGCGATGTATCGACCCTGCTGCTCGACGGGCCCGCCTTTCGCCGGACCATCGACCGGATGATCGCGCTGGTCGATCCGAAGAGCTTCGACCTGATCGCCGGCATCGAGGCGCGCGGCTTCATCGTCTCGGCGGCGATGTCCTACGCCCTGGAAAAGGGCAAGGTGATGCTGCGCAAGCCGGGAAAATTGCCCGGCAAGGCAGTGAGCATCGACTATGCGCTGGAATATGGCACCGACCGGATCGAGATGCACAGCGACGCGGTGCTCCCGCGACAAAGGGTGCTGCTGGTCGACGACCTGCTGGCCACCGGCGGCACCGCCATGGCGGCGACCAGGCTGCTGCGCGGCCAAGGTGCGCTGGTCGAGCAAGCGCTGTTCATTGTCGACCTGCCCGATCTCGGCGGCGCACAGAAGCTGGTCGCCGCCGGCGTGGCACCGAGCGCCCTGATGGCATTTGCCGGTGATTGACCATATCGCCATAGTCACCGGTGTGCAGGACGAGGCCGATGCCTTCCTGCCCGACCATCCGGTAACGCGCGTCGATAGCCCGCTGGGCGCAATCCGTCAGCTCGATCATGCCGGGAAGAAAGTCAGCATCCTCTGCTGCGGGATCGGCAAGGTCCATGCCGGTGCCGCTGCACTTTACATGCACAGCCACTTCCGGCCTGACCTGTTTCTGGTGATCGGTACCGCCGGCCATGTCAGCGCGCTGGCCGGGGACTGTTTCTATCTCGGCGAATCCCTGCAGGCCGATTATGGCACGCTGGAAAGATTCGGCGACCATGAAGGCTTCACCCATTATAATGCGGGGGCCTGGCCGATCGGTCCGTCGGACTGGCGGCCTTTCATGTCCCATCCGATGCCCGCAGCACTCGGCCTTCCGCAGGCACGCATCGCGACCGCCGACTGTTTCGTCAAATGCCCCGAGCGCTCGGGCTATCTGCGCGACGTGCTGAAGGCGGATCTGGTCGACATGGAAACCGCAGCCGTGGCGCAGATTGCGGCGCTGCTCGATCTTCCCTGGGCCGGAATCAAGGCGGTCACCGATGGCGCCAACAGCAACAGCTCGGGCGATTTCCACGCCAATCTCGAACGGGCCGCCAACCGCGCCGCAAGCGAAGCCGCACGCTTTATCGAACTGCTGTAACCTCCCCGTTCGTCCTGAGCCTGTCGAAGGACCGCTCAAGGCAAAGCGCAATCCGCCGAAAAGCCTAGCTTGCCACCCAGTTGCCGTGAAATCCTGGCGGAATCCGGTGCGGCACATGGATCACCGCCTGCGGTTCGCCGAGAAAATCATCCGCATTCAATATCTGCAATTCGGTGGTCTCGTTCGCGGCATCGATGACCAGTCCTATCAGCCAGCCATCATCCTCAGCGGAATCCGCTGAACGCGGCACGAACACAAATTCCCCGGGATACCGGTCTTCGCCCAGCTCGCGGGTCAGCGTTTCCCCGCGTTCCAGATCATGCTTGAACAATTGCGATCCGCCGCGATCGAACACTCCGCTGTCATTTTCCGCCAGCGCAACGCTGTAAACATAGCGATAGGGCTGAGCTGTCCGGCGTTCATCATAGCGCGGGAATTCCTGATTCCTGTCGTGAATCACCTTGCGGTCCACCGACCGCGCTTCCGGATCAATCGTCCAGCGCTCGAATCGCGCCCATGCACCGCCGGGGCCATAAGGTGACTGCGCGTACATGCTTTCATGCACCACGACATCGACAATCACCTTGCCGTCAGCGGTCTCGAACGCATTGGCCGGGTGAAAGACATAGCAGGGATCGACATCGCACCAGATGATATCGTCATTGCTGCCGGTCTTGGGCAGCAGCCCAACCCTGGCGCCATGCGCTGGATTCCAGTCATAGGGGAACTGGAACCCCTTGATCAGCCGCTTCATCGACAGCGTCGCCGGCAGGTCAAGCACCAGTACATAATTTTCGGTGATCGCGCAGTCATGGATCGACGGGCCGTCCTTCACTGCAATCGGCTCCTCGCGGATGACCTTGCCAGCCGCATTGACCACCACATGCCAGATCGTGTCCTGGGTCGTCGCTTCATAGCAGATCGCATGCCGGTCGCCGGTTTTCGGGTCCAGATGCGGATGGGCGGAAAACGCGTGGGTCAGGGTGCCGTCAAACGGATTGTGCCGGATCGTGTCGAGCTCGTCGTTCAGCTCGACCGGAAAGCCGCCGGCCTCGACAATCGCAAAGGTCCGGCCGTCAATGCCGACAATATTGGTATTGGCGGTATCGGACCGCGGATTGCGCGCGCCGGGCGCGCGCGGTTCGCCCAGCGCGTCGCTCACCGCGTTGCTGCGGATCCAGCGGTTGCGGTACCAGACCGCCTCGCCGCCCCGGATGCGGATGCCGTGGGCCATGCCGTCGCCGACAAACCAGTGATGGCTCGGGCTGTGCACTTTTTTGAGCGGATTGGGTCCGATCCTGAGATAGCGCCCGTCAAGCTGGTCCGGGATCGTGCCGGTCACCTGCATCGCCGAAATCGTCTCTTCGCTCTGCATCGGCGCGTGCAGCCCGTCCAGAAACGGGTGGCCGCCATTGGGTTCGGGCAGCCGCTTGCGATTATAATTGGCCACCGCGGTGATCACCGGCGTGACGGCGGAACGGATTGTCTTTTCGATTACGGAAGCCATGGGAATTTCCCCTGTTGATCGCGCCATTCCCAACACGGTTGTTGGCAAAGCGACTCGCAATGTTTATGATGTTAACATGCCAAGCAATGCTAACAGTGTCAACATGTACCTGCCGTCGACCAGTACATGCTTCCATTTCCTCCAGTGAGTGCGCCCTATCATCACGGCGATCTGCGCGCCGCGGCGCTGCACATGGGGATGGAACGCCTGGAAAGCCAGGAGCAGCCCGATCTTGGCCTGCGCGCCCTCGCCCGCGATCTCGGTGTCTCGGCCACCGCACTCTACCGCCATTTCCCGAACAAGGACGCGCTGCTCGACGCGCTGGCGCTGGAGGGGCTCAACCGGCTCGGCCGGAACCAGGCCAGGGCGGCCGAAGCGGCCGGCGGCGGGCGGGCCGGCTTTGCCGAGGTCGGTATCACCTATGTCGAATGGGCGGTAAGGCATCCCGCCCTGCTCCGCCTGATCTACGCCCGCGTCGGCAAGGTCGACCTCGAGACTGACGACCCGTCCGCCATGGGCGAAGCCTTCCGCCAGTTGCGCAAGGGCATTGCCGCGACCATGCCCGGCGACCTGACGCCCCGGCAGCGCGCCGTCGCCACGCTCCACGCCTGGTCGCTGGTTCACGGCCTCGCGATGCTGATCCTGGACGGTCAGGTGGACTATGACCCGGAGATGGTGCGCAAGGTGGTGCTGATGACGAATTTCAGCGCCGGCTGACCTGTCTGTGGGCATCCGCCCCGCCGTCATTCGTGCTTAACCTGCCTTTTACCTGCGTCTGCTAACGGTCGGCCACCAACCACGAGCGGGCACCCGGACACATCCGATGAGAAATTTCCTCACCAGCAGCGACCAGCAGGGCAAGCTCCATGCATCCGTCATCCTCGGCCTGCTGGCCGTTCTCGGCATGCTGGAACTGGCTCTCGCGGACCGGAAATTCGGATTGTTCACCGGTGGCTTCGGCCAGTCGCAGGCGGTTGACAGTTTCGCCGAACGGCTCCTCTTCGCGGCCGGCTACCTGTGCTCGATGGCCATGCTGATCCTCGCAGTCTGGTGGATCATCGTCCGGATCTTCCGCAGCAGAACATCCTGGCCGCCCCTGTTCTTCCTGGTGACGATTGTCGGCGGCGCCTATATCCTGCTGCTCGCCCTGACCTTCAGGCTCGGCCAATATTTCAGCGACACGATGAGCTTTGCGCTGATGGCCAATCTCGGCGGCGGCAGCCTGACCGACGCCATGCTGTTCGTCTCCAACGAAATCGTCGTCGGCATTGCCGCGCTGATGCTGGGGCTGGTCGCCTATATTGTCATCTTCCGCTGGCTTTCACGGAAATTTCCGGTGCGCAGCGGCCATCGGCAATGGCTGGCCCGCGGCCGCCTTGTCATCGCGCTTTTCTTCGCCAGCCTGTTGCTAGCCCTCGCCGTGCCGGCGGCGTCGGTCGACGTGCAGAACGGCCTGAACCGCACGCTCGCCTGGGGTCTGTTCACCGATGCCGCGAACACGATCACCGATTTCGACAGCGACGGCTATGGCTGGGTTTCCAGCATGCCGGACCGGCACCCGTTCGACGCTTCCCGCTATCCGCTGGCGCTGGATATCCCGGCGAACGGCATCGACGAGGACGGCTATGGCGGTGATCTGCAGCTGGCCGCTATGCCCGCGCAGCCCCCGCTCACCCTGATTTCGGGCAAGCGCCCCCATCTGATCCTGATTGTCATGGAAAGCGCCCGCCATGATGCGATTGGCAAGCGGATCAACGGCAAGCCGGTGGCGCCCAATCTCGAAGCGATTGCGAAAACCGGCAGCCTTGTATCCCCCGTCATCAGCCATGTCGGCTTCACCACTGCGTCGCTCAAGTCCGTCTTCGGCGGGGCCCTGGAGCCGGCCAGGGGGTCGCCATCCCTGTTCCGCGAGCTCAAGGCCAGCGGCTATGACATTGCCGTTTTTTCGGGCCAGCCGGAGGATTTCGGCAATATTTCGGAAACCGTCGGCATGCGCGAAAATGCCGATATCTTCATCGATGGCGAGAAGCTGAAACATCTGCGCGCCTTCGGCAACGGCGCGCAAGGCTCGATCCTCGTCGACGAGAAACATCTGCTGAAGGCCTTTGACGAAGAATATGCCGAGCCCGCAAAATGGAGCCAGCCGCAATTCCTCTACTTCAATTTCCAGTCACCACATTTTCCCTATTTCCACGAAGGCATGCCGCTGCAATTGATCGACAGCCCCCTGCCGCGGTCAGATATCCGCGCCGAAAACCGGGAGCGGCTGCAACAGACCTATTGGAACGCGGTTCGTTATTCGGATCAGCAGCTGGGCGAACTGGTGTCCCGGCTGAAGCGGGATGGCGTGTGGGACAATAGCGTGGTCGTCATCACCGGCGATCATGGCGAGGACCTGTTCGAGAACGGGCTGCTCGGACACGGCCACAATATCAATGTCCGCCAGAACGGTACCTTCCTGGTCACCAACCGCCCGGGCGTGACGAGTGACGGCCCGATTGGACTGAGCGACTGTCGCGCCGTCATCCTGTCCCTGCTCCAGGGAAGCAACCCCCATGTCAGCGCCAGGCCGGTGCTGATGACCATCGGCGATCTCGAGCGCCCCACGCAGATCGGAATTGCCGAAGACGGAGCTAAGGTCACCAGCTTGCGCCTCGATACCGGGGAAGCCTGCCTGGTCGAGCAGCAGCGGTGCGCCCATGCGCGCGGCCTCACCGGCAAGTTCAGCGACCGCGTCGAACGGCTGATCCGGATCTGGGGATCGGCACGATGGCAGAACCGGGCAGAGGCGCCGCGCGACTGACCGAGGGACTTGGCAGAGGCGTGTCCTTCGCCTGCTTTTCGTTCGACTAGCCCTTGACCCAAATCCAACAACATTCTATATCGCCCCCTCACCACAGATTTCGAGACAGGGCGTGCAGTCGCGCGGCGCGCCAGAAGAAATGATATCTGCACGGTTTTCAGGACGCTAAAAAGCTGCAATTTCCCGCTTCGGGAGATATGCGGCTTTTGTTGTCTTGAAGCGCCTCCACATATTGATTTTCCGCCGGTTTTCCGGCGATGGCGAGAAGGCAAAACTTTATGGCTACCCAAGCAGCTTCGGTCAAGACGACGGCTCCGACCCCCACCCGCAAGAAACGCATCCGCAAGATCTTCGGTGATATTCACGAAGTCATCGAGATGCCGAATCTCATCGAGGTGCAGCGCGAATCATATGAACAGTTCCTGCGCTCGGACCCCTCGATCGGCTATGTCTCGGGTCTTGAAAAGACGCTGCGCAGCGTTTTCCCGATCCGCGATTTTGCCGGTACCGCAGAAATGGACTTCGTCAACTATCAGCTCGAAGATCCCAAATATAATGTCGAGGAATGCCGTCAGCGGGGGATCACCTATGCCGCACCCATGAAGGTTACCCTTCGCCTGATCGTGTTCGAGGTCGACCCCGAAACCGAAGCCCGCTCCGTTCTCGATATCAAGGAACAGGATGTCTACATGGGCGACATGCCCCTGATGACCAAGAACGGCACGTTCGTCATCAACGGCACCGAGCGCGTTATCGTCAGCCAGATGCACCGTTCGCCCGGTGTGCTGTTTGATCATGACCGCGGCAAGACCCATTCGTCCGGTAAATTCCTGTTCGCGGCCCGCGTCATTCCGTACCGCGGCAGCTGGCTCGACTTCGAATTTGACGCCAAGGACATCGTCAATGTCCGCATCGACCGCAAGCGCAAGCTGCCGGTGACCGCATTGCTGCGTTCGCTCGGCGATGCCATTCTCGAGGTCAAGGAAAAGAAGCCGGACTTCAAGACTGGCGAAATGGTCCGCGTGGCCGGCATGAAGCAGCCCGCCGAAATTCTCGAAGTCGACGGCAATCTGATCACGATCCGCGAGCCGATGGGCGCGATCGATATCCAGGGCAAGATCGAAGACGAGGGTCGCACCAAGAGCGCCCAGATCGTCAAGATCGTCAAGCAGGGCTATTCGGAAGAAGATATCCTCAACCTGTTCTACGCGCGCATTGTTTACAAGCGTGCCAAGGACGGCTGGACCATTCCCTTTGTCACCGAGCAATGGCGCGGCCTCAAGCCGACCTTCGACATTGTCGACGCCCAGAGCGGCGAAGTCGTGTTTGAAGCAGGCACCAAGATTACCCCGCGCGCCGCCAAGAAGGCGGAAAGCGATGGCATGAAGAACATCGTCATCCCGACCGAGGAAATCTTTGGTCGCTACAGCGCCTTTGACCTGATCAACGAGAAAACCGGCGAGATTTACATCGAAGCCGGCGATGAAGTGACGGCGGAAAATCTCGAGAAGATCGACAATGCCGGCATCGACGCGCTGGAATTGCTGGACATCGACCATGTCACCACCGGACCGTGGATCCGCAACACGCTGAAAGCCGACAAGGCCGAAGATCGCGATGGCGCGCTGTCAGACATCTACCGCGTCATGCGTCCCGGCGAACCGCCAACGCGCGAAACCGCCGAAGCCCTGTTCGAAGGCCTGTTCTTCGATCCGGAGCGCTATGACCTGAGCGCTGTTGGCCGCGTAAAACTCAACATGCGTCTCGAACTCGACGCCCCGGCCGACTATACTATCCTGCGCAAGGAAGATATTATCGCCGTGGTCAAGACCCTCGTCGATCTCAAGGACGGCAAGGGTGAAGTCGATGATATCGACAATCTCGGCAACCGCCGCGTCCGTTCCGTTGGCGAATTGCTGGAAAACCAGTATCGCGTCGGCCTCCTGCGCATGGAGCGCGCCGTCAAGGAGCGCATGAGCAGCGTCGATGTATCCACCGTGATGCCAAACGACCTGATCAACGCCAAGCCTGCCGTTGCGACCGTCCGCGAATTCTTCGGCTCCTCGCAGCTGTCGCAGTTCATGGACCAGACCAACCCGCTTTCGGAAGTCACCCATAAACGCCGCGTGTCGGCCTTGGGCCCTGGTGGTCTGACCCGCGAGCGCGCCGGCTTTGAGGTCCGCGACGTTCACCCGACCCATTATGGCCGGATCTGCCCGATTGAAACGCCGGAAGGCCCGAACATCGGCCTGATCAACTCGCTCGCCTCGTTCAGCCGCGTCAACCAATATGGCTTCATCGAAACGCCATACCGGAAAGTCGTCGACAACAAGGTCACCGACGATGTTGTCTATCTCTCCGCCATGGAAGAGCAGAAGCATACGGTGGCTCAGGCCAATGCCGAGCTCACCGAAGACGGCAGCTTCGTTGAGGAAATCGTTTCCTCCCGCCAGGCTGGCGAATTCCTGATGGCGCCGCGCGACATCATCACGCTGATGGACGTCAGTCCGAAACAGCTTGTGTCGGTCGCTGCATCGCTCATCCCGTTCCTGGAAAACGATGACGCCAACCGCGCGCTCATGGGCTCGAACATGCAGCGTCAGGCCGTGCCTCTGGTGAAAGCCGAAGCACCGTTTGTCGGCACCGGCATGGAAGAAACCGTGGCCCGCGATTCGGGTGCTGCGATCGCCGCACGCCGTGCCGGTATCGTCGATCAGGTGGACGCCACCCGTATCGTCATCCGCGCCTCCGGTGCGGTGGAAGCCGGCAAGTCGGGCGTGGATATCTACACGCTGCAGAAATTCCAGCGCTCCAACCAGAATACCTGCATCAACCAGCGTCCGCTGGTGAAGGTCGGCGAAATCGTCCAGCAGGGCGACACGATCGCCGACGGTCCGTCCACCGACATGGGCGAACTGGCGCTGGGCAAGAACAGCCTCGTCGCCTTCATGCCCTGGAATGGCTACAACTACGAGGATTCGATCCTCATCTCCGAGCGGATCGTGAAGGACGACGTCTTCACCTCGATCCATATCGAGGAATTTGAAGTCATGGCCCGCGACACCAAGCTCGGACCCGAAGACATCACCCGTGATATTCCCAATGTCGGTGAGGAAGCCCTGCGCAACCTCGACGAAGCCGGCATTGTCTATATCGGTGCGGAAATCGAGCCCGGCGACATTCTCGTCGGCAAGATCACGCCCAAGGGTGAATCGCCAATGACACCGGAAGAAAAGCTTCTCCGTGCCATTTTCGGCGAGAAGGCTTCCGATGTTCGCGACACGTCCCTGCGTTTGCCGCCCGGCGTTGCCGGTACGGTCGTCGAGGTCCGCGTGTTCAACCGCCACGGTATCGACAAGGACGAACGCGCCCTGGCGATCGAACGCGAGGAAATCGCGCGCTTTACAAAGGATCGCGACGATGAGCGCGCCATCCTCAACCGTGCCACCTTCAACACGCTGAAGGACATGCTGATCGGCCAGACCGCGACCTCCGCGCCCAAGCCCATGAAGAAGGGCGCAGAGATCACCGAAGAAAGCCTCGCCGAACTGGAGCAGGTTGACTGGTGGAAGATTGCGGTCAAGGATGACCAGGTTCAGTCCGATTTCGAAGCGACCCGTCAGCAATATGACGAAGCGATCAAGCTGATCAACGAACGGTTCGAGGACCGTCGCGAGAAGCTGGAACGCGGCGACGAACTCGCTCCGGGTGTGCTCAAGATGGTCAAGGTCTTTGTCGCGGTGAAGCGCAAGCTGCAGCCGGGCGACAAGATGGCCGGCCGTCACGGCAACAAGGGCGTTATCTCCCGCATCCTGCCACAGGAAGACATGCCGTTCCTCGAGGATGGTACACCGGTCGATATCGTGCTCAATCCTCTGGGCGTGCCATCGCGCATGAACGTCGGACAGATTTTCGAAACCCATCTGGGCTGGGCCGCACGTGGCCTGGGCCAGCAGGTTACTCAGGCGCTCGAAGAATGGAAGCTGGCCAATCCTGATCCGGAGGCTGCCCCGCCGCCGGATGCGGTCAAGGAACGGCTCAAGGTCATTTACGGCGAACAATATCATGAAGATATCGACTCCCGTGATACGGCCGAGATTGTCGAAATGGTCGGCCATCTTCGCGACGGTATCCCGATGGGTACGCCGGTCTTCGACGGTGCGCATGAAAGCGATATTTCCGACATGCTCGAACTGGCAGGTCTGGATCGCAGCGGTCAGGTCGATCTCTATGATGGCCGGACCGGCGACAAGTTCGACCGCAAGGTGACCGTGGGCTATATCTACATGCTCAAGCTGCACCATCTGGTCGACGACAAGATCCACGCCCGTTCGATCGGACCCTACAGCCTTGTCACGCAGCAGCCTCTTGGCGGTAAGGCGCAATTTGGCGGACAGCGTTTCGGTGAAATGGAAGTCTGGGCCCTGCAGGCTTACGGCGCGGCCTACACGCTGCAGGAAATGCTGACGGTCAAGTCCGATGACGTGATCGGCCGGACCAAGGTCTACGAGGCGATCGTCAAGGGTGACGACACGTTCGAGGCCGGCGTTCCGGAAAGCTTCAACGTTCTGGTCAAGGAAATGCGGTCGCTCGGCCTCAACATCCAGCTCTCCAGCTTTGGTGACGATGATGATGAAGCCGACGACGGGATTGCGATAGCGGCGGAGTGAAGCGCTAGTTTCACGCCACGCAGCATTTCAAATTTGGGGCGAAAGCCCAAGAGGAATTAAGACATGAATCAAGTAACAAATTTTGCAAATCCGATCGCAAAACCGGAAACCTTCGACCAGATCCAGATCGGCCTGGCCTCGCCGGAGCGGATCCGCAGCTGGTCCTTTGGTGAAATCAAGAAGCCGGAAACCATCAACTACCGGACCTTCAAGCCGGAACGCGATGGCCTGTTCTGCGCGCGCATCTTTGGTCCGGTGAAGGATTACGAATGCCTGTGCGGCAAGTACAAGCGCATGAAATACAAGGGCATTGTCTGCGAAAAATGCGGTGTCGAAGTCACCGTCACCAAGGTCCGCCGCGAGCGCATGGGTCACATCGACCTCGCCGCTCCGGTTGCCCATATCTGGTTCCTGAAATCCCTGCCTTCGCGCATCGGCCTGTTGCTCGACATGCAGCTCAAGCAGCTTGAGCGCGTGCTTTATTTCGAAAGCTATGTGGTCATCGAACCCGGTCTGACCGCGCTCGAGAAATTCCAGCTGCTGACCGAAGACGAAATGCTCGCCGCGCAGGATGAATATGGCGAAGACGCTTTCTCCGCCGGTATCGGCGCCGAAGCGGTCAAGATCATGCTGCAGGACCTCGACCTGAAGCAGGAACGCGACGATCTGATGGAAGATCTGCGGACGACCAAGTCGACCCTGAAACCCAAGAAGATCATCAAGCGCCTGAAAGTGGTCGAAAGCTTCATCGACTCCGGCAACAAGCCGGAATGGATGATCCTTGAAATCATTCCCGTGATCCCGCCCGAATTGCGCCCGCTGGTGCCGCTCGATGGCGGCCGCTTCGCGACCTCGGATCTCAACGATCTCTATCGCCGGGTGATCAACCGGAACAACCGCCTGAAGCGTCTGATGGAACTGCGCGCGCCGGACATCATCGTCCGCAATGAGAAGCGCATGTTGCAGGAATCGGTCGACGCATTGTTCGACAACGGCCGTCGTGGCCGGACCATCACCGGTGCCAACAAGCGTCCGCTAAAGTCGCTGTCCGACATGCTCAAGGGCAAGCAGGGCCGTTTCCGCCAGAATCTGCTCGGCAAGCGCGTCGATTATTCCGGCCGTTCGGTGATCGTGACCGGTCCCGAGCTGAAACTGCATCAATGCGGCCTACCGAAGAAAATGGCCTTGGAACTGTTCAAGCCGTTCATCTACGCGCGCCTCGATGCCAAGGGTCTTTCGATGACCCTCAAGCAGGCCAAGAAATGGGTCGAAAAGGAACGCAAGGAAGTCTGGGACATTCTGGAAGAAGTGATCCGCGAACATCCGGTGATGCTGAACCGCGCACCCACGCTTCACCGTCTCGGCATCCAGGCCTTCGAGCCGGTACTGATCGAGGGCAAGGCGATCCAGCTTCACCCGCTGGTCTGTTCCGCCTTCAACGCCGACTTTGATGGTGACCAGATGGCGGTCCACGTTCCGCTGAGCCTCGAGGCCCAGCTGGAAGCGCGCGTACTGATGATGTCGACCAACAACATCCTCTCGCCCGCGAACGGCAAGCCCATCATCGTTCCTTCTCAGGACATGGTTCTCGGCATCTATTATCTGACAATGGACCGCAAGGGCGAGCCGGGTGAAGGCATGTTGCTGGCCGATATGGCCGAAGTGCATCAGGCGCTGGAAATCGGTGCGGTGACCTTGCACTCCAAGATCACCACCCGGGTTCCGCAAACCGACGAGGACGGCAACCCCATTCTCAAGCGTTTCGAAACCACGCCGGGCCGTCTGCTGATCGCCGAATGTCTGCCGAAATCGCATCTGGTTCCGTTCGACATCGTCAACCGGCTGCTGACCAAGAAGGAAGTCGGTGACGTGATCGATCAGGTCTACCGCCACACCGGTCAGAAGGATACGGTCCTGTTCGCCGATGCGATCATGGGTCTTGGCTTCCGCCACGCTTGCCGCGCCGGCATTTCCTTCGGCAAGGATGACATGATCATTCCGGACTCGAAGGATGCCACCGTTGCTGCAACCCGCGAGCAGGTTGCCGACTATGAACAGCAGTATCAGGATGGTCTGATCACCCAGCAGGAAAAATATAACAAGGTGATCGACGCCTGGTCCCGCTGCGGTGACACGGTTGCGAACGCGATGATGGACGAGCTGGCGGCAACGCCAGAGGATGAAAATGGCCGCGAACGCGAGATCAACGCGATCTACATGATGAGCCACTCCGGCGCCCGTGGTTCGCCAGCCCAGATGAAGCAGCTGGGCGGCATGCGTGGCCTGATGGCGAAACCTTCCGGCGAGATCATTGAAACACCGATCATCTCGAACTTTAAGGAAGGCCTGACGGTTCTCGAATATTTCAACTCCACCCACGGGGCGCGCAAGGGCCTTGCGGATACGGCGCTGAAAACGGCAAACTCGGGCTATCTGACCCGTCGTCTGGTCGACGTTTCGCAGGATTGCACGATCGTCGAGGAAGATTGCGGCACCGAAAATGCGCTGGAGATGAAAGCCATCGTCCAGGGCGGTTCGGTCATCGCATCGCTTGGCGAACGGATCCTCGGCCGGACCATGGCCGAAGATATTATCGACAGCAAAGACGATAGTGTTGTGATCAAGTCAGGCACGTTGCTCGACGAAGCGGCCATTGTCGTGATCGAAGAGCTCGGCATCCAGTCGGCGCGCATTCGTTCGCCGCTGGTCTGCGAATCCAAAATGGGCGTCTGCGGCACCTGCTACGGCCGTGATCTGGCTCGCGGTACACCGGTGAATATCGGTGAAGCGGTTGGCGTCATCGCCGCCCAGTCGATCGGTGAGCCAGGCACGCAGCTGACGATGCGGACCTTCCACATCGGCGGCGCAGCACAGCTCAACGAGCAGTCCAATCTCGAATCGGTGGCGGAAGGTACGGTCGAATATCGCGACATGCCGGTCATCGAGGACAAGAATGGCCGCTTCCTGTCGCTGGCGCGTAGCGGCGTGATCGCCGTGATCGACAATGACGGTCGCGAACGGTCTGCCGACAAGGTGCCTTATGGTACCAGCGTGCTGATCAAGGATGGGGCCAAGGTTCATCTGGGCGATCGTCTGGCCGAATGGGATCCGTTCACCATGCCGATGATCACCGAGAAACCTGGCGTCATCAAGTTCCAGGACGTCATCGAAGGCAAGACGATGACCGAACAGACGGATGAAGCCACCGGTATCGCCCAGCGTGTGATCATGGAATATCGCGCTTCTGGCCGCGGAGCCAACAAGGAGGATCTGCGTCCCCGCCTCACCCTGCTGGATGAGAATAGCGGAGAAGCCGGTCGCTACATGCTCGCCAATGGCGCCACCCTGTCCGTCGAAGACGGTGCAACGGTTGCCGCCGGTGACGTGCTGGCGCGTGTTTCCCGGGAAGCGGCAAAAACCCGTGACATCACGGGTGGTCTGCCACGGGTCGCCGAACTGTTCGAAGCGCGCATCCCGAAGGACAATTCGATCATCGCGAAAATCGATGGCCGGATTGAATTCGTCCGCGACTACAAGGCGAAGCGCAAGATCGCCATTGTTCCGGAAGAAGGCGAACCGGTAGAATATCTGGTACCGAAGACAAAGGTCATCGACGTCCAGGAAGGCGATTTCGTCAAGAAGGGCGACAATCTGGTCTCCGGTTCTCCCGACCCGCACGACATTCTCGAAGTTCTGGGGGTAGAGGCGCTGGCCGAATATCTCGTGTCGGAAATTCAGGAAGTCTACCGTCTGCAGGGCGTGAAGATCAACGACAAGCATATCGAAACGATCGTTCGTCAGATGCTGCAGAAGGTTGAAATCACCAATGGCGGCGACACCACCTTGCTGCCGGGCGAGCAGATCGATCTCGAAGAGATGCTGGAATATAACGCCAAGCTGACCAAGAAGCAGATTCCGGCCGAAGGCAAGCCGGTGCTGCTCGGCATCACCAAGGCGAGCCTGCAGACCCGCAGCTTCATCTCTGCCGCTTCGTTCCAGGAAACCACCCGGGTACTCACCCAGGCTGCGGTCGAGGGCAAGAAGGATCAGCTGATCGGTCTCAAGGAAAATGTGATCGTGGGCCGTTTGATCCCCGCCGGTACCGGCGCGGGCATGAACCGGGCACGGATCGCAGCGACCAGCCGTGATGCGGCGCTGCGCGCACAGCAGCAGAAAATGCTCGATGCGATGCAGGCGGCAGCGGACCTGAAGGCGGAAGAAGTGGCGAAAGCGGCTGCTCCTGTCGAGGCCGAGCCCTCTGCGGACGACGTTTTCCGTGATGCGCCGGTCGAGGAAGCCTTGATTGCTGCGGACAGCTCCGAAGAACAGCATGCTGCCGAACTTGCGCAGACCGATGATGCGGCCACGGGCGATTCACACATGGCCAAGACCATGGGTGACGGCATCGAGGAGAGCGACACCGAAGCGGCTCAGCCCGACGAGGATGAAGACGACAAATAGTCTGTCCACATATTTGCAAAAAAGCCCCGCCGAAACATGTTCGGCGGGGCTTTTTTTATGGGTCACATTCAAGTTTAGAACCTGGATATTCTTTACGGTCTTCGTAGCGTTTATTTTCCGTTCACAAACAGTGACATTAGCGCCACGATATTGACTATATTTATAGAACCGTTCTTTTTGCGAAGGAACTGATTGTAACTTCACCGGTTCTACCTACGTAAGGATCATCATACAGGGGCAGCATGAATTGCAACGTTACGAGCGTTTCGTAACGGCGGTTTTCTGCGTCCTGGTATGAGCCTGCAGAACAATAATGATAAAGTGGAGTACCCCCCAATGAAGAAATATCTATTCGCCGCCGCTTCCCTGCTGTCTCTCGGCCTGACCGCCGCCCCTGCCGTGGCCCAGGATCAGGCACCCGATGGCTCAAAAGCCTTCGGCATCGAGCCTTATGTCGCCATCATGGGTGGTCGTCATGAATTTGATACGGAAATATTGGAATCCGGCATCCCGCCAGTCGGCTATGACGGCACGATCGTCGAAGGCCTGGTCGGGGTGAACGTTCCGCTCGGCCCGCTTTTCGTGGGTGCAGAGGGCAGCGTCGCCAAGGGCGTCGATGGTGATATCGACTGGTCCTATGGCGCAGCCGGTCGTGCCGGTGCGCGTATCGGCGAAAGCGGCCTGATCTACGGCAAGGTTGGCTATCAATGGGTCAATTTCGATGCCCTGGGACAGAATAGCCCCGATTATGACGGCATGCTGTACGGCTTTGGCGTCGAAGTCGGCCCGCAGGACATCGGCCTGGGCGGCGTGACCGGCAAATCCGGTATCCGTTTGCGGATGGAAGTGCAGACTTTTGACGATTTCGGCAGCCTGCGCCCCACCGCGGGTATCGTCGCGCACTTCTGATACCGGAAGCACTGACAGGAAAAACCCCGCCAGAACCATTCTGGCGGGGTTTTTTTGCGATATTGATTGATCAAGCCGCTAGCTTGGCCGCGGTTCGCGCGACCTTGTCGCCCAGATATCTGGCGCCGGCCAGATCAATCTCATGCGGAGTCCGGCTACCGTCACCACCGGCAATGGTCGATGCGCCATAAGGCGAGCCGCCAATGACGGCATCGTTGCTCAACTGCCCGGAAAAACCGTAATCCAGTCCGACGATCGTCATGCCATGGTGCAGCAGGTTGCTGAGGATCGAATATTGCGTGGTTTCCTGGCCACCATGCTGGGAAGCCGTCGAGGTGAACGAAGCACCAACCTTGCCGACCAGTGAACCGTTCATCCACAGGCCACCGGTCCGGTCCCAGAAGGAGGCCATCTGGCTCGACAGGCGGCCAAAGCGGGTCGGCGAACCGACGATGATCGCATCATAATCGGCCATCTGGTCGGGTTCGATCACTGGATGATCGTCATTGGAGGAAAAACCCGCAGCCTCGACAACCTCCTGCGGAGCGGTTTCCGGAACCCGCCCGATGGTGACCTCGCCGCCCGCCTCGCGAGCGCCGTCGGCAATGGCCTGGGCCAGCGCATCGACATGACCGTAGGAAGAGTAATAGAGTATCAATATTTTCGCCATTTTCATTCTCCTGTATTTCTGTGCGGATAGGGGAAGCAGCGCCAGTCGCCCCGGCGCTGCTCCTTGCAGGTGTCAGTTTCGAGTTTCCCATGCCTCGACAAAGACGAATTCGGCATCGTCGACCGCTTCGATTTGCAGCGATCCGACATCCCGGATCGCCAGCGAGTCGCGGGCACTGACGAGCTCGCCATTGACGCGGATCTGGCCAGCGGAGCCAACCAGATAGACATGAGCGCTGTCGGCAACTTGATGTTCCAGGGTCGTTCCGGCATGCAGCGACGCGCCATATAGCCGGGCGTCCGCTTGGATCATCAGCGCTCCGCTCTCGATATCCTCGTCAAACCCGCTGGCAAGGATTTCCAGCTGGTCGGACCGATCGCCCTTGGGAAAGGCTTTCGCATCCCAGCGCGGCGCGCCACCGGCAGCGCGCGGCTCGATCCAGATCTGGAACAGGCGCGTCTGCCGGTCCTCGAGATTATATTCGCTGTGCATCACGCCGGTGCCGGCGCTCATCACCTGGACATCGCCGGCCTCGGTGCGGCCTTCATTGCCCAGATTGTCACGATGGGTGATCGCCCCTTCGCGGACATAGGTGATGATTTCCATATCCTGATGGCCATGCATCGGAAACCCGGTTTTCGGCTGGATCTCGTCATCATTCCACACACGGATCGGGCCAAAGCCCATGCGGGCGGGATCCCAGTATTTGCCGAAGGAAAAATGGTGACGGGCCTGCAGCCATTCGTGGTCAACATGCGCCAGGTCCTTGAATTCCCGTTTCTCTATCATTTTCTGTCTCCTGTGCGAGCGGGTTCGAAACCGCTCCGTATGAAAGCAAAATAGGATGACCTCGTTGTTTCATAAATAGACAATATAGAATTTGATTGTTTCTATTTCTGGTTTAATAGTCGTTTATGGCCTTACCCGATTATGAAGCATGGGCGATTTTCGAGGCGGTGGCGCGGCTGGGCAGTTTCACCGCTGCCGCCAGGGAATTGGCGCTCTCCAAGCCGACGATTTCGAAAGCGGTCTCGCGGCTGGAACAATCGCTCGGCACGGTATTGTTCCACCGGACCTCGCGCAAGATTTCCTTGTCCACGGCCGGCAGGTCTTTGCTGCCCCATGCCCGGCAAATTGCCCTGGACGGCGAAGCGGCGATGGAAGCGGCGCGCGATACGACCCACCTGCTGAAGGGACAGGTGCGACTGGCGGCACCGCTCAGCTATGGCCTTTCCCATCTGGCGCCGGTGATCGCCGAGTTCATGTGTGCCTATCCCGAGATCACCGTCGATCTGCAGCTCAACGATGCACAGGTCGACCTGGTCGAGGAAGGCTTCGATTGCGCGATCCGCATTGCGACGCTCCCGGACAGCAGCCTCAGGGCCGTCAAGCTGCGGGACGTCGACGGCTATTTTATTGCTGCTGCGAGCTATCTCGAACGCATGGGCCAGCCCCAATCCCCGGCCGACCTGGCCCATCACGATTGTTTCATCTATTCCAACACCCCGAACCCCGAGCTATGGCAAATCAACGGCCCCGATGGTCAGGCAATCAGCCTCCACCCCCAATGCCGGTTCCAGAGCAACAATGGTGATGTCATGCTGCCTGCACTGATCGCCGGGCGGGGAATTGGCTATTTGCCCGATTTCCTTTGTCAGAAGGCACTGGAATCGGGCGAACTGGTCAATGTCCTGCCGGATTGGCGCATGGGCGACATCACACTCAATATCGTCACGCCGCCGTCCCGCTTGCGCCCGGCGCGGGTAGACACGCTGGTCAATTTTCTGAAGGACAATTTGCGCTAGGCCGGGCAAGGGAAAACAGGGTGGTCATTTTGCTGTCCTACATCGCCTGGCTTCTATATTCTGGCCGTCGACCAACAAACGGAGTGCCGACATCATGGCCGCAGACGCCCCCTCAAGAGCTGTTTCCGATACCCGAATGAGCCGGGTCCTGCCGAATGTCCACGACAGGGCGATTCTTTCACTTACACTGTAAAGTTTGTAAAGTTCATCAGGAAAGCAGGTCCGAATATTAATGGCGCTGGAAACCATCCTGTTATTTCTGATCGCGGACATGATGTTCTGTCTCACTCCGGGGCCAGCAACGCTGGTTGCGGTGAGCCATGCCTTGCCGCACGGCCCGGCAGGCGGCCTGCGCGGCGCGCTCGGACCGATCGTCGGCGTGAATGTCGGCAATTTCATCTGGTATGGGATGACTGCCTTTGGGCTGATCACACTGATACAGACGGTCCCGACCGCCTATTCTGTGCTTCGCTGGATCGGAGTCGCCTATCTGCTGTGGATGGGTTTTCGGATGTTCCGCGGAGGGAACAGCTCGCTCGCCCGGCAATCGGCCAGAAGGGCCAGCTTCGGCAAGGGGTTTCTCAATGGATTGGCAGTGCACATGTCGAATCCCAAGGCGCTCCTGTTCTACACCGCCTTCATCCCGCCCTTCATCGATCCGGCTGGCCCCTTGCTGCTGCAATTCGCGATTCTGGCCGGCCTCACCGTGATTACCGAAACCACCGGCCTGACCTTCTACGCCACCCTTGCCTCCAGGGCCCGCAATTTGGGCGGTGCCGATCAGGCGCAACCGTTGTTCCAGAAAATTGCCGCGACCGTGCTTGTCATGGCGGCGCTGGTCTTGGCCTGGTGGAACTTGACCGATAGCGCGATGCAGACCGCGTTCAACCTGGCGCAAGGCAGGATGGGCTAGATGAACGCCATGACCCGGATCGGCTTATCCCTGTTGGCTCTGTTCCTGGCGAGTCCTCTGCATGCGCAGGAGGCTCCTGCCCGGGGGTTCGATCCGGAAACGATATTGGCGCTGAAGGGCCTGCAATTGCTCGACCATCGAATGAACGCGATCGGCTATCGGCTGGTCGAGGCCAACAGCCCTTATTGCAGGGACAGAACGGCCCAGACCGGCCTGCTGCTGCACGCCATCGACCAATATCCGGATCGCGCGATCGCCAGCTATGCGCTCGGCTTAGACGGTGCGGTGGCGGTCAACGCCGTGGCCCCCGGCAGTCCGGGCGCGGCGGCGGGGCTTTTGCCCGGGGATGATATCCTGGCGATAAACGGGATCAAGCTGGAAGATATTGCCCTCGACGATCCGGCGGTCGCGAGCCAAGCGCAGGATTACCGGCGAATCGCTGCCGTGAACAACAAGCTGGAACAGGCGCTGGCCGATGGCGATGTGACGCTCGATATTCTGCGCGGCGGCGAACAGGTTCAGGTGACAGTGAAATCGCGACCTGCCTGTCCCAGCCGGTTCCAGATTGCGGTCAGCGCCGATCGCGACGCATCGGCCGACGGGGAAATCATATCGGTCAGCTCCGGGATGGCAGAATATTTTCTCAGCGATGACGAATTCGCCGCGGTCGTCGCGCATGAACTGGCCCACAATCTCCTCAAACACCGCGAACAGCTCGACGCGCAAAAGGTCGATCGCGGCTTTTTCGGCCAGTTTGGCGCCAGTGCGGGCCAGATCAAGGCGACCGAGATTGAAGCGGACCGGCTGTCGGTCTGGCTGATGGCCAATGCCGGCTATGATCCCCAGGCCGCCGTCCGCTTCTGGACCCGCTACGGCAAGGAACATGGCAAGGGGATTTTTTCCGCCTCGACCCATTATCGCTGGAAAAAGCGGGTGGAATTATTTGGCGAGGAAATGGCAAAAATGGCAAAGATCCAGGCAGTCGACGAAAAATTTCCACCGCCGCTGCTGGTCGAACCCAAATGACCTAATCGTCCGAGTTGTACGCATCCTTGCAATTGCGGCGCTCCTGCCTGGTCTGCGCTTCGTCGAGGCACAGCTCCCGCTGCCGCTTGCGATCGGCGAGCACCTTGCGGCCCAGATCCTCTTCCTTTTCGGACTGGGTCTGGGTGGTGGCATCGACTGCCGTCTCGACCATCGTGCCGGCGACCCTGAATGGTGCCGTGACGATCTTGCTAGCGACGCAGCCGGACAGGACCATCGGCACCGACATCAGCAGCAGGGTTGGCAAAGCGCGCATCATAATCTCCTCAAGGCTATTGTGTGCGCCGGCAAATGAAGTTCGGCTGAACGCGCACGGCTCACTCGGCCAGCAGCTTCTCTGCAATCACGCGCATCGCCGGGCCGATTTCCGGATGCGACAAGGCAAGCGCCAGATTGGCTTCGACATAGCCTTGCTTGGACCCGCAATCATAGCGCTTGCCGTCGAAGGTCATGCCATGAAAGGGCTGTTTGCCGATCATCTGCGCCATCGCATCGGTAAGCTGGATTTCTCCGCCGGCGCCCGCTTCCTGCGACTCGAGAATCCGCATCACTTCGGGCTGCAGAATATAGCGCCCCGGCAGGATCAGATTGGATGGCGCGGTACCAGCCGCCGGCTTCTCGACCAGCCCCTTGACCTCGGTAATCGGCCCGTCGCGATAACCCGGATCAATGACGCCGTAAGAAGGTGTGTCTTCGAACGGAATTTCCAGCGCGCAGACGATATTGCCCCCCAGTTTCTCATAGGCCCTGACCATCTGCGTCATGCAGCCGGGAGAGCCAACCATGAACTCGTCAGGCAGGAAGATTGCAAAGGGCTCGTCGCCGATGATGTCGCGCGCGCACCAGATCGCATGGCCAAGACCGAGCGGCTCCTGCTGCCGGACAAAGACGCAATCGCCGGGCCGCAAGCGTGTTCCCTCGAGCACAGTGCGGTCCTTCGATCGATCCGCCATGGTCCGTTCCAGCTCATAGGCCATGTCGAAATGATCCTCGATCATCCCCTTGCCGCGGCCATTCACGAAGATCATCTGCTCGATCCCGGCTTCCAGCGCCTCGTCCACCGCATATTGGAGAAGCGGGCGATCGACGATCGGAAACAGTTCCTTGGGCATCACCTTGGTGGCCGGGAGGAAGCGGGTTCCCATGCCCGCAACCGGGAAGACGGCTTTTCTGATCGGTTTCATAAGTCGGCGCTAGTCCTTCAACTTGTCGGCAAAACTGGCGCGCAGTTTCTGCAGCTTGGGCGGGATGGTCGCGACACAATAGGGATTGCCGCGGCCTTCGTCCGCCCAATATTGCTGGTGGTAATCTTCTGCCACATACCAGGTCGCCGGCCCCTCGACAGTGGTGACTATCGGCTCGGATCGGCCCTCACCGGCCCGGGCTATTCCGGCCTCCGCTTCGGCGCGCTGGGCATCATTCAGCGGAAATATCGCCGATCGATACTGGGTGCCGATGTCATTGCCCTGGCGATTGAGCTGGGTGGGATCATGGGTGGCAAAGAAAATGTCGAGCAGATCGGAATAGCTGACCACAGAATCGTCAAATCCGATCTTGATCGCTTCCGCATGCCCAGTCGTGCCGGAGCAGACCTCGCGATAGCTGGGGTCCGGCTTTGCGCCCCCGATATAGCCGCTCTCGACCGAATGGACTCCGGCAATGTCGCTGAACACCGCCTCGGTGCACCAGAAACAGCCACCGGCAAAAATCGCTTCCTGCTGTGCCATATAGACTCCTTTTAGGCGGAGGCGGCATCACCCCCGACCGTTGCGTTCATGCGTTCTTCGTCGCGCCTTGCGACCAGCAGATACATGGCGGGTGTTACCACGCGAGACAAGAGGGTCGAGCTGATCAATCCCCCGATGATGATCGCGGCCAGCGGCGCATAGAGTGCGCCGCCCCAGATTGCGAGAGGGGTCAGGCCGCCGATGGCAGTGATCGACGTGAGCAGCACCGGCAGAAATCGAACCTCGCCCGCTTTCTCGATCGCTTCGCGCAGGCCCATGCCCTGGGCCCGCAGCTGCGCGGTAAAGTCGACCAGCAATATCGAATTCTTGATCTCGATGCCGATCAGCGCAATGAACCCGATAATCGCCATGACGCTGAGCGAATTGCCGGTGACAAAAAGCGCCAGCAGTCCGCCAAAGGTGCCCAGGGGGATGACGCCCGCAACCACGATGGTTTCCCGGAACCGCCGGAACTCGGCGACAAGAATGGCAAAGATCAGCATGATTGCGGTAATGATCAGCGGGCCGAAATCACCGAAAGTATTTCCAATCGCCTCCGATTCCCCGCCTATCGACCATTGATAACCCTCCGGGAAGTCGATCTTCTCCAGCTTCTCGACAGCGCGATCGTTGATTGTCGAAGGGACTTCGCCAAAGTCGACCTGGGCTGTGACCAGCACCGTCCGCTGCAGCTGATAGCGCTGGATTTGCGGCGGCACATTGATCATTCTGGGATCGGTTATCTGCGCCAGCGGCACCGGGTCGCCGGCGCGCGTTGCCACATAGACCTTGTCCAGAGCCGATATCGGCAGGTTGTTTTCGAACGGGAAGCGGACCACGACGGGATAATCGTCGCCTTCCTGGTCACGAAAGGATGCGGCTCGTTCGCCGCTGAGCGCCAGCCGGATGGCCCGCCGCGGTTCGCCCGAAGCTATGTTGAGCAGCGCCGCCTTTCTTTCGTCCAGACCGATATCCAGATCAACCTTGTCGGTCTCGACCGGGTTGACGATATCGCGCGCGCCCGGAGTTTCCCGCAATACGGTGGCGACCTGGCCAGACAATTGCTTGAGCTTGTCCAGTTCGGGACCCGCGACGCGGATTACGATAGGCGCTTCCACTGGTGCACCGTTCTGGAAAAGTTCGATCTTCACGCGGGCGCCGGCAATCTGGTCCAGCTGCTCGCGCAACCGGTCTATCATCTTCGGTCCTTGCTTGGTGTCCCACTCGTCCAGCACGGCCAGGACCTCGCCGTAATTCACGCGCTCGGCCCGGGGGCCGACATTGTAGAACACCTGGGGATTGCCGTTGCCGATATTTTCCGCCCGCACCTTGATGCTCGGTTCGGTTTTCAGGATCTGGGTGACCTCCGCCACCAGCCGGTCGGTGCGATCGAGGCTGCTGCCCTGTTCCGATTCAACCGACACCCGGAAATAGGGCGCATCGGCGAACGGGAAGAGCGAGAAGCCCAGTACCGGAACGAGCGCGAAGGCGGACAGGCACAGGATCATGGCCAGCCCGACGGTCTTGGCCGGCGCCTCCAGCGATATATGCAAGAACGGCCGGTAGAACCTGTGGATCTTGTCGTTGACCCAGCGCAGCGCGGAATTTCCCTCCGGATCCTCGTCCCGCCGCAGGATGCGGCTGGCGAGAAAGGGGATAAGCGACAGCGAAATCACCAGCGAGGCGATCACGGTCGCAATGATCGCAATGAAGAAGGACCGGGTGTAGGATCCGGCGCCACCGGGAAGGAACAGCAAGGGCACGAAGGCAAATACCAGCACGAACGTCGAGCCGATGACCGCCGCCCGAATCTCCAGTGTCGCATCGATCGCCGCCTCGGTCCGCGTCTTGCCCATTCGCAAATGCCGCGCGATATTCTCCGTCACCACGATACTGTCGTCGACCAGCAGGCCCAGAGCAACAATGAAGCCGGCAATCGACAGCTGGCTGAGGTTGAAGCCGGCGGCATAAAGCACCAGCAGACCGGACGCGAGAGAGAGCGGGATCGAGATCATCACGATGGCCGATGACCGCAGGCCCAGCGGCAGCAGCGTGAAGATCACCAGAACGATGGCAATCGTGAAATCGCGGGTCAGTTCGTTCAGCCGCCGCTGGACATCCCGGCTCTGATCGAACTGCATCACCAGCTTGATGTCGGGCGGCAGGATCGATTGCTGTCGCTCCAGTTCCTGGTCCAGCTGGCCTTTCAGCCGGGTAACATCAACTCCGTCCTTTTGCGTGACGGTCAGAAACACGGCGCGCTGACCATTATGGCGAGCGCGGTATATCTGCTCTTCCGCGCCCCATTGCACCTGCGCGACATCGCCAACGGTCAACAGTGATCCGTCGGATGCCCGAAGCGGCAATCCCCGTATCGCGTCGAGCTCCCGATAGGCGCCCCCCGCCTCGACATTCAGCCGCCGTTCCCCGCTCTGCACGGCACCGCCGGGCAATTCGATGCCGCCTTGCCGCACGGCATCGGCCACCGTGCTTGCCGGAACACGCAGTTCGGATAGCAGCTCGGCATTGACTTCCACGCTCACTTCCGGCTGCGGCAGGCCGAAAATTCGCGATTCTCGCACCCCGGGATTGCGCATGAACACGTCTGCCATGTCATCTGCATATTTTTCCACCCGGCGCCACGAAGCGGTCTCGCTGACCAGGGCAACCTGCATGACGGCCGCTTCGGTGGTCCGGATCTTGCGAAAGTCCAGTCGCTGCAAGCCTTCGGGGAGCTGGTCGCGGATGGCCGAAACCGCGCGCACCACATCGTCGTAATAGCCGTCGACGTCGCCCGACCATTCGCTGAACTCGACGTTGATGATCGTGCCGCCATCGGTGCTGGTGGATTGCACTTTGACAATATCATCAAGACCCTGAACCACTTCCTCGATCGGCTTGGCAATCGTCTCTTCCATCTCCTGGGCATCGGCGCCCGGCTGGATCGCAATGATATTGACCGCGGGGATGGGGAAATGGGCGTCCACCGCCTTGGGAATATTGGCGAGCGCGGAAACACCCAGCATCACCAGCAGGATGAAAAGCACGAGGCTGAGTTGCCAGCGGGAGATCACGAACCGGGCAAGCATATCAGCGCGGACAATCCTCTGGCTTGGTTGTTGCGGTCACCTTGCAACCCGGATCGGCTTTATCAGGTCGCCATCGCGAAGCTTTTCAATACCGCGCGTCACGATCAGCTCTCCTTCTGAGAGTCCGGCCAGGATTTCGAGGCTCTTGTCGTTCAGCTTTCCGATTTGCACATTGCGCTGCTTCACGCGATTTTTGCCATCGACGACATATACCAGGCCTTCTCCTGCCCGGATGCCGAAAATGGCATTGGCCGGAATGGCAAGGCTGGCGGGAGCATTGCGCGACACTTCCACCTCGACACTGCCCAGCTGGCCGGAACGCAGCCGGTCGCTGGCGGGAAGCCGGAAGCTCACCTCGAACGTACCGGTCCGCTGATCCGCCCGACCATCCTTTTCGCTGACCACCGCGCGCATCGGATCAGCGCCGGAACCGCCAATCCGAACCAGAGCAGGCATGCCTGGCCGCAAGCGGGACGCATCGCTGTCGGTCATCGGCACCCGCAAGACAAACCCTTTGTCGATTTCTCCCAGCACCAGAGCAGTCTCGCCCGCGGCCACGATCTGCCCGGCATCGATATTGCGCGTCAACAGGATCCCGTTGCTGGGTGCGTGGATAAGCGATGTGCGGCTGGCAAATCCGGCGGACTCGACCCGCGATCGCGCCGCCCGGGCAGCGGCCTCCGCCTGCTCCAGACGGGATTTCGTTACCCAGCCGTCCTTGTACAATTTCTCCATCCGGGCATATTCCGCTTCGGCGCGATCGCGCTCGGCGCGCGCCGCATTGAGATCCGCGGCAACCGTGCTGGAATCGAGAGCGGCGAGCAGCGCACCGCGCTTCACTCGGTCGCCCTCGTCATAGCGTACCGAAGCGACTTGACCGGAGGTGGTAAAGCCCAGCGCCGTTTCGCGGCGCAGACGCACCGTGCCCGCAGCAGTGAGCAATTTCTTGTCTCCGACAGGCTGCACCACGGCCACCGCAGCGGGAATCGGGTCGTTGGAACTGGGTTTGGATTTCGGTTCGCTCGCACTGCAGCCGGTCAAAAAAACCAGACCGGTCAAAATCGATATCATCGTTCTGCCAAGCGTCATATCGCGCGTTTCCACCCCTGTTGGCTTTGTCTTAAGTCCCTATCCAGCCCTGACCAATAGAAAATTGCGATCTGAAACCAAAATCAACCGGATTGTTAAAGCGGACAGTGCGACTGTGCTATTAAAGTGTCAGTTTCCGCACCGAACCGGTAAGATATTCTCTGATTTGACGGACGGACAGCCTATCGTGTTCCAGTAGATTTTCCCTGGCAGGACAGATTATTTCGGCGTGGCTGCGCGGCGCAGACGGTCATTCAGGGCCTGCCCGATCCCGGTGTCGGGCACGGGGGCCACAGCAATTTTCGGCTTTTCGCTCGCGTCCGCCTGATGAAGCGCAGCAAACAACCTGCTGGCGGCCTCGGCAAGATCTGACCCCTCGGACAGGTTCATATCGCCCATAACCACACCAAAACCGATATGATATTCGTCGGCAAGGGCGGAATGCGCATCGAGACGAACCGGCTTTGAAGGGGCATAATGGGATGCCAGCTGACCAGGCGCTTCAATCTTGTCGCCAGCCGTAATATCCGCAACCTTGCCGGCAATTTCTTCCAGCTCGGCTACAGTTACCGGACCCGGGCGCAATATCCGGTAGTTGGCGCCGTCGATCGCAACGATCGTCGATTCAATTCCCTTTTCGCAGGGGCCTCCGTCGAGGATCAATGGTGCCGCCTTCCCCAGGCTGCTTGAGACGTGGTCGGCGGTGGTCGGGCTGATCCCGCCGCTGCAATTGGCCGAAGGCGCGGCAAGGCAAAGGCCCGAGGCATCCAGCACCGCCCGCATCACCGGATGCGCAGGCACCCGCAGGGCGATCGTGTCGAGACCCGCGGTTACCGCTGCCGCGACCGGACAAGCCTCTGTCTTGGGCACAACCAGCGTCAGCGGCCCAGGCCAGAACGCCGTCGCGAACCGGACCGCCAGTTCATTGAATTGCCCGAGCGTCCGCGCCGCTTCCAGATCCGGCACATGGACGATCAGTGGATTGAAATCCGGCCGCCCCTTGGTTCGGTAGATTTCCGCCACGGCAGCGGCGTTGGTCGAATCGGCAGCCAGTCCGTAGACGGTTTCCGTGGGCACCGCTACCAGCCCGCCAGCGAGCAGCCGCGCGACTGCCTCGCCAATGGTCGCCTTGCCGTAGCGACGATTGGCTGCGCCAATATGATCATTTGAGCCGGACATGACCCTGCGCTATAGCCCGGCGTAAATTCAGGCAACAACGGATAGCAAATAGATGAGTTTTACAGCCCCCGGTCGCGAGCAGAATTTCGTTCTGAAGCATATCGCCGATATTGCTGAAATGGCCAGCCATGACCGTTTTTCCGGAGCCAGCGAGGATATGGTCGAGGCGATTGTCGAGGGCATCGGCCAGTTTGCCGAAGGCGAATTTGCTCCGCTCAACCGGATCGGCGACACGCAGGGCGCGCAATGGCATGACGGCAAGGTAAGCCTACCGGCGGGATATAAGAAGGCCTATGCGAATTTCGTTGAGGGCGGCTGGGCGTCGATCGACGGTCCGGAAGAATTTGGCGGCCAGGGTCTGCCCTATTCGCTGTCAGCCCTCATTCTCGAAACCTGCGGTGCGGCCAATTTTGCCTTCACCCTCTGCCCGATGCTTAGCTTTGGTGCGATCGAGGCGATTCATGTCCACGGCTCCGACGAACAAAAGGCCCGATATCTGCCCAATCTGATTTCCGGTGCCTGGACCGGCACCATGAACCTGACCGAGCCGCAGGCCGGTTCCGACGTCGGTGCGCTGCGCTCGACCGCCGAACCGATCACCGAGGGCGAGCATGCCGGCAAGTACCGGATCAGGGGCCAGAAGATCTACATCACCTTTGGCGAACATGACCTGACCGACAATATCATCCATCTGGTGCTGGCCCGCACCCCGGGCGCGCCGGAAGGAACGCGAGGCATTTCATTGTTCATCGTCCCCAAATTTCATCTCGATGCGGATGGCAAGGTCGGCGCGCCCAATGATGTCAGCTGCGTGTCGATCGAGCACAAGATCGGAATCCATGCCTCGCCGACCTGCGTCATGGCCTATGGCGAGCAGGGCGACTGTATCGGCGAGATGATCGGCGGCGAGTTCGGCGGCATGAAGGCGATGTTCACGATGATGAACAATGCCCGCATCAACGTGGGGTCACAAGGCGTGCAGATCGCCGAGCGCGCCACCCAGCAGGCCAGCCGCTTCGCTTTGGAACGCATCCAGTCGGCCCGTGCTGGCAGCGGTGACAAGACTCCGGTACCGATCATCGAGCATCCCGATGTCCGCCGGATGCTGTTGCGGTCGAAGGCGTTGACCCAGGCGGCACGCGCCCTGCTCTATTATGCCTCCTCGAGCGTCGACCGCGCGACCCTGGGGATCGAGGGTGCAAAGGCCCGCGCCGAAATCCTCACGCCGCTGATCAAGGGCTATGGCACCGATATCGGTAATGAAGTGGCGTCGATCGGCGTGCAGGTGCATGGCGGCATGGGCTTTATCGAGGAAACCGGTGCCGGCCAGCATTTCCGCGATGCCCGGATCGCGCCGATTTACGAAGGCACCAACGGCATTCAGGCCGCCGATCTCGTAGGGCGCAAGCTCGGTCTCGATGGCGGCGACGCGATGCAGGCATTTATCGCCGAAATCCTGGCCGAGGCCAGGGAGAGCGAAAGCCTGATGGCGCTGGCCAATGCTTGCGAAGATGTCCGGCAATGGATGGCCAGCGGCGATGCCTCTATCGACGACCGTCTGGCGGGCAGCTATCCGTTCATGACCATGCTGGCGACCGCGACCTGCGGCATGCTGATGCAGAAGCAGCACCGGATCGCCACTGCCGAACTGGCCGGTGGCGCGGACCCGTTTCTCAAGGCCAAACTGGTCACCACCCGCTATTATCTCGACCATCTGGTGCCGGAAGCGCTGGGTCTCAAGGCCGCGGCCATGGCGGGCGCCGATATCCTGTACCAGCTTGACAGCGCGGAACTGGCCGGCTGATCATGTCCGGGGCAGCCGACAAGGATGTACTGGACCGTATCGCCGATGCGCTCGAGCGTCTTGCTCCGCCAGTCTCCAGCCCGGTTGATTGGACGACGGGAGCAGCCTTTCTTTGGGACGGACGTGGCCCCAGGGCGATTGGCCCGTTTGATCCGGTGGAGATCGACCTGCTCACCGGCATCGACCAGCAAAAGAGCCGATTGCTCGACAATACTAGCCGGCACGCCCGTGGCCATGCGGCGCATGATGTCCTGCTCTGGGGCTCGCGCGGCATGGGGAAATCGGCACTCGCCAAGTCCGTCGTTCGGGCCTTGCAGGCACAAGGACAGGATGTTGCTCTGGTCGAAGCACCATCGGACCGGCTGGAAAATCTGCCCGCATTGTTTGAAATGCTCGCCTCTCTCGACCGCCGGTTCATTCTCTTCATCGACGATATCGGCTTTGCCGAAGGCAGCGCCGAACCGCGTCTGCTCCGCTCGATGCTGGAGGGCGGCGCCAGCCAGCGGCCAGCCAATGTCCGCCTCTACGTCACCTCGAACCGTCGTCACATCCTCTCCCGCCAGATGAGCGAGCAGGACGATCCGATCAATCCGCGCGATGCGGTCGATGACCAGCTGGCTCTGTCTGATCGCTTCGGTCTGCGGCTGGGTTTTCATGCGGCCTCGCAGGACGACTATCTGGCCATCATCGCCCGCTATGCCGAGGCCCATGAACTCGCCTTAGATCGCGAGGACGCCCTGCTCTGGGCAAAGCAGCGCGGCAGCCGGTCGGGCCGGGTGGCGTGGCAATATATTGTCGAACTGGCCGGGCGCGCCGGCCGGTCGCTCGGCTAGACTATTTCGCCGCCGCTGCAGCAGGCTTGGATTTACCAGGACGCGAGACCCGCCAGATGATGCCGCCGACGTCGTCGCTGACCAGCAGCGCTCCCGTCTGGTCAAAGGCGACCATGGTGGGTCGGCCACGGGCATTGCCCTCCTTGTCGACAAAGCCGCTCAGGATCGTGACCGGCTTGCCTACCGGCTCACCGCGCTGGTTGAAATCGACATAGACCACGTCATAGCCGGCCAGCGGCTTGCGGTTCCAAGAGCCGTGCCGTGCCACCACCGCGCCGGTGCCAAACGGCTTGCCCAGCGACTGGCCATGGGTAAAGGCAAGGCCGAGCGGCGCCACATGGGCGCCCAGCGCATAGTCCGGGCGGCGCTCATATTGGCGGTGGTCGAGATTTTTCGGCTCCACCCGCGGATCGACATGGCCGCCCCAGAAATGCCACGGCCAGCCATAATGCGCGCCCCAGCGCACCTCGGTCAGATAGTCCGGCACCATGTCGCTGCCCAGCATGTCGCGCTCGTTGACCACCGTGTAGAATTTGTCGGTGCCGGGCAGATAGGCCATGCCCACCGGATTGCGCATGCCGTCGGCATAGATGATCTTCTTGTTGGTCGCGAGTTCGACCTGCAATATCGCCGCCCGCTGCTTTTCAATGTCCATGCCGTTTTCGCCGATATTGCTGTTCGAGCCGACCGAGATGTAGAGATATTTCCCGTCCCTGCTGGCGAGCAGATCGCGGGTCCAGTGATTGTTCGGGGCCCGGGCATTGAGATTGGCGACCTTGCGCCCTTCGGCGGTGATCATTGTATCACCCTCAGTATAGGGATAGGCATAGACCGCATCGGTATTGGCGACATAGAGCGTGTCGTCGATCAGTTCCATGCCGAACGGGGAGTTGAGATTTTCCAGAAAGGTGAATTTCTGGTCGACCGTACCGTCCTCGTCGCTGTCGCGCAGCAGGCTGATCCGGTTGGCGGATTCACCTCCTGCCCCGGCCTTGCTCATCAGATTGCGCATGATCCAGCCTTCGATTCCCTTGTTGGTTCTTGGCGGGCTGTTGGTCTCGGCGACCAGGATATCGCCATTGGGCAGCCGGAACATGCTCCGCGGATGATCCAGTCCGTCGGCAAAACGTTCGACGACAAGACCTTCGGCCGCAACCGGTTTCTCGCCCTCGTCCCAGGGCTCCGCCTTGGCGATATTGATGGTCGGGAATGTTTCCTTGCGGACATTGCTCAGCGCCGGTTCGACGCCCTCGGTTGCCTCGAGCGGCAACTGGGCGGTATCGCCGCGGGTAAAATAATATCCTGCACCGATCCCGAGGATGATGAGCAGAATCGCTACATTTCTGATATGTTTCAACATGAACCAATAATAGGTGGCGTCAAAGGTCCTGACAAGCGCGGTTTGAAATAGTCAGCGGCCCTGCCACCAGATCAGCAGCGCCACCAGCGCCCCCAGCACCAGTCCGGCCAGCAAGCCGGCGGAAGCTTGCCCCATCAGGCCGCCGCCAATCGCGCCAACGATCGCGCCGATCGCGATAAACACGCCGCCGCCGTGGCGATTTCGCGATCCTTGGCTGGAAGAATGGGAGACATCTTTGCGGGTTTCGGGATCCATGACCAAGGCCCTAAACCACTAGGCACCCGATGACCAGACTCCCCGTAAAACTTATGATTAACCCACTGGTAACCTTAGCTTTTGAAGATATTTCCACCGGTCGCCACTAGAAATATGGATCAGGTCGGAAGCACAGGGCTTCCCGCAACAGGAGCCATAGATGCAATTACCCGTGTTCATTGACTCCACCCATTATAGCGACGCCGAACTGCTGATTTCCAACTATGGCGAGGAGGCGGGGCTGGAAGCGGCCAATCGCGCCGACAAGAGCCGGTCGCTCGGCAACCATCTCCATTATTGCAGATGGCGGCAGGTGGAGCGCCTGTGTGTTTTGCTGTCGCTCGATCAGACGATCGGCACCGTGCACTGATCTAGCGGTCGGGATTGCAGATAATTTCGGCGGACCCGTCGGTCCGCACGATACAATTGGGACTGCCGTCGATCTGGATGCGCCCGGTTCCGAAATTGCTGATATTCGCTTCCCGCTCGACCGCGAGACGGGCACTGGCCGGTCCCCGCTGGATCAGGGTCAGCTTCTCCACTTCCAGCCCGGGACTTTCGAAAATGCTGGCGCCCTGCAACTCGACCCGGGCGGCACCTGCTTCCCCCGCCATCGTCAGCTGGCCACCGCCGGTCATCGCGACATCCAGCCGGTCCGCTTTCACCCCGTCTATCCGCAGCGTGCCAAAGCCGCCTAGCCGGACCTTTGGCATCCGGCCCGATAATTTGTCGAGCGTCACCTGACCGGAACCAAGATGCGAGATTTCCTCGATTGCATGGCTGCTGAGATAGAGGGTGACCGGGCCATCCTCTTCATAATTGTCGCGATCCAGCGACTTGCGCCGCACCGACACGACCAGCTGCCTGCCGTTTTTCTGCAGCGAGACCCGGTCGAGAATCTCGCGCGTGGCCCCTTCCGCGCGCGCCGACGGGCCCTTGCCGGAAGTCAGCACGACATCGACGCCATTGCCGATACGGATATCGTCAAAGCCGAAAATGGAAAATTTGCGTTCGGCGGCCTGGCCGGCCGATGACAGCAACAGCAGGATCGGAAGGCTCAGCAAAAATCTCATAGCGGTCGGGCCTCTCCCATTTCCATCCAGCCAAGCCAGCGCGGGGTTTTCGGTGCATAATGACCGCGATTGCCGCTCACCGCAAAATCCTGCGCTTCAAACAATTTGGTGACCGGCCGGTGCAAATGGCAACCCCCGGCGATATGTTTCCACACCGGTTCGATGCGCCGCTGCCATTTTTCGGGACCCTTGTCCGGCGCCAGGCCATGTTCGAGAAACAGGATCTTGCCGCCCGGTTTCAGGACCCGCCGCATTTCGGAAAGCACTTGCTGCCCATCCTGCACCGAACATAAGGTGAAGGTGGTCAGCACCGTGTCGAAACTGTCATCGGCAAAGGGCATCGCCTCGCCAATACCGTCCAGTATCTCCATATCGAAGCCGCGTTCGCTGGCCTCCCGACGGGTATAGTCGAGCAGTTCCGCGGACGGATCGAGGCCGGTCAGCCTGGCGACCCGGTCCCGGTCGTAAAACTGCAGATTGATTCCACCGCCGCAGCCGAGTTCGAGCACCTCTCCATCCGCTTTGGGCACGATCTCGCTGCGGTCTTTCATCACCGCCGGCTGCGAGCAGGCGAAGCGGATCAGCTTTGGAACCGCATATTTTTCCCATAGATTTGGCATCACCGGCGAATCTGCCACAGGCGCGGCAGATCGCCAAGCAATTTCAGCGCGGTGCCTTCAGGGTCAACCGCAAGTAATGTCGCCCGATCCCATCGCCCGTGACTTGCAGGTCGCGTTGCCGTGAATCCGGACATCCCCGGATCCCATGACCTTGGCATTGACCGATCCGTCCGAGGAGAGCTCGACGTCGCCGCTACCGGCAATCGATATGCTGGCATTGTCGGCCTTCATGTCCTTGCCGCTGACATCGCCCGAGCCGGCGATCGATATATCGATCGAATCCGCGGTGCCCGCCAGGGACAGATTGCCCGATCCGGCAATTTTGGAATCCAGCGAGGCGGTGCTGATCCTGGCCACCCGGATATCGCCGGATCCGGCGATACTCAATTTGGTCGATTCGCCAGTCATCGCATCGACGTCCAGATTGCCCGACCCGGCCAGCTTGGCGCTTTTCAGCGAGGGTGCGCTGAGATAGATCGTGGCCCTCTTGCTGTCGCCCATGGTGAAACGGCTGTTTTCCCGACCGATCTTTATTTCGTCGCCGGAAATCTTGTAGCGCAACTGTTCGACCGCGTCGGCGTCCCCTTCGGCGCGGATCGAGAATTCACCCGTGGTGAAGATGATATTGTCCGGTCCGGCGAGGGTTACACCGGCAAATTCGCCAGGGTTGCTGGCGCTGGTACCGATCGCTATGCCGTCGGAAAAATTGCTGCTTCCGGCGGTCGATGCAGCGTCGCCGACAGCTTCGGCGATCGAACCTTCGCAAGCCGCGAGCATCAGTAGCGGCGCCAAAAACACAAATTTCTTCATCTATTCCTCCATCGCTGTATTAGCATGATAATACGCCTGCCGATCCGGGAGATCAACCAAAATATTGTGCGGTCCGGCCCGGCAAAGAAAAAGGGGCTGCCACATTGCCGTGACAACCCCTTTCCGATTTCGACGAAGGACGATGGTCTGTCGATCAATCGTCTTTGTTTTCATAATATTGCGGTGCAGCAATATTGAGTATCTCCAGAATCTTCGCGAGCGCCGTCGGCTCGTCGGTTTCTTCCATCGCCGCCAGTTCGCGGGCGAGGCGGCTGGACGCCGCTTCGAAAATCTGCCGCTCGGAATAGCTTTGTTCCGGCTGGTCATCGGCACGAAACAGATCGCGGGTCACTTCGGCAATCGATACCAGATCACCCGAATTGATCTTCGCTTCATATTCCTGGGCCCGGCGCGACCACATCGAGCGCTTCACCTTGGGCTTGGCTTTCAGCGTTTCCATGGCTTCCTTGAGCGTCTTGTCCGAAGACAGTTTGCGCATTCCCACGCCTTCTGCCTTGTTGGTCGGAACCCGCAAGGTCATCCGTTCTTTTTCGAAGCGCAAAACATAGAGTTCGAGTTGCATGCCGGCAATTTCTTCATTCTGAAGCTCGACAACCCGGCCAACGCCATGTTTCGGGTAAACAACATAATCGCCCACATCAAAGGACAGCACATTCGCAGCCATAAAAAGCCTTTCTTGGTACATTGGAAAAGAACGTTGCTAACGTTCGATTTTCGTGGTCACGTGACGAAAAAACCCTTTCGTACATATGTTTAACGACCGAACACTACTCGCTCCCACGAGGGTCCAGCCGCCAACTGCCATTCTCTTAACAGATTCGTCACAAAAAAGCAATTTATCGTTGCACTGCACAACGGATCATGGGCCGAAAACGCCGGCAAACGACATCCGGTTATGGCATATTTCAGCATTTCCCGGTTCGGCGCGACCAACTCGAAGCGCGGATGCGGCTTTGTCCCGCCGGTCGGGGTTAATCGCCCTCGCCGGGCTTTTCCGAGAAGAAGGCCTCGAACTTGCCTTCCATGCCCTTGAACTTGTCGGCATCCTCAGGCGGTTCGCGGCTGACCGTGATATTCGGCCATTCTTCGGAAAATTTGGTATTCACCTCGAGCCATTTTTCTAGCCCGTCTTCGGTGTCCGGGAGAATGGCTTCGGCAGGGCATTCCGGTTCACAGACGCCGCAATCAATGCATTCGCTGGGGTTGATGACCAGCATATTCTCGCCCTCGTAAAAGCAATCCACCGGGCAGACTTCCACACAGTCCATATATTTGCATTTGATGCAGGCTTCGGTAACAACATAAGTCATATGGTCGTGAACTCCCCTATTCCGGTTCGCCATTCGAGGTCAGAAATCTGCTCCTAGCTATTGCGCAATTTCTGACACGTCAACAGTTGGTTTGGCCGCTATTTCAATTACCAGTCTGTAATATCTCGTAACAGGATTGCGCCTGCAAAGCACTGCTGCGGCGCTCCGGTAGCGCGATGATACGCACCACATGTACAAGCTGACCTTGAGGGATCGTGAGGATGTCGCCTTGCCGCACTTTGACATGGCCCCGCTCGATCCGGCGGCCGTTCATCCGGACATGTCCCTGTTCCGCCAGCTTTCGCGCCATCACCCGGTTATGGGCAAAGCGCAGGAACCAGAGCAGCTTGTCTATCCGCAGCGCGGGAAGCGCTGCGGGGACCGGGTCCGCTGCTCTGCCGTTCAAGCCTGCATCCTATTTTTTCATGCTGTCCCGGAGCACCGCCAGTTCGGCAAAGGCGCCACCAGCGGTTGCGAGCACCGGTGCCACCTTGCGCTGGGTCGTTGCATTGCCGGTCTTTTTCGCGTGTGTGTTCCCGGATTTGGACTGGTTCCGCTTCCTGGCGCGCGCCATTCCTTTCCAGCGCCAATACTGGACGGATGCAACGGGCGTTTCGGGATCCGGAACAATGTCGGCCGGGGCGGCATCCGGTTCCGCAGCGACCACCGACGCGTCCGGGGAGGCCGTTGCCTCCTCCGGCCTGGCCTCTTCGGTCCCGACATCTGCTGCCGCCGCCTCACCGATATCAGCCTGGGATGAGGGGGCTTCCCCGGCAACCGGCTCTTCGATCACGGTAGGCGGAGCATCGCTTTTGACGAAGCCCGCCAGAGCGAGCAGCGCTTCGTGACAGGCTTTCGACAGGCCCAGTGACGTTGCCAGAGCAGGATCAATGGCGAATATGTCGCCTTGCTTGCGCGCCTCATGCGCTTGCTTGATCAGTCGCTCGACCATGTCGACCCGGACATAATCGTCGCCAATCTTGCGAAAGCCAAGCCGCGCTGCGTGATCCGCTGCGGCAAAGCTGCCCTGCTTGAGATGCACGGCATTGTCCGGTGCCTGCCCGATCATCGGCTCGGCATCAAAGGCCGCGAACAGCCCGGTCCGCCAGAGCACCGCGCCGGGTTTCATCAGCGCATGATGGAAAATGTCGAGCGCCCCGAACACCAGGCCGGCCCGGCGCGCATGGCCGCGCATCTCATTGTCGAGCGCGCGGACCGCCTGGTCGATTTTGTGGCGAGACAATATGCCGCCGGCATCGACAATCTGCGCGAACAGGGCGCGCACCGCTGGCGGTGTTTCCGGATCATTGGCAAGCGCATCGATCTTGACCAGTCCCTCCAGATGCTTGGCCTTCATGGCTTCGACCCAGGCCTTGACCCGGTCGATCACCTTCTGGCTGTCTTCGGCCGCCATATCCTTGACCGACCGTTCGAACTTGATTTCGGGCTGCAGGAGAGTCTTGCCCTTGGCGAGAACCGCCAGCCGGCTGTCGCCCCACATTATCGCTGGCTGTCCCGCTGCATCCGGGACGAGCGCGAGCACCGAGTCCGGTGCCTTGGCAAGAGCGTCTGCATTATCTGTCATAATTCGTCCCAAATATCTTTCTGCTGCCGCAAGCAGCATCTTGCGATCCTCCCTCCGGCTATCGGATGGCACGAGAAATTGGAAGCCCCTGAGTGTTCCCAACTCCTGTCCCTCGACCAGGACCTTGCCATCCTCATCGACCACGACATCCTGCGGCAGTGTATCTTTCAGCAGACCGCGCAGCAATACCCGTGTGCGCTTGTCGACAAAACGCTGGGTCAGCAGGCCGTGCATGGCATCGCTGAGCCGGGATTCCAGTTCGCGGGTGCGATCCATCATCGCCTCGGGCTGCTCCACCCAATGGGGTTTCTGGGCGATGTAGCTCCAGCTGCGCGCCGCAGCGATCCGGGCACCCAGCGTGGCAATATCGCCCTGGACATTTTCCAGACGCGCGATTTCCTGAGCCATCCGGGCATGGGGAATTCTGCCGGACCCGGCGGCGAGATGCGGCCAGAGCGAGGCGACGAAGCGGGCCTGATGATCCGCACCGACCTTGCGGAAATCGGGTATGGATGCCGCTTCCCACATCAGCCGCACCTTGTCCGGCGAAGCGGTCAGCGCGGATAGGGCCGGGTCCTGTACCAGCCGCTTCAGCACGGCCAGATCGACCGCTTCCGGGGCAGCATGCAGTCTCGCGACCTGCGGCTTTTCTTCCAGCGAACGGATCAGGCTCTCGACCGAGCCAAAGTCCGGGCGGGCGTTGCGCCAGTACAGCCAATCCAGCCTCGGGAAGCGATGCGATTCCAGATTTTCGATTTCCTCCGGCTGCAAGGCATCGGAAGAGGCCAGCCCGGAAAGCACGCCAAAACTGCCGTCCTTCTGGTGACGCCCGGCGCGCCCGGCAATCTGGCCGATTTCTGCCAGGGTCAGCCGACGACGCCGATGGCCGTCAAATTTCTTCAGCGCGGCAAAGGCGACATGGGTCACATCAAGATTCAACCCCATGCCTATCGCGTCGGTCGCCACCAGATAGTCGACCTCGCCGTCCTGGTACATTTTCACCTGGGCGTTGCGCGTCTGCGGCGACAGCGAACCCATGACGATCGCTGCACCGCCGTGCTGCCGCCGGAGCATTTCGGCGATCGCGTATACATCCTCGACCGAAAAGGCGACGATCGCCGATCGCCGGGGCAGCCGGGACAGTTTGCGGGGACCGGCGTAGCTCAGTGTCGAGAAGCGCGGCCGGGTGATGATTTCGGCATCGGGCAGCAGCGCCTCGATCAGCGGGCGCAGGCTTTCCGAGCCGAGGATCATGGTTTCGTCGCGTCCCCGCGCATGCAGCATGCGATCGGTAAATATATGGCCGCGTTCGGGATCGATGCCGATCTGCCCCTCGTCGATCGCAACAAAGGAAAAATCGCGGTCCATCGGCATCGCCTCCGCGGTGCACAGGAACCATTGCGCCTCCTTCGGGATGATCTTTTCCTCACCCGTGACCAGCGCCACCCGATTGGCGCCCTTGAGCGCAACCACCCGGTCATAGACCTCCCGGGCCAGCAGGCGCAGCGGAAAGCCGATCATGCCGCTCGAATGGGCACACATGCGCTCGATGGCAAGATGGGTTTTGCCGGTATTGGTCGGGCCGAGAACGGCGACAAGGGACGACTGCGAAAACCGGGACATTATCTGCACAACAGCCGATCGGGCGGCGAGTTGCAAGGGGCTTGGTGCAAAAACCCGGAGTCGAGACCGGATAGCCCTGATTTTACACGGCTCGCCGCAAGCGCAGGAACTGAACCGCGGCTTAATTTGACTTTAACCAACTTCCTGCACAGAGGTTGCCTAATTATCGGATGCATGGCCAAAAACCTGCATCACCGCGGGGTGCGTTTGTTCAAGAGTATCGATGATATCGACTTGTACGGTCAGGGGGCTGCGATCGCAGCGACAAATCCCCTGCGGTCGCCCTTACCCGAAATCCCTTCCTTCCAGGACCGATTGGTCGAGTGGCGGGATTATTTTGCCGAAGTCGACTGGGTTCCGGATCTGGGCGTGGATATCGGCAGCCCGACATGGTTCCGCGGTCTCGTGACGCTGACCGCGCTGTGCGGCTTCGCGATCAGCTGCCTGCCCGATTTTGGTCCTGTCGCCGGCCATGTCGCAGAACCGCTGAGCGGATATCGCGCCGATCAGGCCCGCTCGCAGACGATCGCGCCGCTGGCTTATGGTTCCGACACGGGCCTCCGGATGGCCGCCACCGATGCGGTGCGGGCGCTCGCGGAAAGCCCCGAACGGCCGTCGGTCGAACTGGTCGCCACGCTGGGCCGCGGCGACAGCCTGCGCCGGGTGCTGCAGCGCGCCGGGGTTGCCAGCGACGAGGCCGGACAGGTCAATGATCTGGTCAGCGGCGCCGTCTCCCTCGATGATCTCAAGCCGGGCACCAAGATCGACGTGATTCTCGGTCGCCGCCCAGCGAAGAACCAGGCCCGGCCCCTGGACCAGCTGGCGTTTCGCGCGCGCTTCGATCTCAATCTCGAAATCGTGCGCGACGGCGACCGTCTGAAGCTGAACCGCAAGCCGATCCTGGTGGATGACACGCCCTTGCGGATCAAGGGCACGGTCGGCTCCAGTCTGTACCGGTCTGCCCGCGCCGCCGGTGCGCCCGCCGGCGCGGTCCAGAAATATCTGCAGGTGATCGGTTCGAAAATGTCGATTTCCCGCGACATTCGCAGCGGCGACCAGTTTGACATCATCCTCTCCTATCGCCGCGCCGAAACCGGCGAAGTCGAAGTCGGCGACCTGGTCTATGCCGGACTGGAGCGCGACGGCAAGCCTGCGGCGCAGATGCTGAAATGGCAGAGCGGCGGCCGGACCAACTGGTTCGAGGCCTCGGGCGTCGGCCAGTCGAACGGGGAGCTGGCGCGGCCAACCAACGGACGGATCACCTCCAGCTATGGCAGGCGGCGCCATCCGATCCTGCGCTACATGCGCATGCACAGCGGCATGGATTTCGGCGGCGGCTATGGCGCGCCGATCTATGCAGTCACCGACGGCACGGTCGTCCATGCCGGACGCAAGGGCGGCTTCGGCAATTATGTCAAATTGCAGCATGGCGGTGGCCTCGCTTCCGGCTACGGCCATATGAGCCGGATCGCGGTGAGCAACGGACGCCGCGTCCGCAGGGGGCAGATTATCGGCTATATCGGCTCGACCGGGCTGTCGACCGGGCCGCATCTCCATTATGAACTCTATCGCGGCGGCCGACCGATCGATCCTCGGTCGGTCAAATTTGTCGAGCGGGCGCAGCTCGGCGGCCAGGAATTGCGCCGCTTCAAGGGCGAGCTGCAGAAATTGCAGCGGGTTGAGCCCGGTGCAGCGCTGAACGCGCTGAAAAGCGTCTCGGCCCAGGCAGAGCCGGAACGCGAGATCAACCGGCTGAACAAGCCGCTGAAGAGCTAGCCCCTGTTTCAACTAGGAAATATCCACTTGCACCAACGACGTCGATCCAGTCTCAAAAAGCCGCTTGAAAGCTAAAAGCAGCAAACAGCGTCACAGAAGAGTTGAGCGCCGCTGTCCGCTCGGCTAAGCCTTTCCCATGTCACAGCAAGCCTCTTTCCCGCACAGCCGGCTCCGCCGCACCCGCACTCATGGCTGGAGCCGGGACATGGTCCGCGAACATCGCCTCACCCCCTCCAATCTGATCTGGCCGCTGTTCATCACCGAAGGCGAAGGCGTGGAAGAACCGATTCCGTCGCTCCCCGGGGTTTCGCGCTGGTCGGTCGACGGCATCGTCGAGCGCGCCCGCGAAGCCCGCGCTCTCGGCATCCCCTGCATCGCCCTGTTCCCCAATACCCAGGCGGAAAAGCGCAGCGAGGACGGCAAGGAAGCACTGAACCCCGACAATCTGATGTGCCGCGCCACCCGCGCGGTCAAGGATGCGATGGGCGACGATATCGGCATTTTGACCGACGTCGCGCTCGATCCCTATACCAGCCACGGCCAGGACGGGCTGATCGACGAGCGCGGCTATGTCGAAAATGACCGGACGCTCGACATGCTGACCAGGCAGGCGCTCAACCAGGCCAATGCCGGCGCCGATATCATCGCCCCGTCCGACATGATGGACGGCCGGATCGGCGCGATCCGCAACGTGCTGGAACTGGCCCATCATCATAATGTCCAGATCATGGCCTATGCCGCCAAATATGCGAGCGCCTTCTACGGCCCCTTCCGCGATGCGGTGGGCTCCGGAGGCCTGCTCAAGGGCGACAAGAAAACCTATCAGATGGATCCGGCCAACAGCGACGAAGCGATCCGCGAGATCGCCTTCGACATTGCCGAGGGCGCCGACAGCGTCATGGTCAAGCCGGGCCTCGCCTATCTCGACATCATCTATCGCGCCAAGGCGGAGTTCAACGTGCCGATCTTCGCCTATCAGGTGTCCGGCGAATATGCCCTGGTCAAGGTCGGGGCCGCAGCCGGCATCGGCGACCATGACGCGCTGATGATGGAAAAGCTGATCGCGTTCAAGCGGGCGGGATGCAGCGGCATATTGACCTATTTTGCCGCCGAAGCGGCGCGCTTGCTCGATGGTTGAGCAAGCCGCGGACATTGTTCTGGAGACCGAGCGGCTGATCCTGCGCAAGTGGCGCAGCAGCGATATCGAGCCGTTCATGGAGCATCTCAACACCCGCAATGTGATGCGCTGGCTGGGCGGCGTGCAAAGCCGGGAGACATTTGACGCGGCGGTGACACGGCTGGCCGGCTATGACCGCGACTTCGGTCACACATTCTGGATCGTCGAGCGCAAGTCGGACGGCGAAATATTGGGATTTTGCGGGTTGAAACGGGTCAATGCGCCGCAGCCGAAACTGACCGGCGCGCATGAAATCGGCTGGCGCCTGCGCGAGGATGCCTGGGGCAAGGGCTATGCCAAGGAAGCCGCCACCGCCTGCATGGACGCTGCCTTTTCCCGCTGGAACGCGCCCTTCGTGGTGGCCCTGACCGTCGCCGGCAACGAACCGAGCTGGGGCCTGATGAAACGTCTGGGCATGACCCACTGTCCCGAACTGGATTTTCACGACCCCAATTATGGCGAAGATCTGAACCCGACCATCGTTTACAAAATCACCGCTGATGAATGGAATTCGAGAATATGACCGACCCGCTGATCCTGCCGTTCAACGGTAAGAGCCCGAAAATCCACCCCAGCGCCTTTATCGCGCCGGGCTGCAAGATCATCGGCGATGTCGAGATCGGTCCCGAATCGAGCGTCTGGTACAATTGCGTGATCCGGGCCGACGTCAATTTCATCCGCATCGGGGCGCGCAGCAATATCCAGGACGGCACCACGATCCACTGCGACAGCGCCACCCCGGCGACGCCCAACGGCAATCCGACGATTATCGGCGATGACGTGCTGGTCGGCCATATGGTGATGCTGCACGGCGCAACGCTCGAAGACCGGGCCTTTGTCGGGCTGAGCACGACGGTCATGGACGGCTGCGTGATCGAGGGCGATGCGATGCTGGCCGCCGGGGCGATATTGACCCCGAACAAGCGCATTCCGTCGGGACAGCTCTGGGCCGGATCACCCGCCAAGTTTATGCGCGACCTGCCGGAACAGGCGATTGCCGGCATGCGCATGGGGGTTGCCCATTATGTCGAAAATGCCAAGGCCCACAAGGCAGCGATCGAAGACCTGGGCTAGCGCAGCCGGTCCATCATCGCTTCGATCGCGCTCTGCTGCCGGTCGACCTGGGCCTTTACGGCGTCGCGCTCTTCGGCAATGATACCCGTTCCGCCAGACTGGTCTTCGGTAATTTCGCGCTCGAGCTGCTGCCGGTACAGGGCATCGATATCGGCCAGTGCCTCGACCGAGGGACTGCGCTGCATCTCCAGCGCGGCCAGTTCCATATGCGCCACCACCCATGATTCGCTCGACACCGCAGCCCCGCGCGCCGCATCGACTCGGCTTTCGACAGCGGGCAGCCGGTCCAGAAATTGCTGATGTGCCGACCGGCTTTGCGCGACCGCTGCGTCCAGCTTGCTCCTCATCGCTGCCGGCAGGGAGGAGAGGGTGGCAACCGAAGTCTCCGGCTCGTCGATCACCGGCTCGCTTTCATAGGGACGCTTCTGAAGCGACGGAAAATCGCCCTGCTGCATCGCGCAACCAGAGAGCGGAAAGGCCATGATGGTCAGCAAAACAGGGAGCTTTTTCATTGCCCTGTCTTTAGGAGAGGCTTATCCAGTCTGCAACGGCGAATATGATGCGGCAATCGGGCCCCTGACAGGAAAGCCGCGAATAGCCAAAATCGCCTTAAGCTGGTTGACAGCGCCAGTCTCATCGGTTAGCTGCCCACTCTTTCCAGCGTGAGCCGAGAGACTCGCGTTAACGGTCTTGTGCGCTGGAACCATAAATTTGAAACGGAAACATAGCCATGTTCGCAATTGTGCGCACCGGCGGCAAGCAATATCGGGTTGCCGCAGGAGATATTATCGCAGTCGAAAAACTAGCTGGCGAAGCTGGTGATTCGATAACCCTGGACGACGTTCTGCTGGCCGGCGACGGCGACGATATCAAGGACGTCAAGGGCCTGACCGTCTCGGCTGAGATTCTCGGACAGGAAAAGGGCGAGAAGGTAATCATCTTCAAGAAGCGCCGCCGCCACAATTATCGCCGCAAGAACGGGCATCGCCAGCAGCACACCGTGCTGAAGATCAGCGCGATCGGTTCCGAAAAGGCTCCGAAGAAGGAAGCTCCCAAGAAGGAAGCTGCGCCCGCCGAGGACAAGCCGGCCGCGAAAGCCAAGGCTGCTCCGGCTGAAAAGGCTCCGGCCGAAAAGGCACCAGCGAAAAAGGCTGCTGCAAAAACCGAAACCAAAGCCGCTGCTGCGAAGAAGGCACCGGCGAAAAAGCCAGCCGCCAAGAAGCCGGCTGCGAAGAAAGAGGACTAAACCATGGCACATAAAAAAGCAGGTGGTTCATCCCGCAACGGTCGCGACTCGGAAGGTCGCCGCCTGGGCGTCAAGAAATTCGGCAGCGAAGCCGTTGTCGCCGGCAATATCATCATTCGCCAGCGCGGCACCAAGACCCATCCGGGTCGCAATGTCGGTATGGGCAAGGATCATACCCTTTTTGCGCTCGTCGATGGCAAGGTGGAGTTCCACAAGGGAAAGCTCGGACGCAAATATGTGTCCGTCGACCTGATGGCGGAAGCCGCCGAGTAACCGGATAATCGATAAAGGGTTATCCACCAGAGGGATGACCCGACAGGTTCAACAGAACCGTCAATTTCAGGGAGAGGGTCATCCTCTCCCTTTTTTTGTCTCTCCCTGTCGTAACGTCACGGTCTTGTAACGGTCACCCGCTAGCGGGCTAGCAGTCAAGACAGCGGCGTTACAAATTGACGATGGAGAGTCCCGATGTTTGCCGTTACCCCAAGATTATTGCTGAGACCCGGCTGGCCCGAAGACGCCGGCGCCCTGTTCACCGCGATCAGTGATCAGGCGATCGTCCGCAATCTTGCAAAAGCGCCCTGGCCCTACCAGCTGGACGACGCCCGGCAGTTCCTGTCCCTGCCCACCGATCCGGCCAGTCCCCGCTGGCTGATCTTCAGCCGCACCGACGGTGCGCCACAGCTGGCGGGTTGCATCGGTCTCGATGCGCATCAGAATGGCGATGTCGAGCTCGGCTACTGGATCAGCCGCCCGCACTGGGGCCGCGGCTATGCTACAGAGGCCGGCCGGGCAGCACTGGAGAACGCACGCACGCTGGGGCACAGGCGACTGGTCGCCAGCCATTTTGTCGATAATCCGGCTTCGGGCGCGGTTTTGCGGAAACTGGGCTTCGAGCCGACCGGACAGACCATCGGGCGGTTCAGCCGGGGCAGAAACAGGGAGGCACAGGCGGTCGGATTTTCCTGCCTGCTGGACGACGAGCAGGCGAGCGAGGTCATGCGACCTCTGGCGGCATGATCAGGCTACTTTCCGAAGCCGGTCGGTCGGGCGTTCGCCGAGCGGCGGGCTTGCGGCTGTCTCTGCCACCTCGGCCAGGATCGCCGCTTCATATTCGCTTTCGGCCAATCGGATGAGCGGTCGGTCATCGATGTCCCACGGGTGGAAACCGGGCTTGAAAAACTGCAGCAGCGGCCAAAGGGTCCGGCGGAAAGGCGCCTGGCCGAGCAAGGCATAATGGGCCAGCCCGAACCAGGCGCGCGGCCCCGAAATACCATCTTGCCGCAGCAGATCAAGCACGCCTTTCGCCCGGTTCTTGGTAAAGCCGATTGCAATTTTGGCCATGAAACTGCACCGCACCAGCCAGCATTTCAGCGGACTCCACTCCCGTGTCACATGAAGCCACGTGTCAAAGGCCACGCCCTTGTGCTCGATCTCTTCTGACGCATGCCACAGCCATAGCTTGCGCTGATCCTCGTCGGCATTTTCGAAATGCTTGGGATTGGCAATCACTTCTGCGGCCAGGATGGCGGTAATATGCTCGATGCACATGGTCGCCACGAGATGCGCATGTTCCGGCCGTGCGCGAATGCCGTCGACCACGCGACCGATCGTCTCCTCCAGCCGGCTGATATCAAAATCACAGTCTTTCAGATGTTCGTTGAAGCAGTGATGCTCCCGGCTGTGGATGGCTTCCTGCTGGATGAAGGCGCGAATCTCGCGCTGCAATTTGGGCGGCACGCGCTTGCGAAATTTCTTCAGCGAATCGATGAAGAAAAGCTCGCCCTTGGGAAAAGTCACGGACAGGGCGTTGAAAAAGGCGGACGCAAAGGGGTCGCCGCCCACCCAGCGACGCCGGTCGATGACGGCGCTGGCAAAGTTTCGATTGCGGGGCTGAATATGAAGGTCGGCGGGGGTCGCACTTTTTTTCTGCTGGTCAAAATCGGTCGCAGCGGTTGCGATTGCTGGAGCTATGTCCATAACTGCCTTTGTACCTCCCAGTACTGTCCTTAAATTGTGCGACCAATTTTTTGGTTAAGCGGTGGATAGACAAGGAAGGTTAAGGTTCGGCATCGCAACATGCCTAACAAACAGGGTAAAAAAATGGTTTATCCGGCCTGAACCTGCCGGATTTCCGATGATCCAATTATGAATCGGCGCGATGCTGTCTGGTTTATTTCCGCCGGTAGCGGAAATACCAGACATCATGGCCCTGCCGGCGGGCCTTGGCTTCGTAGCGGGTTTCCGGCCAGCCGCCGGGACGGTTCATCCAGTCGCTCGGACTGGTGCACAGCCAGTCAAACTCGGCGCGCTGACCCATGATCATGCAGGCCCATTCCAGATAGACCGGATGGTCTGTCCCGAACCGGAATTCCCCGCCCGGTTTCAGCTTGGCCGCGATCAGGTCCACCGGTCCATGGTTCAGGAAGCGCCGCTTGGCATGGCGCGCCTTGGGCCAGGGATCGGGGTGCAGCAGATAGACAAAGCTCAGCGCACCATCCGGAATCCGTTCCAGCACGTCCAGCGCATTGCCCATATGCAGGCGGACATTGGCGAGATGCTGGTCGCGGACATGCTGCAGCGCCCCGACCACGCCATTGAGATAGGGTTCGCAGCCGATAAAGCCGTGATCGGGCAGCATGTCGGCGCGGGTCGCCAGATGCTCGCCGGCACCAAAGCCGATCTCGAAATGCAGCGGACGGTCGCCGCCGAACAGCGAGGCGGCGGTGACCGGACCTTCGACCGGAACCGCGATCTGCGGCAGCAGCTTCTCGACCAGTTCGACCTGCTGATCGCGCAACGGATGGCCCTGCCGCCGCCCGTAAAGCTGGCGGATGGTGGTGGGATCGCCGTCCTTGTAGGCGGTCATGGTCCTGTCACGATAACCGGCATGATCGGCCTCAGAGCGCGGCTTTCAGCGCATCCACCAGATCGGTCTTTTCCCAGGTGAACAAGTCGCCCTCGGCCTTGCGGCCAAAATGGCCATAGGCTGCGGTCGGCCCGTAGATCGGCTTGTTCAGGCCGAGATGGGTGCGGATGCCCTTGGGGGTCAGCCGCACCAGCTTTGGCAATATTTCTTCCAGCTTTTCTTCGCTGACCTTGCCGGTGCCGTGCAGGTCGACATTGATCGACAGCGGCTCGGCGACACCGATGGCGTAAGACAGCTGGATCGCGCAGCGCTTGGCGAGGCCGGCGGCGACAATATTCTTCGCCAGATAACGGGTGATATAGGCGGCCGAGCGGTCGACCTTGGTCGGATCCTTGCCGGAAAAGGCACCGCCGCCATGCGGGCTGGCACCGCCATAGGTGTCGACGATGATCTTGCGTCCGGTGAGACCGGCATCGCCGTCCGGGCCGCCAATTTCAAACCGCCCGGTCGGGTTGACGTGGATCACCGTCTTGTCGGTGATGAAGCCCTCGGGCAGAACCTGATGGAATACGCCCATCACATAGTCGCGCAGTTCCTGGTAGAGGGCCGGATTGTCGCTGTCCTTGTAATAGCCCGGCGCATGCTGCGTCGATACCACCAGGGCGACCGCCTCGACCGGCATTTCGTTGACGTAGCGCAGGGTGACCTGGCTCTTGCTGTCGGGCTCCAGGAACGGGGCCTTGCCGCTGTGCCGATCATTGGCCATCTGTTTCAGGATCTGGTGCGAATAGTGCAGGGTCGCGGGCATCAGCTCCGGCGTCTCGTCGCTGGCATAGCCGAACATGATCCCCTGGTCACCGGCGCCCTCGTCCTTGTTGCCGCTTTCGTCCACGCCCTGGGCGATATGCGCTGATTGCGGATGCAGATAATTTTCGAAGGTCAGATTCTGCCAGTGGAACCCGTCCTGCTCATAGCCGATTTTCCTCACCGTTTCGCGGACCACGGTCTGGATTTCTTCCTGGGCGCCGGGGGCCCAGTTGCCGTTGGTATCGATCATGCCCTTGCCGCGGACCTCGCCTGCCAGCACCACCCGGTCCGTCGTGGTCAGCGTTTCGCAAGCCACCCGCGCTTCCGGATCCTTGGACAGGAACAGATCGACAATGGCATCGGATATCTGGTCGGAGACCTTGTCGGGATGGCCCTCGGAGACCGATTCGGAGGTGAAGATAAATTCTGAACGCATGATAAATTCCTGATTTCGAGCCAGAATGCGACTGACCAATGGGACATAAGGAAAAGTTTATATGCGCTTTAACGGGCGCGGGCGCGGATGGCAATGGCAGATAGCAGCAAAATCAGCGCCAGACCGAGCGGCAGGATATTGCCATGGCGCGCGAAGAGCGTGGCAGGCTTCGCCTGCGGCAACCGGCTGTCGATGCGGCCCGCCTGCCCCATCGGCACGCTGGCCCTGACCGTTCCGTTTGCGTCGATCACCGCCGAAATGCCCGTCGGAGTGGACCGGATGACCGGCAGCCCTTCCTCGATCGCCCGCAGGCGCGCCTGGGCCAGATGCTGCGGCGGTCCCCAGCTGCCGAACCAGGCGTCATTGGACGGATTGAATATGAAGCCCGGACGATTGTGCCGATCAACCACCCGGCCGGAGAAGATGATCTCGTAACAGACCTGCAGACCGACCTTCCCAAACTCGCCCAGATCGATCGAACTGGCGCCGGGCCCCGGCCAGAAATCGAAATCCCCCGGCGCCAGCCGGGACAGGCCGATCGCGGACAGCAATGGGCGCATCGGCAGATATTCGCCATAAGGCACCAGATGCGCCTTGTCATAGCGCCCGATCAGTTCCCGCTCCGCATCCATCGCAAACACGCTGTTGCGCGCGCCCGTCGCCCGGCCGCCCGCCTCGTCAAATTCCAGCTTGAGCGCGCCGAGCACCAGCACATCGCCCGGCTTCATCAGCGACGCAAGCTGCTGGCGGACAAATTCCGGTGGCCGGCCGTAATAATAGCGCTCCGGATAGCCGGCCTCGAGATAGTCGGGGATCGCCGCTTCCGGCCAGAAGAGGATTCGCGGACGGTCGTCTTCCCGGATGGTCAGCCGCGCCAGTTTTGCCAGATTCTGCGCTTCGTACCCGGCCTGCCATTTGTCCTGCTGGCCGATATTGGGCTGGACCACGGTGATCAACGGCTGGTCCGCAGCAATCGGTGTCGCCCGGTGACCGGGCCACAGCGAGAGTCCCGCGAACAGAAGGATCAGCGGCAATCCGGCCCGCCAGTCTTTCCGGGCCAGCAACCACAGCCCGCCGGCTCCGGCAAACAGCAGCGCCGCCAGACCATAGGAGCCGACAAACATGCTGAGATCCGGCAGCCGGCCGAGCGGCAGCGCGACCGCAGCCAGCGGATTCCAGATGAAGCCGCTGAACAGCCAGCTGCGCAGCCATTCGGTGACGATCCACAGCCCGGCGATGGCAATGACCAGCACCAGCGGCCGATTCCGGCCGATCCACCAGCCGCCCAGGGCAACCAGCGCGGGATAGACCGCCAGATAAAGCGACAGCAGCAGTACGGCCACATAGCCCAGCCATTCCGGCATCGCTGCCTGGAAGGTGAAGGCCTTGGCGATCCAGTTCAGGCCGACGACAAAATGACCGACACCGAACAGCCATCCGCTGAAAAAGGCAGCCTTGCGATTCTCCGCCTGCATCACGATCGCCAGCCACAGGGCGAGCATGATCAGGGTCAGCGGCCAGAGGTTGAGCGGCGCGAAGCCGGTCGCGCTCAACCCGCCCGCCAGCAGCGACAGTGCGGAGGGATGGCGAGCGATGATTTGCTGGAATTTTGACACCGGCGGCTTTTGCCGTGTTCGGCGATGCCATTCAATTGCTAATTGCCCAAAGCGCGATTTGCTTGCTATTATCCGTCGATGAACATTCTGCCCCTGCTGATGCTGACCCTGTCGCAACCGACATCCATCCCGCCCGAGCCGCTCGACGAAAGCCAGCGGCGCGACCTGTCCTGCGTCGCGGTGCTGGCGATCATCGCGTCGGAACAGGAGCGCGGCGTCGAAAGCGCGCTCGCCTATCCGCTGCTCTCCGAACGCGGCGCGACCTATGCCGGGCTGGTCGGCCAGCGGATCATGGCCGATAGCGGCCGAACCAGGGAACAGGTGCGCGAGGAGATTCTGGCGGCGGTGGCGGAGCAGCAGGCGATGGCGAAAAATGCTGCCGATCCGGACGGACGGGTCAGGAGCGAAATGGCGACCTGCCTGCCGCTGCTCGACGCCGCGGTCCCGCCCAGGCCAAAACCCGACCTGACGCAATGCGCCGGCATGCTGCAACTGGCCTATGAAGAAGTCCACAAGCGGGAAGGCCTGTCCAAGACCGCGCAGGATCTCAAGACGCTCGCCGCCGTGCTGGACAGCCGCGCCCGCGATCAATTGCGGGCCGAAGGGCTGAGCGGTTCGGAAAGCGACATCATATTGACGCAAGGCCGCGAGGCCATGCTGGCCGATGCCAGGCAGCGGCAATCGCTGGGTCAGGGATCCCATCTGGATTTCGACCATTGTTTCGTCCTCGCCGCGCCGGAACAGAAGGAACCCGCAAATGACCATTGAATCCGCCTTGCGTCCCTTCCATCTGGCCTTTCCGGTGCACGACCTGGATGCGGCGCGGCAGTTTTATGGCGGACTGATGGGCTGCGATGAAGGCCGCAGCGACCCCGGCTGGATCGACTTCAGCCTGTTCGGCCACCAGATTGTCACCCATCTCGACAAGGATTTCGAGGCCCGGCCGTTGATCAATCCGGTCGATGGCGAACAGGTGCCGGTGCCGCATTTCGGCGTTGTACTGACGATGGCGGCCTGGCAGGCGCTGGCCGACCGGCTGGCCGCCGCCGGCGTCACCTTCGTCATTCCGCCCACGGTCCGCTTCCGCGGCCAGCTCGGCGAGCAGGCGACGATGTTCTTTCAGGACCCGAGCGGTAACGCGCTGGAGTTCAAGGCCTTCGCCAGCGACGACCAGCTGTTCGCCAAGGGGTGATCACCCACCTCGGGAAGGCGCAATTGCCGGGGCCCGTTCCTCCTGAGCTGGCGCCGGACGGCCTGATTTTCCTTCTGCCGTGAGGGAGAAGGTTACGGAGCCTTATGACCCCGGACTTGTTGCGGGGACATTAGGCGGCGTTGGATGAGGATGTTCTGCCCTGCAAAGCGCGAAACATTCCACATCCGTTCGTGGTGAGCTTGTCGAACCACGCCTATCGACCGAGAAGCGCCCTTCGACAAGCTCAGGGCTAACGGCAACTGGCTAGCTGGAACCCGTCAGGAGTCCAACGCGCCGCTCTGGATTGCAGCCCGGATCAAGTCCGCACTGGCAACGCTGCCTAACCCTCATTCTCGCTTTTCCAGCGATCGAGAGCGCCCTGCAATTGCCGTTCGGCCATGTCGCGGGCGGAATCGCGGGGCAGTTCCAGCGAGGCGGACAGCCGCTCGCCGATCAGCGCGTCGCCCAGCGCCATCAGCACCAGCGTCAGCGTATCCTCGTGCATTTCGCGGTCCTCGTGGCCGCCTTCGCCGATGTCGTCGACCAGCGCGTGGATCGCATCGACAATCGGGTCGAGCGCGTCTTCATTGCCGGTCAGCATCATCCAGGACCAGAGCGCCGCGGCGCCCTGCTTGTCAAATGCGTCAAAGGTCAGGTCGACGATATCGCGCACCGATCCCTCGCCGGTCCGCGACTTGAGAATCGCCTGGCCGATGGTGCCGCAAACCTCGTTCGACAGATAGGCAGCCAGCGCCTTTTGCAGGCCGGAAGCGGATCCGAAATGGTGCAGCAGATTGGCATGGGTGCGGCCGATCCGTCCGGCGACCGCCTTGAGCGTAACCGATTGCGGGCCGGTTTCGATCAGCAGGTCGCGGGCGGCGGCAAGCGCCATGCCGCGGCTTTCTTCGGGAGAGAGACGACGTTTCGCAATTGACATTTATGTAAGCAGCCTTATTCTCTTTGAGGTCAGCTATAGTCCGAATTTCGCAAAATGGAAGCATCTGATGAATATGCTCAGCTCTGTCGGCACCGCACCGGACACCATTGATACCCCGACGCCTGCGGACCATCAAATCACCCCCCGCGACCGCCGTTTCGGAAGGGACGCCGATCATCACCCCGCAAAATATTGGCAGAACGGCGACCCGGTCGCGACCGCCTTCTACAATTGCCTGTCGCTCACCTTCCCGCGCGGCGAGGCCTTCTTCATCGAAAGCGTGAAGGAATTTCGCGATCGGACGCCGGCAAAGCTGCAAAAGGAAATTCGCGCCTTTGTCCAGCAGGAGGTGGTCCACAGCCGCGAACATCTGGCGCTGAACCGCCGGGTCGAGGACAATGGCTATGACACCAGCCGGATCGAACAGCGCATCACCGAATCGCTGGCGATGACCAAAGACCGGCCCAGGATCGCCAATCTCGCCGCGACGATGATCCTGGAACATTTTACCGCGATCATGGCGCAGCAATTCCTTGCCAATCCCCGTCACTGGCAGGATAGCGATCCGGAAACCGCCGATCTGTGGCGCTGGCACGCCCTCGAAGAGATTGAGCACAAGGGTGTCGCCTATGACACATGGCTCTACGCAACCCGGGACTGGAGCCGCTGGCAGCGCTGGAAGGTGAAGGCGCTGATGATGCTCGTCATCACTCGCAATTTCTGGGGCAACCGCTGGAACGATACGCTCGACCTGCTCGCGCAGGATGGCCTGACCGGCTGGCGGGTAAAGCTGAGACTGCTGAAATTCCTGCTCGTCGAGCCGGGTATTGCGCGGGCGATCATCATCCCCTGGTGCAAATTCTTCCTGCCCGGATTTCATCCGTGGAACGAGGATGACCGGCATCTGATCCAGCGCGCCGAAAGCGACTATGAAGCGGCGCTCAACGGACGGCCGACAACGGCCTAGCGACCTCGGAGCCAGCGGTCAGTGCGCCGCCTTGCTGATATCCACTTTTTCAATCCATTCGGGAAAGAAACTCGGTGCGCGGTTGGACCAGCCCGGCGCGGTCGCGGCCGCTTCGCTGATCGACTGCAACAGGCCCTTGCGGGTCTTGGGGTGAAGATGCGGAAGCGCCGCCGCCGCACAAAAGGCGCCTGGCAGCCAGGGCCGGGAATCCGGACCCAGCAACCGCTCATAGAGAAAACGGAACGCCGGAAAGCTCTTGATGCGGCCCTGTCCCAGATCATAGGCGGCAAGGGAAATCAGCGATGGCATGAAGGCTTCGATACTGTCGATCGCACAGTCATTGGGGATCGCCTTGCGAATATCGGCGAGCCGCCGGTACAGGGATATCTGGACCTTGATCCCGGCTTCCTCGACCTTGTCGCGCGACCAGGTTTCGACCGCATCGGAACGCTCCAGCCCGACATCCAGCGACCGACGGATATAGCGCTGGGCCGCGGAACTGAATCCTGCAAATTCCTTCATTTCCGTCAGCGTCAGGGCGCCGGGAACAGGGCGTATTTCCTTCGTCATATTCTCGCAACTCCTCGTGGACATTTCCCACCCGGACATTTGACCCAAACATGGTTAGCAATTGGTTAAACCGACCCCCGATTTTTGATTTTCGGCCCTGCGAATTCGGAAAATTGCGCGCTGGACTTAGAAAGTTTCGACCAACCGCAAGCCTGTTTCGACCGGCCACGATTCCCCTAGAGACAATGGACACCATATTGTCCTAAGCTACCTCGAAATGATGAACTGAATGAATATGAGAAAATTTGAACTCGGAAATCACAAGCCGTCGGTCGGCCATCAGGTCGCAATCCTCTCGATACTCGGATTCTGGCTGTTCTATGTGATCATCCTGACGCTGCGCGCGTCGATCGGCGACTGGCCGGCCCAGGGCGAAATGGCAATGCGGCGGATCGTCGTGACGATCCTCGGTATCGGTATTACCTATCTGCTGTACCTCGTGCTGCGACAGTTTGAGGACAAGGCGCTCTCGACCCGGATCATCACCGCCTTCGCTGCCGCCATTCCCTGCGCGATCATCATCGCCTCGTTCAATTATGTGGTTTTCAATATCTATTATCCGGAAAATCTCTGGGACGAAGCGCATGTCGAGGAAATGCGCAAATATATGGCCCAGGAAAATTTTGCCCTCAAGTCGATCTCCGAAGATGCCACATCCCGCTTTTTCTTCATCGTCAGCTGGGCCTCGCTCTACCTGACCCTGAGCTATGCCGGGGAAGTCCGTCAGGTCGAGCGCAAGGCCGCCCGCTTCGCCCAGGCGGCGCAGGATGCCGAACTGCGGTCGCTGCGCTATCAGGTCAATCCCCATTTCCTGTTCAACACGCTCAACAGCCTCAGTACCCTGGTGATGCGCGAGCAGCCGGAAGAAGCGGAGGAAATGATCCTCAACCTCTCGAAATTCTATCGCACCAGCCTGTCGGGCGATCCGCTGGAAGACGTGCCCCTGTCGGAAGAGGTGCATCTGCAGAATCTCTATCTCGATATCGAGGCGGTCCGCTTCCCCGAGCGGCTGCGGACCAGAGTCAATATTCCCGACGATCTGCTTGGCGTGCTGGTCCCCGGACTGATCCTGCAACCGCTGGTCGAAAACGCGATCAAGCACAGCGTCGCGCACAGCAAGCGACCGGTCACGATCACGATCAGCGCGCGGTCGGACGGCGACAATCTGATCCTCACGGTTGCCGATGACGGCGATCCGCGTCCGGTCGATCTGCACGACAACGGGACAAGCAGCGGCATCGGTCTTGCCAATGTTCGCGACCGGCTCGAGACCCGCTTTGGCCGGCAGGCGAGCCTGCAGACTGTACGTCCGGAAGAAGGCGGCTATATTGCACAGCTGACCTTGCCATTGATGCTGGATAACCCATGACGGAAGAAATCGAACGCAAACCGCTGACCACATTGATTGTCGATGATGAACCACTGGCAATCGAACGCCTGCAACTGCTCTGTGCGCGGCAGCCGGACATCAACCTGATCGGCACCGCCAGCGACGGCGAGGCGGCTTTGCGGCTGACCGAACAATTGAAACCCGACCTGTTGCTGCTCGATATCGCCATGCCCGGAAAGGACGGCCTGGATGTCGCCCGGGCGCTTTCCGGCCGGGCCGATGCCCCGGCAATCATCTTCGTCACCGCCTTCGACCGGTTTGCGGTCGAGGCCTTTGACGTGGCCGCGATCGACTATGTGCTGAAACCGGTCGACAACCAGCGCCTGGGTCTGGCCATTTCCCGGGTGCGCGAACGCACCGCGGAACCGCGCGGCAGCGAAGGCGAGGATTCGCCCTGGGCGGAAGAATTCTGGGTCCCCTATAAATCCGAACTGCGCCGCATCGTCGCCACCGAGATCGACCGGGTCGAGGCCGAACGCGACTATATGCGGCTGCACGTCGGCAGCGTCAGCTATCTGTTGCACCAGACCATCACCGGGCTCGAGGAACGGCTCAATCCCGAACAGTTCATCCGCCTGCATCGTTCGCATCTGGTCCGCCGCGACTGGATTGCCGGCCTGCGCCACGACGGCGGCGGCGTATGGATCGCCTGCCTCAAATGCGGCACCGAAATCCGCATCGGCCGGACCCATCTGGCGGAGGCGAAAAAACTGGCCGGTAAATAGTCGGACCGTCCGGTCCTAGGCGTCCGGCAGCCCGGCCAGCAACTTGTCCAGCGTCGCCGGATAATCGCGCACCCTGATCCCGGTGGCATTGTAGATCGCATTGGTCACCGCTGCTGCCGCCCCGCAAATCCCCAGTTCGCCAATACCCTTGGCCTGGATCGGACTGGCCCATGGATCGCGCTCCTCGAGCAGCACCACCTCGATCTGCGGCACATCCAGATTGACCGGGATATGATATTCGGCAAGGTCGTGATTGACGATATGACCGTCGCGCTGATCGAATATCAGTTCTTCGGTCAGGGCGCTGCCAATCCCCCAGATCATTCCGCCATAGCATTGCGAGGTCGCGGTTTTCTCGTTCAGGATCCGGCCCGCGCCAAAGACGCCGAGCATCCGCCTGACCCGCGTTTCACCGGTTACCGCATTGACCGCGACCTCGGCAAAATAGGACCCGTAGCTTGCCTGCTGCATCTCTTCCAGCGTCGCCCCGGGCTCGATATGGCCCTCCGCCGACAGCGGCTCTCCGTCGAGAATGTCGGTGATCGACCGGGCCGATTCACCCCTGCCGGCCGTGCCGTCGCCCAGCGTCAGTTCCGCTTCCTCGATCCCCAGCTTGCCGGCAATAGTCTTGCGGATTTCCTCGCAGGCCAGGAACACCGCCGATCCGCTCGATGAGGCGCCCCAGGACCCGCCCGAGCCCGGACCGGCTGGCAGGTCGCTGTCGCCCAGCCTGGTCTCGACCTTGTCTGCCGGCAAGCCGAGCATGTCGCACGCAATCTGCGTCAATATCGCATAGGTGCCGGTGCCGATATCGGTCATGTCGGTCTCGACCAGAGCGCTGCCGTCAGCCCGCAGCGTGACCCTCGCCTTTGCTTCGGAAAGGATATTGACCCGGGCCGCGCCCGCCATGCCGTGGCCGATCAGCCAGTCACCTTCGCGCAGCGATCCCGGCTGGCGGTTGCGCTTGTCCCATCCGAAGATTTTCGCGCCCTCGTCGAGCGCTTCGGTGAGCCGCCGCGAGGAATAGGGAATATCCTGCTCCGGATGCCGGTCGGGCACATTGCGCTTGCGCAGTTCCACCGGATCGATGTCGGCCGCCTCCGCCAGTTCGTCCAGCGCATTTTCCAGCACCTGCATGCCGACCGCCTCGCCGGGCGCGCGGACCGAGCCGCCGCAGGTCCGGTTGACCCGCGCCACTTCCATGCCGAGCCGGCGGTGCTTGCCGCCATAGAGAAAATGCGTCGCCTGCGTCACCGGCTCGTAAAAGCTCTCGCCCGGCAGGTTGGAGACCAGGCATTCGTGGCCGATCCCGGTGAGCACGCCGTCCTGGTCGCAGGCCAGCCGGATATGCTGCCGCGTTTCCGACCGCCGCATCGTGGTCTCGAACACCTGCGGCCGCGACAGCGCCACGCAGACCGGCTGGCCGACCTCCTTCGCCGCGATCGCCGCCGAGACCGCTTCCGGCGAAATCCCGAGCTTGGAGCCGAAGCCGCCGCCGACATAGGGCGACAGCATCCGGATATTGTCCGGCACGATCTGCAGCGCGTCGGCCAGTTCGTTGATATTGTAATTGAGCATCTGGTAGCTGCCGCGCAGCGTCAGCTGGTCGCCGTCCCAGCTGGCAATGGCGCAATGCGGCTCCATCGCGGCGCTGTTATGGCCCGGCGTGCGATAGACCTGGTCGACCGAAAAGGCGGCGGCCTTCATTGCCTGGTCGAGATCGCCCTGGTCGAGTTGGTCCTTTTCGGGCTGTTCCGTGGCGCTATCCTCTGCCTCCGGATCAAAGGACGCATTGCCTGCCGCTTCATAATCGATCGGCAGGATATTCGCCCCGTGGCGCGCCTGCTCGAAAGTCTCCGCCACCACCAGCGCGATCGGCTGGCCGAAATAGTCGACCTGCTTCGAACCCTGCGGCGGCGCTTCATCGGCGCCCCCCTGCGCCGGCCGCCTGAGCAGCCGGTCGTCGGTGATCACCGTCCGCACGCCGTTCTGGCCGACAAGGGCGTCGCTCGCCACACCGGTCACCCGGCCCTTGGATATCGTCGCCCGGACCAGCACGCCGTAGAGCATGTCCGGCACATCCCACTCGTGCGCATAGGTGGCCTGGCCGGAAACCTTGAGCGGACCGTCCGGCCGGTCCATCGGCGTGCCGACCAGCCCCTGGACCATGTCGAGCCGGTTGCGGGAGTCCGCCTCGTCCATTTTCCGATGCGCGGTCATGCGGCGCCTCCTGTGTTCGTGGCTTCCCCGAGGACGGAGATCAGCACCCGCCGGGTCAGCGGGATCTTGAAATCATTGCTGCCATGGCCCCTGGCATCGGCGAGCAACCGGTCCGCCGCCCGGCCGAACAGGTCCGCCGACGGCTTCTGGCCGATCAGCAGCGCTTCCATCTCCCCGTCCCGCCAGGGCTTGTGCGCCAGCCCGCCAAAGGCCAGCGCGGCAGAGGCAATCGTCCCGCCATCCATCTCGACCAGTGCCGCCATCGAACAGAGCGCGAAGGCATAAGACGCCCGGTCGCGGACCTTGCGGTAGATCTGCCGTCCCGCCACCGGCGGCGGCAGGATCACGGCGGTGATCAGGTCACCGGCATCAAGAATATTGTCCCGCTCGGGCTGGTCCCCGGGCAGCCGGTGGAAATCCCGGACCGGCACCAGCCGACACTTGCCGTCGGCACCCTCGATCTCGACCTCCGCATCCAGCGCCACCATCGCCACCGCCATGTCGCCGGGATAGGTCGCGATACAGGCATCGCTTGCCCCCAGGATCGCGTGAATCCGGTTGAAGCCCTGCAGCGCCTGGCAACCGGACCCCGGCGCGCGCTTGTTGCACGGCATCGCCGTGTCGTAGAAATAATAGCAGCGCGTCCGCTGGCACAGATTGCCGCCGGTGGTCGCCTTGTTGCGCAGCTGGGCGCTGGCTCCCGCCAGGATCGCCCGCGACAGCAGCGGATAATCGCGCCGCACCCGCGCATCGGCGGCGCAGTCGCTGTTGGTGACCAGCGCGCCGATCCGCAGTCCGCCGTCCTCCGCCTCGGTGATTTCGGCAAGATCGAGCCGGCTGATATCGACCAGCTTTTCAGGCGCCATCACCTCCAGCTTCATCAGGTCGAGCAGGTTGGTGCCGCCGGCGATGAAGGTCGCATCGGCGGCGGCCCGCGCGGTGGCATCGGCGCGGTCACCGGCTCTGGCATAGGCAAAGGGCTTCATGACCGGCCTCCCGCAACCTGGCGAATCGCGCTGACGATATTGGGATAGGCGGCGCAGCGGCACAGGTTGCCGCTCATCCGCTCGGAAATCTCCTCGTCACTCAGCCCGTCAGGCCCTTCCAGATCATCCGAGACAAAGCTCGGCCAACCCGCCCTGGCTTCCTCGATCATCGCCGTCGCCGAGCAGATCTGGCCCGGCGTGCAATAGCCGCACTGGAATCCGTCATGCGCGACAAAGGCCGCCTGCAGGTCGGACAGGTTGCCCGGCTCCCCCAGTCCCTCGATCGTGGTGATGTCGTCGCCATCGTGCATGCAGGCCAGCGTCAGGCAGCTGTTGATCCGCCGGCCGTCGACCAGCACGGTGCAGGCCCCGCATTGCCCGTGATCGCAGCCCTTCTTGGTTCCGGTCAGGCCGAGATGGTTGCGCAGCGCATCGAGCAGAGTCACCCGGCTGTCGGCCTCCAGCCTGTGGTTCTTGCCATTGACGGTGAGTTCGGTGGTTTCCATGGTGGCGGCGTCCTTCCCTTGCGGCAATTGATGCAAGCGGTCTCGCCAGAGGCGGCACTCGCGAATCTGTTCCGGCGATTGCGGACCGCCGGTTCCCGTTCCCTTTACGTCCGGCCCCGCCGAAGGTTCCCCGCACGCGCCATCGCCGCCAGCTCCGGCCGCCGGAATGCTTAAACATTGCCCAATCGGGCCAGTGCCTGTAGGGGCATCAACTGCTTTCGGGTCATCTCCGCTCCGAAACCCGCAAAACCAGCAAGGAAATATAGACGCATATGCCGCCATTTTCACAACCGACATTCCAGGAACGCACGCAGATGGCGGCAAAGGCCAAGCAGGCCGCACTCAAGAAGCTGAAGGCAAAAAAGCCGCTCAGCCCGGAAGTCATCGCAGAGCGCAAGGCAGCCGAGCTCGCCCGCGAGCAAAAGCAGGCGAAGGCCAGCGAAGAAAAACGCGCCGCCTTCGAACAGGAAAAGGCGGAACGCAAGGCCGCCAAGGAGCAGGTCAAGCCGAAGCTCGCCCTCGGCCTGACCGAAACCGAGAAAAAGGCCGCCCGCGACGAACGCTACGCGGCACGCAAGAAGCGCAAGCGCTAGGACCGAGCCACGGATGGCGCGGCACTGGTCGGCGCCGTCCTGACCGCCTGAGGATGGACTGGCCTTTTCTGCCGGCACGCGTGCCCGGCAGGACTGGCTCCGGGACCAGTCCGGATGTCCGCTATCGCGACCTGGCTGCGCCTCGCATGCGGGTTCAGGTCCGGTGACCCCCAGACCTGTTTCCTGCTGAAAAATCATTGAATGTGCGAAATTGAGTGCTGCCCGTATGGCAGCAAATGGGTGGTTAGCAGTCCAAGCGAGACGGCGTCATATATTCTAATCGTCAGTCAAACAGACGTACAGCATAGTGGCAACCGAGGCCATGGCATACATGAATGCTCCTTCCATCGAGCCTGTACCCACCTCAGTTTGCCACATCTGGAAGAGGGCTGCACCAAAGGTCATGAAAAAGCCAAACCAGACCAACAGGGCCAAGCCGGCAGCTATCACACCAGCATGTTTTGCTGAATGAAACTCACCACTTGTTCCCTTCCGTGCCTTGAACATATCCCATCCACCCTTGACCCCGAAGAACGCGACAGCAAGCTCTCCAGCCAGGACAAGGCCTAGCGCTGCCCAAGCGAACGCCGGATCGTTCAGTTTCACGAATATCGTGTGGGAATAGACCTCATGATCTGCCCCACTCATCACATATACTAGAGCCCCATGTGCTGCTGAAAGGTTGGCCACGTTTTGCAGCGCATAGAAAAGCGCATGAAGTCCGATAAACAACACCAAAGTCGCCTTGATCAAACGCAGCATGATTTTTCCCCCGCAGATAAAAGGGTAATGAGCTGAGCTGGCTAAGTCAAATCGCGCTTGATCAGAACATCGGGAATTGGGCGTTAGCTATCCTCACCACGCGGAATGGAATCTTGTCCACTAGACGGAAGGCCAAAAAGCCCGAACGGCGTCTTGCGGCAATCCGCACGCTGATTCCCCGGCATAGAAACCCCTTTCCTACAACAAACCAAATAGGTTATATAGGCCATTCACTTTTACCAGGAAAGCGAATGACGATATGACAACCGAAATCACCGACGCCGATCTCCCCCTCTCTCCCCAGCCAAGCTGGACTCCCGAAAAGCAGCGCAAATTCCTCGAGGCGCTCGCGCGCTGCGGCTCGGTCAAGTCGGCCGCCGCCTATGTCGGGATGAGCCGCGAGGGCGCCTACCGGCTGCGCCGGCGGCACGAGGGGCGTGCCTTTGACCGGGCCTGGGACGCGGCCTTGATCCACTCCCGCGATCTCTATGCGGAAAGCTTGCTCGACAAGGGCCTCAACGGCTGGGAGGAAACCGTCTGGTATCATGGCGAGGAGGTCGGCGAGCGGACCCGCTTTTCGCCCGGCCTGCTCCTCGCTGCCCTCGCCCGGCTCGACGCCAAAGCCGACGGCCTGGACCTGGCCGGCGAAGCGGTGCGGGAGGCCGCAGCCGATTTTGACGCGATGGTCGAAGCGATCGGCAGGGGCGAGGATTGCGCCGACATGCTCGAGGCGCAGGACCGGGCTGCGAATGCCTGTCGTCGCCCCCCTGCCCCTTATGGAAAGCCGCAACTGACCGACGAGGAATTGCTTGCGCGCCTGGAGATGTTCCAGGAATGCGAACGGATTGCCGCGACCCCGCCGGAGGATATCGACACGTCCGACCTCGATCCTTACGACGCGGAACAGTGGGACGATCTGCAATGGGCCCGGGCCGAGCGCAGTGGCATGATGGATGAACCGGGCTTCTGGGAGAAGGCCAGTCCCGAAGACCTGGATGAAGACGAGCAATGGGACGGACCGCCACAGGGTGGCCGGTCTTTCCACTAAAGGGGGTGTGACCCGTGTGACCCTGAAGCGCGACGGCGCTAGGGCATGAGCCTTGCCGATGGACCCCGCCGGCGAAAATATGGCGAAAGATCCGGCACCCCGCCCGATCTTGCCTGGCCGGCGGTACAGGCCTGGCAGCGAACGGCTGAATTGCGGCTAGTCGATCAGCGTGCGGGGCCGCGCCTGCCGATAGGTGCCGAGGATACGCACGCTGTTGCAGTGAAAGCCGAGTTCGGCCAGCGCCCGGTCGATTGCCGCATCGCCCGGTGCGCCCTCGATATCGGCATAAAATTCGGTTGCCGCAAAGCTGCTGCCCTGCTGGTAGCTTTCGAGCTTGGTCATGTTGACGCCATTGGTCGCAAAGCCGCCCATCGCCTTGTAGAGGGCGGCCGGGATATTTTTGACCTCGAACACGAAGGTCGTCATCACCGGACCATTGGGTTCGGGAACCGATGGTTCCGGCGCCAGCACCACGAAACGCGTGATATTGTCCGGCGCATCCTCGATCGCTTCCTCGATCGGCTGCAGGCCGTAGATCTGCGCTGCCAGCCGGGGTGCGACGGCGGCGGCATGGGGATCGTCATGCTGGGCGACAAAGGCCGCCGCCGCCGCGGTATCGGCATAGGCAACCGGGATGATGCCGCGCTTACGCAGATAATGGCGGCACTGGCCCAGCGCCTGCGGATGGCTCATCGCCGTGTGAATGACGGCATCAGCCGATTGCGCCATCAGGCAATGGCGGATCGGCATGAAATATTCGTCGACAATATGCAGGCCCGATTCGGGCAGCAGGAAATGAATGTCCGCCACCCGGCCGTTCAGCGAATTCTCGATCGGGATGATCGCGCAGCCGGCGGAACCATGCTTTACCGCATCGATCGCATCCTCGAACGAGAAGCAGGGTACCGGCAGGCCGTCGGGGGCATAGTCGAGCGCCGCCAGGTGCGAATTGGCACCCGGGGCGCCCTGAAAGGCAATCGCCTTTTCCGGCAATTCGGCGGCTTTTTCGGTCATTTTCCTGACCATGCCCAATGCGTTTTTCGGAAAGCTGTCCATTTCGTCCCTCTTTTGCGCTGCTGCGATAGTCGAACGCCGTGCAGCGGGGCAAGAGGGAAGTGGCCTGCCGGTCGGGGCCCTGTGCATTTCCTGTCGGACCGAGGACAATTTACGGCAATTGAGGCCTTGCGTTGCTCCTTCGCCCTCTTTACAGACAGCACAAATTTGGCAGGCCCTTGGCCGCCGCTCACTCAGGGGTTTGAGACAATTTATGAGCAACAATAACACCATTGCGGGTTGGGTACTGGCTGGCGGCATCGCTGCCCTGGGTTTTTCGATTCTCAGCAGCAAATATTTCCATGCCGACCAGCACGATCGCCCCGAAGTGATGGGTTTCGAGATCGAAGGCGTTGAAACATCCGGGGGCGCCGATTCAGGCCCGTCGCTCGAGACGCTGCTGCAAACGGCTGACATCGCCGCCGGCGAGAAGGTGTTCGGCAAATGCGCCGCCTGCCACACGATCAACCAGGGCGGTGCCAATGGCATTGGTCCGAACCTGTGGGCAACCATGGGCAAGCCCCATGCTCATGTCGCCGGATTCGCCTATAGCGACGCGCTGAAGAGCATGCCGGGCAACTGGGACTGGACGAACATGGACGCATGGCTGACCTCGCCGCGCAACTATGCCCCGGGCACGAAAATGACCTTTGCCGGTCTCGGCAAGGCAGAAGACCGGGCCAATCTGATGGCCTATCTCAATGCGCAGGGTTCCAATTTGCCGCTGCCGGCTGCACCGGTGGCGGAAGAGGTCCCTGTGGAGGGCGCCGAAGTCCCGGCCGCGGGCGAAGACGATGTGGCTGAAGAGGTGGCACCGGTCGCTGCCGAAGGAACCACGCCAGCCGAATAGACTGCCGGTGGCTGCTAGTCGCAGTCGAGATCGTAGAAGCGCTGGATGATGGCCCAGGCCTCGTCGGCGGTTTCGACGAGCTGGAACAGGTCCAGATCGGTGCGGCTGATCGTACCTTCCTCGGCGAGCGCCTCGAAATTGATCACCCGCTTCCAGAAGGCTTCGCCGAACAGCAGGATCGGAAGTTTTTCCATCTTTCCGGTCTGCACCAGGGTGACCAGTTCCAGAAATTCGTCCAGCGTGCCGAAGCCGCCCGGGAACACCGCCACCGCTCTCGCCCGCAACAGGAAGTGCATCTTGCGCAGGGCGAAATAGTGGAACTGAAAGCTCAGCGACGGGGTGACATATTGGTTCGGCGCCTGTTCGTGCGGCAACACGATATTGAGTCCGATCGACTCCTGCCCGGCATCGGCCGCGCCGCGGTTGGCCGCTTCCATGATCGAGGGGCCACCACCGGAGCAGATCACGAAATCGCGCTTGCCGTCGGCGGTCAGGCCGCAGGCGCTGGCCAGACGCGCCAGTTCGCGGGCTTCGTCATAATATTTGGCCTTCTCCTTCAACCGTTCCGCGATCCTGCGCGATTCGTCGTCCACCGCCGCCTCGATCAGCGCATCGGCCTTGCCCGGTTCGGGTATGCGGGCCGATCCGTACATCACCAGCGTCGAGCCGATGCCGGCTTCGTCGAGCAGCATCTCCGGCTTGAGCAGCTCCAGCTGAAAGCGGACCGGGCGCAGCTCTTCCCGAAGCAGGAACTCGGTGTCCTGAAAGGCCAGCCGATAGGCCGGATCACGGGTCTGGGGGGTGCCGACGTCCGCCTTCTCGGCAAATTCGGCTTCCTGTTTGGCGCGGTAAAAACGGCGGTCGTGGAGATCTTTGTTGGTCATGCGGTCGCCCTAAAGCAAAGATCTGACACTGACCAGAGACGTTGTTAGCCTATCGGCAATATCCGTTTCCGCTCATGTCGAGATGGAAATGGTCGCGGTGGGCCGCGTTGTAATTGGGGCTGAGAACGGTTCCGAAACGCTTGCAGGCACTGTCGTGAATGGCGGTCAGAAACTGCTTCTCGCCGCGGCCGCTCTTCCAGTGGTTCTCGACCGTTATCCGGCGACCGTCGGTGAGCACAAAGGCCGACACGTCGATCGCATTGGCATGGGCATGTTGTGAGAGCTTTCCCGACCCGGCAATATTGCGGCAGCTGTAGCTGCCCATGGTTTCGATCCGCAGGAGATCGCTGCCAAGATACTGCCGCGCTGCCCTTTTCACGGCATATTCGGTCCAGGCCGCGAATCGGCCGGCCAGTTCGCACTTGACCGGTCCCAGATTGGTCACGTCTGCACCCACATCAAGCAGCTTGATGCTGTCGATCTGGCTGCAACCGCCGCCAAATTGCCGATTCGGCAAGGGAGAAAAACGGACACGGGCCTTGTTGAGGTCGCTGAAACATTGCCGAGCAGACGGACTCGGATCAAAGGCGCCGAGACCGGCCGACGACGGGGGGCGCTGGGCCTGTCCGCTGCGTCCGTCCGGTATGGCACCGCAAGCGCTCAGCAGCATCGACAATATACCCAGCGCAACCAAAACGCGCGTCGACTTCACCTTGTTGCTACCTGTCCTCATATGCTCCGTTTTAGGCAGAAGTTGGTTAAGATCCGGCTAAGGAGCATGGCATTCCGAAGCTGGCCAGCCGCAACCACAGACAGGAATGTCAAATTTATGCTGGACCATCGGCTGTGCAATATTCATGACCACGGCATGTTGATCTTGCGCCTATTGAACAGCCTGCCGGTTTTCTGGATATTATTGAGCATACCGGCCATTCTGCTGGTCGGCGAATATTGGGCCGGCGAGACAATCGCGATGGACATGCTGCCGCCGACCGGCGAATTTTCGGCCCGGTTCATGATCATTGCGCTAATGGTCACGCCGCTTTCGGTGATATTCGGAAATCGCCTGTGGATCGGCTGGCTGGTGAAAAGACGCCGCTCTTTCGGGCTTGCGGCCTTTGGCTACGCCCTGTTGCATCTCGTCTTCTACCTAATAGATATGGAAGCTCTGGAACCGATTCTGGCAGAGTTCTGGGCACCGGGAATCTGGACTGGCTGGGCTGCCCTGCTGGTTTTCGTGCCGCTGGCCGTCACCAGCAACAACCTATCCATGCGCTTTCTCAAGCGAGGCTGGAAACGATTGCAACGGCTGTCATATGTTGCCGCCTTGCTGACGCTCGCGCACTGGCTGTTGATCCATGATGGGTTCGAGGGAGCCCTTGCACATTTCGTCCCGCTTTTGCTTCTGGAATTATTGCGAGTCATTATCATATATGCCAGAAGGAACAATATGACAAAGCAGCAGGATTCGCTGCAGCCCGAATGAAATCGAAGGAAATGTGAATGAAATATTCCGCAATTGCCGTCGCCGCCGCCGTTCTTGTCAGTGCGGCCCTGTCCGCCCCTGCATTTGCCACTGGCAAAATGAGCTGCGAGGCCGGCCCGCAGTCAGGCTGGAAAACACGCGCCGAACTGGAAGCCAGCCTCGTCAAGCAGGGTTGGGCAGTCAAGAAGTCTAAGGTCGATGGCGGTTGTTACGAAGTCTATGGCACCACGCCTGAAGGAGACCGGGTAGAGGCCTATTTCCATCCTGTTTCCCTCGAGAAGCTTCTCGTTTCGCGCCGCGGGGAAATATTGTTCCGGAAGAAATAGCCGGTTTCATTCGCAACCAGAAACGTGCTTGACATGCTGCGGCGCACCATACAAAGCGGCGCCGGGCCACGCGGTCCCAACGCCGCGCGAGCTCTCTGTAAGGAGAAGCGTTAAATGACTGATACGACTGTACCGACGCCTGAGCTGCGTCCCAACTGCCCGAATTTCTCTTCGGGTCCGACCGCCAAATTCCCCGGCTGGTCCCTCGACAAGATCAACACCATTGCCATGGGTCGCTCGCATCGCAGTGCCACCGGCAAGGCCAGGCTGAAATATGCCATTGACCTCAGCCGGGAGCTGCTCGGGATTCCCGACGACTATCTGATCGGCATCGTGCCGGCCTCGGACACGGGAGCGGTAGAGTTGGCAATGTGGAACATGCTGGGTGCACGTCCGGTCACGGTCGCCGCGTGGGAAAGCTTTGGCAATGTCTGGATCCAGGATGCGGTCAAGCAGCTGAAGCTTCCTGATCTGACTGTTCTCGACGCCGATTATGGCGAGATCCCCGACCTGACCACGATCGACAAGGGTGATGATGTCGTCTTCACCTGGAACGGCACAACCTCGGGCGCCAAAATTCCCGATACCGACTGGATTGCCAGTGACCGCGAAGGCGTGACCATCAACGATGCAACCAGCGCCGTCTTTGCCCAGCCGATGGACTGGACCAAGCTCGACGTCACAACCTACAGCTGGCAAAAGGTCATGGGATCAGAAGCCGGCCACGGCATGCTGATCCTCAGCCCGCGGGCGGTCGAGCGGATCGAGAGCTACTCACCATCCTGGCCGCTGCCGAAAATCTTCCGGGTGAAAAAGGGCGACAAGCTCAACCGCGCAATTTTTGAAGGCGCGACGATCAACACGCCATCCATGCTGGCGACAGAGGATTATATTGCGTCGCTGGAATGGGCCAAGTCAATCGGCGGACTGCCGGAACTGCACGCCCGCGCCGACCGCAACGCCAAGATCGTCCATGACTGGATCGCAGCCACGCCGTGGATGCGCAATATGGTAAGCGACCCGGCAAAATGGACCAATACCGGCGTCTGCATGGTGTTTCAGGGGGACTGGTATGAGGGTCTTGACGATGACGCCAAGGCGTCCGTGCCTAAGAAGATCGCTGGCATGCTGGAAAGCATGGACATCGCCTATGATTTCAACGGCTATCGCGACGCGCCGCCATCGCTGCGCATCTGGTGCGGATCGACCGTCGAGGAAGAAGATATTCGCCGTCTGCTGCAGTGGATCGAGTGGGCTTTTGCTCAGGTGAAATCCGAACTTTCCTAGCTTTCGTGTCGCCCTGGCACTGACCGGGACCCAAAGCCTGTCAAAAATATTGGTTTGGAGGCCGGCCCGCTGGCCCACCTATCCCAACAAGGAATCCAGAATATGCCAAAAGTGCTTATATCCGACAAGATGGACCCGAAAGCCGCCGAGATTTTTCGCGAGCGCGGCTGCGAAGTCGATGAAATCACCGGACAGACGCCGGAAGAGCTGATGAAGATTATCGGCGAATATGATGGTCTGGCCATTCGTTCCTCGACCACTGTCACCGCCGAGATACTGGCGGCGGCAACCAACCTGAAAGTGGTTGGCCGCGCCGGTATCGGCGTCGACAATGTCGATATACCCGCCGCCTCTGCCAAGGGTGTCGTAGTCATGAACACGCCGTTCGGCAACAGCATCACCACCGCGGAACATGCCATCGCCCTGATGTTTGCTCTCGCTCGCCAGCTGCCATCGGCCGATGCCTCGACCCAGGCTGGCAAATGGGAAAAATCGAAATTCATGGGCGTCGAACTGACCAACAAGACGCTCGGCCTGATCGGTGCCGGCAATATCGGTTCGATTGTTGCGGAACGCGCTATCGGTCTGCGGATGAAGGTCGTCGCCTATGATCCATTCCTGACCGAAGAACGCGCGATCGAAATGGGCGTCGAGAAAGTTTCGCTGGATGACCTTCTCGCGCGCGCTGATTTCATCACCATGCACACGCCGCTCACCGACCAAACGCGCAATATCCTCTCCGCCGAAGCGCTGGCAAAAACCAAGCCTGGTGTACGGATTATCAACTGTGCGCGCGGCGGCCTGATCGACGAGGCCGCATTGAAAGATGCCCTGGAATCCGGCCACGTCGCCGGCGCCGCCCTTGACGTATTTGCGCAGGAACCGGCAAAAGAAAACCCGTTGTTCGGCGCGCCAAACCTGATTTGCACGCCGCATCTCGGCGCTTCCACCAGCGAAGCACAGGTCAATGTCGCGATCCAGGTAGCCGAACAAATGGCCGACTATCTCGTCAATGGGGGTGTCGAAAATGCCCTCAACATGCCGAGCCTGTCGGCGGAACAGGCCCCGAAGCTGAAACCCTATATGGCGCTGGCCACCCAATTGGGGTCGCTCGTCGGCCAGCTCGCGGCCGACCAGATCAAGGGCGTTGCCGTGGAAGTGGAAGGCGCAGCGGCCGAGCTGGATCAGAAGCCGATTACCGCAGCCGTTCTGGCTGGCTTGATGCGCGCCTATAGCGACACTGTGAACATGGTCAACGCACCCTATCTGGCGAAGGAGCGTGGCCTCGATGTCCGCGAGATCCGCCATGAACGCGAAGGTGATTATCACACGCTTGTACGGGTCACCGTCACCACCGACGAAGGCGAAAAATCGGTGGCCGGTACATTGTTCGGATCATCGGGTCCGCGTCTGGTCGAAATGTTCGGCATCAAGGTCGAGGCCGACCTCGAGGGGGACATGCTCTATATAGTCAACCAGGATCAGCCCGGCTTTATCGGCAGCGTCGGTTCGACATTGGGCGAGGCAGGAGTCAATATCGGTACCTTCCACCTCGGTCGCCGCAGCGATGCGCCGGGCGGAGAGGCCGTGCTCTTGCTCTCGATCGATTCACCGGTAGAAGAGCCCGTGCTCTGGTCGATCTGTCAGCTGAATGGTGTGAAGACGGTCAAGGCCCTGAAGTTTTAATTCTGTAGCCATAGACCTAAGAAAAAGGATGGCCTGAGCCTTTGCTTGGGCTATGGAGCAGGGCCATGCGAAAGCCATCCAATCTCTTGCCCGAAGGGTTTCATGACGCGCTGCCGCCTTATGCCGAGGCGGCCTCGCGACTGGAACGCGATGTCCTCGATACGCTGGCCAGCCACGGCTATGCCCGGGTGACGCCGCCGCTGGCAGAATATGAGGATGGCCTGACCGAGCGGATGCAGGGTGCCTCCAGAAGCGACCTGATGCGCTTTGTCGATCCGATTTCCCAGCGCACTTTAGCGCTGCGACCGGATATGACCATGCAGATCGGCCGGATAGCAAAGACGAGTCTGGCGGATCGGCCGCGGCCGCTTCGGCTCAGCTATTCGGGTCAGGTGCTGAAGTTGCGATCAGGGCAATTGCAGCCGGAACGCAGCCGGCTGCAGATTGGTGCCGAACTGATCGGCAGTGACAGTGTGGTCGCGGCGAGCGAAATCGTCTCGGTGGCGATCGAGGCGCTGGAGCGGTCTGGCGTTGCTGGCATCACCGTGGATTTCACCCTGCCCGACCTGATCGACATTTTGGCGGCAGGGCCGTTGCCATTGAATCAAGCGCAGATCGCCGAAGTGCGCGGCGAACTGGACATGAAGGATGCTGGTGGCCTGAGTGCCATGGGCGCAACCGGCTATCTGCCCCTGATCGAGGCGACCGGGCCGTTTGACGAGGCGATGGCAAAATTGCGCGCCTTTGACGGCGATGCCCTGCTGAGCTCGCGGCTGGACGGCGTTTCGCAAATTGCCGACAGCATCAGGGGGCAGGCCAGCCTGACCCTCGATCCGACCGAGCGGCACGGATTCGAATATCAGAACTGGTTCGGCTTCACGCTTTATGCCGACAGTTTCATCGGTGCGCTGGGCCGTGGCGGCAGCTACGAAATCACACGGGCTGACGGACAGATCGAAGCAGCTGTCGGCTTCTCGCTCTATCCGGATCCACTGATTAGCGCGGGATTCGGTGCCCAAACCCGCGACCAGATCTTTCTGCCGCTTGGCCATGACCGCCATGCTGCTGCCATGCTGCGGCAAGCGGGTTGGCGCACGGTGGCAGCGCTTGCGGAAAAAGACGAGGCGCGAAAACTGGGATGCTCGCACATATTGAACGGCGATCAGCCGGAACCCCTCTAGGAAAGATTCGAATATGGCCAATGTAACGGTAATCGGCGCACAATGGGGCGATGAGGGCAAGGGAAAGATTGTCGATTGGTTGTCCGAACGCGCCGATGTCGTGGTCCGCTTTCAGGGCGGCCACAATGCCGGCCATACGCTGGTTGTCGATGGTGCTGTCTACAAGCTCTCGCTGTTGCCATCCGGGATCGTCCGCGGGGCCCTGTCGATTATTGGCAATGGCGTGGTGCTCGATCCCTGGCATTTACGCGACGAGATCAGGAAGCTGGAAAGCCAGGGCGTCACCATCAATACCGACAATTTCGGCATTGCCGAAACCTGCCCACTGATCCTGCCGATCCACCGCGATCTCGACGCGATGCGCGAAGATGCTAGTGGCAAAGGCAAGATCGGTACGACCCGGCGAGGCATCGGCCCAGCTTATGAAGACAAGGTCGGTCGCCGCGCAATCCGCGTCTGTGACCTAGCCCATCTCGATGATCTCGGACCGCAGCTCGATCGGCTGTGCGCCCATCATGATGCCTTGCGCGCCGGTTTTGGCGAGCCACCGGTTGACCGCGAGCGGCTGCTCGCCGATCTCGAGGAAATTGCCGACAGCGTGCTGCAATATGCCCAGCCGGTCTGGAAACGCCTCAATGAGGCGCGGCGCGAGGGCAAACGTATATTATTCGAAGGCGCGCAGGGCGTGCTGCTCGATGTGGATCACGGCACCTATCCCTTTGTCACCAGCTCAAACACGATCTCCGGCACCGCTGCGGGGGGATCGGGGATCGGCCCGTCCGGCACCGGCTATGTACTCGGGATTACCAAGGCTTATACCACGCGCGTCGGATCCGGACCTTTCCCCACCGAACTGAATGACGATATCGGCCAGCGGCTTGGTGAACGGGGTCATGAATTCGGCACGGTCACCGGGCGTCAGCGGCGCTGCGGCTGGTTCGACGCGGTGCTTGTCCGTCAGGCTCTGGCGGTATCGGGCGTGGCCGGGATTGCGCTGACCAAGCTGGACGTGCTCGACGGATTCAAGGAACTGAAAATCTGCGTCGGCTATGACCTGAATGGCATGACCTACGACTATCTGCCGCCCCATCACCAGGATCAGGCTGCGGTCAAGCCGATATACGAAACGATGGAAGGATGGAACGAAACCACCGCCGGGGCGCGCAGCTGGGCCGATCTGCCGGCGCAGGCGATCAAATATATCCGGCGCGTGGAGGAACTGATCCAGTGCCCGGTGGCCTTGGTGTCCACCTCACCGGAACGGGAAGACACGATCTTGGTGACCGATCCGTTTGCGGATTAAGAGATAAAGGACAGGACCATGCAGGTTGCGATATTCTACGGTTCCTATCGGCAAGATCGCAGCGGCATAAACTATGCCCGATATCTTGCTCGAGCTTTTCGGGATTGCGGGGACAATGTCGACCTGATCGATGCGCAGGAAATCGATCTGCCGATGCTGGATCGCATGTACAAGGAATATCCGGAGGGAACCGCTCCTGCCAAGATGAAAAAGGTCGCATCGATCATCAGGAACGCCGATGCCTTCGTGTTTGTTGCGGGCGAGTATAACTGGGGCGTTCAGCCGGGCCTCAAAAATCTCACCGATCATTTTCTGGAAGAATGGTTCTGGAGACCGGCTGCAATTGCCAGCTATTCTGCTGGGCCGTTCGCCGGCATGCGGGCGATGATGCACTGGCGCGCAATCCTGGGCGAAATGGGTATGATTGTCACATCCACCCCGCTGCCGCTGGGCGGTGTACACAAGGCCTTTGACGAAACCGGCGCGCCTGCGGGCAGCGACGGCGAGCGGCTCGTCCGCAATTTTCCGAAATTTGCCGAGGATCTACGTTGGTGGGCCGAAGCCGCCAAGATCCAGCGGGCCAAACAGAAGCCGCCCTATTAATAGCCTCTAAACATCGTCCGCCGAGATCATTTCCGCGCGGTCAATCTCGCCGGTCATCACCGCAACCGTCACCGCGACCGCAGCGTCACCCGAGACATTGGTGGTGGTCCGCATCATGTCCATGATCCGGTCGACCCCGGCAACAAAAGCGATGGTCTCGAGCGGCACGCCGACGCTACCGAAGACCAGCGCCATCATTATCAGGCCGGCACCCGGGATACCCGCAGCGCCGATTGCGCCAAGGGTCGAGGTGATCGAGATCAGCAAATAGTCGCCCCAGCTCAGGTCAACGCCGAAAATCTGCGCGCCGAACAAGGTGGCCAGGCCGAGATACATCGCCGTGCCATTCATGTTGATCGTTGCGCCGAGCGAGACGACAAAACTCGCCACTGAATTGCTGACCCCAAGATTGCGTTCGACGCAGCGCAGTGTCACTGGCAGCGTCGCGTTGGACGACGCGGTGGAATAGCTGACCGCGATCGCATCGATAATGCCGCGGAAGAAATCGATCACCGGCAGTTTGGCGATGAACTTGATCATCGCCGAATACATCAGCCCGATAATCAGCAGGCAACCGAGATAGTTGAGTCCGACCAGCTGCGCCAATGAGATAAGGGCGTCGGTGCCCAACGTGCCAGCGACCCAAGCCATCAGCGCAAAGACGCCGAACGGTGTCAGTTCCATCACGATCATCGTGACCTTCTGCATCACCACCGCGCCGCTATCGAAGATTTTCGCCAGCGGCCTGCCGTCTTCCTTGGCCATCAGGATGCCGATTCCGATCAGCAGCGCAAACACGATCAGCGGCAGGACGTTGACATCCGCCATGACCTGCACCGGACTGTCCGGCACGATCGACAATATCATGTCGACAAAAGTCGTGTCATTGGGCGCAGGGGTTTCGCCTTTCTCGATCGCGCTGGTGTCGACGCCGCTGCCGGGCTGGAAAAACGTGCCGAGCGCCAGGCCCAGCCAGGCGGCAATCTGTCCGGTAATGACGAACAATATCATCGCCCGTCCCCCTACCCTGCCCAGTTTTTTGAGATCTCCCAATGCAGCGACACCAGCGACCAGCGAGAAGAAAATAAGCGGTACGACCAGCATCTTGATCGACTTGATGAAGAAGTCACCGATCCACTTGATCGCTTCGGCGTCCGGTCCCCACATCAGCCCGGTAATCACACCGAGGATCAGCGCGGCGATCACTCTCTGCCAGAGCGGAATCTTGAACCAGAATGCCAGCATGCGATTGTCCCCGATGATTATCCCTGCGCATGCCTATCCTGAGCAAGAGGGCGCGGCAAGCCCTTAGCTTGGCGTTACATCCAGAAGCTGATCGCCAGACAGGTCGACAGTCCCACACCAAAGGTGAGCGGAATGCCCGCCTTGAAGAAATCGGTAAACCGGTAATTGCCTGCTGCATAAACCAGAGTATTGGTCTGATAGCCGATCGGCGTCGCAAAGCTGGCCGACGCGGCAAACATCACCGCGATAACCAGTGGTCGGGGATCGACCCCCAGGTCGTTGCCCAGCGCAATCGCAATTGGCGTGATGATGATGGCGACCGCATTGTTGGTGACAATTTCGGTCATGATGACCGAGAGAATATATATCGCAAATACGAGACCCCAGGGCGGCACTTCCCGCAGAAAGGGAGTGATTTCACTGACAATCAGATCGACGCTGCCCGCCTGCTGCAGCCCTAGGCCAACCGCCAGCATACCGAATATCAGCACCAGAACATTGCCATCGATCGAGCCCCAGGCCTCTTCCGCGTCAATGCAGCGCGCCAGCAGAATCGCGCCGACCGCAAGAATAGCAGCCACGGCCAATGGGATGATATTGAGCGCCGCCAGCACCACGACGGCCATCAGCGCACCAATCGCGATCGGTGCGCGGTCTCTTCGAAACGCACGAATTTTGGTCTGGCCGACGCCGAACAGATTCGGGTTCTGATACATGCGACTGATATCTTCACTGGATCCCGTCACCAGCAAACGATCAGCCGCGTGAATCCGCGCATTGGTCAGGTCGGATCGGGGCAGGTTGCGGTAGCGGGTCATGCCCAGAATCCGGACGTTCAGCTGCGACAGAAAGGGAATGTCATAAAGCCGGTTACCGATGCTGGGGTGACTTGGCGCCACCGTCGCCTCAACCAGTTCCTCGCCCAGCGGGCCGACATCGCCCTTGCGGATGATGCCTACCTTGTAATCTTCCGATTTCCGCAGCGAAATAAGCTCAGCAAGATCGAGTTGCACGACAATCCTGTCGCCGGCCTTCAGTTCGTGAAAATCCAGATCATGGCGGATATAGCTGCTCAGCCTTTTGACAGCGGTAACCGTCAGGCCCGCCCGGCGCAATTCGGGAACTGCCGACATCTGCTTGCCGATCACGGATGCCTTTCGCCGCACCGTCAGTTCGGTGAGGAAATCGCTTTCGTCGCTGCTGTCAAAATGACCTTTGACATCGCCGCCGGGAAGCAGCCAGCTGCTGAACAGGACCATCATCACCGTACCTGCGGTGGCCGCGATCAGGCCATAGGGCGTTATCTCGAAAATCCCGAAGCCTCCCAGCCCCTGGTCGCGCGCTACCGCATCGACGATGAGATTCGTCGAGGTGCCAATCAGGGTGGTCGTGCCGCCCAATATGCAGATGAAGCTCAGCGGGATGAGCAGCTTCTTGGACGAGAAGCCGGTTGCCCGCGAAAGGCGCAGGATGATCGGAATCAGGACGATCACGACCGGCGTATTGTTCATGAAGGCGGAAGCGACAAAGGCACCCAGAAACATCTCCGCGACCGCGAGCTTCGGATTACGCTTGGCGCGTTTGATGATGAACCCGGCAATGGCATCGATTGTCCCGGTTCGCAGCAGGGCACCCGACAGGATGAACATCGCGGCAATGGTGATCGGCGCCGTGTTGGAAAAAACCGAAAACAGTCCGTCAGAGTCGATGATGCCGAGAAACAGGAACATGCAGGCTCCCAGCACCGCGACAACCGCTGCCGGAAAGCGCTCCATGATGAAACCCGCAAACAGGAAAGCGAGAATCACCAGCCCGATGACTGCCTGGTGCTCCTGAATATATTCGTTGATGACGTGAAGGATGAGATCGATCATCGTTCAGGTACATTCTTCAGTAGAACCGCCCGGTTCGAGCAACCGGGCACGATAGGTCCACCCCAAACCCGGATCATCCGCACTGCGCCCGGTGCAGCAGTTTCTGATCGGCCAGCACCAGCGCCATCATCGCCTCGACCACCGGAACACCGCGGATCCCGACACAGGGATCGTGCCGCCCCTTGGTGATGATCTCGGTCGCCGCCCCGTCGCGGGTGACGGTTTCCACCGGCGTCAGGATCGAACTGGTTGGCTTGAACGCCACGCGGCAGAAAACCGGTTGGCCGGTCGAAATGCCGCCAGCGGTCCCGCCGCTGTGATTGGCCAGAAATTCGGGGCCGTTTTCGCCCGGTCGCATCGCATCGGCATTCTGCTCGCCGCGCAAGCGGGCAGCGGCAAAGCCATCGCCGATTTCGATGCCCTTGGTAGCGTTGATGGTCATCATGGCCGCGGCAAGCTCGCTGTCCAGCTTGGCATAGACCGGCGCGCCCCATCCGGCCGGAACGCCAACAGCTTCACAGGCGACAATCGCGCCCAGGCTGCTGCCCTCCTTGCGGGCACCGTCCACCAGCGACTCCCATCGTTTGGCGGCCTCCGTATCGGGACAGAAAAACGAATTATTGGCGATTTCATTGGCATCAAAATGTGCCGGATCAATTGCATCGCCACCAATTTCGGCAACCCAGGCCCGAATCGTCACTTCCGGAATCACCAGCCGCGCTACCGCGCCGGCAGCCACCCGTGCTGCGGTTTCGCGGGCGCTGGAGCGACCACCGCCACGATAATCCCGAAAACCATATTTCTGATCATAGGCATAGTCGGCGTGACCGGGCCGATAGGCCTTGGCGACATCGCCATAATCCTTCGATCGTTGATCGACATTTTCGATCATCAGCGAAATCGGCGTGCCCGTGGTCTTGCCTTCAAACACGCCCGACAGGATTCTGACCTGGTCCGGCTCCTGCCGCTGGGTCGTATATTTCGACTGGCCGGGTCGCCGCGCATCGAGAAAGGGCTGGATATCCGCCTCGCTGAGTTCCAGCCCGGGCGGGCAGCCATCGACCACTGCGCCGAGCGCAGGTCCATGACTTTCCCCCCAAGTGGAAAAGCGAAAGGCGTGGCCGAAGGTGTTGAAACTCAAGTCAAATGCTCCGATGCGATGATTTCCACTTTATTCCCGAACGGATCATCCACAAAGAATCTCGAAAGTCCGTCAATTGGATTGTCTGGCGATATTTCATATCCTGCATCAAGCAATTTTTGCTTCAGGGCAATAAAGTCTGATATTTGCAACGCCGGATGCGCTTTGCGGGCGGGTCTGAAATCTTCTTCGACACCGAGATGGATTCGCGCCGTTCCGCCTTCGAACCAGCATCCGCCTCTTTTTCGCATATCCTCGGGTTTCGGGCTCTCGGTCAGCCCGATCAATATACCATAAAAGGCGCGGGCGCGATCTTCTCCGCCCACCGGCATCGCAATCTGTACGTGATGTAGCGAGATTGACATCAATCCAGCGCGATATCCGGCGCGTCTTCCTGCTTCATCCCCACAACATGATAGCCACCGTCCACATGATGGGTTTCTCCCGTAACGCCGGAAGACAGGTCGCTGCAGAAATAGAGACCCGCACCGCCCACATCGTCGATCGTGACATTGCGGCGCAAGGGAGAATTATATTCATTCCATTTCAGGATATAGCGGAAGTCCCCGATACCGCTAGCCGCCAGCGTCTTGATCGGACCAGCCGAGATGGCGTTCACCCGGATATTGTCCGGGCCCAGATCATTGGCGAGATATTTGACGCTGGCTTCGAGGGCAGCCTTGGCCACGCCCATCACGTTATAATGCGGAATGACCTTTTCGGCACCATAATAGCTCAATGTTACAATGCTGCCGCCGTCCGGCATCATCGCCGCCGCCCGCTTCGTCACCGCGACAAGCGAATAGGCGGAAATATTCATCGTCATCAGGAAATTTTCGAGACTGGTATCGACATATTTGCCGCGTAGTTCGCTCTTGTCGGAAAAGCCGATCGCGTGGACAACGAAATCCAGCGTTTCCCAGCGTGTCCTGATCTGGTCGAACGCCGTATCCAGCGCCGCCATGTCGGAAACATCGCAATCGATCAGGAAATCGCTGCCAAGCTCGGCAGCAAGCGGCCTGACCCGTTTTGCCAGTGCCTCTCCCTGATAGGAAAAGGCCAGTTCGGCTCCGGCACCGGCAAGCTTTTGGGCAATGCCCCAGGCAAGGGATTTGTTATTGGCAAGCCCCATGATCAAGCCGCGCTTGCCTTGCATTAACTCAGTCATTGCCCCGGTCTCCTGAAATACGATAATCGTCCGTGATAAACGCTATCCGGGTGATTTTCCAGCGTATCATTCGCTATTCCCGTTTCTCCACGGCCGGTCGGCAAGCGCTGCGTTGATCTCGGCCCCGATGACCATGCCAAGGCCGACCAGGTAGAAGAAAACCAGAGTGATGATAACCCCCGCCAGGCTGCCATAGGTCAGCTGGTAATTGGCCGCATATTTGAGAAAAACCGGTAGCAGGCCGGTGATCAGCAGCCACCAGCCACTGATGAAAACGGCGCCGGGCCATTTCGGATATTGGCGCGGCCGATACTGCCGCGGAGTGAGCAACCGGAACAAAAGGTACAGCGTCGCGAACAAAACAAAAAATGGCACTACATTGGACAAGGAGATCCAAAGCGCGCTGGACTGGAGCGCCTGAAAATAGGCACCGAGAAATCCGCTGATCCCCGCCAGTACAAATTGCGCACTCAGCGCCAGCATGGCCACGAACACCGAAACGAGGATGAGCAGGATCGAGGTGAGGCGATATTCCCAGAACGGACGCTGGGCCTGGACGCCATAAGCCCGGTGGAGAATCTCCCGGATAGTCTCAATCAGGCTGGTGGTGGTCCACAGCCCGATGATCGCGCTAAGCCAGAGCAAGGGCCCGGTTCGTGCAGTCATCGCATCTCTTATCGGATCGTGTAGCGCGCTCGCGACCGACGGGGGAACAGTCACCAGGAACGCCTCGACAATCTCGGCCCCGACATCGGTCTGGCCAAAACCACCGACGATCGCGGCTGCGATAATGAAGAAGGAAAATACCGCGAGCAGGGCCATGTAGGCGAAATTGCCCGCGAAAGTGAAACCGTCATGATAGACGCCGACGGCGGTGCGCTCGATGATGATGACGGCACGACGGACCGGACTTTCGCCGGCGAGATCCTCGCTGGCCCGGTTGAGCGGTGCGTCTGTCTCGCCCTTTTCGTGGCGCCGGGCTTCAGGCGAAAGTTCGGACAGGTCGCTCCGGGCCAAGCCTACACACCCATGCTGGCGCGCGGATTGTCATCAGGGTTCCAGTCTTTGACAAATTCCGCGAGCTTGTCATCCTTCTCCGGCAAGACGATCATCAAGGTGACGAGTTGATTGCCGCGCACCCCGGACTTGCCGTGAAAGCCCTTGTTTTTGAGCCGCAGCGTCTTGCCCGAGTTCGAACCCGCGGGGATGGACAGCATCACCGGGCCGTCCACGGTCGGCACCTTGATCCTGGCGCCCTCCACCGCTTCTTTCAAACTGATCGGCAATTCCAGCGTGATATTGTCCCCGTCGCGTTCGTAAAAGGGATGCGGATTGATATGGATGGTGACAATCGCATCGCCATTGCCCCCCGGACCCGGGCGACCCTTGCCGCTGAGGCGCATCTGGGTACCTTCCTCGACACCCTTGGGCAGGCTCAGGTCGATGGTTTTGCCATCTTCCAGCGTGATGCGCTGCTTCTGCAATGTCGCCGCCGCAGTAAATTCCACCTTCAGACGATAGGCTACATTGGCGCCCTTGGGTGGAGGTGCGCTACGCTGGCGACCGCCGAAAGGCGACCCGCCCGCACCGCCGCCGCCAAACAGGCCTTCAAAAATGTCGCCGAAATCCGCACCCGCATTGCCGAAATCATGCTGCTGGCCAGTCGGCCGGCGTTGATAGCCACCCCCGCCGCCAAAGCCGAAAGGCGCGGTAGGATTGCCTTCTGCGTCTATCTCGCCCCGGTCAAATTGCGCGCGCTTCTCCTTGTCCAGAAGCAGGTCATAGGCCCTGGTGACGTCCGAGAAACGCTCCGTAGCCTTCGGGTTGTCCTTGTTCTTGTCAGGATGCAGTTCTTTTGCGAGCTTGCGATAGGCGCTCTTGATTTCTTTGTCGTCTGCGCCCTTGGCAACACCCAAAGCTTGATAGGGATCGATCATTTTTTAGCCTTTTTCAAATCCTTATCATGCAGAGATTGGAACTATCCGCTGATTGTCAACTCCGCTGTCTTATTCAGGTACAACGGCATCTGCAACCTTGTTATATCGCGTAAAACGCAGCAGCAGATAGAGAATCAGGCCAAGCGGACCGAGCATCAGGACAAACAGCAGAATAGGAACCTGCAACCAGCGTGCAAACCCGTATTTATCCGCATTGCGCGCCACCCATATACCGACAAACAGATCAAAGGCGAGATAGTGGATCCATCCCACCGTGGCCCCGCCGGGCGTGGAAAGCAACTGCTGGACACCTGCCAGAGACGTGAAATCGGGCGTCGCACTGCTACCGCCATCAATCAGGCCGGTCATCAAGAGAATGACCATCATCGCATAGGTGCCGGCGAGCAGACCTATTCCGCCGTAGAATAGCCCCGTCAGTACTACGGCCCGTCTCGGTGCGAATGCCAGGATCAGCCACATCAACAAGGCGTAGTTGTTGGTGATCGTGAAAATCAGGTCCCAGTTCATGATGTCCCTTTCCCCTGGTTGTTATTAGCAGAAACTGGCATCTTGTCGGGAACAAAATTTTGTTTGTTTCCCGGGCTGGCTGACGATGTTAAGGACGCACGATGACCGAGCCCTTTTCCCTGTTCGACCAATGGTATGCTGAAGCCCGTGCAAGCGAGATCAATGACAGCAACGCCATGACCATTGCCACCGCCGATGCGCGCGGCCGGCCTTCTGCCCGGATGGTTCTGCTGAAGGGGCACGGCCCCGACGGCTTTGTTTTCTACACAAACAAGCAGAGCCACAAGGCAGCCGACATTGCCGCCAACCCGCAGGCCGCGATATTGTTTCACTGGAAAAGCCTGCGCCGCCAGGTCCGCATCGAGGGCTGCATCTCTTCGGTCCCCGACACCACGGCCGATCGTTATTTTGCTACCCGCAGCCGCGATTCGCAACTGGGAGCATGGGCCTCCGAACAGTCACGACCGCTGGATAGCCGGGAGACCTTCGAAGCGCGGTATGAGGAAATGACGGCAAGATTTGCGGGCGGCGATGTGCCGCGTCCGCCGCACTGGTCAGGCTATTGTCTGGTGCCGGCCCGGTTTGAATTCTGGCAGGACCGCGCCCACCGGCTGCACGAACGGCGGACCTTTGTCCGCCAGGACGAAGACTGGATCGAAGGACTGCTCTACCCATGACGAACCTGCCCTATTTTCATGTCGACGCTTTTGCCGACCGCCCCTTCACCGGCAATCAGGCAGCGGTCATGCCGCTCGATGGCTGGCTGACCGATGATGTGCTGCAGGCCATCGGCGAAGAAAATAATTTTGCCGAGACCGCCTTTTACCTGCCGGATGAAAGCGGGAAAGCGGATTATGAATTGCGCTGGTTCACCCCGACGGTGGAAATAGCGCTCTGCGGACATGCAACCCTCGCCAGCGGACATATCATATTATCGCTGGCGCCCGACCGGCAACGGGTAACCTTCCGGACGCGCAAGGCGGGCATATTGACCGTGGTGCGCGATGGCGAGGGCTATGCGCTCGATCTCCCGGCTTACGCACCGGCACCGAAAGCCATGTCCGAAATTGTCGCGTTGGTTGGTGGCAGCCCGGTCGAGACGCAGTTTCACGAAGGACGCTATCATGTCCTGCGCTATGCCGGTGCCGATGACGTTCTGGCCCTGAAACCGGATCTTAAGGCGCTGGCTGCGCTTGGTGATGCACAATTTATCTGCACAGCGCCTGGCAAGGATAGCGATGTGCTGAGCCGCGTCTTCGTGCCCGGCGGCGGGGTTGACGAGGATAGCGTGACCGGCTCGGCGCATGCCGTGCTGACCCCCTATTGGGCCGGTCAACTGGGGCGCGACGCGTTTACCGCCTATCAGGCGAGCCAGCGCGGAGGCTATGTCAATTGCCGCCTCGATGGCGACCGCGCCTGGCTGGGGGGAAAATGTGTGACCGTGGTGGAAGGTTTGTTTCGCCTTTAGCTTGGCGATTTTCTGCGGCGGCTAACCCCTGATCGGGAACAGCGCCATGATCCGCCCGATCTGCGCACTCATCGGCGCCAGTACATCATCCTGGGTCTTGCCCAGGCGGACCACCGTCAACTGCTGTTCGGGCGATACCACGATCTGCTGACCAAGATGGCCCAGCGCGGCAAATATGGACTCCGGTCCATTGTCCGGGAACAAAACCTGATTGCGGCCTTCGGGACGGTGCTTGTTCAGCCAGAGATGGCCGCCATAGGCTGGATCGTTATCGGAAGATGTGGTCATGAACCGCACCCAGTTGACCGGCAGATGCTGCGCGCCCTTGCGGGCACCCCTGTGACGCAGGAATTCACCAAATTTGGCGTAATCACGCGCTGTCGCGTGAATGATACTGCCTCCCAGAAACGTTCCGTTTGGATCAAATTCCGGATAAGTGGCATCCATGTCCAGAGGTTCCAGCAATCGACCCCGGATGAAGCGCAGGGTGACATCGCGCCGGACTTGCGGATCGATGCTCCTGGTCAGGGTGCGGGTGATGATGTCGGAAAGAATCATGCTGGTGGCCGTGCTATATTCGAATTTCTCGCCCGGCATCGCTTCCATTGGGCGCGCTTCGGCATAGGCGGCAACATCCTGTGCGCCATCCAGGAACAGCATGCGGTTGGTGTCCGCCTCGAAAACCGTTTTGCCATCCTCCTCTGCCACCTCGGTATGATCGAGACCGGACGACATGTGGAGCAAATGCCGCAGCGTGATTTCGCCGCGCGGATCCCCGGTCCGCTGCCATGCTGGCACAGGAGCAGGGTCATCGAGCACCAGGCGCCCGTCTGCGACCAGAAAGCCGATCAAAGCTCCGGTAAAGCTTTTCGCCATGGACCAACTGATGAATCTTGTGTCCTCATCATAGCCCTCCCCGTAGCGTTCGGCGATGATTTTCCCCTGATGCATCACCAGAAGCGCTCGCGTTTCCGCCATTTCCGGATCCTCGAACAGCGGTGCGATTGTTGCATCCAGCCGCGCCTTGGCAATTGGGCTGGAATCCGAGATATAGGCCAGCTCCGCTGCACTTTTCTGTGGTGCCGAGGCGGGGTCATCAGCCCCGCCGCAGCCGGAAAGGGCCATGGTCAGCGTCGACAGCAATGCGAGTTTAATCTTGTGCATGCTATGTCGTTGCACCAATAGAAGCCGCCATGGCAACCGTAAAAGACACTTCCCGGACTCCGCCAACCAAATGGCGCATGGCACTATATATCGGAGCGGTTTTCCTGATCATCCTGATAACCGTACTGGCATATAATTTCACTTTCATAAAAGGGCAGCTGACCATCGGTACCGCATATGGTGCCAGGGTCGCCTGCTCGTGCCATTATGTCGGCGGGCGTGACATAGAGGATTGCCGGAAAGATTTTGAACCCGGCATGGAATTGATTGGCCTGACTCTGGATGAGGAACGCAAGCGCGTAACGGCGTCGGTCCCCCTGAGCCAGTCGGCGACGGCGGAATTTCGCGAAGGCTGGGGCTGTTTGATGCTCACAGAAACCCAATTGGACGAAGAATGAACTAGGCCAGGCGTCCTTTTTTCAGAGGGCGGTTTGCCCCGTAGCGGCCAATCGGGCACCGTCAATGCCTACGATGCGGTAATGGGAGAAACAGCTGGGCAGGTGAATCTAGCTCGATTGTTTCTTCTCCAACTGCCTCATCATCGGAGTTACGATTACTCCATGGAGCACGATCGAGATGATTATCACCAGAGAAACCACGGGCCACAGGTCGTTCCCATTGCCGAATTCGCCATGGTTCAGTGCGAAGGCGAGATAGAAGACCGAACCCAGACCGCGGATACCGAAAAAGGAAATGATGAATCGTTCCCTTCGGGAGCGTTTTATGCCTGTCATGCTTAGCCAGCCGATGATCGGGCGAACGATCAGAAGGGCAAGCAATGCGAAAAGCACGTGACTCCATCCAATTTGCTGAAGCAGCCCGCCGCCGATGATCATTCCGCCAAAACATACGAGCAGGATCATCATGAGCAGTCTTTCGGTTTCATCGGCAAAATCATGCAGTCTGACGTTATATTCATGATCGCCCGCTGCCCGGCGCAAGCTCAGGCCAGCCAGAAATACCGCGAGAAATCCGTAACCATGCAGATATTCGGTCAGCGCATAGACGATCAGTGTCGCGCCCAGAGCAACGAACCCGTCGCCGGTGCGCGAAAGGCGGGTATCGGAAGGCAGCTTGTAGATAGCCTTGCCCAATAATTTCCCCAAGGCGACACCGACCACTATGCCTACCAGTCCGCGAACAGCAATATCGCTGATCGCCCATTCCTTCCAGACATCCAGCCCAAAACCGGCGATGCTGGCTGCGATGGCGAGATGGACGAACGGAAATGCCAGCGCGTCGTTCAGACCGGCTTCCGCCGTCAAGGCGAATCGCACCTCGTCCTCGTCAGCATTGGCCGGACGTTCGATCTGGACATCGGATGCAAGCACCGGGTCGGTCGGTGCCAGGCAAGCCCCCAGCAGCAAGGCTGTGGCCACAGGAAGCCCCAACAGCCATCCCCCGAGAAATGCCAGCACAAGAATCGTCAGCGGCATGGTTAGCGCTAGTAGCCTGGCTGGCAGGGCCCATCCATCGCGAGTGAAAGGCCGCGATATTTTCAATCCGGCACCCATCAGGGAAATAATCACGATCAATTCCGTGGCTTTCTCGATAATAACGGGCGTTTCTGTCGGGTGCGGGGAATAATCGGAAAATGGCGGCCAGGAAAATATGACCATGCCCAAAGCCAAACATACGATGGGCAGGCTCAGCGGCAGTCGGCGCAAGATTAGTGGCAGCCATGCCACCATCAAGATCAGCATGCCAAGCCCGAGCAGCAAGGGACTGTAGAGGGAGACTATATCCCGGCCCACCTCGTTTTGCATAACAGGATCCGACGCGGCGGTGCCGCCCGTCGCTGCCAACATGAACAGGATGTGCGAAGTCACAGGATCAGCACTGCCAAATGATTTTTAGCTGGGTCGAGCAGGAGGATTCCTATGCCCTCGACAAATTTTTGCTCGTGCTCTCTTTTGTTTCCCATCTCGATCAATCTGACGGCCTCCCGTACCCGAAAGCCAATGGAAAATTTGCCCATCCGGTCAAACCTTTGTCCGTTAGAAAATTCAGGCCGGTCGTCATGGCAATGCTGCCTTCATAAGGTTTGGGCACGGGCTGTTCCCCGAAAATTAAACTCCCGGCTCCGGGTCAGGAACGGGAACCACGTCGCGAACAGGGTTTGCAGAGAAGGGTCTTTGCTGCCTTCACAATGCATTATACGCTTATCGATCGGGTCGGGTTCCCGGTGGGTCCTGATCCCGCGCTAGGGCGCGAACCGGTCGGGCCGGAATACGCTAATCTGAATCGGACCACTCCGCGCGTTGCGGCTCCCCAAACCTGCTGGAATTTTTTTCAAGCAACTTCTCCGGATGCCAGTCGTTGTTTTTCCGTAGCCCGGAGTCATTGGCTGTTCTGACGGGCTGGCAAGCAAAGGATTTTACTATGAACAAACGCATTCTTATACCTGTTGTTGCGGCGATTGCAGTTGCCGGATGTGCAGAGCAAGCGGACGATTCGACACTGGAATCCGAAAGCATTGGCGACGGCACCGTCACCAGTGATGTCATGCCCGAGCAACCCGTGCTGACCGATCCGGTGCCTGAATCCCTGCCCGACACGGACGGGGCCGGCGACGGGACGGATCCGGATCGCAGGGGCGACGGCATGAAAGACGAGACAATGACACCGGAAGAAAAACCGATGCTGGAAGGACAAACCGATCAGTAGGTAGCTTTTCGGCAAGGCCCGGGGTGCAGCTGGCTATCGCCGGGTGCACCGCTATGTGACTGTTTCACAAGCGCCTCGGCAAAAGCGGTCGAAGCGATCGATCGCTTTTTTAGACGATCACCGTCCTTCGACACCGGCCAGCCATTGCTGCTCCACTGAAGCAGTGCGGTCGATCCAGCCACCACCCATTACCCGTTCCTTGTGGTAGAAAACTGCTGCCTGACCGGGAGACACGCCAAATTCCGGATTGTGGAATTGCAGCTCCTGGCCTTCCAGGCGAGCGAGAGTGGGTTTGGCCATGGAGCGGACCTTGACCTCGACCGGCCCCACATAGTCACCGCCTATCCAGTTAATATCCTTCAGCGAGGCCGAGGCCACCGCCAGCGCCGCTTTCGGACCTACCACGACGCGCTTCATTTCCGGTTCGAGCCGGATCACATAGAGCGGTTCCGCTTGTCCACCGATTTCCAGTCCCTTGCGCTGCCCGACGGTAAAATGGATGAGTCCCTTGTGCCGACCCATGGACCGTCCGTCGATATGGACAATCTCACCATCATCATCCGCCTCCGGCCGCAATTTTCGAACGACGCTGGCATAGTCACCGTCGGGAACAAAACAGATATCCTGGCTATCGGGCTTGAACGCCACGGCCAGTCCCATTTCCTCCGCAATTTCGCGCACCTGCGTCTTGGGCAGATCGCCCAGCGGAAAACGCAGATAATCCAGCTGAGCCTGGGTGGTCGCAAACAGGAAATAGCTCTGATCGCGGGCGGGATCGAGAGCCCGGTGCAACTGGGCACCTTCTGGAGTCTCAACGCGCCGGACATAGTGGCCCGTAGCCAGACAGTCCGCCCCCAGTTCGCGCGATAGCTGCAACAGATCTGTAAATTTAACTCCCATATTGCACTGGACGCAGGGAATCGGCGTCCGACCGGCCATATATTCGTCGGCAAAGACATCCATGACGGAATCCTTGAACCGGCTGGCATGGTCGAAAACATAGTGGGCAATTCCAAGCCGGTCTGCCACAGCGCGAGCGTCCCGGATGTCCTGTCCGGCACAGCAGCTGCCCACGCGGCCCACGGCCTCGCCATGGTCATAAAGCTGCAAGGTGATACCGATGGTTTCCGCGCCGGTTCGCGCCGCCAGTGCGGCCACGACGCTCGAGTCCACGCCGCCCGACATCGCCACCACGATGCGCTTGCCGCCCAGGTCTTCGCCCAGTTGAAAATTTCCGTTGATTCTGTCTGTCATCTCAATTGCCGTCCTTAAAGACATCCTGCCGCCAGCGCCAGCGCAGCGAACATCTGCTTCGATTGGTCAGGGTGTGATCCATTTTGATACGAGCGGGTCCGATTCAGGGAAGAATTGCTTAACTTCTCCTAAGGCTGTGTGAACACCCCTTTTACACTAGCTTATATCTTCGCTGCTAGACCAGCGGCTATGGACATGAATTTTCCCCACAAGGACCGCAAAAGGATTGCGGAAAATGAAGCCGCTGCGAGCAGTAGCCAAGGCTCGGATCATCAGTCCTTGCTGGCACGTGCCATTGCCCGCCAGGCCTCCAGCCAGTCGGCCAGATATTTTGGCACCGCCCGTCTGGACAACGAAATCACCAGAGAGGCCGTGCGCAGTTCCTTCATGGATGAGCGGATGGCCTTTTTCGCTGGTAGATTGGGACCGGACTTGGCCGGTCGCAGGCGCGCGAAATTGTTCAGAACCGGTTGTTTCCGGCCGGATCTTGCACAGCGGGGATTGGATAAAATGCATAGCTAATCGAGTTTATAAACGCGACGTTTACCTTGGCAGTTCAGGTAATCGAAAAACTCTGCCGTTACGAAGGCCAGACGTAACGGGAAATGGGGTAAAATGCCGAAAGGCAAAATTGAGGGTAGTATGATTGAAAACCAAAAAATAAAACCAGCGCAAGTTGTCGGCCCTCTGGGTGAACCGCTAACCATTGATGATTTGCCAAAACCCGGTACGACTCGCTGGGTAGTTCGTCGAAAGGCTGAAGTCGTGGCGGCGGTGAACGGTGGCTTGCTTTCGGTTGATGACGTTTGTGATCGCTATGATCTTTCCCTGGAAGAATTTGCATCCTGGCAGCGGGCCGTCGACCGGTCCGGAATGCCCGGCCTGCGAGTCACGCGGATCCAGCATTATCGTGACTTGTACGAACGGCAGCAGAAATATTGACGGACGGCGGTCCGGCTTCCACACATCGAGAGGGCCGCCGGACCAGTTCCGCCGGCCCCTTTTTATTCCTTCTAGTAAACGCAAAAATCCTGTATGTAGCTGTATTCACAAGCGAAGGGGATTTCACCTTCGCATAATGCAGGAGGAATATATGGGTTGGATTGTTGCATTGATCGTTGGCGGTGTCGCTGGCTGGCTTGCCAGCATGGTTATGGCGCGTGATGCTTCCATGGGCGTCTTGTTGAATATCATTGTCGGCATCATCGGTTCGGTGATCGGCAATTTTGTCGGTGGGTATTTTGGCTTCGGCGGCAGCATACAGGAATTTTCAATCACCGGCTTGTTCACCGCCTTTGTCGGCGCGGTTGTCCTGTTGCTGATCCTGAACCTCATTCAGCGCGGCCGAGTGCGGTAGCGCCCGCTTTTCATTCAAAGACATATCGATAGGAAGGGCCGGTTCGGCTGCAATCGGCCCTTTCGTACGATGAGGTTGGTCGTTGATCGAACCGGGGCTTGAAAGAGCGGCCCAATCCTGTTCCCGCTTGCCGCCGGTGCCATATTTATGTAACACAGTGGGCGGAAAACCGAACTGAACGGAAAATCAGCGATTCTTTTGTGTATTGGCTTGCAAGAATACGATAAGAGACCGACCGAAGAGTAATAATAATGAACTATGAATCCACCATTCCCAGCGAAGATGTCGAAATTCTGGACGATGCCGAAGCGCGCGCGACCAACCGACGGCGGTTGATCATCGCAGCCGCGGTGCTCGCAGCATTGTTGCTCGCCTATATCGGCTATAATTATTTCACCGGCGGCGCTGCTGCCAGTGAAGAGGATGCAGCAAGCCAGGCACCGACAGTCACGGTCATGGCGCCGGGCAAGGAACAGGTCGTACGGACCATCAACGCCACGGGAACGCTCGCTGCACGACGGGAAATTGCTGTCAGTGTGGTCGGTGAAGGTGGCCGGGTAACCAATGTCTATGTCGACGCTGGCGACTGGGTCAAGCAAGGCCAGGTCATGGCCAGCATCGACCGTTCGGTGCAAACCCAACAGGCGGCAAGCCTCGAAGCATCCATCGGTGTTGCTCGCGCCGATCTCAATCTGGCGCAGGCCAATCTGGATCGCGCCGCAAAGCTGGTCGATCGGGGTTTCATTTCCAAAGCCGATATCGACCGGCTGACAGCCACTCGTGACGCTGCCGCGGCCCGTCTCCGGGTAGCGCAGGCTCAGCTCAATGAGACCCGCGCGCGAAACAATCGGCTGAACATTGTCGCTCCCAAAGCTGGCTTTGTTCTGGAACGCAATGTCGAGCCGGGGCAAACGGTCACCCAGGGCAGCGGAACCTTGTTCCTGCTAGCCCAGAACGGAGAAATGGAACTGCAGGCGCAGCTTGGTGAAAGTGATCTGGCCAATGTATCGGTCGGTACGACCACCCAGGTTACACCTGTAGGCGCCAACAAGACGCTGACAGGCCAGATTTGGCAAATCTCGCCCGTGATTGATCCACAAACCCGCCAGGGTATCGCCCGGATCGCGCTTGGCTATGACAGTTCCCTGCGTCCGGGGGGCTTCGCCAATGCACGGATCGAGAGCGGAACTTCGCAGGCGTCAGTCTTGCCGGAATCCGCAGTATTGAATGATAGCAAAGGAAGCTACGTTTATGTTGTCGGACCCGACAACAAGGTGAGCCGACGGGATGTCGAAATAGGATCGGTGTCCAGCGCCGGGCTCTCGATCACCTCGGGTCTAACCGGAAACGAAAAGGTAGTGCTCCGCGCTGGCGGCTTCCTGAATCCGGGCGAGACCGTTCGACCGGAAGTTCAGAAAAAAGCCGACGGCGCTTGAAGCGTGCGGAAATTTGAGGCCTGATCGATGAATCTTCGTAATATTTCCGCTTGGAGCACGCGCAATCCGGTCGTGCCACTGGTGCTGTTTGCAGCACTGCTTTTTGCCGGTCTGCTGAGCTTCAACCGCATGGATGTGGTGAACAATCCGGATGTAGAGTTTCCAGCCGTTTCCGTGAATATTTCCCAGCCTGGCGCTGCGCCGACGGAAATTGAAAACCAGATCACGCAGCGTGTCGAAGCTGCGGTGCGGTCGATCAGCGGTGTGAAGAATATCAGCTCGACGGCGAGCGAAGGCAGCAGCAATACTTTTGTCGAGTTTGAAATTGGCCAGGATGTCAACGACGCTGTCAATGAAGTGAAAAATGCAGTGGATCAGATCCGCGGGTCATTGCCGGAAGGTATTCTGGAACCGCAAGTATCCAAAGTGGACGCCGTAGGCGGCCCGATCGGCTATTTCGCTGTCAAGGCAGACGACATGACCGTGGAACAGCTCAGCTGGTTTGTCGATGACACAGTGGCTAAACGACTGCTGACCGTGAACGGCATGGCGGAAGTGGACAGATTTGGTGGCGTAGACCGCGAGATCCGCGTTGTCTTGAAACCGGACCGTATGCAGGCGCTTGGCGTCACTGCCAACCAAATCAACAGCACGTTGCGCCAGGTGAACATCAACGCTGCGGGCGGACGCGCCGAGGTCGGGGGCACCCGGCAATCCGTCCGTGTTCTGGGCAATGCCGAGGATGCCTATGCCCTGTCCCAGACCCAAATTTCCTTGGGCAACGGGCAAACCATAAAGTTGAGCGATGTTGCCGATGTGAATGATTCCTTTGGCGAACGCAGTTCGATATCCAAGGTCAAGGGCGTCGAGGTTGTCAATTTTGCCATGACACGGGCGCGCGGGGCTTCGGATGTGACGGTCTATGACGAAGCACGGGAAATCATGGACAAGATCGAGGAGGAAAATCCAGGGGTCGAGTTCATTCCTCTCGGTACCAGCGTCGAATATACCCGGTCACAATATAAAAGCTCGATGCTAGCGATGATCGAAGGCGCCATATTGGCGGTGGTCGTGGTCTTCATCTTCCTCCGCGACTGGCGGGCCACGGTTATTTCAGCTATCGCCATCCCGCTTTCGGCCATCCCGACCTTCTGGTTCATGGATCTGCTCGGATTCAATCTCAACTTTCTCTCCCTGCTTGCCCTGGGTCTGGTGGCGGGTGTCCTTGTCGATGATGCCATTGTCGAGATCGAGAATATCGTGCGCCATATGCGCATGGGTAAAACCGCCTATCAGGCCTCCATTGACGCCGCAGATGAAATCGGCCTCGCGGTTGTCGCGACCTCCTTCTGCATCGTCGCTGTTTTCCTGCCTGTAGGGCTGATGCCAGGCATTTCCGGCCAGTTTTTCAAGAATTTCGGGATCACTGTTGTCGTGTCGGTGCTGATGAGCCTCGCTGTCGCGCGGATGATAACGCCGATGATAGCTGCCTATTTCCTGAAGGCCAAAGGCCATGAAGAGCATGGCGAAGGGGTCTGGATGGATCGCTATATGCGGCTGCTCCATTGGGTATTGGATCGCTCGCAGGCGGACCGCATCCGGGATACACTTGTTCCCGCCAGAGTCGCCTGGTGGCAATATCTGATCGGATTCTTCCTGTTCAGCTCGATTTTCGCAACATTCGTCGGCATCGCCTCGGCCGCCGGCTTCGCGATCAACGGCCTGCTCGTGACGTTGATCCCCAGTGACTTTCTGCGGTCGATTTTGAGTCTGGTAGCCGGTATCACTGCCGGCGCTTTCGCTGCGCGATTGCTGGCAGAAGTGATAAAAAGGGTGGTCGGCGCGATCGGGGGTCGCTTCCAGCTCTGGTATGCCTACCGTTCGGGTCGCTTCCGGGCCCGGGGCTATGATCATCGCATATGGATGATGGGTGTCGGCCTGATTGCCTTTGGCCTGACTGTGATCCTATTTGCCATCACACCGGCCCAGTTCCAGCCAACGATCAACGAGGACAACAGTCGCGTCCAGATCGAGGTCGTGCCGGGCACGACCCTGGAACAGACAGAAAGAATCGCGGATCGCGTATCCGCATTGATGTATGAGCAACCGGAGGTTGAGCGCGCCTTGACCCGCGTCCGGGAAACCAACGCGACAGTGTTCGTGTCGCTGAAAGAGGACCGTGAAAAAACGTCGGTTGAATTTGAACGCGCTCTTCTACCCGAACTTCAGAAAATCCCCGATGCGCGCATATCATTTCAGTCGCAAAGCGGCGGCGGTGGCACCGGACGCGACATATCGATCATGCTGACCGGGTCCGACCCCGACTTGCTGGAAAAAACGGCAGCTCGACTGGTTGAACAGATGAAAGGGATCGATCTGGTTCGCGCTCCGCGGATTGACGCAGATCTGAGCCGCCCCGAAATCATCATCACACCTCACATGAACCTCGCTTCCGAACTGGGCGTCACCACGGCATCGCTCAGCCAGACGATCCGGATCGCGACGCTGGGCGAAATCGATCAGAATGCCGCCAAATTTTCTCTCTCCGATCGACAAATTCCTATCCGGGTCATGTTGCCACTGGAATCCCGGACCGATCTGACGACCATTGAAAGCCTGCCGATCCCGATCGCCAGCGGCGGCACCGTTCCGCTCAGCCGAGTTGCTTCGGTGAGCTTCGGTTCCGGACCAACCTCGATCCAGCGCTATAATCAGAACCGGCGGACCTTTGTCGGTGCGGATTTGGCACCGGGTGTCATCAAGGGCGAGGCGATGGAGCAGATCTACGCGCTGCCGATCATGAAAAACCTGCCTTCAGGCGTATCGAACGAAGCCTTCGGTGAAGATGAATGGCAACAGGAGCTGGCAGTCAATTTCATGATCGCGTTGATCGCCGGCATTTTGCTGGTCTTTGCGACACTGGTCCTGCTCTACAAGCGCGTAATGTCGCCTCTGGTCAATATGGGCTCGCTGGCGCTGGCACCGCTCGGCGGCATATTTCTGGTCTGGGTCTGGGGCCAATCCCTTTCCATGCCGGTCCTGATCGGCGTACTCATGCTCCTCGGCATTGTCAGTAAGAACTCGATTCTGCTGATCGACTTCGCCATCGAGGAAATGCAGAAAGGCGTGCCGAAATTCGAGGCCATCATGGATGCCGGGCACAAACGGGCCCAGCCCATCGTCATGACCACCGTGGCCATGACCGCGGGCATGGTACCGACTGCCCTGTCGCTGTCGGGTGATGGTGCGTGGCGCGCGCCGATGGGGATCGTGGTGATTGGCGGGCTGATTGTCTCGACCTTGCTCACGCTCGTCATTGTTCCTGCGGGCTTCAGTCTGGCAGACGGATTCGAACGCAGGGCAGGGCCCTGGTTGCGCAGCAGGCTGCTTACCTACAAGGCGGGGGACGACCGTCATGACCGGCCCGATGCCGAGGTCCAACCCGCCGAGTGAAGCCAATATCGTCAAAGATAGCCAATGGCGGCGGGGCGAGCTCCGCCGCCAAATCCAGCAATGCCGGCCAGGATATGAAAATCATCGCCACCGGCATGCTGGTGGTCATGGCCATCATATATTTTGTTTCGAAAAGCTATGAGACGGTGCATCCGGCTATCGGATTTGTGCGTGCCTTTGCCGAGGCGGCGATGGTGGGCGGTCTGGCCGACTGGTTTGCGGTAACCGCGCTCTTTCGCCACCCCATGGGTCTGCCGATTCCGCATACAGCGATCATTCCACGCAACAAGGACCGGATCGGCGACACGCTGGCCAATTTCCTCAAGGACAATTTCCTGATTTCTCGACTCGTTGCCCAGCGTATGCGCAATGTGGACCTGGCCAGTGGCATAGGCCGCTTTCTGCAATCGCCGAGTGGCGGCGAAGGGCGGCTGAAATTTGGTGCATCGCGGCTATTCGGGGATGCAATTGCCTCGCTCGACAAGGATCGTCTCGGAACCATGTTCAAGGGCGCCGTAAAGAGGCAGGCTGTGAAGCTCGATATCGCGACACCCATGGGACAGATTCTCGAAGTGGTGATGGCTGAAAATCGTCATGGACCGTTGATCGATTCCACCATTCGCTGGGCCTATCGGACGCTGGATACGAACGAGATGGTGATTAGAAACATCGTGAGCGACCGGGCCAATGCGGTGATGCGCTGGACCGGCCTTGACGACCGGGTCGCCAACGAGGTGCTCGATGGTCTCTACAAGCTGCTCGCCGACATGGCCGCCGATCCCCACCATCCGGTGCGCGCCAAAACCGAAGAGAGCCTGATGCAACTGGCGACCGAACTACGCCATGACCCCGAACTTCGTGACAAGGTAAATGAATGGAAGCTCGAGCTGATCGAGAATCCGGCCATCGCCTCCTGGCTTGACGGCATCTGGGAACAAGGCCGCGAGGCGTTGTTGCGGGCGGCCCGCGATCCTGACGCCGCCCTGGCCGGGCAGTTTGGCGATGCCCTGATCCAGCTGGGCAACAGCCTGCAGCAGGACGAGCAGCTCAATCGGCAAATCAACCGCTTCGGCCGGCGGGCCGTGATCGGAGTGGTCGACAGCTATGGCAACAATATCGTCAAGCTGGTGTCAGAGACGATTCGAAGCTGGGATACCCAGACGATTACCGACCGGGTCGAAAATGCCGTCGGGCGCGATCTGCAGTTCATCCGCGTGAACGGTACCCTGGTCGGCGGACTGGTGGGTGTGCTGCTGCATTTGCTCGGCTACTGGATCTAGCGCGACAGCAACAACCGCGCCTGCCCCGCAATCTGCGCCAGCATGGCTATAGTCGGTTTGGTCGTCTGCTGGGCCCGATCCATGATCTTTCTGAACTGGGCCACACGATCGATATTGCGCTCGGCCCAGCTTTCGACAAAATGCTGCATATCCTTGCCGCGCGTGCGGCGCAGGAAATCCAGTCGCATCTGCTGAAAATCCCGGGCCAGCCCGGCGATCAACAAGCGATCCCAGGGATCGGAAGGATTGATTCGGGTCGCGGTCATCTGCGCCCAGTCAAGGCCAAGCTGGCTTCCCAGATTGGTAAACGCAAGTGCTACATCCAGAGGATCGATATCCCGGTTATAAGCCAGAAAAGCAATGCCGGCGGCCCCGTCATTCATATATATATTGGCTATTTTTCCTGCTATTTCAGGTGTTGCGCCGGCCTGGACGAGATCCTTGACCTGTTTCGCAGCCTGCAGACGGCCTTCGGCGGTAATCAGCTTTTCGACATTCTCGTTGAGCAGATCGATACCCGGGGCGAGCATATCGACCGTGTCAAGGATCCGGTCATCCGAAACGCCGATGCGCATCAGGTCTGCCATGTGCGAGCGCAGGACATAGGCAAGACGGTCAAACAGGGTTATTCTGATATCTTCGGAAATTTCCGCTACTTCCAGCTCGCGCCATATCGCGTCGGCGTTGAACAGACGCTCAGCCATCACGAAAGCGCGCGCAACCTCTCCCAGGGAGCAGCCTTCTTCCTCAGCCAGCTCAAACGGGTCGATCAGACCCAGCCGGTTGATCATCCGATTGGCTAATTTCGTGGCAATGATCTCCCGCCGCAATTGATGATTGAGGATGGCCGATTCATGGCCTTCCTGCATCGCTGCAGGGAATGCCGCGAGCAACTCGCTATTCAGTCCCTGGTCGTCGCCCAGATCGCTACTTTCAATCGCATCCTGCAGCACCAGCTTCGCCGTAGAAATAAGAACCGCCAGTTCCGGACGGTACAATCCTTTATTTTCCTGACCGCGCCGGATCAGGTCCTCATTGCTCGCTAGTCCCTCGACGGTCCGATTCAGCTGGCCCTGGTCTTCAAACTGATCGATCAGGCGAACATAGGACGGCAGCGTTTTGGCTCCCCCTTTTTCCGCGATCGAAAGGCCCAGTGCCTGCAGCCGATTGTCTTCCAGAACCAGCGCACCGACATCATCAGTCATCGATTCGAGAAGTCTGTTCCTTTCGTCCGGCTGCAGCCTGCCGCTAGCCAGTTCCGCATTCAGGGCGATCTTGATATTGACTTCATTATCCGAGCAATCAACCCCGGCACTATTGTCGATGAAGTCGGTATTGATCCTGCCCCCCTTGGCCGCGAAGGCGATCCGACCGGCCTGCGTAATGCCCAGATTCGCTCCCTCGCCGATGACCTTGACGCGCAGCTGCTCGGCATTCACGCGGATCTTGTCATTGGCCGGATCGCCCACCTCGATGTGATTTTCGGCACCAGCCTTCACATAGGTGCCAATCCCGCCAAACCACAGCAGATCCGCCTTGCATGCCAGTATCGCGGTCATCAATTTCGCGGGCGTTGTCTCAACATCATCCGGCAGGTCCAGCAAGGCTGCAATCTGCCGGGAGATCTGGATCGTCTTGGAACTGCGAGAAAAGACACCGCCTCCCTTGGATATCAATTTCTTGTCATAATCATCCCAGCTGGAACGAGGCAGTTCGAACAGCCTTTTGCGCTCGATCCAGCTCTTTGCCGCATCCGGATTCGGATCGACAAAGATATGACGGTGGTCAAAGGCGGCGACAATCTTCAGGCTCCTCGAAAGCAGCATGCCATTGCCGAAGACGTCGCCCGACATGTCTCCCACGCCGACAACCCTGATTGGATCCGTCTGGACATCGACGCCCGACTCCGCAAAATGACGCTGCACGGAGACCCAGGCGCCGCGCGCAGTGATCCCCATTGCCTTGTGGTCATAGCCGTTGCTGCCACCGCTGGCGAAGGCATCGCCCAGCCAGAAACCACAATCGATTGCGATCCTGTTGGCGATATCGGAGAAACTCGCCGTGCCCTTGTCTGCTGCCACCACAAAATAGGGATCATCATCGTCCAGGCGTTGGACCCGTACCGGTGGAACGACTTTCCCCTCGACGATATTGTCTGTTACCGACAGCAGGGCGGAAATGAAGATTTTATAGGCCTCGACACCTTCGGCCAGAAACGCGTCCCGGTCTTCGCCGGAAGGCAGTTGCTTTGCAAAAAAGCCCCCCTTCGCACCGGTCGGAACAATCACCGCATTTTTCACGCGCTGCGCTTTCATCAGGCCCAATATCTCGGTCCGGAAATCATCCCGTCGGTCCGACCAGCGCAGACCGCCGCGTGCGACCGGGCCGGCCCGCAAATGAATGCCTTCAACCCGCGGACTATAGACAAATATTTCCCGCCAGGGCAGCGGTGCCGGCAGCTCCGGAATCTTTGCGCTCTCGATCTTGAAGGCCAGCGCCTCCCCGGCCCGGTAGGCAAAAGCGTTGGTCCGCAATATCGACTCGATGACCGCCCGGAACAGGCGCAGGATGCGATCGTCATCAATCGCGTGAACGCTGACCAGTGCCGCCTCGACGTCATGGGTGGCCGCACTCGCGCCTTCCGAACGATCTCCTTCAAAATCCGGATCATGCAGGGCTCGGAAAAGCTTGATCATCGCTGCCGTGACCTCCGGTGCCTCTGCCAGTGCCTCGACGACGGTTACCAGACCATAGCTGAGGCCGGTCTGGCGCAAATAGCGAAACCAGGCCCGCATCCATACCGTCGAGCGGGCGTCAATGCCCGCGGAAATGATCAGCTGGTTGAAGGCATCATTTTCGGCTTCCCCGTCGAGCACGCTGGTGATCGCGGCTTCAATCACGTTGGAACGGGCAAGCAGGCTCTCACATTTTTCTTCCGACCGCAGTTCGAGCAGGAAATCGTGGATATAGCCCAGCCGGCCGCCGTCAAGCGGCGTTGGTACGGATTCGAGCACGGTAAAACCGAAATTCTCCAGCGTCGGCACTGCATCCGACAGTGGCAGTGCGCTGCCAAGATGATATATTTTCAGCCGCAGCAGATGATCGGCGTCGCTGGCAAGCCGGTAAAGCCGGGTTGATCTCTGCCCTCCCCGCTCGAGCTTGAACAACCGCAGTATGTCCTTGGCCGCTTCCATCGCTCCATAAGTGGCCTGATAGGCTCCTGGGAAACAATCGGCATAGCGCTGCGCCAGAACCGCGGCCCGGTTTTCCTGACCCGCTGCGCGCAGATTATGTTCGACCTCCGGCTTCCATCCCCGGACCATATTCTCGAGTTCCTGGTCAAGCAGGTCAGGATCCGGAATTCTGCCATCGGTCCCCATGTCGAGCGTGTAGCGCAGAGAAGATACGCCGCCCTCCTCGAGCGTATTGGACCAGCTCAATATTTTTGCCCCGGTGGCTTCGGTCAGCATTTTTTCGACATTCAGCCGACGCTCGGTCGAAAGCTGCTCGCGTGGCAGCCACACGAAGACAAAAAGATGGCGAGCCAGCGGCGAGATCACGCTGTGCAATTTCGGACGCGGCCGGTCGATCAGGGACATCGAAATCAATGCGAGCTTTTCGAGATCGTCCTGGACGAAGGTGATCAGGAGATCATGCGGCAGCGAGGTCAACGCATGGGTAAGGCTTTTCCCCGCATGGCCGGCAACTGAAAATTCGAACTTTTCGAGCAGCCGGGAGTGCTGGGTGCGCAACACCGGTATGGATTCCGGAGGCGCGGCGAGCGCGGCGCTGGTCCACATGCCGGAAGTGATCGACAAAGCGGTGATTTGGCCCTTGTCCTCTACCGGCACGATGATCAGATCCATCAGGACATGGCGATGGACGGTGGAGAGCTGATTGGACTTGATGATCAGCGGGGCCTTTCCGCCCTTCTCGAACCAGGCGAAAGCACGCCGGCGGCTTTCTTCGGAAAGGATCGGTTGGGGCCGCATGCGGGCAATGCCAAGTTGTCGCGTACGCTCCCCCGCGGGATTGACTATTTCGTGGCCCAGCAGCGTGAGGTTGCGATCGAGGAACCAGCGCAACAGGGCCGCTCCCTCGCCGTCCGGCAATGCAACGGCCTGTTGAGCCAGCACATTCTGCAACTCAAGCCAGTCGGTCACGGCCGCCGCGACATCTTTGAGGTTGGCCCGCAGCGTCTTGACCAGTTCCCGGCGAACGCGGGCGTCCGTCCTTTCCAGCTCGATATAGATTACAGATTCGCGGTTTGCCTCGCCGCTCGTCTGTTCGTTGATCCGCAGCAATCGCCCTTCGGCGTCGCGGCGCACCGCCACAACCGGATGGATCAGTCGCTCGATGGTCAGGCCAAAACCGGCGATGGTCGCACAAACCGAATCGACCAGAAAAGGCATGTCGTCATTCACGATCGCAAGGCGCAAATGCCGGTGATTGTGATCGCTGCTGACGCTTTCCAGCGACAGGTTCGCCTTGCCCTCTTGGCGTTCCCGTGCGCATCGCAAGGTGAATCGCACAGCTTCTTCGCAGGCAGCCTGGTCAAAACCGATATTCTCGCCTGGCAGTGCGCTATCGCGAAAAGCCGCTACCAGTTCCTTTTCGAGATTATTGACATCTACTGTTTTTCGCTTGGATTTTGGTTCGCGGTTGGCCGCCATTTTGCCCCCAGGTGGATCAAGACGAGTCAGACGCTCGCCAGCATCACAATGCTATGCGCTTATTCCCGCACTGGCTCAAGGGGCGAACCGGTCGTTTTCAGATCCGCGCCGGTGAATATTGCCGATAGTGGTATTTTCGTTACATATGCAACTATAGCGGGTGCCTCGCCCGACAGGAACCGATAGGTGGCGCCGTCAGAACTGCGTGTGCTTTAGTGCCTGACTGGTCAACTTTTCGCTGCCGCAGACCGGGCCGACAATGGCAAGCTCCCCGTCCCGGTTCCTGCGCGCAACCAGAACGACAAATTCCGAGGCACCCGCGTCAATGTCCTGCAGGTGGAGCGAGGGTGCCGAACGCAACTTGGCAATCAATTTCTCGTCAAGGGTACGGGCCCTCGCTTGCACAGCGGTGGATCGTGCCGCCTTGCGTTCCGCCGAAAGAATGGCCTTTAGCCCGCCCTCATGCTGCCCAAGGAACTCGGCAAAATTTCCCTTCCTGATCGCGTTGCGCACCGCATATTTGAGCGCAGCCGCATATTCGGTCAATCGCGTCTTGTCATAGCCCGCACCAAATACGAGTTTGACGATTGGTGTCATTGGCGCGCGCGCCTGAACCTTCAGGCCGGAGTCTGCGAGTAGCGTCTGATAATCCTCCGGATGTTGCTCGGTCATCAGATAGAAATCATAGGCATTGCCGATCGCGGCATATAGAGCTGCGCGGCTGCGCTGGTCGCATTGCACGGCATGGTCGGCACTGTTCCGGGCAACGGAGAGCCAGTCGGCCAGGCTGGCATCCTCCGCCAGATGATCGGAAAGGGCGGCGTCCTCCTCATTGAGCATGATTTGCAGCGCCGGGGTAAGTTCCAGTTGCGAAACCTTGTCCTCATCGTCAAGAGCGGCCGAGTGAGGCCCGTCTTCCCATACCGGTCCCGCTATTTTTCGCGCCGGGGCTGACAGCATTGCGCCGGACACTTCATCTTCGATTTCCCGCTGCACGGCATCGGTCGCGATCTCTTTCCAGTTGATCACGCCATAGATAAAATCAATGGTTTCATCATCGGTGGAGAAAGGCAGCAGGATCCCGCGATACATGATCGTGACACCGCGCTGGTTGACGAATTCGGCTTCAAAACCGATCGGCGATTGATTGGCAATGATCTGCAGATAATGGTCGGTGATCCGCGAAAGCAGCGAACGCGCAGGGACATCGGCTACCGCGGTAATCGAGCTGTCAATCCCGCACTCTTCCCGCAGCGACCGGCCGAGAAACTGAATCGTCGGATTTTCAATGCCGTTGGTGAAATCCAGCAATACGCTGTTCGGGCCGAAATCGTCGTCCGATTCGGGGGAAAGATCCTCGACGCTGGGAAACAGCCGTTCGCCCAGCAGGCCCGCCCAGAAATTATAGGCTCGCACATGCATGCGCCGCTCATCCTGACCGATGGTCGGCGGTGCTTCGACACCCCCGTCATCTTCGGTATAGGCAATATAGTCCGGACCCGAATTCAGGTCCTGGTCGCCAATTTCGCCGTAATTCTGTAGGTTTTCCATGGTGTCCCATTGCCATTGCTGCTATTCTTCACCGGTTTGCACCGCTCATGGTAAATATCTGGTAAATTTACCTGGAAGACCTCCTTGCGCCTTTGCTGGCAAGGGCTGGTTTGCATGCCGAGACCGCATGAAATAACGATCACGCAGACTTGTCAGGGCCATGCTCTGCTGGTAATGGCCCGCGATCAATGAAAATGCGTGGCGCTGTCGTTCATCCTTTTCATAGATGCCGCTTTAGCTCAGTTGGTAGAGCATCGCATTCGTAATGCGGGGGTCAGAGGTTCGAATCCTCTAAGCGGCACCACCGATTTTTCCCTTTTATATCAAGTACTTAGCGTCGTTTAGAATGTCGGGATTAGTCCCCGAACGTCCGAGGGTTAGGTAAACTGCCGAATACAAAACGGTGGCTAGAGACCATTTGTCGGTGGCGAGATGGGCCGAAATATCGCGCGTGTCTCACAGGCCGATTTCGTGGCTGTCAGATGCACTCTGACATTTGCGGCCGAATTTGCAAAAATTGGCAGAATTCTGCCATCGGGTCAGAAGCGCGAATCCTGTAAGTTGCACCACCCAGTTTTCCATTTCCGAGCGTCTCTGCACCTGCTCCGATATGGCATATTTAATGCCCATTTTCCCGTAACTTACCTTAGGGCTTCCTATCACGTCTGCGACCAGAGACGCTTTGTCGGTAGCCGAACGGTGCCAATATGGCCCATCGTCTCGAAGGGCCATTTCGTGGCTGTCAGATGCAGATTGAGACTTTGGGCTGAGCGTTCAGGCGAACCCGAACATTTTCCGCTGACTCAGCCAATCGAGCGGTATCGCGTTGGCCCGTGTAAGCTTGCGGCCGGTCAGATTAACGGGGTGCGTTCCATCCATGATGGCTCCAATGATATCAGGGGCGAGCCAAGAGATACGAACCAGCTGTCCCAGGTACCGGCGGCTGTAATCTGAAAGCGCTGGATTGGGCTTGCCGGTAAGCAGAAAATCTTGTGCCGCGAAGGCCTGAGCAACCAGCTTTTGCAATGTGACATTGGGGGCCGGCTTGATGTTGGCGTTGGTGGGTGGAATTGTAAATTTCAGCTCACTGCCCTGCTTTGCCAGTTTTGCATCGATGCAAACTTCTGACCGTTCCGCTTCGTCCTGAGGCTTGAAGCTGAGCGTGACCTGCTCGTGCAGGATATGTACCCTGACCCGGTGATCCAGCAATATCTTGCGCTTTTCGTGACTGGCACCAATTTGAAGACGTTCAGCGATGTCGCCATTAGCGGCCATTTGATTCTGGATAATATTGGCTTCGCTCGAGGCTGGCGCATTACCAGCAATCGCCTTTGCAATTGCATCTATGACCAGTCCCTCGATCTCTCCAGATGGCAATCTCCAGACCAGGTTCTTGTCATCGCCCGGTTCAAGCCTCGATACATAATAGCGAAATCGCTTCGATCCTGTTGAGGCGTGTGTTGGCGTCATTGGCCGTCCGTCAGGATCAGTGATCAGGCCTGAGAGCAAGCTCGGGTTGCTGGATTTCTTGCCCAAGGCATTGTCCCTGCGATTGAAGGCAAAGATGCTTTGCACCTCGTCAAACAAGGCCTGGTCAATGATGGCTTCATGCTCGCCTTCATATGTTTTATCCTTGTGCCGGACCTTGCCAGTGTAGATCGGGTTCTTGAGTAACTGGCTCAGTGCGCCGGTCCGGAATGCGACCCCTCCGATTTGTCGGCCATCTTTATAAGGGCGGATCTTCGTGCGATATCCTTGTGCCGCAAGTTCCTCGACCAGCTGAGGCACAGACCGAAGTTCGGTATATCGCCGGAACAGGTGTCGGACGGTCTCAGCTTCTCGGGCGTTGACCACCAGCTTGCGGTCTCCAAGTTCATAGCCAAGGGGAACCGGGCCTCCCATCCACATGCCCTTTTTCTTGGATGCGGCAATCTTGTCGCGGATACGCTCGCCTGTGACCTCACGCTCGAACTGGGCAAATGATAGAAGGACATTCAAGGTGAGCCGTCCCATGCTGGTGGTGGTATTGAAGGACTGGGTGACACTGACGAAACTGGCATCATGCTCGTCGAGAATATCAACGATTTTGGCAAAGTCGGCTAATGACCTTGTCAAGCGGTCAACCTTGTAGACGACGATGACATCGACCTTGCCGGCGATCACATCCTGCAGAAGTTGCTTGAGGCCTGGTCGCTCCATGGAACCGCCGCTAAAGCCGCCATCATCATAAAGCTCTGACGTCCCTTCCCATCCCTCGTGGGTCTGGCTCAATATGTATGCAGCACATGCCTCACGCTGGGCATCGAGACTGTTAAAATCCTGCTCCAGTCCATCTTCGGTCGATTTACGGGTGTAGATGGCGCAGCGGGTTTTTCTCTTCGCCTCAGGCATTGCTCAGTGCCTTGGGTTTGAATCCGCTTCGTTTTCTCAATCCAAAAAAGCGGGGACCGGACCAGTGTGCGCCAGTGATTTCCTCAGCGATATGGCTGAGGCTGCCAAACTGCCTGCCATCATATTCAAAGCCCTCATCGCCGACCAGCACATGATAGCTTTTGCCGTTCCACGTCCGAACCAGCCTTGTGCCTGACTTGAGCGCAATTTCAGGGGGCATTCCAGCCAGGCTCGATTTTGCCAGCTTCTTTTGCAGTTTTGCTATCCGCATTTTGATCGATGGCGTCAGTCCGCCATGCATGCGCTCCTGCAATCGCCATGCGATAGACCGGCGAAGCAAATCGGGGGCGGCTTCTGGCGCAGGCTTGCGGAATGTATCCCGCCATAGGGATCGAAGCTGGGCTGGCGGCATGGTGGCCAGTTCTGACAATCGGCTATCCAGATCACTCATGCTGACGCATCCTCAGCGGATGGTCGCGCGGTGATGCGATAGGATGTGCCTTCGTCGCCTCTCTGTTCCCGGGCGAGCGCAAAGCCTTTCTTGCGCAGGCCGGTCATAAAGGCGCGGGCACTATGTGATTGCCAGTTGGTCGCTTTGCATATCTCATCCAGCGAAGCGCCCTTGGCTCGACCTAGCAGCGCGATAACTTTGTCGGACTTGGTTTGCAGTTTTGTAGTTGGCATTTGGGTTCTCCAGTATGGCGCCGGAGGATCCAGCGCTTCCACTGACCCAAGCCGCAGGTCCAACTTAACCCGGCAGCATGTCGCGAACATTGCCCTGCGATACCAAAGACAATGCTCGAACAAACGCTGCAGTCCAGTGTTTTTTCTGCAATTAGTCAAAAGCTGCTACTGGATTTGCGCGAGGAAACGAGCCTTGTTGAATACATGGACAATGATGAAAGAATTGATGCGATCAAAGTGCGGGGCGCCCTGTTTGCCCTCATAACGGCACGGCTCGAAGATGCTCATCTTATTGCTGTGAAGGGCCAGTCTTCCAAAGCCGATCAACAGCTGATTTCGCAATTAATCAGTGATCTTGAAGGCAATCTGGACGAAATCCGGATTTTATTGAATGCGTCGGAAATTGTTTCGGATTTGAGAATGGAACCATAATGCGTGTAGCGGGAATTGGAGTTTCTCTTCCGCTACCAACATTGACCGCAATAGGGGAGGAAGGCGACGGCGATCTGAAAGCCAAACTCAATATGTGCCAGCGCTTTTATACTTCCACAGACCGCAGGGCGCGTTCAAGGGAAAACCTTACGAAGCTCTTGGGGAAAGGCTATAGTACCACGAACTGAATATTGCACCAGTCACCCGATGTTGCAGCAACTTCTAGAACGCGCATTCACGCTTAAGAGTTCTGGAGGGATAACGGATTCCCCTCCAACTGGCATTCTGATAGGCATAAAATTCACGACAAAGGTTCCCATCCGTAAGCTTGATAACTTTTTCATATTCGTCATTTTTTCTGATTCGATTTAGTTTAATCTGAAAGGTTCCAACTTTCAGATTTTTGACGCGATAGTCGGCATTGCAGAACTTATAGAATTCGTTTTTTGCAGCAGTTATCAATGGTGCTTCTTTGCCCCACAGCTTATCTAAGATAAACTTTGAATTTGAATCGCGGATGACAGAATGTGCTGCATCTTTGATTAATAGGAACCTTTCATCGCATTCGGCTGAAGCTTCGTAGTTTGGAATCAGTTCGGTAGTGTTCCCCGTCAGCACCTATGTCACCAAATTGATGTTGTGATTTAAGGAGTGTTTTGGTTTCATCGTAGTGACGAAGGAACGAAGCATGAAACCAAAACACTCCAGCGCAAAAAGGCCCGCCGAGCGGGTGGTCAAGGATATCCGCCGTGCGACCCGCCGGCATTTCTCTGCAGAGGACAAGATACGCATCGTGATCGATGGCCTGCGCGGTGATGACAGCATTGCCGAGCTGTGCCGCAGGGAGGGCATAGCGCAGAGCCTGTATTACACCTGGTCGAAGGAGTTCATGGAAGCCGGCAAACGCCGACTGGCGGTGATACCGCCCGTGCCGCAACCAGTGATGAAGTAAAAGACCTGCGGAGGGAGTCTCGCGATCTGAAGGAATGCGTTGCCGACCTGACCCTCGAGAACCGTCTGCTTAAAAAAACATGATCGCGAATGGGGACGACAACGCATGAGATATCCGGCATCGGAGAAGCTCGAGATCATCCGTATAGTCGAGCAATCACATCTGTCAGCGCGCAAGACGCTGGATAAGCTGGGCATCCCGCGCCGAACCTTTTACCGCTGGGTTGATCGGTATCTGGAAGGCGGGCCTGAAGCGCTTGCGGACCGGCCATCACGCCCAAGCCGGGTGTGGAACCGTATCCCAAAGAAGATACATGACCAGATCATCGATCTGGCATTGGAACGCAGCGAGCTCAGCCCACGCGAACTGGCGGTGACGTTCACCGATGAACAACGCTACTTCGTGTCAGAAGCCACGGTTTATAGGCTTCTGAAGGCTCATGATCTGATAACCAGCCCCGCCTATGTGGTGCTGCTGACCGCTTCCACACACCGACCGTGCGCCCCAACGAGATGTGGCAGACAGACTTTACCTACTTCAAGATCATTGGCTGGGGCTGGATGTATTTATCCACGGTGCTTGACGATTACTCGCGCTACATCATCGCCTGGAAGCTTTGCAGCACCATGCGCGCAGAGGATGTCACCGAGACGCTGGATATGGCATTGGAAGCATCGGGATGCGCGTCAGCGCATGTGAAGCACAAGCCGCGCCTGCTATCAGATAATGGCCCCAGCTATATTGCAGGCGAGCTGGCGGAATATATCGAAGCACAGAAGATGAGCCATGTGCGCGGCGAACCCTTCCATCCGCAGACACAGGGCAAGATCGAACGCTGGCACCAGACCTTGAAGAACCGCATCCTGCTGGAAAACTACTTCCTGCCAGGGGGACCTGAAAGCCCAGATCGAGGCGTTCGTCGAGCATTACAATCACCAGCGCTATCACGAAAGCCTAGGTAACGTTACGCCTGCCGATGCCTACTTCGGCAGGGCATCCGCCATGCCTATATTAAACGCGGCAAGGTGGAACGATCGCATCGATCGGACCAGCAGGAGTTTTACCAGCTGCTAAGCTATGAAGGTGATGTCGATCTGATGGCAAAACTCGACCAATGGGAGCGCTTCTATAACTTCCACAGACCGCATGGCGCGTTCAAAGGAAAAACACCTTACGAAGCCCTTCGGGAAAGGCTATAACTCCATGAAGTGAATGTCTCACCAGTCACCCGATGTTACAGTTACGGAGAACGCGATGAAAGGTCACAATAGATGGATCGAAATCCCTGAAGACGGCGCCAACAATGAAATTGCAAAACTGTATTCAGATATTCGCAGGGTTACAGCGATGCCTTTCGTCAATCTCGTTTATAGATATATCGCGGGCATACCTGGCGGATTATCGGAAGTCTGGCCAGTCCTGCGTCCCTTGTACACATCGAACGCAATCGTCGAGGTTGGGGAGCGGCTGCTGAAGGAAGTGAATGTACCCTCGCTGCCCTCTATTCCTGAAATCTTTCTCGACGCTGCAGGTATATCTTCGATCGACCAAAAGCAGATAACGGACATTCTCAATTTTTATATTCGCGGAAACACAATGAACTTGCTTGCGATGTCCGCGCTATGTCAACTCGAGCAACAGGATCGAAGAATAGCTTCGTTCGAAGGTGATGTCGCTTTGGGCACAGATATTGACGATCTAGGACGCGTCCGATCGCTTTTGCGCCACGATCAGCTTGACGAACAAACAGCCAGTCTCGTCTATATGTTGAATAAATTGGGTGAAGGCGTAGCTCCTGACTTTATTGCGCCAAGCCTGTTTCGTCACTTGGCACATTGGCCAGTGTTTCTTACCGTCGCTGGAACATATCTACTGCCATCACATGTAAGTGGGGAGCTAGCGACGGGTGCCGATTCCTTGAAGAACAAGGCGGATTTTCTTAGTTGCTCAATGCTGCGGCGAGTTACCTTGCCGGGAATTCGTGTTTCCCCTACCGAGTCATTTTTGCAATCGCAGAAGATTGGTCGGCATTTCACTTGCTTTACGATACCGCGCCTTCTGCTGATTAGCATTACTCTGCGCAAGGCAATTCAGGTGTGAAACAGTCGACAATTCAGGGTCATGCCTGAGCTCCTTTGATTGATGATGTTCACTGAATGCCGTATGCACTCTCCATACGCGAGCGCGGATTGGACGGTTCCGAAACCGGATTTTCTATCGCCATTCCCAATCTGGGCACCTTCATCAACCCGATGGATCTAGTCACCTGAATCTGAAGTTCGGCTCATTGTTTTTTGACAGAAGCGTTTGACTGAGGCGAGGATTTCGTCGGCGGATTTGACCCATTTGTAGGGTTTGGGATTTTCATTATGTGCTGCGATGAAGGCGATAATGTCGGCTTCGAGTTCTGCGGTTGATCGATGGACACCGCGTTGCAACTGCTTGCGCGTCAACTCTGCAAACCAGCGTTCGACCTGATTGATCCAGGACGCCGACGTCGGTGTGAAGTAGACATGCCAATGCGGGCGGCGCGCCAGCCAGGCCTTGACCTTCGGCGTCTTGTGGGTGGCGTAGTTGTCCATCACGAGGTGTATGTCCGGTCCCTCGGGCATCTCGGCGTCGATTCTCTTGAGGAAGTCGAGGAACTCGGTGGCCCGGTGCCGCTGGTAACATTTTCCGATCACGGCGCCGGTGGCGATGTCGAGCGCGGCGAACAAGGACGTCGTGCCATTGCGTATGTAGGTAGCGGTGCGCCTTGCCGATCGGCGGCAGCACGGTGATGCGCTTGTATTTCAGTGCGAGCCTCACCCAGCTGCCATCGGCGATTTCAAACCGATGATAGCCAGCGACAGCGACTTCGGCCATTTCGGTCGCGACCGTGTGCTTGCCATCTCCGGCTAGCCGATTGACACAGGTACGGACAACAAAATGGGTGCCGAGTTCCTGCGTGGCGCAGAAGAACTCGTAAATGTCATTCTAGCGGTCTCCGGTGTGAACGAGGCGCGCGGCGTCGCCCAGCAGCGATGTGGAGGCGCGCATGTTTTCGAGCCAGCGCATACTTTCCTTGGTCTCGATCGGCACTCTGGTTTGATTCACCTTCCGCTTGAGCGCAAGGAGGCCCTTGAAATTGGCGCGCGTCCAGAACCGCGCCGCTGTCAGTCCAAGTGGCAGTCCCTCGAGCGTGATCGCGAGACTGGCATGCATCAGCACGCCGCACAGCTTGTGCTGGCGCCAGCGCCCGTCCTTATCTTTCCCAATGTTGACATGCTTGGTGAAGCCGATGGTCTCTGGGCTCGCCCGTTGATAGACGAACTCCGTGGTGTCTTGTAGCACCAGGATGGGCCCACCGGTTCCATGTGCCCGCCGTGCCGTCGCCCGAAAATGCCCTGCCAGTATATGGCCTTCATTGACTGACGCGTTGGCAAGAAATCTGTAGGCCGCCTTGGTATTGGCCCAATCCTCACAGGCCAGGGGAATGGGCTCACCAAGCGCGCTATCCAGCTGGCCGATCAGCTGGGCACGTCCATTAACCCCTCGACATTTTGGGTGTAATTTGATTCTATCAGCCTGATTGGAGGCAGTGATGAAACAGTTAGGTTTGTTTGGTTTATCGGATCATTTGAAGCGTCTGTCGGCGAACGGAGATCCGCTTGAGGAACTGGGCCGGATTGTGGACTTTGGAGGCTTCCGCCCGATCCTCGATAATGCGCTGGCCTATTCGGATGGCACGAAGGGCGGCCGTCCGCCCTATGATCCGGTGGCGATGTTCAAGATACTGATCCTGGCCGCGCAGAATAATGTAGCTGATGCCCGTATGGAATATCTGATCGGGGATCGGTTGAGTTGGCTGCGTTTCCTGGGCTTTGATCTTGGAGCCCCGACACCTGATGCCAACACGATCCGGCTCTTTCGTGAACGGTTGACAGAAGCGAAGTCAATCACCGTATTGTTTGATGCATTTGACAACCAATTGCGCAACAGCGGCTACCTCGCCATGGGAGGGCAAATCGTTGACGCCACGCTGGTAGCTGCCCCAAAGCAGCGCAATACGCAGGAGGAGAAAAACGCAATCAAGGTGGGTAAAACAGCCGGTGAGGTCTGGCCTGAAAAACCGGCCAAGGCAGCACAAAGAGATACAGATGCACGCTGGACCGTGAAGTTTGCCAAGGCGCGCGTACCACTGCAGGCGGTAAGCCCCAGATCGACATTGCGATCCCCAGCTTTGGCTACAAGAACCACATTGCCATTGATCAGCGCTTTGGCTTTATCCGCAAATCGGTCGTCACGCACGGTGCGCGTCATGCCGGATCGCAGTTGCGTGAAGTGGTGACGAGGAACAACACGGCATCGGACGTCTGGGCGGATACGGCCTATCGCTCAAAAGAAAAATGAGGCCTGGCTTGAAGCGCATGGCCGCGTGAGCCGCATCCACCGCAAGAAGCCCAGAGGCAAAGCAATGCCGGGCCGCACACGCAAAGCGAACAGTGTCAAATCGAAGGTCCGGGCATTCGTCGAACATGTCTTCGCGCAGCAAAAGGCGCATATGGGGCTTTATATCCGCACCATCGGCATCAAGCGTGCTGAAACCAAGATCATGCTCGTTAATCTCGCCTATAACATGCAGCGCCTGATCTTCCACGAGCGACGGATGGCCACAGGATAGGTGCGTCCAAAATCCAGGATCGGAACCCAAAACAGGCGAATATGGATCAAATATCAGCCGGACAGGCGTGCCAGCCATCATGCCGGCGCGAAACATGGCTCCAAAGCGTCAAATCTTTAGGTAGATGGAGGTGCTCAGCTTGCGGAGGCGCTCGCCAAGACGAGCATCGCCAAATCCAGTGCCGTCGATTTCCGCGTCGATCCACGACACGTCATCAGTAAAGTCGCTCCCCATCGTGCACATTCCCTTTTGCCGGTTCAGTGCGCAAATATGAATCACACCCGATTCAACTCCGCCAACATCCATGCGCCGAAGCGAATCTCAGTCGCGACCACTTGTGGGTAATTGAAAGCCTCGCCGGAGGCTTACCTGCTTCATCACCGCCTCCTCATCAAAACAATGAATCAGATCACGCGTTAAAATGCGAGAGGTTTTTGGAGGTGCCCATCTTCTCTTCCGCGCTATACTGTTTGCGGGTTGCTCTGCGGATATCTTTGACCACCGCTTGCGCGGGGGCTTTTGAGTGTTTTGGTTTCATTTCCGTTCCTTACAGTCACTGCAATGAAACCAAAACACTCACTTATTTCATGCAGCCAGTCTGTCTATTAAATGCTGACGGGGCACAGGGGCACCACTTCCCACTCCCGCCCTCTAGCGGTTCTGCCGCCCCTCGATCAGCCGGTCGACCAGCGAAGGATCGGCCAAGGTCGAGGTATCGCCGAGCGCACCGTAATCGTTTTCCGCAATCTTCCTGAGGATACGCCGCATGATCTTGCCGCTGCGCGTCTTGGGCAGGCCGTCGGTGAACTGGATATGGTCGGGCGAGGCAATAGGGCCGATTTCCCTGCGCACATGATTGCGCAGCTCGGTGTAAAACTCGGACGAACCCTCTTCGCCTGCGTTCAGCGTGACATAGCAATAGATGCCCTGCCCCTTAATATCATGCGGATAGCCAACCACCGCCGCTTCAGCCACCAGCGCATGCAGCACCAGCGCGCTTTCAACCTCGGCGGTGCCCATGCGGTGGCCGGAAACATTTATCACATCGTCGACTCGCCCGGTGATCCAGTAATAGCCGTCCTCGTCGCGGCGGCAGCCATCGCCGGTGAAATACTTGCCTTTGTAGGTGCTGAAATAGGTCTGCTCGAAGCGCTCGTGATCGCCGTAGACGGTGCGCGCCTGCCCCGGCCAGCTATGCGTAAGGCAGAGATTTCCGCTGGCCGGACCTTCCAGCACCTCGCCATCGCTGCCCACCAGTTGCGGACGCACGCCGAAGAAGGGCTTGCCCGCACTGCCTGGCTTCATGTCATGCGCTGCGGGCAGCGTGGTGATCATGCAGCCACCGGTTTCGGTCTGCCACCAGGTGTCGATGATCGGGCAGCGTCCTTCGCCCACGACGTCGTAATACCAACGCCAGGCCTCGGGGTTGATCGGCTCGCCCACTGTGCCAAGCAGGCGCAGCGATTTTCGGCGGCGGCTGGTCACGAAACCGTCGCCCTCGCGCATCAATGCCCGGATCGCGGTGGGTGCGGTGTAGATGATGCCCACCTGGTGCTTGTCGACCACGTCCCAGAACCGGCCATAGTCGGGATAATTGGGCACGCCTTCGAACACTACGGCAGCCGCACCGTTCATGAGCGGGCCGTAGACGACATAGCTGTGGCCGGTGACCCATCCGATATCGGCAGTGCACCAGAACACTTCGCCGGGCTGGTAATCGAAGATGTAATTAAACGTCGTGGCTGTCCAAACGCCATAGCCGCCGGTGGTGTGGAGCACGCCCTTGGGCTTGCCGGTCGAGCCCGAGGTGTAAAGGACGAACAGCGGATCTTCCGCGCCCATTTCCTCGCACGGGCAATCGACATCCGATGCCAGGTCTTCGAACCAGTGGTCGCGCCCATCGTGCATGGTGATTTCGGCGCCGGTATGCCGAACTACCAGCACGCCATCGACATCGACCCCGTCAAGCCCGAGCGCGGCGTCGACATTGGCCTTGAGCGGCACGGGCTTGCCGCCGCGCAGCCCGGTATCGGCAGTAACCACAAAGCGGCTGCTGCAATCGGTGATGCGCCCGCCCAGCGCTTCGGGCGAAAAGCCGCCGAACACCACCGAGTGAATCGCCCCGATGCGGGCGCAGGCGAGCATCGCCAGCACGCCTTCGATTACCATCGGCATGTAGACAGTGACCCGGTCACCCTTTTTTACACCCAGCGCCTTGAGCGCGTTGGCCATGCGCACGACCTCGGCATAAAGCGCACGATAGGTCAGGCTGCGACCGGGCGAGGCGGGATCGTCAGGCTCGAAAATCAGCGCAATTGCATCGCCGCGCTCGGCCAGATGGCGATCGACCGCATTGTGGCACAGGTTGAGTTTGCCATCGGCGAACCAATTGATGCTGACCGGATCGTAGGACCATTCGCCGCCCTTGGTGGGCGGTGTGGTCCAGTCCAGCCGCTGCGCCTGCTCGAGCCAGAAGCCGTCAGGATCCTCGAGCGAGCGGCGGTACATCGCTTCATACTGTTCGGCGGTACAGGATGTGCCGTCAGTAGCGCTATCGGGTCTGTTAACCACACTGGCCTCGTTGGATATATTCTGCATTGATTCTTTCGATTCCCTTCCCGCTCCATCAAAACGCCTCAATTTCAACGTCACTGCGGTCCTACAGACTTGTTGAACTATCCGACCGGGCGGAAGTCGGGCGAAAGTGCAAAACCGGCGCCGACACTCACAGGATCAAGGCCCAGCCGTTCGAGCAAGACACGCGCTGTGCATGTCGCGGCGGTGACAACAGGTAATCCCAGCCGATCTTGCGCCTGTTCGACTGCGGCCAGAGAAGGCATCTGTACACAGGCGGAAAGGACGACGGCATCGCTTCCTTCCACATCGAGCCGCTCGATATCGTCGAGCAAAGCCATGGGATCGCGCGCGCCGACGACGAGATTGTCCTCAACCTGGAGAGCGATGGCATGGCCCACCTCAATCCCTTCGCTCTCGACGTAGGATGAAACCAGATTAGTCAAAGGCTGCATATAAGGTGTGATCATGGACACGCGGCGACAATTCATTTCCTGCAGCACTTCGATGAGCGCGCCAGCACTGGTGACCACTGGGCACTCGTGGCCTTGGGCCGCGACCTCCTTGCTCAACTTCTGTTCGCTTTCTCGATGATAGCCATTTCCAGCCGACATGATGGCCACCAAACAGGCATAACTAATCACATCTACACGAGCGTCCGCGAGGGAATGCGCACATTCGACACTCTGGCGGTCCATTGCCTGGAGTTCTTCCTTAGTTACCTTTTTCATTCGCATCCGCGCAGAGTGAAAGGTGAACTGCTCGGGATAGATTGACTGCCGATCCAAAAGGATTTTGGGCACTTCCGTTTCCATGGTCACATTCGAACTTGGAACGATCTGCCCAATCCGCAGTGTTGAAGAATCATTAATCATCATTCGACCCAATTCCCAAAAAGTTTCGCTTGGAGTTCACCGGCAATAACCTGTGCCATCAAGGCGTGCGCTTAATGCCGCGGACCGCCAATTCAATCATCCGATGCGCACAAATTATTAAACTCACGAGAAAATTTGTGCAACCCCGTGAGCACAGGCGCAACTGGCATCTTGATTAGACCACAAATGCCCTTGTTAACATTGGCATCAATAATCTTGGGGATCTGATCAAGCAGCTTACTGTTCCCTTTGTGCGCTGCCACCTGCCTCATTATCAAGGCCAACATGCGAGTTTCCATGCGACATTGCGGACATTGATCGCAGCAACCTTCCTCATAAAAGTCCATAATCTCAGAAATTGCTTCGACCATGCCGGCATTTTGTGGATAGCCGCGCACGGCTGCACAACCCATGGAAGATCCAACATCCTGCAACGAAGCTTTTTCGAACAAGCAATCGAATTCTTCGCGTATCAAGAAACCAGAAGAAGGACCTCCAGGCTGAACCGCAGCAACTTGCTCCCCACTACGCAGACCCTGGCCAATTTCATCGATCAGGTGACGCAACGGGATACCAAGAGAAATTAGATGTACTCCTGCGTTTACAAACTCGTCTCCCAAGGTGCACAGGGCTACACCCTTACCCTCGCTACCTAAGGTGCGATATCGGTCACCTCCAAAAAGCAGGATGAACGGTATGTGGGCCACTGTTTCAACATTGTGAACCAGAGTCGGGCAACCGAACAATCCACTTTCAATTGGCAGTGGCGGCCGCTTTCGGGGCAATGGTTTTTCGCCTTCTAGAACTTGTAAGAGCGCTGTCTCCTCGCCAACGATATACTTATCGGGCACGCGGTTAACTTGCAACGAGATGTTGGGAACCGCCTCACCGACATCCAGACGACCACTGGTGAAGTACTCCACCTCCTGCTCGATGCTTTTGATCGCCGCCGACGCATTCTCATTCACTGCGAAGCGAATTTCCTTCACGCCGAAGTTAATGCCCGCACACAGTGCGCCTTCCACTACCGTGCGTGGGTGCGTTTCCAGCAGATAACGATCCTTCAGCGACCCCGGTTCGTGCTCGCTACCGTTGATCACTAAATATTTAGTCTGCCCCCGTTGGGCAGCGAAGCGCTCCATCTTAATGGCGCTGGGAAACCCGGCTCCGCCCTTCCCGGTCAGCCCTGCCCTTGCGACTTCCCCAATGAAGGCATCCCCTCCTAGCGTACTAGCGTAACTCAGCGCTGGCAGCCTGCTTTCAGACCCAGCGTCTGAGGGAGTTGTAGCCGCGGAAGCCAGAATATCGCGATTAAAGATGTCCATTTTAGTTCAAATCTCACATTACCAATTCCGGCGTGGGTAAGCCATCGATATTTCCTAACAGCCAGGCCCTTTCCTGCCTGGCTTTGCTTTTTACACTTACCGCGCGAGCAGGTGCGCACCGACTGCCATAGAAACAATCGGTGCGCACCACCTTTGCAACTGGTGGCCGCTGGACCAATCCAAATACTATCTGTTGCCGAACCAATCGCGCCGTAAGTTACAATACGGGCTTATCCGGACTTCTTGTCAGCCGGCAAATCAGTCGCCGGTGAATAGCCGCCAAGTTGCTTCGAAAGCGTGGCAGTATCGCTGTAGAAATGGGTGCGGACAATTTGGCCGTCTCGAACCTCACAGAGCATTCCCTCATAGACATCGCATTTGCTTCCTGTGATGTCTCGGCCCATCCATGTCCCGGTGCCGACGCCCGTAGTGTCTATCGCGGCGAACACGCGATCTCCCTCGCAAATCATCTCCGTTATAGCAAAATTAATATCAACAGCTGCAAAGATCATTCCGAAAAGCTTGCGCACGTCCTGCTTGCTGTCGAGCGGAATAGGTGCCGCCACATCGATCATTACACTATCTTCGGCCAGAAGGGCCATCATAGCATCAATATCATGAGCGTTATGCGCATCGACGAATGCGCGCACCACCTGCTTGGGATCCATCATAGTAAGAACTCCTCTTCCATTTACATAATCACTGAAATTGTATTCGACTCTACGGCACACCAAGATTTACCAACAGAACATCTGTGCTCCGTCGATTTACTTGGTTGAGTTCGCAGACTAGACCGACTCCTTCACTTTCGGAAAGAGCTGAATTTTAGGCTTATTCTTCCAATCGGTGGAGTCATGTTCAGGCTTCCAAATATACCAAGGCATACCGTCAGGAACTGTCGGGCTTTTGTGCAACTCAACCGAAAGTGCTGCGTCCGAAAGCCCGTACATCAGGTTCATCAAGGTACGCGCCTCCAGTGCTTCATCCTCATCAACCGAATCGGCTTTCTCGTCTATCCGCTTAAAGTAAGCTAAGATATTCTCCACCTGCGGGAGCATGACATCATAGAATTCCTGAATAACGTCCATGGGTTGATTTTCGCGGAATTCCAAACGCCTGAATTCATCTGGCCCGGCCCATTGAATATATTTCTCCAGGGCAGCGAACTCCTGTGGCAACCTCTGAGTTGCAATATCAATAGATTTATCTGTCATGTAAGATCCTCTTTCCAATAAACGTTCAGAGATAAACCGCGTCACGCAAAACTTTGTCCGCGTGCCGGATCATGATTTCCTGGTCCTGGAGATACATCTTGGTAAAGACACCCGAGTCTATAGCTTTCTGCGCTCCAATCGTGGTGTTGCCATCCTCGCGCCAGAGGTCACGAAGGGACACCTTCATATGATTTGCAGCCCATTCTCCAGCCATATCACCAACCCCAAGAGGTGGCGTAAAATATCGCGCATTCCAAGATGATGTATTATACGAAGCTCCGGGCATCATCTTATGAATGATATATGTATTATATCCCAAAATTATAAAGTGCATGTTTGGATAGATATAAAGAATGTCGAAAAACCAATCCGGATTTCTCGCTGGATTGACCCCACGGGCCCATTTTTCGAGCGGGACTCGCTGCGCAGTATCACTTGCGAGGGTCTGCCCTAACTTGGAGGCTAGGGCGCTAATTGGAGCGACAGAGCCTAGATCCGCTCCGATCTTAGCGCGGTTTCCGTAAAAACTGCCGGACGAATTTTTCCCAAGCAACTTGAAGTCATAAGCATGCCTATTAGGCGTATCCGCACATTCCATAAAATTCGGGGCTGATCGTTTGTGCAGATACTTCAGATGGTATCCATCAATCTGCGAATCGCGCAACACCGGCCAGCTACAATCGAGATCCGCATTGTAGGATAATGCTACCGTCGTATCCCCGAAAGGATAGTCCTCGTAGAGATCGATAAGGTCTGCACCTAATTGCTCTTGCAACGTCTCTTCGGGCGTGGGATTCAAATTGTAAAAAATAAACCCTTGCCAGACATCTACAGGAACTGAAAATAAATTAGTTTCCATACAGTTACTATTGAAGAACATTTCCTTCTCAGTTATTAGTACATTTTTCCCAGTGAGACTGTAGGCCCAACCATGATATATACACGTAAACTTTCCTTTTACGTTACCATATTTTTCGAAAACAAGTTGGGTTCCTCGATGCCTGCATATGTTATGAAAGCCACGAATTTTTCCATCCAACCCACGAACTATTATAATCGACGTATTCGTAATAACGGATTCTTCTACAAAAAAATCTCCTGGATTGGGTATTTCATCGACACGTTTGGCCGTTCCAATCCACGCGTTTTTGAACACTTTGTCTCCCATACGTCGATAGAAATCCGGCGAGCTATATGATTCGACTGATACCGGGCCGGTTCCCAATTCTGGATGCTCTGCCGTCCATCGTTTATCCTTCAGATCACTTAGTTCCATGACTCGCTCCTTCTTTAAATCTGTATTAATATTGATTGAATGTCTTATTCGACTAAAGTCCCTGCCTTAACGACCGATACACCATCCAATTCAACGGTGCACTTGCGCATCGGGATATCGATGTGACAATGACTGGCATTTTTGCCACCGACTTCATTGTTTGGGCCGAGTGAAAACAGAAAATTGCCAGCAAAGGCGCGAGCGTCCATCCCTAGGGTCGCTTCCCGATTGTACATTGCCAGGGTCGGCCACTTCGCTCTCTTTTGAAGGCCCCAACCAACATGGGAAATGGCGTAGGCGTCTGGGTCATCGAATGTCGCCATGTACTCAGCAAGCAACTCGGCATCCAGCCCCCCGTCGATTTTAGTGACGTAACCGTCATTCACCGTGAGCTCGATTGGGCTCGCGATGAGATCGAGGCGCGGCGTCCAGATATCCCCGCAATCGAGGACGATTTTGCCCTGCGACTGGCCGTCGTTGGGCCAAGTCGCAACAAATCCAGATGGCCAGTGGTCCCACCGCCCCGGTTCATCAACGAAACCGTATTCCGAAAGGATCGGATAATTCCCGAGCGGAAACACTATGTCAGTACCCGCCGCAGAGGTAGCGCGCAGAACCTTTGCGCGCTCGAGTTTCTTCGTGGCCGCCAAGACCGCATCGCGATCTTCCTTCATGGGCAAGATTCGAAGTAATACCTCCGGCGGCTCAACTGCGAGCAGTATTCTGGTTCCGGCCTCAAGTATCTCGCCCTGTTCCGGCGAAAAAAGAAGGAGCATAAGATCGATCACCAGATCGCTCGCCTTTAAGGCTGCAAGGGCTGGCGTATTGCCCGTTAGGGCGGTGTTCCCCACAAACGCGGTTTTATCTGGGCTAAGTGACAGTGATCCGTTGCAAGGAGGAAGATCAATGCGCGTCACTGTCGCACCAATCGATTCAACGGCGATAACCGCGGTCCTCAAGGTTTGCTGGTTGCTTGTCGGATCAGTCAGGATACTGACTGCTTGCCCTACCTCGAGTTTTGACAGGCGCAGCACATGCTGCCATGCCTCTATCATTTCAAAGTCAGTTACCGCCATCATTCAAGTCCTTTCTTTAGCATCAGCCTCACTCTCACTCAACGCCAGAATTCTCTACTGCCCTTTGGGCTGCAACTTCACCACTCAGCTGTCCTCCGGAGCCAAAAGGCCGGCGCTAATAATTCCTATGATCAACTCTTCCAGGTCGGGTTCATTTTTCTCTCGCAATCGTATCGGCACCTCGCCGCCTTCGATTACTTCGCGCACCGTCGAAGCGTCACCGGGCGCAACCGATGACAACCAACATAGGCGACCAGGCAACACCACATTCGGCCCACTGTTGCAGGCCGAGAAGCACATATAGGCGTGCACCTTGACCGGTGGATTCACGTCATCAACAAACTCCTTCCTCAACGCAGACAGAACGGCATCCGCACCACGGCTTTTGCAATCGATGTTATTGCATACGTAGACTTCGACCGGTTCGTTTGACGCAGACTTCTCGCTACCCATTTTGACCCTTTCGAAAGAAGAAGTGCTTATTAATCTCATGACCGCCAGCGGCGGACTGCCTTGTGGGATGAAAGATGTGGCACACAGGCGCGCCTTGGTCGAGCGACTCGAACGGATGGTTATCCATTATAAACCCTCTCCGCACTGGTGAGGGGCCCCACATCATTCCTTTGAGAAAGGATTCTAACCTGCCTCATAGCGCATCCCCAACCGCAGCAGGTTTAAACTTGCCCCCCTCGCCGTTGTGCTTCGCCAGGAAGGCCAGAAGCAGGTCGTTAAATTTCTCGGGCTGCTCCGCGTATCCGATGTGACCCACACCCTCCATCAAGTGAAACTCGCTCCGTGGCAAATAACCGTGCAACTCGCGACCCAAATCTCCAGGTATAACTCTGTCGTTCGAGCCGCTGATCACAAGCGTCGGCACGTCAATCTTTTCGGCTTCGTCGCACGCCGAAAACTCGGCAATTATCTTTTGTAGGTAATAAGAATAGGTGCGTGGATCATTTTTACCGATCATCGCCGCCAGCCATGCCACCAGATCATCGGACGCCAGCTGCGCGAGCGCCTGGCCGGCAACCATAGCTCCGAAATCGGACATTGACAGCGATTTGAGCGCATCAACCCTGGATTGCACCACTTCGGGCGGGATGCCGGACCTACAAGCAGTGAAACAGAGAGTCAAAGTCCGACACAAGCCCGGGTTTGCCAAGGCCAGCTTCTGGCCGATAAACCCTCCCATTGAGGTGCCAACGAAATTGATGTCTCTTAACCCATAGTGGTCGCAAATTGCGGCCACATCATCGGCCAAATCTTCTATCGTGAAGCTCGGCTTCTCTTCCAGCAAAACTGACCTACCAAATCCTCGGACATCCATAACGAAGGTATGATACACGCGGGACAAGGCTGAGATTTGATTTTGCCAGAGTTCAGTACACGCACCAAGGCCATGTACTAAAAGGACAGGCTCTCCCTTTCCATATTGTTCGAGATTTAGTATCGCTGATCGCCTACTAATCTCTGCCATATGATCAATCCTTTTGGTTAAAGTCCACGCAGGTCGCAACGACCGTGCGTGGAGTAAAATACAATTAGAACTTATACTTTATACTTGTGCCATAGCTACGCCCGCCAGCTTGATAGGTCGCAAGAGCATTGGGCAATATAACAATCACATCCTGGTTATATATTTCGTTCGTTATATTGCGTACCCAGCCGGAAATTTCCCAATCATCACCTCCGAGCGACACGCGAGCATCGACCAGGTCGAGCGGCTTGCGCTTCGTGTTCGGCGCATTGGTCTCATCGAACCACATTGAACCCGTCCGACTATATTCCGTTCGAGCCGAGAGGGTAAGCGAATCGGAAACCGGGATATTGAGCTGCGCCCCAGCATTGACCGAGTGGCTTGGAATATAGGGCGCCCGGTTGCCGATGATTAGGGCGCGGAGCGCTGGATCGGTTTCAGCGATATCTTCGATCTTTGTATCAATGATGCTGAAGCCACCAAAGATAGTCAGCATATCGACTGGACGTAGCTGAAAATCAGCTTCGACCCCCTCGATACCCACTTTTTTCAGCGATGTTACCGCCTGCACACCTCCTGTTGGAAAAAACCGATAGAGCTGAGAATTACTCACATCAGTTTTAAACGCTGCACCATTAATGCTAAGACGTCTATCCAACAATTGCAATTTAAAGCCAGCCTCATAACTCTCTGACACTTCCTTGTCGAAGCCGTCCTGAACTAGTGAGTTAGGATCACCGGCAATAATTATAGCACGCGTGCCGATATTGTTGAAGCCACCGGACTTGAATCCCTTCCCCCACGACGCGTAAACTGATGCGTTGGTAAATTTATAGACGAGCGATACTTTTGGCTGAAACTGCTTGAAAGTTTGAGCGTCCCTACAGTCAGCGGCTGAACGACCGGTAACTGCAACGCAAGCATTGAAGGTCGCAAACGTAGCCCCTGGAGCAAGACCAAAAAATGGATTTATAACATCCGGACTGGTCGTTGCCAGCTTCCGCCTTTCAATATCATAACGCCCCGCAACCGACAATTCCAGTGCATCGGTAATATCAAACTGGGCATTGGCAAAAACCGCAAAGTTCCGTGCGGTAGCATCGAAAGCATCGACATTCAGTGTCGGGTTATTACTTTCCGGACCCTTGATATCGAATCCGGGCACGATAACACCGCCGCCAATGATAGTTCGCTCAACCGGAGCGACGGGCGCACCGATATTCGTACCACTGATTACAAACGGCGGCACAAACGCCCCACTCGAATCCACCGCAATCCGACCGTTTAACCCTTGATGGAACTCATATCCGCGATCTGAATAGAGGAACGAGCCACCCGCCTGCCAGCGCAATCTGCCGGTTGATGGAGAAGTTAGACGGATTTCTTGGGTAATTGCCTTATTGTCGTTCCGTATGTTCTGCGTGTTGTCGCCAAATAACGCAAGCAGATCCAATGGCAATCCCGGAGAGAATTCATCGCTGACGAAATCGTTACCTGGAAAATTCCAACCGGAATAGGGAAAGTTTTTCCCTCCAGATAAGCTATCGACGTTATTGAAACCTGAAATCGAAGTGAGAGTGCCTCCCCAATCAAACTCATGATCCAGTTTCAGCGAAACTGAGAATTTGTTTTGGCTGTCGGAACCAGCAACATCTGCAGTCCATGGCAAGGATGTGTTATTGGCATCAACCTGCGATAGAAACACGCCTCCTATGGTCGTGCCAGGAAGTTGTGGATTATACGCCAAGGCGCCGCCACGTAACCTGCTGACGGACGCTCGCAAATCCGCAGTTGTAGGCCCACCATCATCCCAGCTAAGCTGCAGGCGAGCGGTTTTTTCATTCGACCTACTCACCTTTTCTCCAGTATTGATATTGGTGAACGGCCCATCCGTGTCCGACATAGCTAGGGATACGCGAAAACGCAGCGCGCCCTCGATAATCGGACCGGATAGACTGGCATTGGAACGGACCGAGTTCCAATTGCCCCATCCCCCGGTGATCTGCCCCTCAAATTCATCAGTCGGCTGCTTAGTTGTAATTACGATTGCCCCAGCAGAAGCGTTTCGCCCGTAAATGGCGCTTTGCGGGCCTTTCAGCACCTCGATTTGCGCAATGTCGAAGAGCTCGCCGCTAAATTCGTTAGTAGACGCAAGTTGAACGCCATCTATAATGATGGTCACAGACGATTCACCAAGCCTAGCCGAGTTCTGACCACGCATGCTGATAAGCACTTCGCCAGCATTATTTCCTTGAACCAAATTGACACTCGGCACTTGCGATATGAAATCTTGCGGGCGAGTGATTCCTGCCTTCTCGATTTCCTTTTCAGAAAAGACCGAGACGGCCATAGGCGCCTCAATGGATTGTTGATCGCGCTTTGTGCCTGTCACAACAATATAGTTCGCTTCATCGTCAGGCATTGACACTTCCTGTGCCTGACCCGCAGCAGAGAAACCAACGACCGAAATGGCCGTCAGAGACCCCCCGAGATACTGCTTAAATTTCATCGATTCACTCCCCCTCAGTACAGACATTGAGTTTAAATTATTCTTTGTTTACCGCTTGACAATCCTCATTTATAGTATACAAATTCAACGTGTCAAGCAATATTTGGAGACTGTAAGTGTCCCGCGCATCCGACCATGCTTATGAAATTATCCGCAGCAAGATCCTTTCCGGCGAATTGCCTGGCGGCATGCAGGTTGTGGAAGAAGAATTGTCAAAGATGTGCGGGGTGTCGCGCACACCTGTCCGCGAGGCGCTCAGGCGTCTTGAATCCGACCTTCTGGTGATCCGGACCAATACCAAGCGAAGCTTCATCGCGGACTGGTCGCTCGATGATGTGGCCGACGCCTATGAACTTCGCGCTGAACTGGAAGGCAAGGCCGCCCGCCGCGCCGCCGAGCGCATGAGCGATGCTGCATTGGAGCAGTTTCGGGCTATCCATCGGCGGATCGCCGCAGCGCTCGGCCAGTCAGTGCCCGATGTTACGGGCTTCCTTAAGGGCAACCGCGAATTCCACGCCTTAATCCTTGAAGTGGCTGGATCGCGCCGTCTTGCCGCTCTACTCGGTATGCTGGTCGAGCAGCCGGTGGTCTGGCGTGTCGTCCAGCACTACAGCCGCGACGCGCTAAATCGCTCGAACGCCGATCACCAGGAAATGATCGCCGCTTTCGCCTGCCGCGATGGCGCCTGGGCCGAGGCTTTGATGGCTACTCATGTCTTGCGCTC
>Ga0209024_1000121_pt1 | contig 151587 bp, 142 predicted proteins | sample AutmiccommunBRH5_FD_187380 | JGI IMG/M metagenome (GOLD analysis project Ga0209024, IMG submission 187380) | Deep subsurface microbial communities from Mt. Terri, Switzerland - Autotrophic microbial communities BRH/5 (SPAdes) (version 2) | ecosystem: Environmental > Aquatic > Deep subsurface >...
GGGGGGGGGTGACGAACGAAACACCCCCTCCGTCCCTGCGGGACACCTCCCCCGCAAGCGGGGGAGTAGAAGAGGGCGCCTCCATCGTCATCTGGACGACGACGCCCTGGACGATCCCCGGTAACAGAGCGATCTGCTACGGTCCGAAAATGTCCTACGGGCTCTATGAAGTCGTCTCCATGAAGGAGACCGATTTCGAGCCATGGTCCAAGCCCGGCGACAGGCTGGTCCTGTCTGACGCGCTCGCAGATAGCGTTCGAGAAGCGGGACTGATCGCTGAATGGAAACGTATAGTCGATGTTCCCCCCGAGGCTCTCGAAAGTGCAGTATGCGACCACCCGCTGAAAGGCTTTGCAGGCGGTTATAATTTTCCCGTGCCGTTGCTCGCGGGCGATCATGTGACGGATGAGGCGGGCACGGGTTTTGTCCATACTGCGCCCGGCCATGGCCAGGAAGACTACATCGCCTTTGTGTCCGCTTTCGGCATGGACGCCGATATTCCGCATACGGTCGATGAGTATGGCGCCTACACCGACGAAGCGCCGGGCTTTGAAGGCGCGCGCGTCCTCGTCATTGAAGGCAAGAAAAAAGGCAGGGAAGGCGACGCCAACAAGCGCGTCATCGACGCGCTGATCGAGCACGGCAATCTGCTGGCGCGGGGCCGCCTCGTTCATTCCTACCCGCATTCATGGCGCTCGAAGGCGCCGGTGATCTTCCGCAACACGCCGCAATGGTTCATCCGGTTGGGCGGCGCCGGCGAGGGCGGCCTGCGCGACACGGCCTTGAAAGCCATCGACGACACGCAATTCACCCCGGCCGCGGGGCGCAACCGCATTCGCGCCATGGTCGAAGGGCGGCCTGACTGGCTGGTCTCGCGCCAGCGCGCCTGGGGCGTGCCGATTGCGATCTTCGCTGATAAAAACGGCGTTCCGCTGAACGATCCGAACGTGAACGCGCGCATCATCGAAGCGGTGGCGGCGCGCGGCGCCGACGCGTGGTTCGATACGCCGGCGCAGGAATTTCTCGGCGACGATTATTCCTCCAACGAATATGAAAAAGTCGAAGACATTCTCGATGTCTGGTTCGATTCCGGTTCGACCCATGCGTTCTGCCTTGAGGGTCGCGACGATCTCAAATGGCCGGCGGATTTATATCTCGAAGGCTCGGATCAGCATCGCGGCTGGTTTCAGTCCTCGCTGCTGGAAAGCTGCGGTACGCGCGGGCGCGCGCCTTATGACGCGGTGTTGACTCATGGGTTCGTGCTCGATGAGCAGGGCCGGAAAATGTCCAAATCCATTGGCAATGTCGTCGATCCTGCAGAGATTACGCAAGCATACGGCGCGGACATTTTGCGCATCTGGACGGCGAGTTCGGATTATTCCGACGATCTTCGGATCGGCAAGGAAATCATCGGTTCGGCGGTGGACGCATACCGCAAGCTCAGGAATACGCTGAAATATCTGTTGGGCGCGCTGGACGGGTTCACGGATGCGGAACGGCTCGACGCGAAAGACATGCCGGAGCTGGAGCGCTACATCCTGCACCGTCTCGCCGTGCTTGATGAGGAAGTGCGCGCCGGTTACGACAAGTTCGACTTCAAAGGCGTCTGGCGCAAATGCCTCGACTTCGCGTCGCTGGAACTGTCGGCGTTTTATCTCGATATCCGCAAGGACAGCCTTTATTGCGACAGACCCGATGCGATCCGCCGCCGTGCGGCGCGGACAGTCATGGCCGAAGTCTTCGACCGGCTCGTCACATGGCTGGCGCCGGTTTGCGTCTTCACCATGGAGGAGGCGTGGCTGTCGCGTTATCCGTCTGCGGACGATTCCGTCCACCTACAGCTTTTCCCAGAAACGCCGAAAGGCTGGCGCGACGAAGCGCTGGGCGCAAAATGGAAAAAAATCCGCGAAGTTCGCCGCGTGGTGACTGGCGCGCTCGAAGTTGAACGCCGCGAAAAGCGCATCGGCGCCAGCCTTGAAGCTGCGCCGCTGGTGCATGTGGCTGATACGCAGCTGCGCAAGGCCTATGACGGTCTTGATGCGGCGGAATTGTTCATCACTTCCGGCGCGACGCTGACTGACAAACCGGCGCCCGGCGAGGCCTTCCGCCTTGAAGGCGAAAGCCAGAGCGTCGCGGTGGTGTCCGTTGAAGCCGAAGGCGAAAAATGCCGCCGCTGCTGGCGCATCCTGCCGGAAGTCGGCGCTCATGAAGCCCATGACGATCTCTGCGAACGCTGCATCGATGCGGTGGAAGCAGCGGATGCAAAGGCTGCTTCATGACTCTCTCCGCCTACGTCACGCAGGTAAAGAGCTGGGCGCGTGAAGCGCGCGCCAACAAACTCTTCTGGCGCGGGCTCGCCCTGGCCCTGTTTGTCGTTGCGCTCGATCAGGCGTCGAAATACTGGATCGTGCACAGCGTTGAACTGCCGCGGCTCGGGAAAATCGAAATCTCCGCGATTTTCGATCTCTCCTATGTCGAAAACCGCGGCGCCAGTTTCGGCATTCTGCACGGCATGCGCTGGGTGCTGTCGATCATCTCCATCGGCGTCGCGCTGGGTCTTGGCTACTGGCTGGGCCGGCTGAAGCGCCCAATCGCGGCGATCGGGGTCGGGTTCGTCATTGGGGGCGCGCTCGGCAATCTCTATGACCGGCTCGCTTATGGCTATGTGGTCGATTTTCTGGATTTTTCCGGACTCGGCTTTCCGTGGGTCTTCAATGTCGCCGATTTGGCGATCAATGTCGGCATCGCGTTTCTGCTGCTGGATGCGTGGCGCACCGGCCAGACTGAGAAAATGGCTGAGAAATCCGCCGAAAAGGCCGCCAAAAGTCACGCGGAAAACCGCGCTGACTGAGGGCTTTCGCCTTTGCCAGCGGGCGGGCCCATGTCTATAGTGCGCGCCAATATGCCGGTTAGGCTTTAGCAGGGCGGGCTTTTTCAAGGTTGGAGTGATTTTGCGATGAATAAAGGTTCTGCGATGCGTTACGGATGCGCCATGGCGATTTTGCTGATCGCCACCGGCGGCTGCGGCATCGGCAAGGCGGTGGGCGGCAAAAGCGCGCCGGATGAATTTGCGATCGCCACCAAGGCGCCGCTGGTGGTTCCCCCGGATTATGCGCTGCGTCCGCCGAAGCCCGGCGAAGCGCGTCCGCAGGAATTGTCGCCGGCCGAGCGCGCCCAGCAGGTGCTGCTTGGCGATGCAACGGCCTCGCCGCCGTCAAAGGGCGAACAGCTTTTGCTGATCAAGGCGAACGCGCTCGGTTCCGACGGCGCCATCCGCACGCTGCTCGATGCGGAAAATGGCGGCCGCGGCGAGAAAGACCGGTCGCTGGCCAATCAGATCATGTTCTGGAAGTTTGCCGACGGCAAAGTCGATGACTCGGCCGCGCCGCTGCAGGTTGACGATCCCGAAGCGTGGATGGCGGCGCGCGACGAGGCGATCAAGGCGGTGATCGGCGAGGAAGGCAAAGTCGAAATCAAGGAATCGAAATCGCTCGGCCTGCCCGGCGTTTTCTAAGCCCCTCGATCTATCCAGTATCCAAAAAAAGCGCGGCCATGTGAGCCGCGCTTTTTTCATGCTCGATCGTCTGAAAAAGAAAACGCGGCCTCCGAAGAGGCCGCGTTCCCTCGCAAGACATAAAACACCGCCCGGGACGGGGGAGAAAGAATATCCCGAATAGCGTCAGTTGGTCTTGTCGAAGTCTTTCAACACGTCGCGTTCGCCCAGCATTTTGGACAGATCGAGAAACGCGGAATAAGCGATGGCGTCGGCGCGGCCCATCTCTTCGACGGGCTGGTCGAGTTCAGGCGCATCCCAGCGCCAGATCGCAAGCTTGTAGAGAAGATCGCGCATGCAGCGCGCCGGCAGGGCTGCGGCAGTGCGGATGATGACGGTCTGCGCCTCGATCAGGCTGGCGGCGCGGCCGTCCTCGGCCTCGTTTCCGGATTCGCACTCTGCGATCGCGGAATCGATCTGCCGGAAGACCTCGAACAGCTTTTCATGATGATCGTCCTGCGCCGCGAGATGCGGGCGGATGTGCTCTTGAATGTCGTCGATATCTTTACGCAGGCTACTGACGTCCAACTCGTCTCTCCCCGGCTCACAATCTATGGATAGCCCGCTGCTCATAGAGATTGGCTATGGGTGTGTCTGTCACGTGAATAGCCGACATAATTAGGTTGAATGACCTAAATAGTTTTCGGGAATGTATGAGGTGGGAATTATAGTATTAAGGAATTGTAATAAAGTTACAAGAGCTGAAGGCGCGCGGTCCGGATGGCCGCCGCAAAATGCGTCAGGCGACCAGCGCCAGACCCGTCCGGCTGGCGGCGATGGCGGCCTCGACGCGGGTATTGGCGTCGAGTTTCTTGAAAGCCCGTTTCACCAGCGTGTTGACGGTGCTCAGCGACAGCCCGAGGGTTCGGGCGATCTGTTTGTTGCTGTCGCCCCGCGCCAGATACAAGATCACTTCGCGCTCCTTCGGCGAGAGTTCGCGCGCGGGCTCCGGCGCCAGAAGATCTTCACAATGGCTTGCAAACATCTCAATGCAGGCATGAATGCGCCGCCGCTCGAACTCGCTCATGGTTCTGAGCGACCGGTCATAAGCGAGATTGAAATACATCATCCTGCCCGGACGTCTTGAGACATGCATGGCGATGCCGTCCCGCAACCCATGGGCCGCGAACAGGGCGTGAAGTCCTGCAGTCGCTTCACAGGGCTGGAAATTATGAAACTCTTCCTGAAACGTGACCGGCGCCGGCTTTGACAGGGCGATCCGCACAAACGGGTCCGTCGCGACGCAACGGCGGCGCTCATAATAGTCGCAAATTTCGTCGGGAAAGTTCATGTAGATCGGCGACCAGCGGTCGGCCGCCGACATCACGCCATAGTCGAAGCTGTAGAGTACGCCGTATTTCGCGCCGCATTCGTCGACGAAGCGGTCCAACAGCGCCAGCGCCTGCTCTTTCGAGTCGCAGGCGGAGATGGCGGCGGCGAATGCAGACGTCGAAACCGGGCCAGGCATTGTGGTTCCCTGAGTGAAAAGCTCGATTTTATGGAGAGCGGGCGAGCCTGTTACGCGAGGCGGGCGCTGATGTCTGTAACCTATTTACGGGACAGGCTGCGCTTTATTGACACGGGCGGACTGGCGCTGCCTAGGGCAGGATGATGCCCATGGAGACCGCCGCCAGCGCGGCTTCCACTCTTGAGGTGACGCCGAGCTTTTCAAAACAGCGCCGCACAAGCGTGTCGATGGTGTTGGGCGACACGCCGAGCCGGGCGCTCATGGCGGCGTTGCTGTTGCCCTGGGCGATCAGTTCAAGAACCTCGATTTCGCGTTTTGACAATTTCGGCGTTTTCGCGTGGCCGGATAATTCGTTGAAGCGCAAATGCATGTGCTGGCAGATCGCCTGCAATTCCAATAATTGCGCCTGCGTGAAACCGATTTCGTGTTGCGTGGAGCCGAGACTGAAATAGGCGATATCGCCGGGCCGGGCGTAGACGGGGACGACCACCCCGTCGCGAAGCCCCGCAGCACGCGCGTCTGTAAAATATGATTTTTGTTCCGGCGTCAGGTCAGGGCGGTTTTCAATACCGTACCAGTGAAACGGCACGGCGCGGTGGCGGGTTTCATCGATAAGCGGATCGATTTCAAAATAGCCCTTGTCGAGATAGAGATTTATATAGGCATCAGGGAATTTGCTGATCCGAAAGCCTTTCTTGCGCGGCACGCGCCTGAACCCTTCCGCCAGATAGTAATAAGCGACCGCGTCAAAGCCGAGACCGTCGGCGAAACCGACAAAATAGCGTTTAAGGTCAACGATGCTGTTGATTGCGAGCGTGTCGCTGATGAACCTGTCGATCTGGTCACGCAAGAGACTTCCTCCGATCTGCATCAGAACCGTCTGCAAACGCACCCATCACTGACCGCTCCGCTAAAGTGAGACGGCCTGGGCCCGGGATACCGGCATCAGTGTAGCTTTCGATTTTGCGCCACCGCAATGAAAATCCGGGCAGAGCCTGTGCAAAACCGCTCCGTTACGGCTATTTGCCGTGCGCGGCGGCCTTGTCATAATCACTTATGACGAATCGAGCCGCCGCCCCTCATCAACTTCGCACTGTCATTCACCGCCTTCCAGCTGGCGCGGTGAATCGGATCGCGGCGGGCGAGGTGATTGAGCGGCCAGCCGCCGCCGTCAAGGAACTGGTCGAAAACGCCATCGATGCAGGCGCGACGCGGATCGACATCGAGATCGAGCATGGCGGCAAGTCGCGCCTCGTTGTGACGGATGACGGCTGCGGCATGAGCCGCGATGATCTGCTGCTTGCGGTCGAACGGCATGCAACGTCAAAACTGAAACCCGGCGCCGACGGCGACTACGATTTGTTGAACATTGCCAGCATGGGATTTCGCGGCGAGGCGCTGCCGTCGATCGGCGCCGTAGCGCGCCTCGCCATCACATCGCGCGCGCAAGGCGAAAGCGAAGCCTGGACCCTCAGCGTTGAGGGCGGCGCGATCACTGATCCTTCGCCCGCGGCGTTTGGCGGACACGGAACCCGCATCGAAGTTCGCGATCTTTTTTATGCAACACCGGCGCGATTGAAATTTCTGAAATCCGATCAGGCGGAAACCACCGCTATTGGCGAGGCTGTGCGGCGGCTCGCCATGGCGCGACACGAGATTGCATTCACGCTCGCATCATCGGGACGCAAATTGCTGAACCTTGCCGCCGAAGCGTCTGGCGAGGAGGGCCGGCTGCGCCGTCTGGCGGCGATCATGGGGCGCGACTTCGGCGACAATGCGCTCGCCATCAACGCCGAGCGCGACGGCGCGAGGGTGTCGGGGTTCGCCGGATTGCCGACTTATAATCGCGGGCTTCCCGACAAGCAGTTTTTGTTCGTGAACGGACGGCCGGTGCGCGACAAGCTGATCGTCGGCGCCATTCGCGGCGCCTATGCGGATTTTCTCGCCCGCGACCGCCATCCGGCGGTGGCGTTGTTTGTAGAACTTCCGGCCGAGATGGTCGATGTCAACGTCCACCCCGCCAAGACCGAGGTGCGGTTTCGCGATGCCGGCGGCGTGCGCGGCTTGCTGATCGGCGCGCTTCGCCATGCGCTCGCCGAGGCCGGTCACCGCGCGTCGACGACGGTCAGTTCTTTCGCGCTGGGCCGCATGGCGCCGCAATCGGGCGGCTCGGTTTCGGCCATGGGCGGCGCTTATCGCCCAGCCTACAGGCCGCAGCCCAACCCGTATTATCGCGAGGCTCTTGCGCCGGCATCCGAAGATGGCGGCCTTAACGACCGTGCGCGCGAATTTTCCGGCGCCGGCGCCCCAAGCGCGCGGGTCGAGACTGAAACGGCGCAAACGGAACATCCGCTCGGCGCCGCGCGCGCGCAACTCCATGAAACCTATATCGTCGCGCAAACCCCGGACGGGCTGGTGATCGTCGATCAGCACGCCGCCCATGAACGGCTGGTCTATGAGCGAATGAAAAAAGCCCTGTCTGACGGCAATGTCGCCAGTCAGGGATTGTTGCTGCCGGAGATTGTTGATCTCTCTACGGACGATATGGACCGCCTGGCGCCAAGACTGGATGAATTTGCGGCGCTCGGCCTTGTCATGGAGCGTTTCGGCGACGATGCGGTGATGGTCCGTGAAACGCCGGCCATGCTGGGCGAGGTGAATATTAAAGGGCTGGTGCAATCTCTGTGCGACGATCTGGCGTCGCTGGGGCAGGGGCTGGCGTTGAAAGAGCGGCTAGAGGAAGTGTGCTCGTCCATGGCCTGTCATGGCTCGGTGCGCGCCGGACGCCGCCTCAATGGGGAAGAGATGAATGCGCTCCTCCGCCAGATGGAGGCGACGCCCCATTCGGGCCAGTGCAATCACGGCCGGCCCACTTATGTCGAATTGAAGCTCGCTGACATTGAGCGCCTGTTCGGGCGGCGCTAACATCGCTCGCAACGATATAAAGATCAGGACCAATGACGGATCAAAAATATACGCCGCTTTCAGCGCTCGGCGATTATGCGCCGCGAAGCGATGACGAGATGCGCGCGCGGTCGACCGCGTTTTTCAATGACATCAAACGCCGCCACACTATTCGCGATTTCACCGATCAGCCGGTCCCGCGCGAGGTGATGGAAAACTGCATCGCAGCGGCGGGCCGCGCGCCCTCCGGCGCCAACCATCAGCCGTGGTTCTTCGGTCTGGTGGGCGATCCGAAAGTAAAACGGCTGATCCGCCTTGCCGCGGAAGAAGAGGAGCGCGCCTTTTACGCCGGACGGGCTGGCGAGGAATGGCTTGAAGCGCTCGATCCGCTCGGCACCGGGCCGGAAAAACCGTTTCTCGAAACCGCGCCATGGCTGATCGCTGTCTTCGCCCAGCGCCGCGGCGGGGTGGAAGCCGGCATGGATAAAAAGAATTACTATCTCCATGAAAGCGTCGGCATCGCCTGCGGCTTTCTGATTGCGGCTCTGCATCATGCCGGTCTGGCGACGCTCACCCACACGCCGAACCCGATGACCTTCCTGTCGAAAACCCTCGGCCGTCCGGCGACTGAAAAACCGTATCTGCTGGTGGTCGCCGGGCGCCCGGCGCTCGACGCAGCCGTGCCGCGTCATGCGCAGATTAAAAAGCCGCTGCACGACATTATGAAAGTCTATTAAGCGGTCCTGCGGCGGCGTTTCTTCGCCTTTGCGCCAACCGCAAATCAGACTAGCCATGATGCCGGATTGATTCGATTCCATAAACGGGCCCGCAGCGGGGCGGCTTGAATCGTGCAGCTTGGCGTCGCACTGACAGGAGAGGGAGGCCCCCATGGGCATTATCAAGGAATTTCAGGAATTCGCCGTCAAAGGCAATGTGGTCGACATGGCCGTTGGGATCATCATTGGCGGCGCCTTCGGCACGATCGTTAAATCGCTGGTCGACGACATCATCATGCCGCCGATCGGCATGGCGCTCGGCAATGTCGATTTCTCCAACATCGTCGTCACGCTGCAACAGGCGACCGCCGACAGCGAAGCGGTGACCATGAATATCGGCTCGTTCATCAACAATGTGATTTCCTTCCTGATCGTCGCTTGGGCCGTGTTCATGCTGGTCAAGGGCATGAACAGCCTCAAGAAAAAAGCCGAAGAAGCGCCGGCTGCGCCGGTCGAGCCGCCGAAAGAACAGGTGCTGCTCACCGAGATTCGCGATTTGTTAAAGGCGCGCGCGTAAAGACGAAAACCGAACTACCCCTGCCCAGTGAGAAAAGGCCCGGCCCGTGAGCAATCGCGGGCCGGGTTTTTCGTTCTGGAGTATGCACGCGCTACAAGACGACCTTGGTGCTGAATTTGGTGCAGCGCGAGGCGATCAGGCTGCGATATTTTTTCATGTTGCGGTCCGCAGACAGAATGTCCGTTGAAAACGTTTCATATGCGGCCATGTCCTTAAATTGCGCGATTACCAGATAGTCTGTCTCGCCCGCGACAACGTAACATTGCCGCACTTCCGGGTGCTTATTCATTTTGAGCTGGAAGGCCGTTTGTTGCGGGCGCGTCTGTCTTTCAAGTGTGACTTCAAAAGCGACCGTGATTTGCGCTTGCGCGTCTGGCAGGCGCAGCAGCGCGACCTCCCGTTCGATCACGCCGCTCTTGCGCAGGCGCCTGATCCGCCGGTAGCAGGAGGGCGCCGAAACCCCGCACCGATCGGCGAGGGTGGAGACGGACAGGCTGGCGTCGTCCTGCAAAGCGTTCAGCAAAAGCTTGTCTATCTGATCCAAGGTCACGTACGCATTCGCTTTCGACGCCAATGATAAAAATTATCATTTGCAAGATAAGTTTTAGCAAATGCGCGCATTTTGTCCATGTTAACCTAGTATGCAAATCAAAGGGGCGGTTCTTCATGAAAATTCTGACGCCAATCATCGCCGCGTTGGTCATTCTGGCATCGTCCTCCATGGCGCAAGGCATCACGCTGCCGAAGCCGGAAGGGGCTTATGCAATCGGTTATGGCGCAGCGGTCTTCGAGACCGAGGCGGACGATGCATTGACCCGACGCCGAAGCGATAAAAGAAAACTGTTCCTTGAAATCTGGTATCCGGCGCAAACGGGCGGCGCGGTTAAAGCTTATGCGACCCCGTTCATTTCCAATGCCCTGTCGGAAGATTTTCCGTTCCCGGAGGGATTCACCGCTAAGGTCGCCATTTCATCTCATGTCGGGGCGCCGCCTGCGGAAGGGGCGTTTCCGGTTATACTTTTCTCCCATGGCCTATCTTGGCCGGTTTCATTGTATCAGAGTCTTACCGAGGATCTCGCCAGTCGAGGTTACATTGTTATCGGCGTCAATCATCCGCATGGCGCAGCGGTTGATTTCGGCGGCGGGGAAACTCGCGGCCGTGACGCCTGGCCGGACATTTCAGACGAAGCGAAGCGTCAGGCCATGCTCTCTGAGCAGGCCGATCTGTGGGCGAATGACTTAAAAGCCGTTATTGAGGCGTTGAGTGCGGATCCACAAAATATCTCCGGCCAGTTTCTCGGCGGCGCCGACACGAACCGCCTTGGCGTTTTCGGACATTCGCTGGGCGGAACGGCCGCGGGCCGCGTAACGAATCATCAAGCCGTGGCGGCTGTCGCGGCCATGGAAGGCAACGCACGCATGCCGGAGGGAGAGGCGCGGCGAGTGGGCGCGCCGTTTTTACACCTGATCGGCGGCTATAACCGGCTCGAACTGGAAGGATCCTATTATGCGCCGTCGCAAAATGCGCCGGTGTTTCAGGTAATTGTCAACGGTACTGGACACGCCTATTTCGCCGACCTTATTTATCTCTACAAGAATTACGCGGACGAAGACTGGCTGACGCGCCATCGTTATGAAACCGAGCCCGTTCGGGTCATTCAGATCACTCGAGATTATCTTGCGGCGTTTTTTGGTTATTACCTGAAAGACGAGCCTAGGGGCGTTCTTTTGAGCCCAATCAGCTATGCGGCCAAAGCCGCCAATCCGCGCAAAGGCGGGTATCCGGAGGTGGAAGTCGCGATCTTTGTCGACTAAGCCAAACAAACCGCCGCAGTCGCGCCAAACGAGATTGTGGACGGCCCATCGACCGGCTATATGCCGCCGCTATGACGCCGCTCAAAAACATCCGCAATTTCTCCATCGTCGCCCATATCGACCATGGCAAGTCGACCCTGGCCGACCGCCTGATCCAGGTGACCGGCGGGCTGACCAGCCGCGAGATGAAGGAACAGGTGCTCGATTCCATGGATATCGAGCGCGAGCGCGGCATTACGATCAAGGCCCAGACCGTCCGGCTCAATTACACGGCCAAAGACGGCGAGACCTATGTTTTGAACCTGATCGACACGCCCGGCCATGTGGACTTCACCTATGAGGTGTCGCGATCGCTCTCGGCCTGCGAGGGCGCGCTCCTGGTCGTGGACGCCAGCCAGGGCGTCGAGGCCCAGACGCTCGCCAATGTCTATCAGGCGATCGACGTCAATCTTGAAATCGTTCCCGTGCTGAACAAGATCGACCTGCCGGCCGCCGAACCGGACCGGGTGAAAGCGCAGATCGAGGATGTAATCGGCATCGACGCCTCCGACGCGCTGGAAATCTCCGCCAAGACCGGCATGGGCGTGCCGGAGGTGCTCGAAGCGATTGTGGCGCGCCTGCCTGCGCCCAAGGGCGACGCCGCCGCGCCCTTGAAGGCGCTGCTGGTCGATAGCTGGTACGATTCCTATCTCGGCGTTGTCGTCCTGGTGCGCGTCATTGACGGCGTCCTCAAAAAAGGCATGCGCATCCGCATGATGGGCGCCAAGGCGGTTTACTATGTGGATCAGGTCGGCGTCTCAACGCCGAAGAAAACGCCGGTGGCCGAACTCGGGCCGGGCGAAATCGGATACCTAACAGCGCAGATCAAGGAAGTCGCGGACACAGCGGTGGGCGACACGATCACCGATGACCGGCGGCCCTGCGACAAGGCGCTGGCCGGGTTTAAACCATCCGTACCCGTTGTTTTCTGCGGCATCTTTCCGGTTGACGCCAATGATTTCGAGGATCTGCGCGAAGCCATGGGCAAGCTGCGCCTCAATGACGCCAGCTTTGAGTTTGAGATGGAAACCTCAGCCGCGCTGGGCTTCGGTTTCCGCTGCGGGTTCCTCGGCCTGCTGCATCTGGAGATCATTCGCGAACGCCTGGAGCGCGAGTTCAATCTCGACCTCATCACCACGGCGCCAAGCGTCGTCTATGACATTTACCTGACTGACGGCTCGAAGATCGAGCTTCACAATCCCGCTGACCTGCCTGATCCTGTGCGCATCGATCACATGGAAGAGCCGTGGATCAAGGCGACGATCATGGCGCCCGATGAATATCTCGGCGGGATTTTGAAACTCTGCGAGGAACGCCGCGGCATCCAGAAAGACCTCACCTATGCCGGCTCGCGCGCCATGGTGGTGTATGAATTGCCGTTGAACGAAGTGGTGTTCGATTTCTACGACCGGCTGAAATCAGTCTCGAAAGGCTACGCCAGTTTCGATTACCAGATCACCGATCATCGTCCGGGCGATCTCGTCAAGATGCAGGTCCTCGTCAATGACGAGCCGGTGGATGCGCTGTCGATGATCGTTCACCGTGACAAGGCCGACTATCGCGGCCGCGGCATGTGCGAGAAACTGAAAGATTTGATCCCGCGCCACCAGTTCAAGATTCCGATTCAGGCGGCGATCGGCGGCCGGGTGATCGCGCGCGAAACGATCTCGGCGCTCCGCAAAGACGTCACCGCGAAATGCTATGGCGGCGACGCCTCGCGTAAACGCAAGCTCCTCGACAAGCAAAAAGAGGGCAAGAAAAAAATGCGCCAGTTCGGCCGCGTCGAAATCCCGCAAGAGGCCTTTATCAAGGCGCTGAAGATCGACAGCTAGACGCTTGCGCTTCGCCGTGTTCCTGACCACGCACTAGCGTTTGTCAGGTGCTGCATCCATGAGTCACTCCTGCGCAGCGTCCGGGTTAAGCTGGTCGATCATAATTCTCGCCATCGTCTTGGCGCCGATGAAGATCGCTTCCTCGTCGGCCATGTAGTCAGGCGAGTGGGGCATGCCGACCCAGCCTTTTTCTGCGTTGCTGACGCCGAGAAAGAACATCATGCCCCGGGTCTCATTGAGAAAATGGCCGTAATCCTCGCTGAACGTTGGAATGACGTTTTGCGTATAGACGACCGCCTCTTCGCCCAGTTGCGACCGGGCGATTGAGACGGCTTTGCGCGTCGTCTCAACGTCATTCACGACTCCCGGAACGTATGACGCACTATAGACGAGGGCGATATCGGCCTCCGGCGCCGCCGCCTTCGCTTCGTTGATCAGGTCCTCGACGGCGATCTTTGCATTCTTGCTTGCGGCGGCCGTCGCCAGGCTCAAATTTGCGGTGATGCGCGCTGCGCCCGACTCTGCGCTGCGCGCCGCCGCCACATCAGCGTAGATGAAGTCGCTGTCCGCCAACTGCGTGGCAAAAGGCGATTCGACGGTGGTCAGCGCTTTGAGACCGTTGAAAATTTCCGCGGCGGTTTCCTGGTTTCGATCGCCGCCCGATATGGTGACCTCCACGCGATCCAGCGCGGACATGAGCCGTGCATCGGACGTCATCAGGACGCCTGTCTCCAGTGGGGCTGTGTGGTAAGCAAAAATTGCATCCGGTACGGACCCGTCAAATGCGCCGTCCGCCAGCATGGCGCGGGCGCCGCTGGCGGCTTCCTCCGCAGGCTGAAAAATCAGCATGACGGACCCTGATAAGTCTTCCCTGGCTTCGGCAAAACCTTCAGCCAGGGCGAGGCCGATCGTCGTATGGATGTCATGCCCGCAAATATGCCGGATGCCGGGACGCTCCGAGGCGAAAGGCGCCGGGTCAGGCGCGTCGGACCGTACGGCGTCCATGTCGGCGCGAAAGGCGACGAGCGGACCGGCCTTTGCGCCGTCAAGCAGCGCAACCACGCCATGTCCGCCGACGCCTTCGGTTACGTCAAAGCCCAGCTCTTTCAGACGGTCAGAAACTTTGCCTGCCGTGCGCGCTTCTTCATTGGATAAGTCGGGATTGCGGTGAAGATCGCGGCGGAACGCGATCAACTCGTTCCGGCGATCTTCGATTGCATCGGCGGCTGCAGCGCCCGCCGAAACGATTTTCGTTTCACTCGCGCTGCCGGAAGTTTCGCGGCTATTCGCTTCGGGGGCTGGCGAGCACGCAGCGGTCATGAATGAAATGGCGCAAAGGCCAAACAGATGCCGGTTCATAGGAAAGCGCCTTGTATGATTAAGCGGTTCATTGATGGAGCCTAACTCACCACAACATGTATTGAATGGCAAACACCCGGCTGGGCGCCCTGATTTGCGAAGACTCGTTCCTTCATTGCGGCAAACAGAAAACTGGCGAGAAAAAAATGCACGAGTTCGACCGCGTTGAGATCCCGCAAGAGGCCTTTATCAAGGCGCTGAAGATCGACAGTTAGGCGCTATTTGCCTGATCTTTGCCGGGTTGCCACATTATTGATGGGTCCATAGACTGTTCTGCAAGGGAGCGAATGGGCGGGGGCGCATATGCGGAAAATTCTCATCCTTATTGGCGCGCAATTTGCGCTCGCGACTAGCGCCTTTGGGCAGGATGAAGAAACGCCGGCGACGCCGAAATACCGGTCGCCGCCGCCTTATCCGGCGGCGTGTTTGCCCGCGCCGGGCGAAGAGGCTGAAAGGCATTCGGTTTCTTTGTTGCTAGATGTCAATCGCGATGGACGCGTAGAGAATGTACGGGCGCGTGAATCTTCGGATCCTTGCTTTGAGGACGTTGCGACGTCTACGGCAAGATCATGGGTTTACGAACCGCGCCTTGTCGCTGGCTCACCAGAATTGCAAGAAGATATAGAAGTTACTGTGTCTTTCATGTTGAATGAAGAAAGCATCGCAGAAGATTACGATGCCCGACCATTTATTCGTGTTCCTCCTGAATATCCTCAACATTGCATTGACGCTTCAAGTGATACTGAAACGGTCAAGCTGCGTTATGATGTCACCAAAGAGGGCAGGACCGAAAATGTGGAAGTCGTTGAGACAACGCAACGGTGCCTGAACAATGCTGCAATCGAGGCGGTGAAGGCATGACAGTATCATCCCAAAACGTTGAATGGCCAGCCTGTTCTCCGCCGCGGTGTCGAAACCAGTCTCCGGTTCGACTATAATCGCAGCCGCCACACGCCGGATATGTATCGAATGCGCTCAAGCGTGCATTCAAAACTGATGAAAGCGCAGAAGCTTGGAAAGAAAGATAAATCTTTAGCTGATGCTCTCGCTTTATTGGAGAGATTACAGGATGAGGATGAAGGCAGCTTTTCTCTTGTCGAACTTGCCGCGTTTCATCATGTGCGCGGCATTGTTCGTATACAAGCGAACGACTATCACGGGGCGTTAGACGATCTTCGAATAGTTCAGCGGATGAGCATATCGAGAGAATCCACTGAAGGGATTGCAGAGACAATTCTTCTCTTAGAGAAGACTCTCGGTTTGGAGCCGGATAGCCCTTTCCCGGCGAATCCGTCGAAAGAAGACGGTGATGATCTTGCTGGTGGAGAGCAATAGGAAAATTATTTGGGGTTGAAATGCGAAGTTTGATCATTTTTATTGGCGCTTTGAGTGCTTTAACACCGCAAGAGATCGCTGCGCGGGATGAGACTCCGGCCGAGCGGATATCTGGTGGGGCGCCGTCCTACCCGGTGGCGTGCCAGCAAATTCTAGGTCCGGATCCTGGACCTCAATCAACTTCGGTGGTTTTCGACCTGACACGAAAAGGGGAGACAGAAAATATTCGCGTTCGCGACACAACGCATGAATGCTTTAACGAGACTGCAATCACCGCTGTTCGTAGCTGGCGTTATAAGGCAAGGCGAGTTGGCAATGTTAGCGTAGCCCAAGAGGATCTGGAAGTTACCTTTAAGTTTGTATTAGAGCATCCGACAGAAGCTTTTGAGTTTGACGCACGTCCGATCTCGCGTGTGCCGCCCCGTTATCCTGAGCGTTGTATGCGTTCGGCGAAGAATTATGAGACGGTGCTGGTCAGGTTCGATGTCACCGAAACTGGTGAAACCGCTAATGCAGTTGTAGCAGAGTCATCCAATCGATGCTTGGAGCGACCAGCGCTGGAATCGGTGAGAAAGTGGAAATACAGTCCAAAATTGATAGATGGTCAGCCGGTGGAGCGGAAGAATGTTGAAACCCTTATCAGTTTTGTTCTTGATGGGGGAGGTGTTGGGTCGCACGAATTCCGAAGTGGCGTTCGTTCTGGACTATTGAGAGCGCAAAACCTCGCCATTAAAGATAAAAGCGTCGAACGGGCGATCACTGTGCTCGAAGAGGTCGAGCAGAAATATGGCGACAGCTTTTCCAAAACAGAGCTCTCATCGTTTCATCAGGTTCGAGCGGCGGTGCGCATTGAATCTGGAGACTATGCGGGCGCCCTAGACGATCTGCGCATTGCGCGCGGGTTAGGAGTGGGAACTGCCGATGCCGCAGAGGCTATAGATGCCACAATTGTTCAACTGGAAGCGGCGCTGGGCATTACGAATTCGACGGCACAGGATGAGCCTGACGAAGACGTTGGCGATGGGGGCGACTAAGATTCGGAAGCACGCTACTCCGCGCGCTTCACATATTCCATGGTTTCGGTGTTGACGACGATCCTTTCGCCCACGGTCATGTAGGGCGGCACCATAATCCTGAGGCCGTTGTCGACCGTTGACGGTTTGTATGAGCCGGACGCGGTCTGGCCTTTCACCGTCGGCTCGGTGTCGGTGATCTCGAGCGTCACATGTTCGGGAAGCTGCACACCGATGGCGCGGCCTTCATGGGTTTCCACCAGCACCTGCATGCCGTCCTGCAGAAACGCCGTGCGCTCGCCAATCAGATCTTTCGGAATTGAAATCTGCTCGTAATTTTCCTGATCCATGAAGATCAGCATGTCGCCTTCTTCATACAGGAAGGTGTGATCTTTCTGTTCAAGGCGGATGCGCTCAACGGTTTCCGATGAACGGAAGCGCTCATTCATCTTGCGCCCGTCGATCAGGTTTTTCAGTTCGACCTGCGCATAGGCGCCGCCCTTGCCGGGCTTCACGGCGTTGACCTTGACCGCCGCCCAGATGCCGCCCTGATGTTCGATGACATTGCCGGGGCGGATTTCATTGCCGTTGATTTTCATGCGTATTCGCCTTGAGCGCCTGTTGCCGGGAAAGATGCCGGGAAAGCGGCGCGTTTAGCAGTCATGGCGGAGCGGGGCAAGCCGGGCCTGGCGCGGCTGCCGTCACATACGGGCCTCACATGCGGCTCTCACATCCGGAATGTATGACCGAGCCGCAGGGCGAGGCTGGAGTTCTGCGACATATATTGCTGCGGAAAATCAACGCGATCGATGAGCGCCGTGTGCCCGAAGGACAGGAAGATTTCCCGTTCCGGGATCGGTTCCCAGCTAAACCGCGAGAAGAAGGTCAGGGCTTCGGAAATGTTGTCATACTGAACTTCGGTCTTGATCGTCATCGTCGGCGTAAAAGCGATGACGGAATCGAGCGATGCGATATGCACGCCGAGCCTGCCGGCGGGCATGTTAAAATCGCTATAGGCATACTCCGCCGCGAGTTCGATGAAGCGGTTGGGGCGGAAACTCAGCCGGTTTTCGATACTGAGATAGTCGCCATCATAAAGGCCGCCCCAGCGCACCTCGACGCCGCCGCCGAACATGCGTGCGTTTGTGGCGCTCAGCTCAATCTCATATTGGTCCCAGCGATACTCGCCGGCTGCCACGGGCACTTCGCCGGCGATCGAAAACGGTTCAAGCACATCGACGAACCCATTTTCATAATTCAGCCACAGACTGTCGCCCGCGAAGTTGTCGCCGCCGACGAATGCGCCGATATATTGATCGAGCTTGCGGCCTTCGCGGTCGGTGACAAAATTCGCAAACCCGCCTATTTCCGCATACCGGATAAAACCGGTTTCAGGGCGATATGTCCTGAAAGTGTTAAAGTCATACCGGCGGATGCCGGACCGGTTCGAAAAGCCCAGTTCGGGCGCGTAGTTTTCATGGATGTCGCGCAAGCGCATGGTCGCATTCCAGGTCTGACTGCGAAACGCAGTCTCGTTGGCGATAAAATGGCCGTTGCCGCCGTCATTAAAGCTGCCGATGAACGCGCTGTCAGAAAACAACGTGCCGCCATTGAGAATGTTGGAACGCCGGAACTGGAAGTCCGCGCCGGCGACGGTGTTGCTGACGTCGCCCGTCGGGTCGCCATGGGTGAAGATCGCGCCGACCTTCGATTCTGAAAGCACCGGCAGCGATACGCGCGCCGCTGACAGGTATTGCCCGTCAATGCCGAGATTGTCGGCGGCGCCAGTGCGTGCAGAGATCATCCCGACATTGGCGGGTCCGAGCTTTCCGCTTAGTTTTGCACCAGCGACAAGGTCGACCGGCTGGCCATTGACGATGCCGATATTGCGCGAGAAGAATGGCAAGCCGTTAACCGGCCCGTTGGTGAAGATGCGCCCGCCAAATTCGAAAACTTGCGCATCCTGCAAAAAGAAATCGCGCGTTTCTGGAAAGAAAAGCGAGAACCGTCCGGTGTTGACCTGACGCGCATCGAGCGCCGTGTCGGAAAAGTCGGTATTGAGGGTCAGCGATGCGGTCAGTGACGGCGTAACTTTGTAAAAGGCGTTGCCGCTGGGGCGAAGGTCATACGTGGTGTCGTCGGTAGACCAGTCATAGGAGGCGGAGCCAGTGACAAAGCTTTGCACCTCAAGGCCGATGCCGCCTTCAATATCGCGGATGCCGGCGAGCTTTCCCGGATTGGTGACATCGATACGGCTGCGGTTACGGTCAATGTTGGACCAGCGGATTTCTTCGTTGTTGCGGCGAATGGTGCGGACAATCTGCAGATTCCAGTCTTCCAGCGATGCATCGAATGAAATCGACTGGAACGGAATCTGAAACTCCGCGATCCAGCCGTCTTCGACCACCTGCGCCTTCACGCGCCAGATCGTGTTCCACTGGTCCTGAAAGGCATTGTTGTTTTCAACCAGGGCGTCGTTGCGTGCGCCATTGGCGTTGGTCGCGAAGAAATAGCTGTCGCGATAGGAGCCGAACGTATCGAGCAGGATGCGTATGCCGTCATCGTCTTCAAGCGCCGGATCGCGCTGCATCTGCGCGCGCCGGATCTGGTCCGGCTGATCGTCGTAATTGTAGATGCCAATATATAGATTGCGCTCATCGTAAAGAATGTAGGCGCGGGTCGGCTGGCTCGGCGCGCCGCCCTGCACCGGCACCACCTGATAGAATTCTTCGATCAGATGCGCTTTACCCCAGACCGCGTCAGACAGATCGCCATCGATGACGGGCGCCTCCTCGCGGGCGATCCGCACCGCCTCAACGCGGGGTGAGAAAGTGGCGAAATCCCTCGCTGGCGCACCGGCCGGCTGCTGAGCCGTGGCGGCGCAGGTGAGTGTGCTGATGATGAAACTTGCCGCTATGACGGCGCCCCACCGGCCCGATCTTCGCATTTCCACCCCTCGCTTGGCGACCAAACGCAATATGGCTTGTTACGCGACGGGGCTTTCGGAAGGTTTACCGGCAAACGACCCATCTCCGCTACATATGTAGCTTAACGGCAGATTTACGGATTTTGGCGGACAAGGACAGTCGGCTCGCCGCGCCGGAACGTCGCTTGGTCGAATGCACGAAAAGGTGAGGCTCCGCGCCTAGCTGGCAAGGCGCTCCATTTCCTCATCCGAGATTTCGAAATTCGCATAGACGTTCTGAACATCGTCGCAATCATCGAGCGTGTCGATCATCTTCATCAGGCTCGCCGCTTTCTCGCCTTCGACGGGAATGGTGTTTTGCGGCCGCCAGACCGGTTTCACCGAAGCGGCTTCGCCGAAAGTTTTTTCAAGCGCAGAACTGACTTCGCTCAACTGATCGAAGGCGCAATAAATTTCGTGGGTTTCCTCCGAGGACTGAACGTCTTCCGCGCCGCACTCGATCGCCGCTTCAAGCATGGCGTCTTCTGATGCGACTATGGCAGGGTACTCAATATAACCAACCAGATCGAACATAAACGAAACCGAGCCGGTCTCGCCAAGATTGCCGCCGCCTTTGGAAAAGATCGAGCGGATCTCGCTCGCCGCGCGATTGCGATTGTCGGTCAGGGCTTCGACAATCACGCCAACGCCGCCCGGCCCAAATCCTTCATAACGAATTTCTTCAAAGTTCGATTCGTCCGCGTTGGTCGACTTCTTGATCGCACGGTCGATATTGTCCTTCGGGACCGACTGGGCTTTCGCCGCTTGGATGGCGAGGCGCAGGCGCGGATTGAAGTCCGGATCGGGCGCGCCCATTTTTGCAGCGACAGTGATTTCCTTTGAAAGTTTGGAGAACATTTTCGAACGCTTGGCGTCCTGACGGCCCTTGCGGTGTTGAATGTTCGCCCATTTGCTGTGCCCGGCCATGGGGGGTGTCCTTATTACGCGGATTAGGGTTGATTTCGGGCTGTTTATGGCGCGGGCTGGCGAAATTCAAGTGCGAGAGGTTTTATGGCGAGGATGAACGGAAAAACGGTGCTTGTGACAGGCGCATCACGCGGGATTGGCGCGGCGGCGGCGAAGCTCCTCCACCATCAGGGCGCGAAAGTCATTCTCCATGCATCCGCCCCGGGTGCGTCCGCTGAGAAGGCCGCGAGCGAAGCGGGCGGCGTCATCCTTTTTGAAGATTTGTCGGCAGCGGGCGCGGGCGCGCGGCTGATGGCGGCGGCGATTGAGAAGACCGGGCGGGTCGATGTGGTGGTCAATAATGCAGGTATCTATCTGCCCTCGCCGCTGACCGGGGACGAGGCCGATTGGCGCGAGGGCTGGGCGGCGACCATGGCGGTGAATGTTCAGGCGCCGGCCGATATCTGCCGCGCTGCTGTCGCGCATTATCGCGAAAAAGGCGGCGGTATTGTCGTCAATGTGGCGAGCCGCGCCGGTCATCGCGGCGACGGTCCCGATCACGCCGCCTATGCGGCTTCGAAAGGCGCGGTGCTCGCCATGACCAAGACGTATGCGCGGGCGCTCCCAGGTGAGAATATTCTGTTTTACGCCGTCGCGCCCGGCTGGGTCGAAACCCGCATGGCGCCGCAGGACATTGAAAACCGCAAGTTGGCGGTGAAAGACATTCCGCTGGGCCGTGTCGCCTCGCCGGAGGAAGTCGCCGAGATGATTGCGTTCCTGGCCAGCGGCGCCTGCCCCTCCGCGACCGGCGCGACGTTTGACATAAACGGCGCGTCTTATGTGAGATAGCGTTCGTCGCAAGGCGCTTTCCCGCTTTTGCGACCCTGATAGGGTCGGGACGCTCGGAGCTAATGGGGGGAGAATGCCGTCATGAATATTCTCGCGCGTCTCGGCCTTTCAGGCGTCGCTCTGTTGGCGGCGACAACGCAGTCTTATGGACAGAGTGTCGATCCTGCGCTGGTCGGCGCCTACTTCGACCGGCTCGGCGAAAGCGGGCTCTCCGCATCGGTCGAGATCGTCCATGACGGCGAGGTGATCCTCAGCAAGTCTTATGGTTTGGCGCAGGACGATCCGGCGACGCCAATGACGCCGCAGACGCTTAACGACATCGGCTCGCTCGCCAAACAGTTCACCGCCGCGCTTGTCCTGATGCAAGTCGAAGAGGGGCTGCTCGGTCTTAATGATCCGGTATCGAAGTTTTTCCCGGCGGCGCCGGCGGATAAGAAAGGCATCACGCTGCATCAATTGCTGACGCACAGTTCCGGGTTGACCGAGCATTCAGACGACGATTTTTCTCCGATGACTTATGAGAAGGCGCTGCACAACATCTTTTCATCGGGCCTCGCTTTCGAACCCGGCTCTGGTTTCAATTACTCCAACTCGGGCTACACACTTCTCGCTGCGATCGTTGAGGAGGTCACCGGCGAGTCCTACGCAGAGCTTGTGCGCGAAAAACTGTGGCGCGCGAACGGTCTCGAGGATACGGCGTTCCATGGCGACGCCATTCTGAAAGAACGCCCGGTCGCGACGGGCTACATGAATGGCGATGCACAGCCTTCTCCGGTGCGCGACATGCCGGTTCAGTGGGGCATACTGGGCAATGGCGGCGTTATGTCGACAACGAACGACATGGCGTTGTGGATGCGCAAGCTCACCGCAGGCGAGGTGTTGTCGCGCGCTTCGCTTGATCTGCTCTGGACGGGTCATATCGAACGGACGGCAAATGAATCCTACGCCTATGGCTGGCGGGTTTATGAAAGTCCGATCGGTCGCGGTATCTGGCATGGCGGAACCGGCGCCGGCGGTAATGCCGATATCGCATACTTTCCCGAAACAGGATTGCTGTCTGTGATTCTCGGTAATCGCGTCGATCTCATGACCGATCCCGCGAGCGGTCAATATGTGAAGATCAGTTTGCCGGCGAGGGAGGGGCGGATCGGCCTGACCCAGGCCATCGCGCAGAATGATCCAACCGTGACGCCCGCCGCGACGCTCGACCGTACCGGCGAAACTCAGCCTTAAGAATTTCCGCCGCAGCCCAAGCCGCCCACAAAGCAGTTGCGCGTTGATGCGGCGCGATTATTATGCCGCGCAACCGAGGAACTATGTCTGAGATTGTCACCCGCTAAACCGCTTTGAGCGGCGCATGTTGAAAAGCGACCGCTGCTGATCGCAGCGCGCGCCCATGCGTCCGGTTTAGTTTTGAGACTCGGACTTTCCATTCATGAATATTTCAAAAGCGGAGCAGAGAACGCTCCATGCGCTTTGCCGTGGCGGCGCGATCCTCGTTGAAAAGGACGAGGCCGGTAAGATAATTGAGGTCAATTGTGCGACGCGCGAAGGTTGGACGCTGGAGGACTGCACGCTCGCCGTCTTCAAGCGGCTGAAACGGCGGCGGTTGATTGCGTCTTCCGGCGGCGGCCCCTACCGGGCGACGCTGCTGGGGCGTCAGTCAGTGCGCGCGCAGCTCGACAATCGCGCGTAATCCCGGCGCCAGGCGATTGGGCGCGGCCGCATTGTCTGTTAACTTGACGCAAATCAAGGAGACAGACGATGCGGCCTGCCATTCTTTCATCTCTTGTTGCGTTTGTGATGACGGCGTTCGCCTCATCGGCTTTCTCGCAAATTCCCGCGCCCGATCCGGCCCCGTCCACGCCGGTGGATGAGGTTGCGCTGATGCCGTTCGAACCGAGCCGCGAAGACGCCAAGCTCGAAGCCTATGTCGATGGGGTTGTTGGCGCGCATCGCCGGGAGAACCAGGCGCCGGCGGTTTCGGTCAGCGTGGTTCGCGACGGCCGCATCGTTTTCGCGAAAGCCTATGGCGAGGCGGATGTGGAAACCGGCAGGGCGGCGAACGGCGTCGACACGTTGTTTCGCATTGGCTCGGTCTCAAAAACATTCACATGGACCGCCGTGATGATGCTCCATGAGCGCGGGTTCATCGATCTCGACGCCGACGTGAACGGGTATTTGAAAGGCATGCAATTGCCTGATGCCTTCGGTGCCCCGGTGAGCATGAATCATCTGATGGCCCATCGCGCCGGATTTGAAGACACATTCGCCGTATTCACCTATCCCGATGACGGCGCCGCGACGCTCACAGAGGCGCTTGTGGAGACAATGCCGAAACGCGTTTATGCGCCCGGCGCGCGCACCTCCTATTCGAATTGGGGCGCGGCGCTGGCGGCGAAGATTGTCGAAGATGTCGCCGGTGTTCCGTATCGGGAGTTTCTGGAGCGCGAAATCCTAGCGCCGCTTTCCATGACCCACACAACCATCGCGGCGCCGGGTATGATGAGCGAGGCGGACAAGGCAGCGCTCGCCGCCGGTTATGAGCTGAGTGAGGGCGGCTATGAACGCGCGGAATATATGCAGATCGGGCCGTTCGCGCCAGCCGGCGCCATGGCGTCGACGGCGAGCGACATGGCGCAATGGATGCTCATCCACCTGGGCGCCGGGTCTTACAATGACGCGCAGATCATGCGCGCCGATACCCACGACTTGATGTCGCGCCGCGCCTTCGATGACCGACCGCAAGGAGCCGATGTCGCGCACGGGTTTCAGTCCAAAGTCTATCGCGGCGTCCGTACTGTCGGTCATGGCGGTGCGACGACGGCGTTTTACACCGACATGACGCTGGTTCCGGAACTGGGGCTCGGCGTCTTTGTATCGCAAAGCGCGACCGATGACCGGGGGCTGGTCTTTGACCTGCCGCTGCTGGTCATCGATCATGTGCTCGACCGCCCGCAGGCGCCGGCGAAGAACGATCCGAACTTCGAAGCCAAGGCAGACGCGTTCGCCGGAGCCTATCTCGATAATCGCCGTTCCTTTTCGCTTTTTGAAAAACTGTTCGCCAGCAGCGAAATCTCAACGGTTGCGGCAGCGCCGGGCGGTGCGCTGGCCATCAGCTATGGCGGCGAAACCGAGCGTTACGCCCCCTTGCCGGGCGCCGCCGACACGTTCGAAAACCGCAATGGCGACCGCGTCGTCTTTGGCCGCGACGAAAAGGGCCGCATCACGCACTTCTCGGACGGGTCCGGCGTTCACTCCAATGATCGCATTGGGGTTTCGTCCAATCCGAATGTGCTGAATTTTGCACTCGCCGCCGCCTTGTTTTTCGCTGCGACGACAGTGCTCGGCGCCTGGCGGCGTCAAGGCCGCCAGCTCGCGCAGACGTCAACCGGCGCGCTGTTGGGCGTTGCAGCGTTTGGCGCAGCTTTGTTGATGTTCGCTTTCGCCGGGGCGGGAGCATGGCTGATGACGGTGCTTTCCTCTGCAACGGCTTCGACGATGCAGGCCTATCCGCCCGCTGCGGTGATGGTGTTCCGCATGATGGCGCTTGCGGTCTGCGCTGTCGCGCTCGCCGGACTTGTCAGCACGGGACCGGCCTGGACTTCATCGGGGTGGAGCCTCTGGCGAAAGCTGCATCATTCGCTGTTTGCGCTGTCGCTGGCGGCGCTGGCGGTTGCGCTGGTTCTCTGGAATGTGGTGTTCGCGGGGACCGCTTAATCCGGCATTGCGCGCCGGAGGCGTCCTTCAAGGCGGATCGGCGCGATGGTTTTGGCGAGACCGGTCTTTGGATCGGTCTCGATCATCACGCCGCAAATAGTCGCCTCGCCGGCGGCGGGCGAAAACCTCCCGCCGGGAATTTTTGTGACGAAGCGTCGCAACGGTTCGGATTTTTCCATCCCGATGATGCTGTCATAATCGCCGCACATGCCGAGATCGGTGATATAACCGGTGCCGCGCGGCAAAATCTGATCATCCGCAGTCGGAATATGGGTGTGGGTGCCGACCACCAGGCTGACGCGGCCATCAAGATAATGTCCCATGGCGCATTTTTCCGACGTCGCTTCCGCATGGAAATCGACGACGATCGCGTCCATATCCTTGCCGAGCACGGCGCCCGCGATTTCGCGTTCGACAGCAGCGAACGGATCGTCGGAAGGCGGCATGCCGATCTGGCCCTGCGCGTGGACCACCAGCACGCTGGCGCCGTCTTTGGTCTGATAGACGCCGCTGCCGCGCCCCGGATTGCTCGCCGGAAAATTCACCGGACGCAGCAGCCGGTCTTCGCGGTCGAAAATGTCAATCTCGTCGCGCTGGTCATAGGCGTGATTGCCGGTGGTCAGCGCATCGGCGCCGGCTTCGAGAAATGCCTCGGCGATCTGCGCTGTGACCCCGAACCCGCCAGCGGCGTTTTCGACATTCACGACGATGAAATCGAGGGCGAGTTTCTTTTTCAGGCCAGGCAGGCGGTCCAGCAATGCGTTGCGTCCGCTCCTGCCCATAATGTCGCCGAACACCGCAATCCGCAAAACGCGCCCTCACTCGCTGTCGGGTTCGTGGCCGGTTGGCGCCGCCAGTCAGCCGCCGTCAGGGCCGGCATCTGATGGCGCCGCGCTCGGTGACGACCCAGTCAAGCGGCTGGTCTAGGGGGGAGAGGGGCAGCGCGTCAACTTCCTGGGCGCCGAAGGCGTAACCGACCACAAGCGGCTTGCCGCCATTTCGCAGGGCCTCCAGGGTCCGGTCATAATAGCCGCCGCCATAACCGAGGCGGCCGCCGGCGCGGGTGAAGGCGAGCAAGGGCACGACCAGAATATCGGGCGTCACTTCCGGGGCAGTCTTCGCCGGAACAAGCTCGCCATAAGAGCCTTTGACCATCGCATCGCCCGGCGAATAGGCGCGAAAGACCAGCGGCGCCTTTTTGCGGGCGACGACCGGCAGCGCGATCTTGGCGCCGTCCTCGATCAGCGCCGCAACCAGGGGCTCGGTGTCGATCTCGTCGCGCATGGGAAAATAGAGGGAAACGACGGCGCCGTCAGGTCGCTCGATTGCCGCCATGAAATTTGCGGCGGCGTGAACGCCAGCGTCGGGGCGCGCCTTGGCTGCCGCGCGCCTTTCGCCCTTCATTCGTTCACGGAGGATCGCCTTCGGATCGAACAATGGGGCTATCGGCGGCAGCATGGATTCTGATCTCCGCTATGAATAAATCGGAATAGTTCAGCGGGTTAACATAACGCGCAGAACCTCGCCAGTTTGCGAGTGCACTCTCATTTCATAACGCTGCTTGTTCGGCGCCATTGCGGAGAGAATCAGTGTTCGGCCGAATTTGCCGCCGATGCCGAACCGGCTGTAACCCCAATCGCGAAGGAGATCGCGCAATTCGGCCACACTCAATGCCTCGCCTTCTTCAACCGGAATGACGTCGCCCACCTGAAGGATTCGCGGCTCCCCAGCATGAGCGGATGCAAAAAAGAATACGCTTGCAAACAGACTTACGAAAAAATGTCTCATTTTCCCCTCCGCACGTTTTCAGGAGGGGAACCTATCAAAAAATGGCCGGAATGACGACCCGGAGAGCCGTTGCCGGAAGTGGGAATTATGAAACTAGGCGCCGCCCTGGCCGTTGGATTTGTTGTTCGCCCTGGACCCTAAGGTACAGGTGGGCGCCGCATGAGAAGGGCCACGGCCCAAACCAGAGACAGCTCCCAATAGATGAGATAAGGCCCCGGGGAATGTCATCCTGACGGGCCGGGCAGCCATGCAGAAATAGGGATCGCAGAGGCCTTCGTAAAGAGGCCTTGTGCGGCTCAGGCCTGATTGCCGGTTGATTTGGCGCGGTCGGCCTCGTTCGCCGTCATCGAGCGCCAGCTCGGATAGAGCAGGCAGCCGAGGAACGAAAACGATGCGGCGACGAGCAACGCCATGGCGAAGATGCCGCCGCCCGCCTCGCCAAGCCAGTTGGCCACGAGGCAGGTGCAGGCGATGATGAGGTAAGGATAGACCGGCGGATTCTGGATCATGTAGCGCTTAACAAACAGGCCCATGGACGCCAGCAGCAACGCCAGTGAAAACAGATCGAATATTGAAAACATGGCACTCCCCGCACCGATTACACGTCACGGTAGGGCGGCGAGGTAAAGTCTGCGTTAACCGCAAAAGAGGGTTGGTTAACAAACTATTGCAATGCGGCTTTTCCCAACAAACGCCTCAGCCGCCGCTCATCGCCTTTATTGGGCTGTTCGTCGTTTTTTAAGCCCAAGACGGCTGGAACCGGATTATCCTTACAACAAATAAATCGGAGGGCGACGAATGATCATAAAAATAGCAATGGCCGCTATGGCCGCGACACTGATGGCCGCGCCGGCGCTGGCGCAGGATGCGGACGCCGTTCCTGTTATGAGTGTGAGCGGGAAGAGTTTGTCTGGACCGGGTGCGGCGCTTCTGCTTGAGCGCCTGCCTGACGCTCAATTCATTCTTGTGGGGGAGGATCATGGTTTCGCCGGTCCGCCGCAGATTACGGCGGCGCTCGCGGCAGCGGCGCGTCAGTATGGCGTAATTCATCATGTCGCTGAAATCGGTCCGCACTCCGCCGAGTGGGTGTCTGGTGTTTTATCACGCGATAGTACTGATGAACTCGCGAAAGCGCTTGAAGGACGGCCCCTGACGCTGCCCTTTCTCAACATGCGCGAAGACGCGGAACTGGCCGCCTACATTCTCGAAAGTGGCGGAGATATCTGGGGCATCGACCAGGAGTTTATCGGTTCTCCGATCATGCATTTGCAAACGCTCCATGATCGCGCGAAGGGAGAGGCGGCGAAAGCGAAATTACGGGAATTGCTTGCTGCCGAAACGGAAGCTTTTGCGACAGGCAACCAGGGCGCGTTTTTCATGTTCGCGGTGACTGGGGAGATTTTCGCTGAACTCGAATCCTATTTTTCGCGTGACAAGGCGGCACTCGAATTGATCGCGTCTTTACGCGAAAGCGCTGGAATTTATCAGTCCTTTGCCCGTGGTGAAAATTTTGTCAGCAACACCGATCGAATCGAGTTGATTAAAAACCAGTTTCTTGAGTCTTACAGTGCGGCGCGCGGGCGTGCGCCCCGGGCGATTTTTAAAATGGGCGCGATCCATGTGGGGCGCGGCACGACCTTCCTCAATACATTTGATGTCGGCTCACTAGTCGAAGGGATCGCTGCTGAGAACGGCCTTCATGTAGTGCGCATCGCGGTTTTCCCGCTTGCAGGCGAAAAAATCCAGACAATGCCTTCACCAGAGGGTTTCTTTTCCACGGTTGAGCATGCTTCCGATGAGGTCGCTGACTTGATAGCTGTCGCCGGTCTGGAAGCCGATGATATTGCAGAAGACGGATGGTCTGTTATCGCCCTTGACCCACTGCGCCGTAAACTCGGCCAGAAAGGCTTGAATGAACTTTCTCCTGAGGTGAAGTTTATGTTGCTCGGCTATGACTTTCTGGTGACGACGCGTGGCGCGCATGCGGCGACCCCGCTCGCGAACTAGCTGTTGTAGATGTAAATCCCGATCTGCGCCGCGCCATAGCGGCGCCGGTCATCTTCCACATAGGGCGCGAGAGAAACCGGCGTCTCGTCCTTGCCCTGCTCGACGATGACCAGCGCGCCCGGCGCCAGCCAGCCGCCCTTATGCAATTCATTGAGCGCTGGCGCGCAGAGATCCTTTGCGTAGGGCGGATCAAGAAAGGCGAGCGTGAATGCGGGGCCTGCCGCCGCGGGCATCGGCCCCAGATCCGTTGCCGAGCGGCGATGGATGCGGGTCGCGCCGAACAGCGACAGCGCTTCGATATTGTCGCGAATAGCGCCGCGGGCGGCGGCGTCCGTTTCAACAAACTGACACCATTTTGCGCCGCGCGACATGGCTTCGAGGCCGAGCGCGCCAGAGCCGGCGAATAAATCGATCACCCGCGCTTCGGCGAAGTCGAAATCAGCGCGGGCATTGAGAATATTGAACAGCGCCTCGCGGGTGCGGTCCGCCGTTGGCCGGGAAACAAGCCCTTGCGGCGCTTCGATGCGCCTGCCGCTGAATTGGCCGCCGATGATTCGCATTCGGATGCTTCCCCGTTTCACTGCAGCCTCATATCACCTCATCGCAAGCGGGGCGATATGTTGTGGATGCGTGGTGGCCGCCTGGATTTAATGGCTACCGGCGGATCAAGTAGATTCAAGATAGTTGCGCAAATCAATGCAGTCATAGCCGGGATTTAAGAGGGTATATCATGTTCCGCATCATCAAGATCATCGCCGCCGTGCTGGCGCTGCTCATTGGCGCGATTATCGCAGCCGTGTTTGTGTTCCGCGAACCACAGCCGGAGGGAACGCCGCCGGCGGACATTGCGGTTGAATCGTCTGACCACGCTGCAGCAATCGCCGTTGCGCGCGAGCGGGCGATGAAACAGCGGGCAGATGATTTTTATCCTTCCATGTCCGTCAGCGTTTATCGCAGCGGCGTCAATATCTGGACTGAAGCGTTCGGTTATCGCGACCTGCGCAGCGAGAATCCCGCCACAACCGCGACGGTTTATCCCATCGGCAGCGTGTCGAAATCTTTCACGGCGGCGACGGCGATGCGGCTCGCCGAGCGCGGCGCGATCGACCTTGATGAAAACATCCGGGTCGCGGCGCCGGAATTGCCCCAGTCCTATGATGGCGTCACGCTGCGGCAGTTGCTGTCGCATCAGGCGGGCGTTCGCCATTACGGGTTCGCGTGGACGCCGCCGGTCTTCACGGAAAACGGTCTCAACAAGGAATTTCCCTCGACCCGGGAAAGTCTGAGCCTGTTTATCGACGATCCGTTATTGTTCGAACCTGATCAGTCATTTCAATACAGCACCTATGGATACACGCTGATCAGCTATGTGCTGGAACAGGCGACCGGCGAGGCGTTTCTCGATCTACTCCGGGATGAACTGTTCGCGACGCTCAATCTGTCTTCGCTGCAGCCGGATGTCAAACCTGTCGTCAACGCAAACCGCTCCACCGATTATATGGCGATGATGCGCAAGATCGGCGTATTCCGTTCGCCCGAAACCAACAGCAGCTACAAATGGGCTGGCGGCGGCTTGATGGCGACGCCTGCCGATATGGCGAAATTCGCCGATGCGCTGCTGCGCGGCGAGGTGTTGGGCGCTGCGGCGTTTGAGGAAATGACCACGGCGCGCACGCTGCCGTCCGGCGAGATGAATCCGCAGCAATATGGCCTTGGCTGGCGCATCGGCGGCATGACCTATCCGCGGGAGTCGGATGCTTTATCGCCGATTATCCATCATGGCGGGACGGCCGCCGGATCGGAATGCGCGCTGCTGATGGCGCCGGAATTCGAAACCAGCGTCGCGGTCTGCGCCAATGCGTTTACTGGCGGGTCCGGCGGGCTCATCGTCCTGGCGGCGAATATCGTGCGTGATCTTCAAGATCATGCCGGCGGCGCGGCGGCTGACTAACGAAGGTAACTCGCCTTCGCCAGTTCTTCTTCGACTTTTGCGCCTTCCGCTGCGCGCGGCTTCGAGAGCCTCGCAAACAGCATGAACGAGACCGGCGTCAGGAACAGGGTGAAGAGCGTCGCGAAACCGAGGCCGCCGAAAATCACCCAGCCGAGCGCAGCGCGCGCTTCCGCGCCGGCGCCGGTGCCGAGGATCAGCGGCAGGCTGGCGAGCAATGTCGACATGGCGGTCATCAGCACCGGGCGCAAGCGCGTCATGGCGGCGCCTTCGATCGCGTCGCGAATGTTTGCGCCGCGATCGCGAAGCTGGTTGGCGAATTCGACGATCAAAATGCCGTTCTTCGCCATGATGCCGATCAGCAGCACGAGCCCGATCTGGCTGAAATAATTGATCGATCCGCCGGTCAGCAGAATGGCGTACACGGCGGCGGCTAATCCAAACGGCACGGTGACCATGATGATCAGTGAGCTGACGAAGCTTTCGAATTGCGCGGCGAGCACCAGGAAGACGATCAGCCCGGCGAAGCCGAACACCAGCAGCGTCGTTTCATTCGAGTCCTGCAACACTTTCGCTTCGCCAAGGAGAGTGATCGATTGCGCGCCGGCAAGCTCTTCCGGCGCGATTCTGTTCAATTCGCGCACGGCCTCGCCGAGGCGGGCGTTGTCGATGAGCTCTGCGGTGACCGGCACGGCGCGGCGGCGCTGTTCGCGCGCGAGTTCCGCCGCCACAGCGACTTCCCTTATGGTCGCCAGGGACGACAAGGGAACAAATCCGCCCGCAGCGGTTCTGACATAGAGATTGGCGAGATCAGTCGGATCATTGACCGGCTCGCCGCCCGACGACACCAGAACGTCGATAATATCATCGCCGATGAACACTTGCGCGGCGCGGAACTCATCCGCCATCGCCTGAATGGTCGTGGTGATCGCGCTGACCGGCACGCCCAGCGAGGCCGCCGCTTCGCGATCGATTTCAATCGAGACTTGCGGCTGCGACGTCTGGAAATCCAGCCGCACATCCCCAAACATCGGGTTTTGCTGAAGGCGCGCAGCGATTTTCTCTGCAGCATCGGCCGAGCCAGCATAGCTGTCGCTGACCACCGCAAAGCGCAAGCCCTGACCGCCGCCGCGAATGCCGAGCGAATTGCCGCTGCGGATCATGACGGTCGCGCCGGGAATGTCGCCGATCATGTTCCGGATTTGATTTTCATAATCCTGTTGAGATTTTTTGCGATCTTCCCAATCGGGCAGCAGCACGAGCAGGAAAGCGCGATCACCGCCCCAGACGCCGGTCATGGACATCACCACCGGCGATTCGCCGCTGGCGACCAAGGGCTGCAGCCGCGATTCCAGTTGCAGCACTTTACTGTCGAGATAATCGAAGCTGGCGCCGTCCGGCGCCGCGACAATGGAGAATACGCGGCCGCGATCTTCCGTAGGCGTTAGTTCTTTCGGCGTCAGGTTGAACGCCGTGACTGCGCCGGCTGCAAAAACCAGCGAGATGATCGCCGGCACGACCGGCCGGTCGAGGCAGAACCGCATGATCGGGCGATAGATGGCGGTCAGCGGGCCGTCCGGTTTCTTTAGCGTCTGAACCGGGTCATCGCTGTCGGCCGCCGCCATTTCTTCACGAAACTCGCGGCCCAGTTTCACCGTCAGCACAGGACATAATGTCAGCGCCACAAATGACGAGACCATCACCGCAAAGGCGAGGACGAAACCGAATTCTGCAAATAGCGCGCCCGCCTGGCCGGGAAGGAAGGAAATCGGAATGAACACGGCCACAAGGGTCGCGGTGGTCGCCAGCACGGCAAAAATGATCTCGCGCGTGCCGAGAACGGCGGCGGCGCGTTTTCCCGCGCCCATGCCGCGCCAGCGCTGGATGTTTTCCGTCACGACAATCGCGTCATCGACCACGAGGCCGGTGGCCATGACCAGCGCCAGCAACGTGATGATGTTGATGGAAAAGCCGGCGAGCCAAAGCGCTGCAACCGTGCCGAACAGCGAGATCGGAATAGTGACCGCAGGAATAATCGTCGCCCGCGCCGAGCGCAGAAACAGAAAGATCACCAGGGTGACAATGCCGGTCGCGAGCAACAGACTGCGAATGACTTCAGCGATGGCGGCGGCGATGAAAATGGAATCATCGACCGTGATGTCGATTTTCACATTTTGCGGCAGGCTGGAATGGAGTTCGGCGACGGCGGCGTGGACATCGCGCGAGACCTGAACAGTGTTCGATTGCGCCTGACGGACAATGCCGATGCCGACGCCGGGAGCGCCATTGATGCGCGCGGTTGTTGTTTCGTCTTCAAAACCCCATTCGACGATCGCCACATCCGACAGTCGGGTTTCAGCGTTGAGGCGCAAGGCGCCGAGCTGTTCCGGCGTTTCAGCGGAAGATTCGGCGCGAATGAGCAGTTGTTGTGAGTCATTGCGGAGTCTGCCGCTCGGCGCCGATTGCGTGGCGCCGCGCACGACCTCGGTAACATCTTCGACGGTCAGGCCGCGCGCTGCGAGCGATACAGGCATCACGCGAACGCGCATCACCCGGTTTCGCGCTCCATATGCATCCGCCTGGGCGACGCCATTCACGCCTTGCAGGCGCGGTACGATCACATCATCGACCAGATCGGCGAGATCGCCGGGGTCCATGCCTTCCGCGGAAATGGAGAGCCGGATAATTGGCGAGGAATCCGTATCCGCCTTGACGACCTGCGGTTCTTCTACTTCCTCGGGGAGTTCGTCCATGATCGCGGAGACGGCGTTCTTCACATCCGTCGCGGCGATATTGATATCGACGCTGCTCGAAAACTCAGCGGTAATCCGGCTTCGCGCAAAACTGGATTCCGATGAGATAGACTGAACGCCGTCAACCTGGGCCAGCGCGCCCTCAAGGATCGCCGTCACTTCCGCGTCAATCGACTCCGGCGTCGCGCCGGGATAGTCCGCGCGAATGGAAACAACCGGCTGATCGACATCGGGGAGTTCGCGCACTTCGACGCCGTTCATGGCGGCGACGCCGGCGATCACGATAAGCATGCTCAGCACAGCCGCGAGAATGGGACGCTGAATGAAGATGCTGACGAAGCCGCCGGTTTCGCTGGCCGGATCCGGTTTCACGGCGCTCATTGTCAGTCGCTCCCGCTCGTGGCGCCGGGTCCGGCAGCGCTGATGCCGGTGCTATGATCGTTGCGGATCTGCTGGCTGAGAGCGGGCAACGGAACGCCCTGACGAACGCGATCGGCGCCTTCCCAGACGATCACGTCGCCGCTCTGGATGTCGCCGCTGACCAGCACGATGTCATCCGTGCGTTGAAGGATGGAGACACTGATCTGGCGGGCGGTTCCGTCTTCGCCGCGCTTCCAGACATACGGTCCGTCGCGATCCCACTGGATGGAAAGGCCCGGAACGGAAACCGCCGGCCTGCCGGTGCTGGTGGTCGATACCGCGAAAATCGCGCCGGGCAGCAGCGTTTTGTCTTCGTTTTCAAAAGCGGCTTCAATCCTGAGGGTTCTCGTCGCCGGATCGACACGGCTGTCAATGGCGCTGACAACGCCTTCATGGGTCGCGCCGCCGGAGGCGAGGCGGGCCGTGACCGATTGTCCAAGTTCAACGGCATTCGCCGCTTCCTGCGGAATCGAAAAAGCGACGATCAGCGAGGAGGTGTCGTCAAGTGTGGCGACCACGTCGCCGGCGCGAAGATAATCGCCGGCTTCAATATCCGTCAGGCCGATGACGCCGTCAAACGGCGCTCGGATGGTGCGCTGCTGCACGGCGAATTGCGCTGCGCGCATGTCGGCTTCGATGGTTTTGAAATTGTTGAAAGCAGCTTCCGCTTCCAGCGCCGACGCGGCTTCGGTCTTGACGAGTTCCGCGTAACGCTCGGCGTTTTCTTTTGCGATCGGGTATTGCGCGCGCGCGCGTTCAAGGGCGATGCGCTGCTGTTCGTCATCAAGGCGCAACAGAACGTCGCCTTCATCGACGCGCTTGCCCGGTGCGATATTGACCTCCGTGACGAGGCCGGTTGCTTCCGATGTCAGGGTTATGCTTTTCAGCGAACGGCTTTCACCGATCACGTCGAGTGTTTTGCCGACGGAGGCGGCCTGCGCCGCGACCATGCTGACCGCCGGCGCATAGCCGCCGTTTCCGGCCTGCTGACCTGCGCGGCTCTGGCCGTTCCCGGCAATGGCGGCGCCTTGTGCGTCGCCGTCACGGCTGACGAGGACAAAAGCGGTGGCCGCGACGCCAATGACAAGTCCGATCAATCCGCCAGCGGCGAGCGATCCGGGCACTCTCATGTTGAAGCTCTCCAAGCGACCGTTCTGTGCGGCCGGTGCGTTTTTCTGCCTAATATAGAGTAACGTACGAATTCTTACGATCCGTCGCCGTTCGAGAGAGAAAAACGGCAAAATTTTGGCGGCTGGATAGGCGATTGAATTTGTTCGCAAATTCCAGCCGACAAGGATGCGCCTCGGAGCGGTTCGAACGCCGGTTGACGCATTCCATAAGCGACGATGGCGGCGAATGCAAAAATGGAAAGGAACTGACAGATGTCCTCACGCCGATTTGAACCCTCCCGCCGGACCTTGCTGGGCGGCGCTTCAGCGCTGGCGGCGGCGTCGCTCGCGCCGGCCGCGCAGGGACAGGATGTTGCAGCCGCCGACCTGTCAGGCCGGTCGGTGCTGATCACCGGGACCAGTTCCGGTTTCGGGCGGCTGACGGCGCTGCATCTGGCCCGCCTCGGCGCCACGGTGATCGCTTCCATGCGCAATTTCGACGGCGGCGACCGGCCCGAGGCGCGCGAACTGGCGCAAATCGCCTCGGACGAAAAGCTGAAGCTGACGATCGTTGAGATCGACGTGCTCGATCAGGCGCAGATCGACGCCGGCGTGACGCGCGCCGAGGAGATCGCCGGCGGCGCGCTCGATGTGCTGGTCAACAATGCCGGGATCGGCATGGGCGGACCGGTCGAGCTTTACGACATGGACGCCGCGCGGTTGATGTTCGAGACCAATCTCTTCGGCTATCAGCGTATGGCGCGCGCCGTGCTGCCGAAAATGCGCGCAGCGGGAACCGGTCAGATCTTCAACGTGTCGTCGCAGCTCGGGCGGATTTTGATTCCCGGCCTCGGCCTTTACTGCGCCACAAAGTTCGGCGTCGAGGCGATGTTTGAAACCATGGCCTATGAATTGGCGCCCTTCGGCGTTGAGGTAACCATCATCCAGCCCGGCGGCTATCCGACGAAAATCTGGACGAACAGCGCCGCAAACGCCGACGCGCTGATGGCGCGCGCCAGCGATGAACTCAAAGACGCGTATTCAGCGCATATCGAAATGTCGCGCGCGATCACCGGCGGCGGCGGGAACACCGATCCTAATGACGTGCCGCGCGCCATTGCGGAAATTATGGCGATGCCGGCGGGAACGCGGCCGCTGCGGCGCCCGGTTCATCCCAATACGCAAGCGACGGACGCGGCGAATGCGGCCATGGCGCAGATTCAGGCGGGCGTGCTGGGCGGCGGCGCCTTCAAGAGCTGGCATGACGCCGTGACGGACTGACCGCAAGAATCGGGTGGATCGTATTGACCGGGATCATAGCGTCTCCATGCAACAAGGAGCGCTCAATGATCACCTGTTTCATCAAATACGAAATCGATCCGAACCGGAAAGACGCCTTTGAAAGCTACGCGCGCAATTGGGGGCAAGCGATTCCCCGCTGCGGCGCGGACCTGATCGGTTATTTCGCGCCCCATGAAGGCTCGGCGACGACCGCTTACGGCGTTTACACATTGCCCTCGCTTGCCGCGTACGAGCAGTATAAAGAGCGGCTGCGCGAAGACCCGATAGGAAAAGAGAATTACGAGTTCGCGCGTCGCGAAAAGTTCATTTCACGCGAAGACAGGATTTTCCTAAAACTCGCTTCAGCGCCGCATTCAAGTCTCGTCAAATTCTAAAAGCGCCATACAGGAACACTATAGTCATGCCGCATAACGACAAAGCCGCCGCCTTTCGCGCGCAACACAAACCGGGCTCGCCATTCGTCATTCCAAATCCATGGGACCGCGGCTCGGCGCGCATGCTTGAGGGGTTAGGATTTGCGGCGCTCGCCACTACCAGTTCCGGTTTCGCCATGACGCTGGGGCGCAAGGATTACGGCATCACCCGCGAGCAGGCGATCGGCCATGGCGCCGATATCGCCGACGCGGTGGCGACTCCGGTCAACGCTGATCTTGAAAACGGGTTCGGGCCGGCGCCGGAAGATGCGGCGCAAACCATCGCGCAGGCCTGCAAGACATCGCTCGCCGGCGGCTCCATCGAAGATTCAACCGGCGACAAAACAAGTCCCGTCATCACCGATGATGCGCTCGCTGTGGACCGCATTGCGGCGGCCGCGCAAGCGGTGAAAGCCAGCGGCCGCGATTTTGTGCTGACGGCGCGGGCCGAAGCGTTTCTTTACGGCATTGGCGAGCTCGACAAGGTGATCGCGCGACTGAATGCGTTCGCTGACGCCGGCGCGGATGTTTTGTATGCGCCGGGCCTGCCCGATATGGATGCGGTGCGTGCGATCTGCTCCGGCGTTTCAAAACCGGTCAACATCCTCATTCTGGGCGCGCTGGCGAAACACAGCGTCGCAGAGTTCGCCGAAGCCGGCGCCGCGCGGTTGTCTATCGGCGGCGGGCTTGCCTGGAACGCCTATGGCACGCTCGGCGCGGCCGCCGAAATGCTCAGCGAGGGCCGGTTCGACATGCTCGCCGCCAATCGCGACGGGGCGAAGAAAATCGGCGCCTTTCTAAAAGGGTGACTTTCGGGCAACCCTTCGCAAGCGTTTGCACCGCCCCCTCTATCTCCGCCGGAGAAGAATAGGCTACACAGCCGCAATGCGCCCCGGATATCGGTTTGGGCGCCAGCGAGTAATCATGTCGACGACGGCTTCCATCACGCCAGCCCCAAGGGGGCCCTGGCGGCGCGAGTTTTTCGCGCTGATGACCATCGGCTTGCCGATGGCCGCGACGCAGCTTGTCCAGTTTTCCATCAACACGGTCGATGTGCTGATGATCGGCAGGCTCGGCGCCGAACCGCTCGCCGCCGGCGCGCTCGGGCTCGTCATGTATTACTTCCTGTTCGTTGCGGGCATGGGGCCGGCCATGGCGACCTCGCCCATGGTCAGCCAGGCCCTCGGCGCCGACGCTGGTGACGTGCGCGATGTGCGCCGCTCGGTGCGCATGGGGCTGTGGCTGGTGGCGATCTTCGCGCCGCTCGCCTCGTTGATCTATTTCTTCGCAGAGGAATTTGCGCTGGCGACCGGTCAGCCGCCGGAAATTGCGGCGCTGGCGGAGCCTTATGTGCTGGCGCTGGTTCCGGGTCTGCCGTTTGCGCTCGGCGTGATCATTCTGCGGAATTTTCTCGCCGCGATCGAACGCGCCCGCGCGCCGCTGATCTTTATTATTCTGACGACGTTCTTAAACGCGCTATTGAACTATGCGCTGATCTACGGCCATTGGGGCATGCCGCGCCTTGAGCTTGTCGGCGCCGGCATCGCCTCGTCAATTTCTCACGCCGTCGGGTTTTTCGCGCTGGTCGCCTATATAGGCTGGGAAAAGCGCGCGAAGACTTTTGACCTCTTTCATAATTTCTTTTCATCCGATTGGCCGCGCTTTACGGAAGTGGCGCGGCTTGGCTGGCCGATTTCGGTCACGATCGGCTTCGAGGCGCTGTTGTTCAATGCGGCCGTGTTCCTGATGGGGCGCATCGGGGTTGCGGAAATGGCCGCCTATCAGGTGGCGCTCAATGTCGCCGCCGTCGCCTTTATGGCGCCGCTCGGCCTCTCTATGGCGGGCAGCGTCCGCGTCGGGCTGATGGCGGGCGCGCAGGATCGCGACGGCGTCCGACGGGCGGCATTGATGGCGGTTCTGTGCAGCATTGGCGCGATCATGTTTGTGGCGATCCCGGTGATGGCCTGGCCCATGGGTATCGCCGGGCTTTATCTCGAGCCCGCCGACGCAGCGAACGAAACCGTGCTGGCGCTGGTGGCGTCGTTCCTGCCCATCGCCGCCGCCTTTGCGTTGTTCGATGCGATTCAGGTGGCGGCAGGGCAGGCGTTGCGCGGCCTGAAAGACGTCCGTGTGCCGATGATCCTCACCGGGTTCAGCTATTGGGTGATCGGCTTTCCCCTGTCGGCCTGGCTCGGCCTCGCGACGCCCATGGGCGCTGTCGGCGTCTGGTGGGGCCTGCTGGCCAGCCTTGTGGCCGCCGCAGCTTTGCTGGGCGGCCGATTGTGGCTGATCACGCGGGATTAAGCGCCTAGGCGCCGTCGCCGAACATGAACAGAAAGCCGAAGGCAGGCTCCGTTCCTTCGTTGATGAACTGGTGGCTGACGCCCGCAGGAACAAACATCATCGTGTTTTCCTGAAACATGGTTCGTTCGTCTCCCACCAGGGCCGTGACCTCGCCATCCATCATAATGAACATGGATGGGAACGGGTTGGTTCGGCTGTTCTCGTGCTCATTGACGTGCTGTCCGGGGAGGATGTTGAACCAGCCGCTGCGCAGTCCGGGCTGGTAATAGAGAATGCCGGCATTGGCGCCATGGGTGAAGCGGGTCTTGTCGGCGCTGATCGGCACGATTTCCGGCTGGCCTTTGGTCCAGAAATGAAAGGTGAACGGAACAATCGTGTCGCCGAAATCTTCGGGCGGCTGAAACCCGTCCATGACGTCGATATCTATCGGCGTCACGTCTGTCGAAAACGCTTTAGCCATGCCCGTCAGAATATTGAGATCGCCGGTGTGGAGTTTTCCGAGATAACCCTCGTCGAAGGTGAAATAAAATGTCGGCGCTGCTGGCGCGCCTTTGCGAACGGCGACATCAGCGGGCGCATTCTCTGATGCGGGCGAAATCGCGACCGTATAAAAATCATCGCCGCTTTTCACCCCGAAGGTTACAGGCTCTACGAAAGCCGGATCATGCGTGAAATCCTCTGCATAGGTTTTCACAATGTCGAGGTCCGGCGGTGCTTTTTCGCCTGCTGCGGCGCTGGCGGCGCTTGCGGCCATGGCCAGGGCCAAGGCGGTGGCGAGTGTGGTGAGGTTGGTCATGGGGTCTCCTTTTTTTAAGCGCGCCCATGGCGGCGCCGGTCTTCGCCGGCTTGTGGGCGCCCATTTAATTAAATAGCCGTTTAATTAAATGGGCGCAAGACGTTTTGCCGCTTTTAGCGGTCGTCCCGGCGCAGCGCCGACAGGATCATGGCCTGATGATGCTTGATGAACGCGTCGAGATCGGGATCGCTCACTTCCCCCTTGAGAAGCGAAACGTGATTGCGGCGCGCCGCCGCGGCGACGATGAAATGCGAAACCGGGCCGACAATCGACAGATGCAACAGGTGCGGGTCAAGCTTTCGAAACTGTTTCGCCTTGTATCCCGCTTCATAAAGCGCGTTCGTCATGCGGAATAATTCAACAACCCGAAGAAACGGCGACTTGGAGGTCTGCATCGATCCATCGATATAGCCGCGCAACAAAATCGCCGGGAAGGCGGGCCGCGCCGCAAGCGCCAGACAAAGCGCTTTGATGTAGCGGCGAAAATCCTTTTCAGGGTCTGTAGCGTCGCCGGCCTGTGATTTTACGTCGTGCACGACCGCGTCAACCAGCGCGACGATGACGGCGTCGAACAGGCCCTGCTTTGAGCCGAAATAATAAGACACCAGCGCTTTGTTGGCTTTGGATTCGGCGGCGATCATATCGAGCGTCACGCCGGCATAGCCATGCGCGGAAAACAGCTTTTCACCAGCCTTGATAAGGTCGGCTTGTGTCGCCTCAGCGTCGCGCGTCTGTTTCTTTGGCTTTGCGGGCACGCGAGAAAAATCCTTTTGGCGGGAAACCCGGAACGCACCGGCGCGTCCTCAGATGACTAGATCTGAATGACATATTCCTTGCGCGTCGTTTCGACAACTTCCCATGTTCCGGCAAAGCCGGGGCGGAGGATGAAACTGTCGCCGGCGGCAACGCGTGTCGCCGCGCCGCCATCTTCGGTGATAATCGAGACGCCGAAAAGGATGCGGCAATACTCCCACTCATCATACTGGATTTTCCATGTGCCGGGCGTTGATTCCCAGACGCCCGCATAAAGTCCACCCGGCAATTCTTCGAGATTCCACGTCCTGAAAACCGGCTCGCCGGAAACGATGCGATCCGCCGCCGGCGCGCCGATTTCGACATCGGCGGCGTTCGTGTCCAATGAAATGAAAAAATGAGACATGGCAGCAACGGACTCCTTCGCGTCTCTAATGAATGGCGGCGCGTTGCTCGACGGCGTCCTTGGCCAGTTTCAACCCAAGGCCAGACGCTTCGCGCAAAACTTTGATGGCCTCAATCTTTTTCTTCTCGCTCAGCAGCCTGTCGACATCGGCCCAGACAGAAGGCGACAGGGTCGCCGTCGCTGCTGCGATTTCCTGTTCATCGGCCAGCTTTCGCGCCAGCGGATCGCCGCCCCGCCCGGCCGTAAGCCGGCCAATCATAAAGGCGACCCACGCCACAGCAGCGAGGACAAGCCAGCGCCCCATGGGATCGAGATTTTCCATCGCCGCCCCTCCGCGGTTGTTTCCACGGGAACAATACCTTGCGCCGCGGCGATTCAAAGCGGCGATCCTTAAAGTTTCGGCGGCCATAACCCATTGTTAAGGATGCCACGGGATAAATGACACCGATCCCCAGCTCAGGATGAACCAACCGAAGATTTCCGTGATGCCGCTTCCTGCAGGCGCCGAAAAGGCGCGAGATCATCATTCGACATCGACCATCGCCGAGGAAGGCGATGCGGCGGCCTGCAACGCTGGACGCAGGCGCCCGATCAATATCGACTCCGCTTCGACCGAAGCAGTGATCGCGGCGCTGTCGCTGGAGCTGGCGGCGGTTGCGGAGACAAAATTTCTGAGCCAGTGCGCGCTTGCGTTAAGCCGGGCCCTTGATGCGGATTTTGTCGTCATCAGCCGGCTCAATCCATACTCCAACATCATGCGGAGCCTGCGCTTTGTGGCCGACGGCGTTGAAGCGGAAAATATCTCCTACAGCCTCGATGGCACGCCTTGCGCGCGTGCTGTGGATGACGCCACATGCTGCGTTTATCCCGAAAACGTCGCTGATCTATTCCCGCATGACAAGTTTTTGTCCGACTATGGCGTTAACGGATATGCCGGCGCCGCGCTTCACGGCGCCAGGGGCGAAACGCTCGGCGTTGTGCTGGCGCTGACCAAACGCCCGATCCGCAAGACCGATGCGGCGCGCGCGGTGCTGGAGCATTTCCGTGTGCGCATCGCTTCGGCCATCGAAACGTCGGAGCAGGCTGATCGCGATCATTGGGCGGTGACCGAAGCCACGGACGGCGTGTGGGACTGGGATGTGGTGACCGGCGGCACGATCCTGTCGTCATCGATTCAGGAGCTGCTCGGTTATTCGAAGCGCGGCCCGTACGATCTTTCGCAGATCGAAGACGCCATGCACCCGCAGGATCGCGCGCTGCATTCTGCGTCGCTTCGCGATCATTTGCGCGATGGAACGCCGTTCAGCGTGAACATCCGCCTGCGCGACGCGTCCGGCGCCTATCGCTGGTTCCGCTCGCGCGGCAAGGCGGTGCGCAATGAAAAAGGCCGGCCGGTGCGCGTGGTTGGCTGTTTCATCGAGATCGACGATCTGATGAAAGCTGTCGGCGAAAGCAATTGAAGCGCTTAAATCGCCAGCGCAAAGATGTTTCGCAAGGCGATGATCACCAGCACGATGGTCGACGCGGCGAAAATGCTGAACCGCACCATCACCCGCTTCAGAACGATCTGTGCAAAAGAATGGGCGACGCGCAAGCCGACATAGCCCCAGGCAAGCCAGATATTCAGCGGGTCGCCGACGCCAATCAGAAACGAATAAATCGCCAGTGCATAAAAAACCGTCGGTTGTTCATGCAGATGATTGTAATTGTCAGCGACGACGCGGGCGTTTTCTGGAAGCATTGACAGCGCGCCAGGGTGGATCGCACTTTGCGGATTGATCTTGGCCTTTTGCATGGCCGGTATGCGGGTCGCATACATCCAGCACCAGATAATCAAGGTCCAGACGATAAGCGCGAGAACCGGAGTAAGCATGGTCATGCATGACCCTTTTCGATTAGGGGTTAGCGCGCCTGGCGCAACATTGGGGTTAAAACCGGAGACGCTCCGGATTGAATTTCTCCGATGATTTCAAACCCATGGCGTTGATAAAGCGATATGTTCCGGGAATTCGAGCTTTCCAGATAGGCTGGAAGTCCGTCCTCATCGCATTTTTCTAGCGCATGCTTCATCAACGCCGCACCAAACCCTTTTCCAATCCAGTGCGGATCGCAGCCGATCATTGGAAGATACCAGTGGGGTTCATGCGGGTGAAATTCCGCCATTCCCTCCAACACACCCGCCATGTCTTCGGCGATCTCGGGCCGCAGAGTTTCTTCCAACACCTTTTCCATAGCTGCTTCATCTGGCCCGGTTCCCGGCGGCAGCCAGAGCGCCGCGGCCTTGCCTCCTCCAGCGGAAAACGCGGTTCCGTGCTCAATGGCGCCGCCACCAAACGCCGCTGTAAATCGGGGCATCGCCTTGAGGTAGCTTGAACCATCGGGCCATACCCAGCGGGCAATCGGGTCAGTCGCAAAGCTTAGGACGATCGTGTTGATTGCGCGGTCGCGTTCACTTTTTTCCACCACGGCAATTTCAGGTAGACTGTTCATCGTCTCATCCTTTGTCGCAGCGCCGAACGCTAGGCTACGTTCGAATGCTTCTTGAACTCGATCCGCGAGATTGCGCGGCAATGGACTTCGTCCGGCCCGTCGGCGAGGCGCAAGGTGCGGATGCCCGCATAGATTTGCGCAAGGCCGAAATCGCTGGTGACGCCGGCGCCGCCATGGGCTTGGATCGCGTCGTCAATAATCCGTAGCGCCATGCGCGGTGCGGCGACCTTGATCATCGCGATTTCACCCTGCGCCACCTTGTTGCCGACGGTGTCCATCATCCACGCGGCTTTGAGCGTTAAAAGCCGCGACATTTCAATGTCGATGCGGGCTTCGGCGACGCGCTGCTCCCAGATCGAATGCTTGTAGATCGGCTTGCCGAACGCTTCGCGGGTGAGGAGGCGCTTGACCATTTTTTCAAGCGCGACTTCGGCCGCGCCGATGGTGCGCATGCAGTGATGTATGCGGCCCGGCCCGAGTCGCCCTTGCGCGATTTCAAAGCCGCGGCCTTCGCCGAGAATGAGATTCTCCTTCGGCACGCGCACGTCTTTCAGTTCGACTTCCATATGGCCGTGCGGCGCATCGTCATACCCGAAGACCGGAAGGTGCCGCAGGATCTTCACGCCCGGCGCATCGGCAGGCACGAGGATTTGCGACTGCTGCAAATGCCGCTCGGCGTTTTTATCCGTCTTGCCCATGACGATAAAAATCTTGCAGCGCGGGTCGCCGGCGCCCGACGACCACCATTTACGGCCGTTGATGATGTAATGATCGCCGTCGCGCTTGATGTCGGTTTCGATATTGGTCGCGTCGGAGGAGGCGACGCGCGGCTCCGTCATCAAAAACGCAGAACGGATTTTGCCGTCGAGCAGCGGCTTGAGCCATTCTTCCTGTTGCGCGGGCGAGCCGTATTTCATCAGCACTTCCATATTGCCGGTGTCGGGCGCGGCGCAGTTGAAAACCTCCGGCGCGATATGAACGCGGCCCATCAGTTCGGCGAGCGGCGCATAGTCGGCGTTGGAAAGCGCCGGTCCCCATTTCGGATCGGTGTGGAACAGATTCCATAATCCTTCGGCTTTCGCCTTCGCCTTCAGCTCGTCGAGAATCGGCGGGATTTTCCACCGGCCTTCGCCGGGGCCAAACTCCGTATGCTGACGTTCATAGACTTCATTCCCCTCATAGACATATTTGTCCATGAAATCCGAAATGCGTTTGATGTAGTCCTTGGCGACGGGGGAATAGGCGAAATCCATGCGGGCGGCTCCTGTATGAGCGCTTTCCTGAAATTTGGAGTCCGGTTTCCGGTCAGAAAGCGCGATCGATCAAAGATTTGGCTGCATGATAGCGCTGTCGGCTGCGCGCGAAAGCGCTTTGCGCAGTTCTTATCGCCGCGCTCTGAAGAAATCCCGCAAGAGCGCGCCGGCTTCCTCCGCGAGCGGGCCCTGAACCACCTCCGGCCGCCAGTGACAGGTCGGCTGATCGAAATATTGAGGCCCGTGCCAGACTGCGCCGCCTTTGGGGTCGGACGCAGCGATGACGAGCCGTTTGACGCGCGCGATGGAGATCGCCCCGGCGCACATGGCGCAGGGTTCGAGCGTCACATAGAGCGTTGTGTCGTTGAGGCGGTAATTGCCAGCCTTTTCGGCGGCCAGGCGCAGGCTCCGGATTTCCGCGTGGCCGGTCGGATCATGGGTGGCGATGGGCGCATTACCCGCCGCCGCCAATACTGCGCCCGCCGCATCGACTAGCACCGCGCCAATGGGCGCCTCGCCCGCCGCCGCCGCCTTGCGCGCCTCATTAAGGGCGAGCGCCATGAAATCATCGTCTGCCGTCATGGACTGGCTTGTAGCGGGCCAACGCGCACTCCGCCAGTTTCGCCTTTTTCCTTTTCACCGATAATGTGCTACCCGCGCGCTTTCCTGTTGAAAGACCCGTCCGCATGAGCGACCTCAAAAACGAAGACGGCGAGCGCATCGCCAAATTCCTCGCCCGCGCTGGCATCGCCTCGCGCCGTGAGGCGGAAAAGCTGATCGAGCAGGGCATCGTCACGGTCGACGGCAAGGTGCTGACGACGCCAGCGTTCAAGGTGACGCCCGACATGGAAGTGCGCATCGACGGCACCCGGGTCGGCAAGCCAGACGCGACGAAGCTGTGGCGATATCACAAGCCCGACGGGCTGGTGACCACCCATAAAGACCCGCAAGGGCGCCCGACCGTGTTTGAAAGCCTCGCCGGGCGCCTGCCTCGGGTGATCTCCGTCGGCCGGCTCGACCTGACGACGGAAGGGCTTTTACTGCTCACCAATTCGGGCGCGCTGTCGCGGCGGCTCGAACTGCCGTCGACCGGATGGACGCGGCGCTATCGCGTCCGCGCCTATGGCCGGGTGTCGCAGAAGTCCCTCGACAGTCTGAAAGACGGCGTTGAGATCGACGGCGTGCAGTACGGCCCGGTGCGCGCGACGCTCGATCAGACGCAAGGCGGCAATGTCTGGATCACCTTGTCGATCAATGAAGGCAAGAACCGCGAAGTCAGGAACCTGATGCGCCATCTCGATCTGCAGGTGAACCGGCTGATCCGCACCGCCTATGGTCCGTTCCAGCTTGGCAAGCTGCCGGCGGACGACATCGAAGAAGTGCCGGGAAAGCAGCTTAAGGAGCAACTCGGCAAAAAAATCTGTGAAGAGGTCGGGCTTTGAGCTCAAGCCCCTTTGCTATTCGAACTTGTAAGATCGAGCCCGCAGTTAAAACAGGTACGATGCGGCATTGGGCCATATATGTGCCATTTGTTTCCGAGGCATGAGACTCCGCAGCTTGGGCACTTGGAAACGAATAGCGCCAAGCTTGCGGGGATCACGGCTAAAAAGACCATATACGGCAATCCCGAATAAAATCCGATAAACAAAAGCGCCACTCCAATAGGAAAAGTCAGTAGCGTGAGGATTAATGTCTTCGAATGTTGCTTTTCATGAAAAAAATTTATTATGAAAATGCCAAATATGTCAATGATGCCTGTGTTATATGTCCCCGCTGTGTGAAATAGGCGCCCAGAATTTTCCATGACCGACATCGTCAATCTCAACAAGTTCCGCAAAAAGAAAACGCGCGTCGCCAAGGAAAAGAGCGCCGTAGAAAACCGCGCGAAGTTCGGACGGACGAAAGCAGAAAAGAAAAAGACATTAGCCGAGCAATCAAAACTCGGCCGCCACCTCGACGACCACGCGCGCGGCGAAGCCGATTAGATCCTCATTGCCTGTTAATGGTCAGTTCCGGTAGAGTGGGCGAAACGCGAAAAGCGTGGTTTCTTTCTTCAGTATTGTCAGTTGCGCGTATCCATACAAACGCGAGATCCTTCACATGAAGCTCAGACAGTCGATCTTTCGGCCCTGGCGGCTCTTGCCGTTCGAACTGCCGCATTATCTGAAAGCGCTTGTTTTCGCCGGCGTCGGAAACTACCCGGCGAAAGACCAGCGGTTTCTCGCGGTCGCCAACATGACCGGCTATCTCGGCACGCTGTCGTCGCTGTCTTTTGCGATGACCTTCGCGATGGTCGATTTCAACGCGCTCAAAGCCGCGGTTTTCGGCAATCTCGTTTCTGCAGCGGGCAGCGCGGCGACGCCGTTCATGCACCGCTTTGGCCGCTGCGCGGCAGGGATTTACCTCGCCATCGTATTTTATTCGACGCTTTATTTCTTCGTTTCCGTACTGGGACGGGACGCCGGCATTCAGCTCAATTATATTGCCGCGGCGGCGATCGCCGTGACCATCCTCGGCGCCCAGCGCCTGAAGCTCGCCATATTTGTCATCGCGCCAGGGCTCGCCTTGCATTTAGCAGCCTGGTTCGCCTTTCCGACTGGCAGCGCATCGGCGGCGCTGACGCCGTCACTGATGTCGGCGATTTATATTCAGTCGGCGACGACTATCATGATCATTCTGTTTGTCGTGACGTACTATCTCCTCCGTTTGTTCGAGGGCGCGGAGGCGAAAAGCGAAGCGTTGTTGATGAACATGATGCCGTCTGCGGTGGCGGATCGTCTGAAGGAAAAGCCGGAAGAAATTATCGCCGATCATCATGATAGCGCAACGGTGCTGTTTGCGGATCTGACGGATTTTACAAAACTCGCCGCCGCGCTCGGTCCCGAAAAAACCGTCCTGCTCCTCGATGAATTGTTTTCGAGTTTCGATCAACTGGCCGAAAGGCGCGGCGCCGAAAAGATCAAGACGATCGGCGATGCTTATCTGGTCGTGGCGGGCGCTCCGCTGGAGCGGTTCGACCACGCCGATACGATCCTGACGCTGGCGAAAGAAATGCAAGCAGCGCTTGCGCGCATCGCGACCGCATTCGAATTGGATTTACAGATCAGGATCGGGATTGAATCCGGACCGATCATCGCCGGCGTCATCGGGCGCGCGAAATTCGCCTATGACGTCTGGGGCGACACGGTGAACATCGCTGCGCGGCTGCAGCAAATTGCAGCGCCGGGAGAGATTCTGGCCGGCGGCGGATTCTACAACAGCCTCGGGGGCCGCGAAATATTTCGCGCGCTCGGCGACAAGACCCTGCAGGGCGTTGGCGAGCGGCCAGTATGGCGGCTCACGCGGGATGCGCAAGAACCGCAGACCGGTTACGCGCCGGCGTAATCTTCAGCCGCTTCCACTGTTTGCTGGCGGGCGTCCTTGTCCATGCGCTTCATGGCTTTTTGCAGCTTTTCAAAGGCGCGCACTTCGATCTGGCGCACGCGCTCGCGCGACACGCCATACTCCTGCGACAGTTCTTCCAGCGTCGCCGGATTATCTTTCAGGCGTCGCTCGGTGAGGATGTGCTGCTCGCGCTCGTTCAAGGTTGCGAGCGCCGTTTCCAGCAGGCCCATCCGCATTTCATATTCGTCTTCATTGGCGAGCTTTGATTCCGGATTGACGGCGTTTTCATCCACCAGCCAGTCCTGCCATTCGCCGCCGCCTTCGGCGTCCTTGCCCATGGGCGCGTTCAAAGAGGCTTCGCCGCCCGACATGCGCCGGTTCATGGAGATGACGTCGTCATTGGTGACGCCGAGCTTGGTGGCGATATGTTCAACCTGTTCGGGGCGCAAATCGCCGTCTTCGACGGCGTCGATCTGGCCCTTGATTTTACGCAGGTTGAAAAAGAGTTTTTTTTGCGCGGCGGTGGTGCCGATTTTCACCAGGCTCCATGAACGCAGGATGTATTCCTGGATCGACGCGCGGATCCACCACATCGCATAGGTGGCGAGGCGAAAGCCTTTTTCCGGATCGAATTTCTTCACTGCCTGCATCAGGCCGACATTGCCTTCGGAGATCACTTCGCCGATCGGCAAGCCGTAGCCGCGATAGCCCATGGCGATCTTGGCGACGAGACGGAGGTGAGACGTGATCAGCTTTTGCGCCGCATCAGGATCTTCATGCTCGGCGAAGCGTTTCGCCAGCATGTACTCCTCGTCTTTTTCCAGCATCGGGAATTTGCGGATCTCGGCGAGATAGCGCGACAGGCTTCCTTCCGGCGTCAAACCCGAAGCGGTGGTGGTCAGTGCATTGCTCATCGGCGCAAACTCTCTCTCCAAGGAACGCCCGCTGACGGACGCATCTCAACAATAACGCGTGTACCCGCTGATAGTTCTCGGAAGGCCCCCGCAAGACAGGATGCGCCCGCCGGGCGCTCCAGAGCCGCTATATAGGAACCCATTCCGCCGTGACCAAGGCCCGCGCATAATTCATTCCAATACAACGCCTTTTCGGCGAAATCAGGGCGAAACGCCAATGAAATGGCGGTCACGGACGGGCACGATGGCGTGAGGAAGGGGCCCATAGCCGGCCCACCCGGCACAGGGACCGGCCCGCGAGCGGCAAAAGGATTTGTTTACCCCTTTGCCGCGCGTTGTTGCTCGGAAATTTGCAGTCCCGGCGAGCAGGGTACGCACTCATTAACCATTCGGCGATAGCGTCCCGAAAAGTTCGACTGGCAACGCTCGAAGGTCTTGACGCATGGTTAACATACAAAAAGTGCAGAAGCATCTCGCCGCAGATTCCAGCACGCGCCTGATGGCGACAACGCTGGCGGCAGGCACGCTGACTGTTCTCGCGATTTTCCTCGCATTCGCAACGTCACAGCTCAATGTTGAAAGCCGTTTGCAAAAAGCGCAACTTGAACGTCATATTGAATCAATCGGCGCATCGACGGCCTGGGGGGTCGAGAACTGGCTGACCGAGCGGGTCAAAATGGCCGAGCAGATCGCCTATGAATTGAGCGAACTTGAAAACATCGATGACGCCGTCAACAATCTGCGCAGCCCCGTTCTGGAAAACACTTTCATCTGGACGTATTTCGGCGAAGCGGATGGCACCTATCACATCTGGCCGCTCGACGATGAATTGCCGGCTGACTACGACCCGCGCACGCGGCCCTGGTATCTGGCGGCGATAAAGGCAGGGCGTACGACGCTTACCGAGCCGTATTTCGATATCACAACCGGCGTCGAGACGATCACCGTAGCGTCACCGGTTTTTCGCGATGGCAAAGTCATCGGCGTCGTCGGCGCGGATTTTTCCACCGAAACGCTCAGCGAAGTTCTGCGGGCCACCAATCTCGGCGGGCTCGGCCAGGTCTATCTGGTGACCAGCGAAGGCAAGATGCTGGCTCATCCGAACCGGAACCACATCTCCAAAAACTTGAATGACATTTACGCCGGTGATCCGCCTGCCATCAGTTCAGAAGTTCAATATCTCAATAAACTCGATTCGCCGAAAGTCGTCACCTTCGCGTCAATCCCGGCGATCGCGGCGATCAACTGGAGCCTCGGCGTTTGCGTCGAACAGGATCGCGCCTTTCAAAGCCTCAACGAGTTCCGCAAATCAGCGGCCATCGCGACGCTCGCCGCTGCAGTCTTCATGGTGCTGGTGTTAGGCTTCGTCATTCACCGGCTGCTGGTTCGCCCGCTCAATCAGGCGCGCCTTGCGGCGGATGCTGCGAACGTGGCGAAGTCGGAGTTCCTGGCGTCCATGAGTCACGAAATCCGCACGCCCATGAACGGCGTTCTTGGGATGGCGGAGGTGCTGTCGAACAGCGGCCTTGACGCCAAGCAGAAAGAGCTTGCCGGAATCATTACCTCATCGGGCAACGCCCTGATGACCGTCATCAACGACATTCTCGATATTTCCAAGCTCGAGGCCGGAAAGCTGCGAATTTCCCCGGACGGTTTCAACTTGCGCAAGACGGTGTTCGAAGTCACCACCATGATGCAGGCGCGCGCGCTCGAAAAAGACATTGAGCTGATCGTGCGTTACGCGCCGTCGCTGCCGGAAGGCGTCGTTGGCGATGATTCCCGGTTGCGTCAGGTGCTCGGCAATCTGATCGGCAATGCAGTCAAGTTCACCGAGCACGGCTACGTGCTGGTGGAAGTCGATGGCGACCGGGTCGGCGACGACGTTGATCTGGTCATCTCGATTCGCGACACAGGCATCGGCATCGCCGAAGATCAGTTGCCGCGCATGTTCGAGAAGTTCGAGCAGGCGGACAGTTCGCATACGCGCCGCTATGGCGGCACCGGCCTCGGCCTGGCGATCAGCCGCAACATTGTCGAGTTGATGGGCGGCGAAATCACGGCGGAAAGCGTCGTCGATCAGGGGTCGTGTTTCCGCGTCTGGCTGCGCCTTGCGGTCGATGAAACAGTAAGCGCTCTGCCGCCCTGCGATAAACAGATCTTCGACGATGTGCGCATTCTCGCCGTTGACGACAACGCGATCAATCGCCGCGTCATCAAGGAGTTGATGGATGGCTGGTCGCTGCGCTCGACCGTGGTGGAGAGCCCGGTGCGGGCCATGGCGGCGCTGGAGAAAGCCGCCATCGAAGACGATCCTTACGATATCGCCCTGTTCGATCACCAGATGCCGGGAGAAGACGGCGTCGCGCTGGCGAAGCGCATGAAACAGGATGAGCGCTTTTCATCGATGCCGGTCATCATCCTGTCGTCGATCAATGGCGTCGATAATGAAGACAGAACGCAGAGCGATATCATCGCCGCATCGCTGGCGAAACCGGTCCGTCCTTCGCAGTTGATGGATTGCCTGGCGCGTCTGTTGTCGGAATGCGCGGCGGCGCAGTTGCGCGAAACCGTGCAGCGCAGCCGCGAAACGGTCGCCGCCGAACCGGTGCGCGAGGAGAGCAACGGCGCATCACGCAAGAAGGTGCTGATCGCGGAAGACAATATGGTCAACCAGATGGTGATCAAGACCTTCATCAACGCTGACCTCTATGAAATTCTGCTGGCGGAAAATGGCGAGCAGGCCGTCGATCTTTTCAAAAAGCATGCGCCTGACATTGTCCTGATGGATCTGTCCATGCCGGTGCTGGGCGGGCTCGAAGCGACGCATCAGATTCGCGACTATGAAGCGGCGGAAAAGAAAACCCCGACGCCGATCATCGCGACCACGGCGCACGTCATGCAGGAAGATCGCGATCGTTGTGCGGCGGCGGGCATGGACGATTTCCTCGCCAAGCCGATCAAGAAAGGCGAGCTTGACCGGATGATGACGCTGTGGCTGGCGCCGGACGCAGCCGTCAAAACAGCCGCTGGTTAAAGCACGCGCAACGCCGCCAGCAGGACCTGAAAATCGTCCGGCGCCGGCGCTTCAAAGCGCAACGACTCGCCGGTGATCGGGTGCGCAAATCCCAACACGCGCGCATGCAGGGCCTGCCTCCTGAAATTGCGGATCGTGTCAATGGCGTGATCGGTTTCAGGCTCGCCCGGCTTCAAACCAGACAATCCCGGCCCGCGGCCATAAACCTGATCGCCGATCAGCGGGCAGCCGATATGCGCAAGATGCACGCGAATCTGATGCGTGCGCCCGGTCTCCAGCGTGCATTCGATCAGCGACGCCAGCGCATCGCCTTTTAGTTTCGCGCGCGTCCGGCCAAACGCTTCGATGACTTTGTAATGGGTCACCGCATGGCGGGCGCGATGATAGGTGTCGAGATCGACCACTGTCATTTTCGTCCGGTCACGGACGCTTCGCCCGAGCGCGGCGTCGATGGTCCCGACGCCGGGGCGCGGCGCGCCGACAGCGATGGCTTCGTAGACGCGGTCAATGTCATGGGCCGAAAACGCCGCCGACAATCCCTGATGCGCGGCGTCGTGCTTGGCAACGACCAAGAGGCCCGATGTTTCCTTGTCGATGCGGTGGACGATGCCGGGCCGACGCGCGCCGCCAATGCCGGAAAGGCTGTCGCCGCAATGATGGATCAGCGCATTCACCAGCGTGCCGGTCCACGCGCCCGGCGCCGGATGCACCACCAGCCCCGCCGGCTTGTTGACAATGATCAGATCCCGGTCTTCGTAAATCACATCGAGCGGAATCGCTTCTGCGAGCGGTTCGGGTTCGGCGTGCGGCGGCGGCGCCAGACGATATGCCTCGCCCTCGCGCAGTTTCCAGGAGGCGGAGCTCACGGTTTCGCCTTCGCGGGTCAGCGCGCCGTCTTCGATCAGCGCCTTGATCCGCGTCCGGGTGATGTCGGGAATCTGCTCGCTCAGCCATTTGTCGAGCCGCCCGCCCGCTGCATCGGCGCCGACGCTTAACAGATAAACGCCGTCCTGATCGGGCTTGAGGGTTTCATCATCTGAGGTCATAAGCGGGGTGTAGCGGGCCTGCGCCGGGACCGCCAGCCGTATATGGCCGGGAGCGGGAATAACGACCATGAATCAGCCGAGTGATTACGAACAGCAGCAAGCGGACAAGGCGCCCGCATCAGGCATGAGCGGTCTCGCCGAAGCCATTGGCGCGCGCAACCTGAAAATCGCCATCGTCACCATGCCGCTGTTTTTCATCGCTGCGCTGGCGCTGATCATATTGATCTTCGGCAACAAGGATGAGGAAGCGCCGGCTGAAACGGCGGCGGCGGTTGAAGGCGCGGCGCTGTCTGCGACGCAAAACGCCGAACGCGTCGCCATCGGCGCTGGCGCGGCGCCAAGCGGTCTGGCGCTTGACGGCGACCGGCTCGCCGTGCGCATCGACGGCCCTGACGGCGTTGAGGTCGTTGTCTACGATCTCGCCAAAGGCGAAGTGATCGCGCGGATTGAATTTGCGCCTGAATAAAGCGTTCAAAAATCGTCGAAGGCTTTCGCCATCCGTTGGCGAAACTCGGGATCCGGCTGCGGGCCGGACAAGGCGCCCATGTTTTCTATCATGTGATCGACGCGCCGCGTCGCCGGGATCGCCGCCGTGATCGCCGGATGCGAGACGATGAACTTTAACAGATATTGCGCCCAGTTCGCCGCGCCAATCTCCGCCGCCATGTCGGGCAGCCTGCGCCGCATGGCCGCGTCGATCAGCGCGCCTTCGCCGAACGGGCGATTGGCGATCACGGCGATTCCTTTTTCGAGCGCCAGCGGCAGCAGCCGGTTTTCCGCGCGGCGGTCGGCGAGGTTGTAGGTGATCTGGATGAAATCGATGGGATGATCGCGCATGATGCGCTCGATCTCGTCATAGCGCAGCCCGGAATAGCTGGTGACGCCTGCATGGCCGAGGATATTCTCTTCCTTCATGGCGAACAGCGTTTCGAGATGCTCGCGCCAGGATACGAGATTATGCACCTGTAACAGCTCGAACTGCGGCACGCCCCAGCGGCGGCGGCTTTGTGCGATCTGCGCGCGGCCGGCCTCGGCGCCTTCGATCCAGACCTTGTCGGCGGAAAAGAGGTTGTCCGGGCGATCCAGCTGCGCCAGCGCGTGGCCGATCACGGCCTGCGACGAGCCATACATGGGCGATGAATCGATGATCTCGCCGCCCATCGCAAAGAAGGTTCGCACCACATCGGTTCGTACACGTCTTAACGCCGCATCATCCCCCACATCGCAGGTGAGCCAGCTCCCCATGCCGATGGCGGGAACGCGCCGCCCGCTAGAGGAGATGGTTTTCAACAGCAGTCCGGTTTCGGCGCGCGCGGCGGATGGCGCGAGCGCCAGCATGGCCGCGCCGGACAACATCGCGCGCCGGTTTAGCCGGTGTTTACTCGTCGCCTCGCGACTGGTGCGTCCCTTCGCCATTTGCGAACTCTTTATTGCGGCGCCTCGCGGTCGAGGGCGAACGGCTCGCGGCTGAGATCGACGACGAGGTAATCGAAGCGCCAGAACCCGTCGGTCGATGCGCCCCAGGCCGGAAAGTTGACATTGCCATATGCGCGCACGGGCCCGTAAACATACTCCAGCGCGTCTCCGCCCGATACAGCGCCCCAGCGCACCGGCTGGCCGGTGGCGTCGATTTCAAACCAGCCCCAATCGGCGTTTTGCGGGCCAAGGATCCGCACCGTTTGCGGGGCCTCGAAACGCAACCTGATGCGTTCGTCGCCGCGCGCCAGATTGTGCAGGATGGTGTAGAAATCGAAATTCCAGAAATCGAGATTATCGGCGTGTTCCTCGGCGCTGAACCGGCGCGGCTCCCGGCCGGAAAACTCCAGCCATGAGGCGTCCTCGCGCATGTTGAACGCCACGTCGCCGCGCTGGCCCTCGAAGACGACCCGCTGGTCCGGCGTCGACAGCGAGCGCCATGCATGTTCATCGACCGCCTGCGCCGGGTCCGCCCGCCAGCCGCTATATTCAAGATGCAGGGTTTGCGATTGCGACCAGAGTTGCGCGCCGCCCAGCCGTTCAATCATCTTTTGAACGAGGGCGACGGCCTGTTCGTCGCCTTTGAGATCTTGTGCAACGGCGGGTGAGACAATGGCGGCGAACAGCATCATTGCGGAGGTCAAAAACGCGCGCATCTGCATTCTCCCTAAAGTCAAAGTCACGCATCGCGGCGGCTTTCGGTCAACGCGCTTTGCCGCATCTTAAGAACGCCTCGCCGCTATCCATCCGCCGGGCCGGAAAATCTGCGCGGGGCCCCTTGTTTCGGGGAAAAAGTACTTTATTTTATAAAGTGAACTATTCGCGCCTGACAGGGAGGTCCCCATGAACGCTGCCGACTCCGAAAAATTGAGCCCCGACCTTGCGAGCGACCTCGCTTATGTGCGGGCGCTGGCCGAGGAGGGGCGCGACGCGCCGTTGATTGGCGGCTTTTATTACCTGCTATGGGGCGGATTGATGGGCGGCGCGGCGCTGATTTCCTATCTCATCGCTGCGGGCGTCGTTTCCTTTGGCCGGTTCGGCATTTTCGGCGCGTGGATCGCCGCCGGGCTCATCGGCTGGGCGGCGTCGATTCTGTCCGAACGCAGAACAGGCGCGAAACCGGGCGCGCTGACCATCGGCAATCGCACAGCGCAGGCGGTGTGGTTTTCGGTCGGAATCTTTATGACCGTGTTTTGGCTCGCAATGATTGTCGCGCACGATAATTTCACCGCGCTCGGCGTGCCGCGTTATTTCCTGTTCTCCATGATGTTTCCCGTCGCCTTCGGTGTTTATGGCGTCGCGTTTTACGCCAGCGCCGTTGCGGCGCGCCTCGATTGGCTGAAAGGGTTTGCGTTTCTTTCCTGGGTGTTCAGCATCGCCAGTCTCTTTTTTGCCGGGAGCGAGTATCAGTTTCTTTTGGGTGCGGCGGGCAGTTTTCTCTGTGCGGCGCTGCCGGGATTGTTGCTGATGCGCAATGAACCGAGCGAGATTGTCTAGGCCATGAGCGCCGATTTAGAGTTCGATTATCGCGAAATCGATGACGTCATTCACGGGCGGGTGCGCCTGTCGGTGATGGCGTTTTTATCGGGTGCGGGCGCGGCGGATTTCAACGAACTGAAAGCCCGCGTCGGCGGCACCGACGGCAATCTTTCCGTGCATCTCAGAAAGCTTGAAGAAGCTGGCTACATCCAGATGAAGAAGGGCCTGCGCGGCAAGCGTCCGCAGACCACGGTGACGCTCACCAAAAAAGGGCGCGAGGCGTGGATCTCCTATATCGCCCGCATGGAGGAATTGCTGCGCCCGAAAGCGGCGGAGTAAAGCCTTCTATTTTCGCGACGACAAAAGTTTTGAAATCAGCCAGATCGGAATGACGATCCCGGCGCCGATCAACAGATAGGTCGCCAGCGTCAGGGCGATCTCGCCGATATTCTCGCCGAGGCTGCCCAGCAATCCGCTGATATTCTCGAAAACGCCGCGCCAGAATTCGCGGACGCCAATGCCGAAAAACGAAAACAGCGCGCCGACAATGATGCTGGCGATCACCAGTTTCAGGACAGTGCGGCCTGTGCCGCCGCCGGTCAGCCGGTCTTTGAAGGATGGTTCTGGCATCGTTGTTTCCGTTCGCTACTCGCGGCGCCAATCTAGGTGGAATTGCGGGCGGGTTCAATGCGAGAGTTATTCCGCCGCTGCCGCAGCTTGAAAGCCGTTGTGCATTAGCCCTCGCCGCCATTGATTGGCCATCTCAGCCAAGGCTCATCGCATCGCAAGCATCTCGCATCTGGTGGCTGGTTGGCTGGCCTACGCTGGTTATGCGGGCCGACATTGCTTAGCGCCGCATCCACTTGTACTTTGGGATTCAAAGAGGGGGCGACAATGAATTTTTTCCGGGCTTTTCTGACGGGTTATTTAGCAGTCCTGTTCATCGCTGGACCAGCTTCAGCAGAAACAACGATTCTTAGGGCTGCGCGGATGATTGATGTCGCGGCGGGCGAAGTCATCAGCCCGGCGACGATTATTGTTCGCGATGGCGTCATTGAATCTGTAAATCCTGAAACGCTTCCTGAAGATGCGGCGCTTCTTGATCTTGGCGACAGGACAATGCTTCCGGGCATAATGGACATGCACAGCCACGTCACCCTTGATTTTTTCACCGGCGACCATTGGACGACGGCGGCTGTGTTCGAAACGCCTGCTGACTGGGCTCTCTACGGCGTCGAATTCGGGCGCCAAATGCTGGAGGCCGGGTTTACGACGGTTCGCGATGCGGGGGCGTGGCCCGGATTTCCGGACATCGCTCTCATGCGCGCGATTGAAGCGGGCCGTGTGGTTGGGCCGCGCATGCTTCCGGCGGGTCATTACATTTCAATTACGGGCGGCCATTGTGATGTGACCGGCTTTGCGCCTGGCGTCATGGAGCTTGGACCCAATGAAGGAATCGCCAATGGCGAGGATGAGATCCTTCGGGCCATACGCTATCAGGCAAAGCATGGCGCAAAAGTTATCAAAGTTTGCGCGACCGCAGGAGTATTTTCAAAAGGCGATCAACCGGGCGCGCAGCAATATTCCGACCATGAGTTAGTGATCATCGTTGAAGAAGCCTCTCGTCATGGACTTAAGGTCATGGCTCACGCCCATGGATCGGAAGGTATTCTGGCCGCCGTCAAAGCGGGCGTCGCGTCGATTGAGCATGGTTCAATGCTGACGCCGGAAATCATTAGTGAAATGAAAAAGCGCGGCACCTATTATGTTCCAACAATATATCTCAACGACATTCCGCTGCCGCCAGAGACGCCGGAATGGACGGTAAAGAAAAGCGAATTTCTCGCGCCCTATGTTGAAAAGAGTTTTGAGATGGCGGTGGAGCGCGGCGTGAACATCGCGCTTGGCACCGATGTCGGCGTGTTCCCGCATGATGAAGCGGGCAAGGAATTTGGGGCAATGGTGAGGCGGGGAATGACGCCGGCTCATGCATTGCGGACGGCGACAATCAATGCTGCGGACTTGCTGGGTGTTTCAGATCGTGGTCAAATAAAAGCCGGCATGCTTGCTGACATTATTGCAGTGGATGGAAATCCCCTTGAAGACATCAGCGAAATGGAGCGCGTGACTTTTGTGATGAAAGGCGGCGACATTATCAAGCGGCCTGCCGCGGGATCACGCTCATCAACCCAAGACTGAGACGCCGTCATTTCTCCTACGGCTTGATGTCGATGCGCCAGCCGATAGAAAACCGCCAGTCCTGATCGAAGCCGGGGACGGGGCTGGTCATAGGCGCGGGCGAATTCAAGTTCCGGCACGCCGATCTCGTCATAGGCGGCGCGCAGGGCCGCGCCGTAGGAGCCGAGGTCGAGGCTGATCGTGTCTCCGCTGCTGCGCGAAAAAACATCGCCGCGCGCATAATCGGCGAAGGCGTAGATCTCGCTCTTGGCGAAGCCGCCGCCGTCAATGGGCCGCCATGCCGGTTCGAGCGACACGCCATACCCGCGATCAGCGTTGATCATCGCATTGTCAAAGGCGCGCCCGAAACGCGGCCCGCCGATGGAGAACCGCTCATTGGCGGGCAGAAAATTCTCCGTCCGCTGACCGCCGCTGATGAGCCGCAACAATAGGGGTTTGCCAAACTGTTTGGTCAGCCCCGCCCCGGCGGTGAGTTTTGTATATTGCGGTTCGCCAATCGCCGGCGTCACCTCGGCGTCCAGCATGTCGATGCCCTGCGCCAGCCCGCCCTGCAGGCGGCAACTGAAGTTGGCGTCGCCTGCGGCAAAGGTCGCCGTCAGCGCGAGACCGTAAAGCTGCGCGTCGCCGGAGACCGGCGTGCCCGCAGGTTAGGAACGCACCGCCGCGACGCTCGCTTCGGCGCGCAAGCCTTGCTCGCCAATAGGCGTCAAATGCGTGAGGCTGGCCTGCAGCGAATCCTTGAAGTTGACCGAGGCGGCGAGGCGCAGGCTCGTCGCGTCGCCGTCGCGCAGCAACCGGTAGGTTTTGCCGAGCACCGAAAACTGGCCGTCGCGCACCAGCCGGGTCGTGCGATTGTTAAAACCGAAGGTGACGGTGGGACGCTGATAATCGAGCGCCAGATCCATGACCACGGCGTCGGGCGTTTCGCCCTGCCGCAGGGTCGGTTCAATGGTCAAGCCGGGGATGTCACGCGCCAAAGTGAGATTTCGTTCGAGCGCCGCGCGCGTCGATGGCGCATTCTTCGCAACGCCGGCCTGCAGGCGTTCGGCATAGGCGGTGAGCATGCGGTGGCGGCGCCCTACGGTTTCGCCGCTAAAGCTGGTCCGTTGCACGCGGCCTTCGGTCACCTGCACGCGGACAATGCCGTTTCTGTAGGATTGCTGCGGGATGGCGACCGAATAGAACGCCACATCGGCCCGGGCGTAGGCGCGACTCATGGCGGCGGCAAGCGCGTTCAGCGAGTCCCGCGTCGCAGTGCGCGCCAGGAACGGACGCGCAGCGTCGGCAACCGCTTCGGGAACCCCGGCGCAGGGCGCCGAAATGCGCGCTCGCGATTACGGATTGCTCAATCCGCTACGTAGTGCGGAACGATTTTGTTTTAGGCGGCCTTTTCCATGTACATCGTCCGGCATGGGAACGGGATTGAAATCCCTTCCGCGTCGAAGCGTTCTTTGACCGCCTGGGTCAACGCCCATTTGACCGGAAAATAATCTGCGCGGTCGACCCAGACGCGGCAGATGATGTCGACGGAGCTGTCGCCAAGATTATCGACAGCGATGATCGGTTCAGGATCGGTCTTGGCGCGGCTTTCTTTTTCGACTTCCGATTTGATCAGCGACATGGCTTTGCTCATATCGTCGCCATAGGAAATACCGAACACGAAATCGACGCGCCGGGTCGGGTAGCCAGCGTAATTCGTGATGACGTCGTCGAAAATCATGCCGTTCGGCACGATCAGCTTTTTATTGTCGATGGTGGCGAGTTCGGTGGTGAAGAGGCCAATGTGCTTGACCGTGCCGGAGACGCCGGCTGCATCGACAAAATCGCCGACATCGAACGGACGAAAACCGAGCATCATCACCCCGGACGCAACATGACCGAGCGTTCCTTGCAGCGCGAGGCCGATGGCGAGACCGGCGGCGCCGATAATTGCGGCGAAGCTGGTTGTCGGCACGCCAAAGACGCCAAGCGTCGTAATGATCACCAGCGCAATCAGGCCGTAATGAACGAGACTCGACAAGAAGCCGGAGAGCGTCGCGTCAATCCGGCCGGATCGCGACAGGGCGGCGGACACAACTTTCTTCACGCGTCCGGCGATCCACAGACCGGCAAACAGGACGATCAGCGCGCCGATGACGCTCGGCAAATAGCCGGCGGCCTTTTGCACCAGTCCGTTCAAAAAGGTAATCGCGACGTCGAGATTTCCCTGTGCGTTGACTGCTGCGTCCTGCGATGCGGTTTGGGTTGCGCCGTCCTGCATGTGTCGTCTCCTTATTGTCTGGTGCGGGGTATAGGGTGATCCGCGTATAGGGCAAATTTGCGCCGCAAAATCGCACTCCAAAAGGTTGAGTGAGGGCCAAAAAAATTCATCATATCTGTTGAATTCTTTCATAAAACCCAGTGTTGGTGAATAGTTATCCACCAAAACCGGGGCGGGGTTAGGATGCGCGCATTGAGTTTTTTTTGCGTAGTCCGGAGCCCGATCCATGGAACAATCGCCACGCATGTCGCTGTCTTATGTCATGCCTGCTCAGGCGCAAAAGCATGTCACCGTGAATGAAACTTTCCGCCGCCTCGATGCGCTGACGCAGATGTCAGTCGCCTCGCGCAGCGAAAGCGCGGAACCAGCGTCTCCCGCGGAAGGCGCCGCTTATATTCTCCCGTCCGGCGCCAGCGGCGATGCGTGGGACAGTTACAGCGAGCACGACATCGCCGTTTATCAGGACGGCGCCTGGGCGCGCATTGCGCCGGGCGAGGGATTCAGCGCCTGGGTCAGCGACGATGATGAATTCGTCGTTTTTGACGGCGCGGCTTGGACGGAACTTTCCGGCGGCGGCGGATCATTGGAGACAGCGGCGAAGTTCGGCGTCAATACGACTGCCGATACGACCAACCGGCTTTCCGTCAAATCGGATGCGGTGCTGTTCAACCATGATGATGTGACGCCCGGCTCCGGCGATTGTCAGGTCAAGATCAACAAGGATGGCGAAAGCGATACGGCAACGCTGTTGTTTCAGACCGGCGCGTCGGGTCGCGCCGAGTTTGGCCTGGCGGGCGATGATGACTTCCAGGTCAAGGTCAGCGCCGACGGGTCAAGCTAGAAACAGGCGCTCATCGCGGACAAGGACACGGGCTTTCTCGGCGTCGCCGGCCGGTCATCGTCTGATGCCTTCGCGATTGATGTGGGCGGCGGCTTCCGCTTCTGGGCGTCCGATCCCGCGACCAATCAGGATTGCTACATCATCGATCAGGACACGGGCGGCGTCACCAACATTTTCTGGTACAAGCAGGATGAATTGACGTTCTATCTCGGCACCAGCGGCGGACATGTGATTACCCGCGGCGCGACGCTGCAGCCCGGCGGCGACAATTCGCAATCGCTCGGCACGGCGTCGAAGCGCTGGTCAGTGGTCTATTCGGCGACGGGAACGATCAACACGTCGGATGAGCGCGAGAAACTCGATCTGCGCGACGGTGATCTGGGCCTGGCGTTCCTTGAGGACATTCGTCCCGTCAAGTTCCGCTACCGGCGCGGCGGGTCGCGGCAAGTGCGCATCAATCCGCAAACCGACAAGGCGGAATATGAAGCGACGCCAGGCCAGCGCACCCATTACGGCCTCAGCGCGCAAAATGTCCGCGCGGCGCTCGACAAGCACGGCGTTGCGGATTTCGCCGGCTGGGTGCTGACCGACAAGGACGATCCGGCGAGCCCGCAAGGGCTCAGATACGATCAGTTCGTCTCAATCCTGATCCGCGCCGTGCAGGAACTCAGCAAAGAGGTAAAAGCCTTGAAGGCGGGCGCCTGATGTTGTGTCTGTTAGGCCGGTTTGAATTTCAGCGCGACGCCATTGTTGCAATAGCGCCAGCCGGTCGGTTCCGGCCCGTCGCGGAATTTGTGGCCCTGATGGCCGCCGCAGCGCGCGCAATGATATTCATCGCGCGGGCCAATCAGCTTGAAGTCTTTCTTGAAGCCGAGCGAACCGGGAATGTAGTCCCAGAAAGACGGCCAGCCAGTGCCGCTTTCGAATTTGGTTTCGGATTTAAAGAGATCAAAGCCGCAGCCGGCGCAGGCGTAAACGCCGGCGCGTTTTTCTTCGTTGAGCGGGCTGGTGCGCGGGCGTTCGGTCGCTTCCTTGCGCAACACGGCGAAAGCCTCCGGCGACAGGCGCTGCTTCCATTCCGCATCCGTCAATTGCCATTTGTCGTAATCGGGAATCGATGTCGGATCGGGTTCGTCTTTGGCCATGACTTGTTCCTGTGTCTGGACGCCGCACCCGGCCGCCGCGCCGAGAAGGGCGAGAGAAAGATGCCGGCGAGTCAACTTGATCATCAATCTTGTCCTTTGTCAGCCGCTAATGCGCAACGATGGCCACCTAAGCATAGGGGCGGTCAAAAAGAACGGACCGCGACTTCACAAAGCGGCGAGAGCAGCAGGAGCAGCCCGGTATCGCGGTTCGATTTAAACAGGGTCAAGCAATTGTGACTGTCATGGATGTCGAGACGCTTCAACTGCCAGATGAAATGCACCGCTGCCGGAAGGAGCGCTGCGTAATAGATCCAATGGGCATGGATCAGCGCGCCGGCGAGCGCGAACAGCGTGACCGTCATGGCGAAGAAAAACCCGAGCGCCGGCAGGGTTTTCTCGCCGAGCCGCAGGGCCGAGGATTTGACGCCGACCAGCGCGTCGTCTTCGGTGTCCTGATGGGCGTAGATCGTGTCGTAGAAGAGCGTCCAGAAAAATCCGGCGGCGTAGAGCGCGAAAGCTTCGGCGTGCAAGGCTCCCGCCGCAGCGGCGTAGCCGACCAGCGCGCCCCAGTTGAAGGTGAGGCCGAGCCAGGCCTGCGGCCACCAGGTGACGCGTTTCATAAACGGATAGATCGCAACGAGGATGAGCGATCCAAGCCCGAGCCAAATCGTAAAGCGGTTGAACTGCAGGAGAATGACGAGACCGATCAGCGACAAGGCGATCAGAAACATCGAGGCGCGCGTCACCGAAACCTGACCCGACGGGATCGGACGCAGGGCGGTGCGCTCGACCTGAGCGTCAATGTCGCGATCGACGATGTCGTTATAGGCGCAACCGGCGCCGCGCATGACAAAGGCGCCGATGCTCATCAGCGCCGCGTAGTAAAACAGGTGAAGACCGGCATGTCCCGCTGCGGCGGCAAGCGCCAGACCCCACCAGCACGGGATCAGCAGCAGCCATGTTCCCACCGGCCGGTCGGCGCGCGCGAGCCGCAGATAGCCTCGCGTGAAGCCCGGCATGGCCTCGACCCAGTTGCCGGGAACAGCGTCAGGGGTTGCGGTGGGCGTGGGATTGGTCATGGCGGGGTTTTAGTCTTTGCGCGGGCGTTGTGCAAAGAAGGCTTTTCTTCCCCCGTTTACGGGGGAAGTGCCCGCCCCGGCCGCGAATGCGGCCAGATTATATTCTTGCGCGCCTTCGCGCGCGGGGGGCGATGGGGGTTAAACCCCCTCCGTCTCAGCCTGCGGCCTCGACACCTCCCCCGTAAACGAGGGAGGAGAAGGTTACCGCACGGTTTCACGCTGGTGAGTGAAGGAATATAGAAACACCATGACCCCACGCCTCTACATTGACGGCCCGTTGCACGCCGGTTTGCCCGCGCCGCTGACCGCGGAACAGGCGCATTATCTCAAAAACGTGCTGCGCCGGGCGGAAGGCGACGCGCTGCTACTGTTCAATGGCAGGGACGGCGAGTTCGCGGCGACCATCGCCGAGCTGAAAAAGAAATTCGGCGCGGCGCAGGCGACGCATCAAACCAGAGCGCAAACGGCCGAACCGGACCTGACGCTTTATTTCGCGCCGGTGAAACGCGGGCCGCTGGAGATGATCGTGCAAAAAGCGGTGGAGGTCGGCGCGGCGCGGCTGCAGCCGGTAATCACCGAACGCACCGTTGCGCCGAAGCTGAATATCGACCGGTTGCAAGTCATCGCTGTCGAGGCCGCCGAACAATGCGGTCGCATGAGCGTTCCCTCCGTAGGCGAACCAATCAAACTGGCGGCGCTGATCGAGAATTTTCCGAAGGGCGCGCAGTTGTTGTTCTGCGACGAGGCGGGCGATGATGAAACCGCCGAATGGGGCGGCAGTGATGGCCGCGCCGCGCCAGTATTAGACGCGCTGAACGCTGGCAATAGCAAATCTGATGCTCAAGGTATGCCATGGGGCGTCATCACCGGCCCCGAGGGCGGGTTTTCGCCCGACGAACGCAAGCGCCTCAGAATGCAATCATTTGTCACCGCAGCAACGCTGGGCCCGCGCATTTTGCGCGCCGATACGGCGGCGATCGCGGCGCTGGTCCTGTGGCAGGCGGCGCTGGGCGACTGGCGGCGATCGTGAACCGCACGCGAGCGTGATGTTTTCAAGGCTTGGCGATTTGGATTTTGAGGGATAGAGCAGGGCAAAAGCGCGCCGCGCCTTCGGCTGGAGAGAAATTTGACAACCGCCAATGAACAGACCGGCGCCCTGCCGCCCATCGAATCGCTGGATCAGCTGACCGCGCATCTCGCCAGCGGCTGTAAACCGAAAGACAAATGGCGCATCGGCACCGAGCATGAAAAATTCGTGTTCTGCCGCACCTCGCTTAAGCCTGTCCCTTATGAGGGCGAGGCCGGCATCCGGATGATTCTTGAAAAGCTCGGCGAAGAAACCGGCTGGGACATCATCGCGGAGAACGGCCTTCCGATCGGGCTGAAAGGCGAGGGCGCCAGCGTGTCGCTCGAGCCCGGCGGGCAGTTTGAACTCTCCGGCGCGCCGCTTGAAAACATTCACGAGACCTGCGACGAGGTGCACCGTCATCTCGATGCGGTAAAGGCGGTTTGCGATCCGCTCGGCGTTGCGTTCTTGGGGATGGGCCATACGCCGACATGGACGCGCGCGGAAATTCCGCAAATGCCCAAGTCGCGCTACACGATCATGCGCAATTACATGCCGAAGGTCGGTGACCTCGGTCTCGACATGATGCACCGCACCTGCACCGTTCAGGTCAATCTCGATTTCGCATCCGAAGCCGACATGGTGAAAAAGTTCCGCACCTCGCTGGCGCTGCAACCCATCGCGACCGCGCTGTTCGCCAATTCCGGATTGGTCGAAGGAAAAGATTCCGGTTACGCCTCGTGGCGCGCGCATATCTGGACCGACACCGATCCGGACCGCACGGGGCTTTTGAATTTTGTGTTCGAAGACGGCTTCGGGTTCGAGCGTTATCGCGATTACATGCTCGACGTGCCGATGTATTTCCTGCGCCGCAATAACAAGTTTATCGACGCGGCGGGCATGTCGTTCCGCGATTTGATCAAGGGCAACCTTCCCGCAGCGCCCGGCGAATTGCCGACCATGGAAGACTGGGAAGATCATCTCTCGACGGCCTTCCCCGAAGTGCGGCTCAAGACGTTCCTTGAAATGCGCGGCGCCGATGGCGGGCCATGGGCGCGCATCTGTGCGCTGCCAGCCTTCTGGGTTGGGCTTTTATACGAACAGGATGCGCTCGACGCGGCATGGGATGTGGCGAAAGACTGGACCACAGAGATGCGCGAGACCTTGCGCGATGACGCCGCAAGATTCGGGTTTAACGCGAAGATCGGATCGCGCACGGTGCAGGACGTAGCGCTGGAGGTTCTGGAGATTTCCCGCGCCGGCCTTAAAAAACGTGCGCGCATGGGCAATTTGAAAGAGGATGAAACCACCTATCTCGATCCGCTGGTGAAGATCGCCAAAAGCGGCGTGACCATGGGCGAATGGACGGTGAAGCATTTCCTTGACGACCTCAATGGCGACGCGAAGAAGCTGTATGAGGAGTGTAAGTATTGATTACCGGCTCAAGCTTCAGAGAACTTTCTGAGTCGGAGTTTGTATGCGCCGACAGCATTACTCCTGACCGCATCGAGCATAAGGTTGAGGAGATTTTTGACGATGGAGCCTTAAACCAAAAGTACAATTACATTGTCTACAGTTTCTGCTCGTCAGGGGCGACGATGACAGCCAGAACCTACTTGGACGAAATCGATAGTGTTTCTGTGTTTGGCCCGTTTTTAGCCGAGGATACGCAGGAAATTGTTGAAGCGCCAGCGCTTTTCAACGGCGTATTGTTATACTTGTCGCGACGCTTTCATTTCATCGAAGTGCTGAGTACAGACGGGTATAGGCTAATTTGGCAATCGCGCCCATCGCCTGATTCATGAATTTTAACGCTCACGCAATTGCGACTTTGATGCTGCAACTCAACTCCTACCTGCATGGCGCTGCAACCAACAGGAATCCGTAATGACAGATGCAAACACCTATACGCCGCCGAAAATCTGGACCTGGGATAAGGAAAGCGGCGGCAACTGGGCGAGCATCAACCGCCCCATCGCCGGCGCAACGCATGAAAAAACCTTGCCTGTCGGCAGGCACGCTTTGCAGCTTTATTCGCTCGCAACGCCCAACGGCGTCAAGGTGACGATCATGCTGGAGGAGTTGCTGGCGCGCGGGGAAAAGGACGCGGAATATGACGCGTGGCTGATCAACATCAGCGAAGGCGCGCAATTCGGAAGCGGCTTTGTCGAGGTCAATCCGAACTCAAAAATCCCGGCGCTGCTTGATCGATCCGGCGCCAAGCCGGTTCGGGTATTTGAATCCGGCGCCATTCTCGTTCATCTCGCGGAGAAATTCGGCGCGTTCCTGCCTACGGATCCGGCGGCCCGCGCGGAGGTGATGTCATGGCTGTTCTGGCAGATGGGGTCAGCGCCGTTTCTCGGCGGCGGCTTCGGGCATTTTTACGCCTATGCGCCGGAGAAATATGAATACCCGATCAATCGCTACGCGATGGAAGTGAAGCGTCAACTCGATGTGCTTGATCACCAGTTAGCGAACCATAAATTTGTCGCCGGCGATGACTACACCATCGCCGACATGGCGATCTGGCCGTGGTATGGCGTGATGGCCATGGGCAGGCTCTATGATGCGGCGGAATTTCTGCAGGTGCATGAGTATAAAAACGTCCTGCGCTGGGCGAATGAACTTTTCGAACGCCCGGCGGTGAAACGCGGCCGCATGGTCAATCGTTCCTTTGGCGATCCGGAAACGCAACTGCACGAACGCCATGACGCCAGCGATTTCGACACGAAAACCCAGGACAAGATCGGCGGGAAAAATTCCTAGCGAAACGGCGCCGGCGCCGCGTCTTGATGTATTTGGCGATACGCACGCGGCGTGCGTAGCGCTCGCGAAAAAAGACGCCGCGCTACGCCGCGCACTTGACGCCATCGGCTGCCCGCATATCCGCCGCCGCCCCGGCGGGTTCGAAGCGCTGTTTCGCATCATCGTTGAGCAACAAGTTTCCGTCGCCAGTGCGCAGGCGATCTGGGCGCGCTGTCAGGGGGGAATGGACTGCACTGATCCCGCCCATGCGCTTCGTCAGGGTGAGGATGGATTGCGCGGCTTTGGCCTGTCGGGTCCGAAAGTGCGTTATGTGACGGCGCTTGCCGAGCAATGGTCGTCCGGCGAACTTGACGAGGCGAGGCTCGCCGCCATGTCCGATCACGACGCTTCCCTTGCGCTGCAAAAGATCAAGGGCATCGGTCCGTGGACGGCGGCGATTTACCTGTTGTTTTGCGAGGGCCGGGTCGATATCTGGCCGCCTGGCGATGTGGCGCTGCTCGGCGCTTATCGCGCCGCGCGGCTTCGCGGCCCCGAACCGGATATGAAATTCCTCGATGCCCGGGCGGCGAAATGGCGTCCCTGGCGCGGCGTCGCGGCGCATATTCTGTGGACCTACTACGCCCATATTCGAGGGCGGACGCCGATTTAGGTAGTTAATTGCCGGTGTTGCGAAAATATCGCCCGCATCTTCAAACTTCTGTCATGCAGAATCATGTATAGGCATAAGCCAAGAGAACCGGCTAGACTGAACCGACAGCAGGGGAGTCCCGCTTTCAAGAGTTTGAGTCAGAATTTTCGGGTTGAACGAATTGCCTCGCGGGAGGCGCGCTGATGGTTGTTGCGCACCGCACCCCTGAGGCCTGCCCGGCGCTTGTTTTGAATGCGGACTTTCGCCCGCTCAGCTATTTCCCTTTGTCGCTCTGGTCATGGCAGGACACGCTGAAGGCGGTGTTCCTCGATCGCGTCGATGTGGTTGCGCAATATGAGACCAAAGTGCGCAGCATGAATTTCGAGATGCGCTTGCCGTCCGTGGTGTCGCTCAAAACCTATGTCAGCCATTCGCGGTCGCCGGCCTTCACGCGCTTCAACGTGTTCCTGCGCGACAAGTTTCTCTGTCAGTATTGCGGTTCCGGCGCGCGCGATCTGTTGACCTTCGATCATGTGGTGCCGCGCTCGCAGGGCGGCCGGACGACCTGGGAAAACATTGTCGCCGCATGTTCGGGCTGCAACATCAAAAAAGGCGGGCGCACGCCGCGCGAGGCGAAAATGTTTCCCGCCCGCCCGCCGCAGCGGCCCACCATGTTCGAGCTGAATGAGCGCGGCCGGGCCTTTCCGCCCCATTACCTGCATGAAAGCTGGCAGGATTTTCTCTACTGGGATTGCGAGCTGGAGCCATAACCGGGTCCTGAGCCCCTCGTAATGTTCCGCTTCCGTCTGCATTGAGGCGCGCGCCTTGCTGGCCTATGATCCTATTAGGGCGCCCGGCTTGGCGGATGCTAAGCTAGGATGCCCAAGATTTTTTTGCTGCGCGTTTTGAAGGAAAACCGGTGACCGCTTTTCCTTCAAAACGCTCCAGTACTGGTCCCGGACGGAGGAAGCGCCCATGAAACTCAACCATCATTCAATTTCCGCACTGATCGCGCGCGGCGTCGCCGTGCTCACGGTGCTTGCGGCGGCGGGCTGCGCCTATAATGAAACACTCGGGCGAAACCAGCTTCTGTTCGTCAGCCAGGGCCAGATGGCGGAACTGGCGAGCTCCGCATGGGCGGACCTGAAAAAACAGGAGCCGATCACCACCGATCCGAAATATGTGAACCGGGTCAAGCGCGTGGCGCCGAAAATCATTCGGGCGGCCGGCGGCAATCCGGCGGAATGGGAAGTTCAGGTCTTCAAGTCGGACCAGCTCAATGCGTTTGCGTTGCCCGGCGGCAAGATCGGCTTTTACACCGGCATTCTCGACATGATGGAAAATGACGACCAGATCGCGGCGGTGATGGGCCACGAGGTCGCCCATGTGAACTTCAACCATTCCGGCGAACGCTACAGCCAGACCGCCGCAGCGCAGACCGCCCTTGGCGCCGGGGGCGCCATTGCCGGCGGCAGCCAGGTCGGCGGCGCCGCCATGCAGGCGCTCGGGCTCGGCGCGCAGGTCGGACTGCTGTTGCCGTTTTCGCGCAAGCATGAGCTGGAAGCCGACAAGTTCGGGGTCCGTTATATGGCGAGCGCCGGCTACAACCCGAATGAAGCGGTGAAATTCTGGGAGAAAATGTCGGCCAGCAAGTCCGGCGCGCCGCCGGAATTTCTCTCGACCCACCCTTCGGACGCGACCCGAATCGCCCAGCTGAAGCGCGAAATCGCCCTGCTGAATTCCGGGTCCTAGATCGGCAGAAAAAGCCCCGCGCAGGTGCTTGAATTGGCAGCCGCTGGCGCGTAGGTTCCGCGCTCTTTCCGGGGCGCGGGCGCGCGCGCGAGCGGAAATGTGCCGCCTTAGCTCAGTAGGTTAGAGCGCTAGATTGTGGATCTAGAGGTCTCTGGTTCGATCCCAGAAGGCGGTACCATCACGCTCACGCGGCGAGCGTTTTCATCAAATATAGCCAAGGGCCTTCAGCGCCGGCGCGCCAAACTCCTCGAGTCTGGCAAGGACCGCTGGAGGCAAATCTGCATTATGGCGCCCGACCCTTGCATCCGAGACCGGCGCGAGCAGGAAGGGAAGGCTGTCGCGCTCCATGCCGCGATAGTCTGAATCGGCGAGCGGCGGCTGTATGTCGCTGCAGGGCCAGTCAGCGCCAATAAACGCCATGATCACGGCAAGCCACGTATCAGTCTCGCGCACAAGGTCTTCGTAACGCACGCGCAACAGGCGCCCCGTCCCCTCGAGCTTTTGTTCAGCGGCGAGACCGCTCGCGACCAGCGCCGACCAGTACTCAATCGCCGCTTTTGGATCGCTCACATGAGCGAAGGGATGACCCGTCGCCGGGTCGCGCCAGTCGCGCGCCAGCAGCGACGCGGCGACATCGCGGCCGTCGCGCACCACATGAACGAATTTTACGCCGGGCAGCATGTCGGCGAGCGCTTCAAACGCGGCGACATTGATGCTGGTTTTTTCAAAAATAATCCGGCGCTCGTTTTCGGCGCGCAGGGAGCCTTCTAGAAACCTACCCATGATGCCGGACACGGCTTCCGGTTCGAGGTCGAAAAACTCCTGATGCAGCGTTCCCAATGACTGCGCAAAGTTTCGCCATTGAAACGCAACTGATGGCGCGATGGCGGTGTCGGATCCGGCCAGCACGCCGGGATGTTGCGCGAGGAGACGGCGCAGCAAGGTCAGACCGCTGCGCGGGCAACCGCCGGCGAAGATGAGGCCGGTTCCCGTCGACGTTAATGTCTCGGAACGGTCGCGTGGTCGCACATCCTCATGCATAACCGCAGCGTTTCAGCCAGGGTTCAGCCACAGCCTCGATACTGGCGATCTGATCGGGCTTCAGATCATCGCGCCAGCGCCCGATCGATGTGGTGTCGATGGGCTCTGAGACCCGCGCCGCGCTCGATTCATTCTCGCCCTCGAGCGCATCGAACGCGTGATGATGAAACAGGGCGAGGTTTGGCGTCGGCGCATCCATGAAGCGAAACAGGGCGCCGATTTCCTTCGCCGGATCGCGCACAAGATTTTCATAGTGAAGCGTGTAGAAGTTTTCATCGCCACGCATGTCGAAATCATTGGCGACGCTGGTTGTCCAGAGATTGGCGGCCGCGCGCGGGCAGGCGGTGACGGCCAGCTTTTCGCCGGTGCGCTCATCGCGCCAGTTCATGCCCATCAATGAGGAGACGACATCGCGTCCGTCACGCACGATGCTGACGATTTTCGCCTTCGGGAACAGGCGCCGCAAGGTCTTGAAATGGAGAGCGTTCGCCGGGGTTTTTTCAGCCGCGCGGCCGGCGGCTTTTTTAGCTTTCAGCGGTTCGAGGAATGCTGAGATAGCGATCGCCGCCTGCCGGTCGAGATGGACTGCAGTGACGCCATAGCTGGCGGAAAGCGTTTCACCGGACGCGCGGAGGATGTTCTCCGTCAGGCTGCACAGCGAGGGAATGACGCGCAGTTCAGGACCGCAGGCGATCTCGCTGCTGGCGCCAATGATGGCGCGAAGGAGCGTAGTTCCCGACCGCGGGGCGCCGCCGATAAAAACCAAGTCGCCGCCGTCAGTCACGACACACCTAAAATAAACTACCAGAGTGGTTGGTCATGCTCGTCTTTATCGCTGAGAAACAAAAGACCGATGCGACGAACCGTTCATAACCCATGACGAATTGAGCAAAGAGTGCGTCATCTTGTCTGTCGAAGGTTATTTAGAGCGCGCGCGATTCCTGGATAGCGCCGGATTGTTCTTCCTTTGCGGCTTCCAGCAACGCCGCTTCGAACAGCGCGCCGGCGTCATCCCAGCTATAGCTGGTGGCGGTTGCATAGGCGGCGTCCGACATGCGCCGCCACTCAGCGTCGCTGCTCTTAAGGATATTTAATGTCTTTTCGGCGAGCCCGTCCGCATCCTCGATCGGGACCACATGGCCTTGCACGCCGTTTACGATGACATCGACCGGTCCGCCTACCGCTGTTGATACCACTGGGCACCGGCATGCCATGGCTTCCATGGGAGGCAGATGAAAGCCTTCAAGGCGGCTCCCGCAAAGCCACACGTCGCATTGGGCGTAAAGGTCGCGGATTTTGCCCTGCGGCGGATTGAGATGGAACTCGCATCCTGCAGGCAGCGGCAGATGTTTGGAAACCGGGCTGGAGCCGAACGCGATCACTTTGACATTAGGAATGGATTCCCGGATTTTTTTGATTGCTTCAAGGGTGATGTCGACGCCTTTTATGGGGCTATCGCCATAAAGGAATCCGACGCATGGCGTTTTGTTTTTGGCGCGCGGCGGGGCGTTGAATTGTTCAAGGTTGACGCTGTTTGGAATGAGCGCCAAAGGAATTTGGCTGAATTTGTCTCGCATCAGAGCATCCAGCCACTTTGATATGACGATTTTTTTCATGGGGAGAAGATAGGTTTTGTCCACCCGGCTCGGATCAGAATGTGGGAAAAGAGACTCGTAACCCTGTACGAAATAAATCTTCATTCCTTTTTGGGGCGGGAGCTCTGCGGCCCATTCCGCTGTTGGCCAGTAGGTTGCGATAACTATATCTGCATCGGGCAGATCGGCATCTGTGATCCAGCTCGAATTTTTTGCGAGTCGCACGTCAAGTCCTGCATGGTCGTAATGAGTCTTGCGGTGACCGCGTCCGGGCAGCTTTCCGGTGCGCAGGAGATCCATCAGTCTTTTTCTCAGGCGGATGCGTGGTCGTTTCAAACCGGTCAGAAAAACCTCGTGCCCGCGCGCGCGCAGATAGCGCGCATAAATCGCCATGACCCTATCGCCGCCGCTCAGGCCGGGATGATACAGCAGAATATTGATCTTCAGTTTTCTACTCATTCTCACTGCATTCGCGCGGAGCGCGTCACTTCCAGTTAAAATCAGATTCTTCTGTGGCGGTTATCGTCGCTTCGGACAAGGGGTGGGAGTCATGCTCGCGCCCTTGAGCGACAATGCGCGACAGCGCGATTCCGATAGCGCCTATAGCCCAATATATGTGTGCGATTTGCCCCTCGCTGCTGGTAGTGAAAATGGTGACCAGAATGCCGGCCAGCGTGGCGAGATAGGCTCGGCAATAGTTCTCCATCGGCGATCCCTGCAAGCGGGCGGTCTTCATCGCCTTGTGCAGCGCGAGCAGAACGCTGGCAAAGAACATCACGAACAGACCGAGCCCTAAAAATCCGCTTTTCAGCCCGACCTGAAGATAGGTGTTGACGATGTCGATAATGCCCTGGCCTTGCCGCATGGATTGAAGGGCGCTGTTTTCGAGAAAATCGCCGGAACCGATAAAGGGGTGCTGCAACATCACATCCCACGCGGAATCCAATAATTGTTGCCGGTAACTGATGGTATCGCCGGCGCTGTCGCCAACAATTGGCAGCAAAGCAATGACATCGCGTCCGAATGGCGTCAGCAGGGAGAGTGATCCGGCGACGATTGCGATGGCGCCCGCCTGAAGGGATCGGGCCACGGCTTTTCGGCTCAGCAAAATGTAAACGCCCAGCACGACAATGGCGCCGATCCATGGGCCGCGTGACAGCGAGAACAGTAATCCCGTCGTCAGAAGCGCGAAGGCGACAAGCCGGTAAGTCTTGGGAAAGCCGTCATTCAGCAGGGCGAAGCCAAGACCGATCGCCGTCATTGTAACATAGCCCCAGACGATAGGGTTGTAGACGGATGTGTAGACTCGCAAATACCCTTCCCGGGACGAATAACCGAAGGGCAACTCGCCAAACCAGTTGATGACAACCTGGTAGTAAAAATGCCAGTTGCGCAGGAATTCCGGAATTGAAATCGCCGACAGAATGATGATCGGCAAAACAAACGCCGCCGTCATCGCCCGGATGTCATTTTCAGATTTGGGTGCGCGGCTCAGCACGTAATAGATGGGCGCGAGAAACAAAAACGCCTCGATCGCGTTTCGCAGCATATCGGTGAAACTTGGGGAGCGCGCCGCAAGCACCATTTGCAGCGCCATGTACAGAAGAAAAAACAGATCGGCCGCCGATCCGGTCTTGTTCAGGCGCCGAATATGGGCGGCGATGAGAAAGGAAGGAATCAGGACGACCGCAGCGATCGCGAGCTGTGGCGAAACAAGTATGAACTTGTTGATGCCCGCGAAGCCGGGAATGGCCTCCGCCAGGGTCGGCGCGACGCACAACAGCAGCAGGAATATCGCCGGCTTCAGCGGTTCGCGCGGCGCCAGTATGGCGACGGCGGCCATGATGGCTATGATCGCCAGCCAGAAATTGGTTAACAGGAAGATGCAAGAGGTTACCGCAAGCCACATGATGGCCCAGTGATCGAAGCGCTTGACCCCGAGCTGGCGCGCAAATGGCTGGCGGAAGAGGGCGAGCGTTACAACCGAAACGACAAAGACAACGATATAGGCTTTTATATGAACTGGCATAGGATGCTGTTTTGATGCTTCTCGTCGTTTCACCAGTCCGGCGCTGGCGCCTTGCCGGCTCCAGGCCCAACGCAGCCCTTACGTCGATCCCTGCCTGTTGGCTTTTGGCTTGCTATAGCGCGATTGACCAAGCTAGTCGATAAAAGGCAATGAATCGTTTAACCGCCCTCCTCCTCAATCTCGGGATGAAAGCAGGTCTGCGGACTGACTCGTCTTTGCGCGGGCGCGTCCAGTCCGGCAGCATGTTTACGCTTGGCGGATTTGGCGCAGGGCAGGTTTTGCGCCTCATTTCGAACTTGATCGTCACGCGACTTGTCATGCCGGAAGCGTTCGGGCTGATGGCGATTGCTGTCTCCATCAATATCTGGGCGATCATGCTGACGGATATCGGCATCGGCGCCGGCGTCATCCGCAGCAAGAATAGCGACGATCCTGAATTCTTGCGCACAGCGTGGACGCTGCAGATCATCCGCAATTTTCTGGTCTGGGTGATCATCCTCCTCGCCGCCGCTGCTGTGTCCTTGCTGAGCGCCGCGGGCGTGTTCAGCGCCGGGAGCATTTATGCGGACCCCCTGTTGCCCTGGGTCATGGCGGCGGCCGGCGCCCAGCTCGCCATCGCCGCTTTCGCCTCAACAAATCAGACCATGGCGCAGCGGAAACTTGCCTTGGGCAAGGTGGTGGGCCTTGAAATATCGGTACAGCTTTTCGCCATGGCCGTAACCATCGCCTTCGCCGCCATGGGCGCCGGCGTGTGGGCGCTGGTCATCGGCATGCTGGCCAGCGCTACCCTGAATATGATCGCCAGCCATGTCATATTCGCCGGGCCGCGAATGAAGCTCGCCATGAACCGGGATTATTTTTCGGAAATATTTCACTTCGGCAAATGGTTGATCATCGCTTCTCTGTTTGGATTTTTCGTCAATCGCGGCGACCAGATTCTGTTTGGCGGGTTCATGGCGGCCGACCGGTTCAGCCTGTATGTGATCGCGACCATCTGGATTACGGCTGCGTCGACCGTCATGCAGACATTGCTGAACCGCATTTTTTATCCTGCGTTTAGCGAGATTATCCGCGAGCGGCCGGAAGCGCTCACTGCAGCCTACCGCAAAGCCAGGCTAGTCATCGATATCGCCGCCATCGCGCTCGCCTATGGGGCGTTTTTCCTCTCCGGTCCTGTGTTCGGCGTCCTTTATCCCGAGGCCTATGACGGCGTCGGATATTTTATGAAACTGCTCTCGCCATTTTTGCTGCTGACGCCGTTCCGGCTGATCAACGTCACCATCCTCGCAGCCGGCGAAAGCAGGCAATTCACTGCTGTCACCGTGCTCGCCGGCAGCGCCATGCTGATCCTGACGCCGCTCGCCTTCTACTTCCTCGGAGAGAAACCAGCGGTGGTTACCTTCTCGGTGATTGAAGTCGTGTCGCTGCCAATCATCTGGCGGCTTGGGGCGAAGCGCATCAGGTTCGAGCCGCTGGTGGAAGCGCGCGCGTTTTTCGCGCTGTTGCTGCTGATTTTGCTGATCTTCACTGTCGGCTGAACGCTGGCGGCGGTGTGATGTTTTAGAGGCGTGCGGCGAGATGCCCAAAGTCCGGGTAAAATTTATTAAAAACTAATTAAACCCTGCGCCTTGAAATTTTAAGAAACTTTCATTTCCAATCCTAGACTCGACGCTGCAGAACGTCCCGCGGATTAAGCCTTTTTCAGTGATCTCGCTCTACTAAGGTTTTGGTTAACCTTAATGGCGATTGCTGCTTCCGGGGGAGCAATTGTTGTGACGTAGAGCGGGTGTGCGTAATGATCAGGCTTCAGACAATTCTACTTTCTGGCGCCGCCGCATGCGCGATGATCTCTTCCTCCCACGCCGCGTCAGATGCGGCCCCTGCAGCCGCTACACCGGATCAGCCAAAAGTCTACGGATCGCTCTATCCCGAAGACACGGTTGAGCCCTTGAGCCAAGAACAACCGGCGCCGGTTTCAAACCGCCGCGCCGATGTCAGTGAAAAGCTGATCAAGGCGCTTGGGGCAGCCGGGTATCTCGCATCATATCAGAACGCGCCCGCAGAATTTAACGCCGCCATCAAGCGCGCCATTGGCCGCCACCCGGCGTATCATGCGCAAGCCTCTAATATCGACGAATCGGGCGCCATGCGCCGGCGGGCGAGTGCGGCGCTTTACCCGCAGCTTTCAACGCAGCTGCGCGGCGATTATTCCATCACCCGCGATTTCGCCGCCGACACGGACAATGTGGTGGAATCGTTGCGCCCCCGCGAACAGTTCACCGCCGGCATTTCTGCGTCGCAGCTCATTTTTGACGGCGGCGCCGCCGTCAACAGAATTCGCAGCGCCCGCGCGCTCGACCGCGAATACAAGAATGCGCTGGAAGTGCGAATCAATGATCTGGCGGTCTCCGCATTGACCGCGTATCACGATGTCGCCGCTCATCAGGCGCTGACCGCATTCAGCCAGGACTTCATCAAGCGTCAGCAAGCCATTCTTGCAGACGTTAAAGAGCGCGAGCGCCTTGGCGCCGGATCAAAAGCCGATGTGACACGCGCCGAAGCCAGGCTCGCCGCCGCCCGCGCCCGTCTGGCCGACATCAAGGAAAGCAAACGCATCGCCGACATTCGCTATGAAGAGTTTTTCGGCAATGCCCCTGAAACCCTGACGCGCCCGTCGCTGGCGGCGCCTGTTGCCGCCAGCCGCAATGAGATCGTCGCCGAGGCGTTGGAGGTCAATCCGGAAATCGCCGCGGCGCAGGCGCGGGCCGACGCGCGGCAGGCCGATTTCAAGGCGGCGCGCAGTGCGCGGCTGCCTGAAGTACGCCTGTCAGTGGATGCCCAGAAATATGACGTGTTTGATACTGGCGATGACTTTGACGTGCGCGCCGGGCTGACGGTGAATTACAATATCTTTGGCGGCGGCGCGCGCGCCGCTGATATCGCCATCGCCCGCTCGCGCGCCAAGCGCGAACAATTCAACGAAGAACAAACCCGCAAAGACGTGGCGCGCGAGGCGGCCATGGCGTTTGAACGGCTTGAAGGCGCCGATGAGCGGCTCACGGCGCTGGGCGATTCACTGATCGCCAATGACGTGACCCGCGATCTGGTGCTGGAACGCTACAAGCTTTCGCGCGGCGATCTGATCGATGTGCTGCAGGCGGAAAACGATTATTTTGAAGCCGGGGTCGCTTATGTGATCGCGTTGTCCGGCCGTGATATGGCGGGCTATGCGCTGATGGAACATACCGGCGATCTTCTGCGCCTGTTCTCGCCGCAAACCGACTACGAGACGGCGATCTTCGAGGCGACCCAATGAAGAAAACCGGGTTCCTGAAAGATCTGGCGCCGACAACGCACTGGCTGTTCGGGCCGCTGCGCGATAACGCAAAAATCTACGGCCAGACAATCCTCGCGGCGGCGATCGTCAATTTGTTGGGGCTTGTCTCGTCCTTTTTCATTATGACGGTCTATGACAAGGTGCTTCCCAATCAGGCGATTGAATCGCTGATTGCGCTGACGATCGGCGTCGGGCTTGCTCACATTTTTGATTTTCTGCTGAAGTCCCTGCGCGGTTATTTTATCGATATCGCCGGTCAGCGCCTCGATGCGACGGTGGGCGCCAGCGTCTTCGACAATCTGATGTCCATGCGGCTTGAGGCGCGGCGCGGGGCGACAGGCGCCATCGCCGGGCTCGTCAAGGAGTTCGAGAACCTGCGGGACTTTTTTTCCTCGGCGACGCTGGTGGCGATTGTCGATCTGCCGTTCATTTTTCTGTTTATCGCCACGATTGCGCTGATTGGCGGACCGATTGCGCTGATCCCGTTGATCGGCGTGCTGCTCGCCATTGCATCGGGCGTAATCATTCAGCCGCTCATCATGCACCGCACGCAGCAGGCTATGGCGGAGGGGCACCAGAAAAACGCCGTGCTGATCGAAACGCTGGGCGGTCTTGAGACCATCAAGAGCGTCAAGGCGGACGGCCTGATGCGCGCGCGCTGGCGGTCCGGTGTTGCGCGACATGCAAAAGTCTCCGCCATTGGCCGCTTCCTTAATCAGTTCGCGGTGAACGCGTCGGGATTTGCTCAGCAGGCGAGCCAGGTCGGCGTCGTCGTCATCGGCGTGTTTTTAGTGGGCGCCAATGAAATCACCACCGGCGCGCTGATCGCCTGCGTCATTCTCACCGGCCGCGCCATGGGCCCGCTCGGCCAGGTTGCGTCTCTGCTCAGCCGCGTCAACGGCGCTTTCGCGTCTTACAAATCGCTCAACAATTTGATGACGGCGCAGAACGAAACCGACAGCGCCCGCGAATATCTTTCGCGCCCGGATTTATCCGGCAAGATCGAATTTCGCGATGTCAGCTTCACCTATGCCGGCGAGACCAATCGCGCTCTTGACGAAGTCTCCTTCACCATTGAGCCCGGCGAGCGTGTCGCCATTCTCGGCAAGAACGGATCCGGCAAGAGCACCATCGTGCGCCAGATCACCGGCATCTATCAGCCTAATGAAGGATCGGTCCTTGTCGACGACACCGACATTCGCCAGTTGCGGCCGGCGGATTTGCGCTCGAATATCGGCGCGGTGCTCCAGGATGTGTGCCTTTTCTCCGGCAGCATTCGCGAGAACATCGCGCTAGGTCTTGAATCAGTTACCGACGAAGACATTCTGGAAGCGGCGAGGATCGCCGGCGTCCATGATTTTGTCGGCGCGACCGCCGGCGGTTATGACCAGCGCCTTGCTGAACGTGGCGAGGGTCTTTCCGGCGGCCAGCGGCAGGCGATTGCGCTGGCGCGGGCGCTGGCGCCAAAGCCGTCGATCCTGTTGCTGGATGAACCGTCAAGCGCCCTCGACGCGCAGGCTGAGGCGTCGCTGATCGCGCGTCTTGAGCAAGCAACGCGCGGCAAAACCCTGCTGATCGTCACGCACCGCATGTCCATGGTGCGGCTGGTTGATCGCATCATCGTTCTCGACAAGGGCCGGGTGCTGGTGGACGGTCCGCGCGACACGGTGATGCGCGCCATGTCGACGGCGAGCCAGCTCAAAACCAAACGGATCGCAGCGAAACCGAAACTGGTTTCCCCGGTCAGGGCGGCCTGAGCATGACCGGGCGCAACATTTCTCATGTGGTCATTGATGTTGACGAGGCCTTGCCGGTCGAGCCGGCCAAGGCGGCGCAATACCTTCTTTACATCATCTCCGCACTCGTCGTGGTCACGCTGATGTGGGCCTCGCTCGCCAAGCTCGATCGGGTGACGCGCGGGCAGGGCTGGGTGGTGACATCGAACCAGTTGCAGGAACTGCAATATCTGGAAGGCGGGATCGTCGAGGAGATTCTGGTTTCCGCCGGCGATCGTGTCGCCGCAGGCGACGTGCTGGTCAGGCTCGATCCGACGCAGATGAATGTCGCTTTTGAGCAAGGCCAGGAAGGGTACAATACGCTGGCGGCGCGGATTGCCCGCCTTGAGGCGGAAGCCGCGTTAACGGCGCTGGAATTTCCCGAAGCGCTGGTCAAGGCGGCGCCCCGGGTCACCGCCAATGAGCGCCAGCTTTATGCGGCGCGCGAGGCTGAGTTCAATGCATCCATGGGCATTGAACTGAAGAAACTCGATCAGCGCAAGAAAGCCCATGACGATGCGGAAGTGGCGCTGCAGACATCGCGGGAGGCGCATACGCTGGCAGCTGAAGAATACGACATCATGCAGCGCCTCGTCAGTCGCGGCATCGAGCCGAAAGTGGAATTGCTGCGCGCGCGCCAGCGCGAGGCGGCGGCGCGCGGCGATGTTCAGCGCGCGGAGATTGCGCTTAGCACTAGCGCGCTGGAAATCGGCGAAGCGGAAGGCGAAATCGAACGCATTGCAAAAACGTTTTCCGCCGCTGCCGTTGACGAATTAAACAAGGCGAAAGCTGAACTTGAAGAACTGAAAGGCGAACTGCCGGCCTTGCAGGACAAGGTGGCGCGCACGGAAGTGCGTGCGCCGGTGGCGGGCGTCGTCAACCGGGTGCTGGTCTCGACTATTGGCGGGGTCGTTGCGCCGGGCGAGACCATTGTCGAACTGGTGCCGAGCGAGGACACGCTGCTGGTGGAAGCAAAGATCAAACCGGCCGATATCGGTTTCCTGCATGTGGGCCAGCCGGCGCGCGTGTCAATCACGGCTTATGATTCCGCGCTTTACGGGTCGATGGACGGCGAGATCGAAACCATCAGTCCCGACGCCATCGCCGATGAAAAGACCGGCGAGCGGTTTTATACGATCTCCGTCCGGACGGCGGCCGAGGCGCTGAAAAGTAAGCGCGGCGATCTGAAAATTCATTCAGGCATGGCGGCGGAAGTCGCAGTCCTCAACGGCAAGCGCTCCGTGCTCGCCTATATCGTCAAGCCGATGTCATCGATCAGCGGCAAAGCCCTGCGGGATAAATAGCGCCTGCTTGCGGGGCTGCGCGAACCTGCCATAAACGTCCCTATGAACACTTCGCCGCCGGCGCGCGCGGATCATCCCGCCGTCACCGTCATTATCGTGAATTACAATTCCGGCGATCGTTTGCGCCGGTGCTTGCTGCATTTAAAGGCGCAAAGCTTCCGCGACTTTGAGGTCATCATTATCGACAATGCCTCGACGGATGCGTCGCTGGAATCGGCCGCCGATCTGCGCGAAGATTTCACCCTGATCGACGCCGGCGCCAATCTCGGCTTTGCCGCGGCGAACAACAAGGCGGCGCGTGCGGCCAAGGGCGAATGGCTCGCTTTTCTTAATCCCGACGCTTACGCCGATCCGGAATGGCTGGCGGCGCTGACAGCGTCGGTTGCGCGATATCCTGGCATTGACGCTTTCGGCTCCACACAGATCAATGATGCAGACCGTACGATGCTCGACGGCGCCGGCGATGTTTATCATGCGCTTGGCTGGGCGTTTCGCGGCCTTTATGGCGCCCCGGTTCAGCGATTGCCCGCGGACGGCGAATGTTTCGCGCCCTGCGCGGCGGCCGCACTGGTGCGCCGGTCGACATTCGAAACGCTTGGCGGTTTCTATGAACCGTTCTTTTGTTACAGCGAGGATGTCGATTTCGGATTTCGCTTGCGGCTTGCGGGCAGGCGCAGTGCGCAAATTCGCGACGCAGTGGTGTTTCATGAAGGGTCCGGCGTTACAGGCGTGCATAGCGACTTCACCGTCTATCACGGCCACCGAAACCGTCTTTGGACGTACTATCTCAACATGCCGTTCTTGTTATTGGCGATCACGCTTCCGTTTCATACGCTGATGAACTTGGCGCTGTTTCCCTTGATGGCTTTGCGCGGGAATGCTGCGGCCTATGTGCGGGCGATGCGGGATGGCTATGGCGGGCTGGCGCGACTCAATCCTGAACGCCGGCGCCGTCAAAAAGAAAGAGTTGCGACTACAGCGGATATAGCAAGGGCTATGAGCTGGTCGCCTTTGAAACTATTGAGCCGTTCCGCACATATCAGGCCGTTTAACTAGCAGTCTGAACAGCGCATCATGGATGCAGCAGCCCGGTTTCGAGAACTTAGCACCGGAAGCAAACGACCGGCCGAGGCCACGCGGTAGAGCAGAACGGCGGATTCGGCGCCGAAAGAGAAAACAAGTGCAATCCGGTCGGGGAACGCGGCCGCGCTCTTGCTTGATAAAAGACTTCCAAATCCGTGATTTGGTCTTCAAGTTCCGCCAAGACGCTTAATTTCCTCACTTTGAACCGCCTCTGGTTCAAAGTCCTGTCCCGAGCTTTTGGGGAAAGGGGCGCGAGAGCGATCCTGCGCCGTATTGCGGTAAAGGCGAGCGCCGCGTCGGCGATTGTTTGGGAGGCAGCCGATATTGGCATCAAGGCGAATGCACCTTTGTATGAAGATCCTGCTGAATTTTGCCATCCGCCCTGCCTTTTGCAGTCCGGGCCCCGCTGGTCTAGGATTTGCTTTTAGTGGATGATCCCTGCCGCATGTTGCGGAAACAGGGCGCTTACGGTTGGGGGACGGCAATGTTTGCGGCGCAGGCGGCCAAAATTGAGCCAAAACTGGCGGCGGCGCTGAAGCTGGCCCGACGCCCGCTTCTGGCGGCGGCCGGCCTCAGCTTTTTCGTCAATTTGCTGATGCTCACCGGCCCGCTTTACATGCTGCAGATCTATGACCGGGTGCTGGGCAGCCGGTCGGGCGAAACCCTGGCCGTCCTGACCTTGCTGACTTTCGCGTTGTTTGCGGGCCTCGCGGTGCTTGATTTCGCCCGGACAGCGTTGCTGGCGCGCGCGGCGGATGTGTTTGAGGGCGACCTTCAGGACGCCGTCTTCGATCTTTCCATGGATGCGGGCCGCGCCGGCGTCGCCTCCTCAGATCAGCCGCTCAAGGATTTGCGCCAGCTCCGCCAGTTTGTCGGCGGCCCGGCGCTGACCGCCGTATTTGATGCGCCGTGGGCGCCGCTTTTCATCGGCCTGATTTTCCTGATGCACTGGGCGCTCGGTCTGACGGCGCTGGCCGGCATGTTGATTTTGTTGGCGCTGGCTTTTGTCAATGAGCGCGTATCGAGAAACGCCAGCGCATCGGCGAGCAATGTGGCGATGAGCGCCGACAAGACGGCGCTTTCTTCCCTGCGCAACGCCGCCGCCGTGGACGCCATGGGCATGCGCGCCCGGCTGAAACGAAAATGGCTCAATGAAAGCCGTTCGGCGAACGATTTCACCATGTCGGCGACGGATCGCATCAGCGGCCTCACCGCGATTTCAAAGGCGGCGCGCTTGTTTTTGCAGTCGGCCATTCTCGGCGCCGGCGCCTTGTTGGCGATCCGCGGCGAAGTCACGCCGGGCGTGATGATCGCCGCGTCAATCATTGCTGGCCGCGCATTGGCGCCGGTGGAAATCGTCACTGGCCAATGGCGGCAGTTTGCGTCGGCTGGGGTCGCGTTCCGGCGGCTGCGCGAGGTGCTGGGCCTCGCCAAGGATCGTCCGCCGCGCACGGCGCTTCCGGCGCCGCATGGCGCTGTGTCGGTTGAAAAACTTTACTGCCGTCCCGGCGCGGCGAAAAACCCGGTCCTGAAAGGCGTCAGTTTTGACATCGCCGCCGGCGAAGCGCTCGGCATCATCGGGCCGAGTGCGGCCGGAAAATCGACGCTGGCGCGCGCCCTTGTCGGCGTTGAGGAGGCGCTCGCCGGAGAAGTGCGGATCGACGACGCAAATATCGCGCACTGGGATGCCGAAGCGCTCGGCGCTTTTGTCGGCTTCCTGCCGCAGGAGGTGGAGCTTTTCGCCGGAACAGCGGCGCAAAACATTGCCCGCCTGGCCGATGCGCCGGACGATGCCGCAGTGATTGCCGCGGCGAAAGCCGCCGGCGCCCATGAGATGATTCTCGCTCTGCCGGACGGCTATGACACGCAGATCGGCGAAAGCGGGCGCCATTTGTCGGCGGGCCAGCGCCAGCGCGTGGGGCTTGCCCGCGCGCTCTATGGCGAACCGATGCTGGTGGTGCTCGACGAGCCCAACGCCAATCTCGATGCGGAAGGCGACGCGGCGCTGACCCATGCCGTGCAGGGTCTTAAAAAACGCGGGGCGACGGCGATCATCGTCGCCCATCGTCCGAGCGCGATCGCTTATGTCGACAAGCTGCTCCTGCTGGCGGAGGGGGAAGTGCGCGCCTTCGGTCCGCGTGACGATATTCTGAAAAAGATTGCGCCGCGCCAGGTCGAGACCTTCGACGCCGAGGCGCGCCTGCGTCAGAAAAAGGCTTCCGGCGATGAGTGAGACGGAACAGGAGCGGCCGGCGAGCGTAGATTATTTTATTCGCCTCGGTTTCGGCGCCGTGGCCGTGCTTTTTGGCGGCGTGTTCTTATGGTCGGTGCTCGCGCCGATCAGCGGCGCCGTGATTGCGCCGGGTCAGGTCAGCGTTGAATCGAACCGCAAGGCCGTACAGCACCTTGATGGCGGGCTGATCGAGGAAATCTATGTGCGCGAAGGCGACGAAGTGGCGGCGGGCGATTTGCTGGTGCGGCTCGACGACACCGCTGCGGCTGCGAATCTGGCGCTGATCGACGGTCAGTTGACGGAATTATACGCCCGCCGCGCGCGCCTTGAGGCGGAGCGCGACGGCCTCGACATCATGGCCGACTCGAGGGGAGAAGCCGGCGTCCTCGGCACGCAGCAGTCAGCAGACAAGCGCGACGGGCAACAGGAATTGTTCGATGCGCGCCGTCAGACGAAACAAACCCAGCTTCGCCTCCTTGAAGAACGCGTCGTGCAGCAGCAGGAACGCATTACCGGCCTCGAGGCGCAAATCCGGTCCTCGGTCAGGCAGCGATCACTCATTGAGGACGAACTCAAAGGTGTTCGCGAATTGCATGAACAGGGTTTTGCGCCGCTCACGCGCGTGCGGGCGCTGGAGCGCGAGTCGAGCCGGCTGGTGGGCGAGCGCGGCGCCCTGCGCGCCGCCGTCGCCGAAGCGACCAGCATCATCGCCGAGGCGCAGCTGGAGATCGAGCGCCTGCGCGAAACGGATCGCGAGGACGCCATCACCGAACTTCGCGATGTTGAGCTCTCTATCGCTGAGCGCGAAGAAAAGCGCGTCGCCACTGCGGAAATTCTGCAGCGAACCGAAATCAAGGCGCCGCAGGCGGGCCGCGTCATTGGCCTGACGGTGCATACGGAAGGCGGCGTGATTGCGCCGGGCGCGGTGCTGATGGAAATCGTGCCGAACAATGACCGGCTGCAAATTTCAGCGCACGTGTCGCCGCGCGATGTGGACAAGCTGCAAATGGGACAGGAGACTCTGGTGCGGTTCTCGTCGCTGGGCAGCCGCGCCACGCCCGAGGCGGAAGGATTCGTCCGCACGATTTCCGCAGACAGCCTGGTCGATAAGGTGACCGGCGCTTCCTATTATCTCGTGCTTGTGGACATTCCCCAGGGCGAGGAGATCGACAAGCTGCTGAGAGGCGCCGTCTTGGTTCCCGGCATGCCGGTGGAGGCCTTCATTCAAACCGGCTCGCGGCCGGCGATCAGCTATTTTCTCAAGCCGCTGACAGATGCGCTTGCGCGTTCGATGCGTGAAGATTAGCAAAATCCTCTCCCGTGCATATCCTCTTCCTACACGATAATTTTCCGGCGCAATTCGGCGTGTTCGGCCGCTATCTGATCGATCACGGCTGGGAGGTTTCCTTCGGCACGCAGCGCAAAGGCGCGGCGCTCGACGGCATGCGCGTGTTCAATTACGCGCCCCATCGCGAGCCGACCCAGAAAATCCACCCCTATGTGGGCGGTTTTGAAAAGGCAGTGCTGGCCGGACAAGGTTTCGCGCGCGCCGGGCTGAAATTGAAAGAGGCGGGCTTCGTGCCGGACATCGTCATGGCGCATTCCGGCTGGGGGCCGGGTTTGTTCGTTCAGGACATCTGGCCTGACGCCGCCTACATTGCTTATTTCGAATGGTATTATCGCGGTGATGCGCCTGATGTGGCATTTATGGGCGATGCGCGCACCCTTGATGACAAGTTACGCGCGCGCACGCGCAATGCGCAGATCCTGATGGATCTGGCGAGTTGCGACGCGGCGTTATGCCCGACGCAATTTCAGAAGGCGCAGTTTCCCGCAGTCTTCCACGACAAGCTGACTGTCATGCATGACGGCATTGACACAGATACATACCAGCCCGCGCCCGGCGCAAAACTGCAACTGCCCGATCTCGATCTGAGCAACGCCCGGGAAATCATCAGCTATGTGGCGCGCGGCATGGAGCCTTATCGCGGCTTTCCCGAATTTATGAAGGCGCTGGAGATTGTCCTCGCCGAACGCCCCGATGCGCACGCCGTAATTCTGGGAGAGGACCGGGTCGCTTATGGGAAAAAACTTCCCGAGGGCGACAGTTTCAAGAAGCGCGCGCTCGCAGAGTGCGATCTCGACTGGTCGCGGGTGCATTTCACCGGACTCCTGCCGCGCCCGAAATATCTGGAAGTCCTGCAGGCGTCTTCGGTGCATGTCTATCTCACCGTACCGTTTGTGCTGTCATGGTCGATGATGGAAGCGATGAGCGCCGGGTGTTCGATTGTGTCGTCTGACGTGGCCCCGGTAAGCGAGATGGCTGGCGGCGACAGGCCGACTTTGCTTCAGGTCGATCACCGCAATCCGGGCGCGGTCGCCGCCGCGATCAAATCCCTGCTGAACGACCGGGACAAGGCCAAGGCGTTTGGCGCCGCCGCTCGCGATTTCATCGTCGCCGATTTTGCGGCGCAGGATATTTATGCGCGCAAGGAAGCATGGCTGCGCAGCATCAAGAAAGAGACATCATCGCGATGCTGAATTTTTTCAGACGCTGCAGTCTGACGGCGCTTGGCCATGGCGACGCCCTCAGCCGCATCGCCGCGAAGCGTCTCACCATCAACACCATCATCGATGTCGGCGCCGCAAAAGACGCATGACCGATTGCGCGCGCAGCCCCTGCCGGCGCGCGACTTCATGATGACCCTGGGTGGGCGGAAATTCAGCTGAGAAAGACTGGGATCGGGTCTGTTGCGGTGTTGGCGCAAGCGCCGACCGGCCTTACGTAAAGGCCTGCCGCGACGCGCGCCAAGCCGCAACACCGCTGCCGCCACACCGTTGCCGCCACAGGAATGATGAGAAATGGCAGTTTTACTGACCCGAGCGCGTGCGTGCGATATCTTCACCCCCTATTCTGGCCGCCGCACGCACGCGGTTCAGTTCACTCCAGGTCGGGTTGAGTCTTCAGCTTCGAGATCAACCAAACATATCGCGCATTGCGCCCGATCAAGCCTGTTGCGCGCAATAATTCCAGATTGTCGCGGACCCGCGAGCGATCGCCGCTCGAAAGAGGGGCGTCCGCCTGATCAGGATCGCCGATCAGGCCCGCATCGCGAAGGCGCGCATTGAGATCGCTGCGCTCAAGCGCGAGCAGCGCCGGCAGATCTGGATCTACACAGACTTTGCGTCCCTTGCGCGCGACGCCGATCTCGATTTCTTCTAAAAATTCGGCCGCCAGCGCCGGCAAGGTTTTTTCCGGCGCGGGACCGTTTGATTGCGGCATTGAACATTCTGTCGCCACAAGGGTCGAGACCGCGTCCCCGTCTTCATCTACGCCAAGTTCGACTTCCTGACAGATGAAAGCGCCGATCGCTCCCGATGCGCCATGGCGCACTTTATGGGCCGTAAGGACGCCTATTTTACGTCGTTCATCGAAAGCGATTTCGACACTGACATCAGCATTCGCCCGCCATGCATAAGCCCCGCGTTCGCGGTTGGCCGAATGCCCGGTGTGATGAACGAGGGCGATATGCGCGCCGCCGAGCAACCGCATCAGCGCGCGCAACCGTGAGATCATTTTCGCCACCTCGCCATTATGGTATTCATCGGTTGCGTGCAAGCAGACGCTGACTGTATCGAAAATCAGCAGGTCAGCCCGCGCCTCGCCAAAGATGGATTTTATCGACGCCACCAAGCCGTTGAGCGCCTCGGCGTTGTCAATGGCGACAGGCGTGGGAATCAGCGCAAAATCCGCCTCTTGGACCGGCAGTGTTCGCTGAATCGCGGCGACGCGGTTGCGCGCGTCATCATCGCCGCCTTCGGCGCAAACATAAACGACGCGCGCCTGGCGTATCCGGCGATTATGCCATCGCGGCTGGCCCGACGCGATGGACAGCGCGCCGGCGAGCAACGCGAAGGTTTTGCGCGACCCGGATTCGCCCCAAACGATGCTCAGGCAGTTGCGGTGCCACAGCCCTTTCACAATATAGCTCGATGCCAGCTGTGGCGCGCAATCGGCAAGCCGCAAGACTGGCAAGCCGGTGGTGTGAGCGCTGGCTTGGGATGCGTTAAAATTATCAAATGCAGACATATGTTCGTCTCCTTGCACTGGCGCAAGCCGGCTCGGTGGGCCGGTGGAAGACGAATTTTCGTTGTCGATCAAGACCATAACACAATATAAACCTGAAATCCAGTCCAATCGTCTCCTTACGGATGAACGCACCCAAACCGCCCGCCATGCGGTGCGTGGTTGTCATCGACAAAGCGACCGGCGTCGGCGGCGACCAGTCTCGACTTGGCCTTAGCGCACGTCGCAGCGCCGCCGGGCGTGATGAGCGCGACACCGGTTCGCTAAGATGACTGCCGCCCAGCCGTTTCGCGATGACCTGCAAAAAAAACAGGGAATTTACAGGGAATTCGCGGTTTTCAGACGCGCCGCTGCAGGCCCAAATCGAGGCATTGTGAGCGCGATCCAGTCAAGGATGAACGGCTTCTGCTCTCGTTGGCCCGAGATCCGCCGATATAGCGGCGGTCAAGATCTCGCGCCTGGCGTTCTTGTTCTTGTCAAACTGGGCTTCAATGATCGGCGCCAGTTTTTGGAATTCCACGCTGACGGCTTTGAGAAAACGGCCAATGATTTCGGCTTCTTTCGCATTGAAATACTCGCCGGCTTTCAATTGCGCAATTTCATGACACTTTAGAATGAGATCGATCACTGCAAGTTCGGCTTCACGGCAATAGGCTTCGTTCTTTTCATCATAGACCGCCATCGTATCGATGAATTTGTTCAAGCAACGAGGATCGCCTTCCAACGCTTTCGAGGCGAGTTTAGCGATGACGCCTTCGCGAACCGATATTTTTTCATCGCTTCCCGGAAGTTTGCCTTCAATATGGGCGGCGGCGAGGGATTCAAATATCGTCTTGTTGTTTTTCGCGCCCTTGGGCCGCCCTTGCGGGTTGCCTGATTGGCCCTTGGCAAATTGCGCCGCCTTGGGCGGGGACTTGTACCCTGTTTTGGGTGGCTCAAGATCATCGGTCATGAGCGCTCTCCTGTAACCGCCGCAAGCCATTGGGTGCGCTCGGCGCGCGCCGCCTCGAAGCTCAAGCGAGATCCGTAAAGCATGGCTTTTGTTCCGGTCGCCGCCTCAAAACGCTCAATCGCCAAATCTACATAAGCAGGCTCAATTTCGATGGCGGCGGCTTTGCGCCCGGTTTGCTCCGCCGCCAGAATGGTTGCGCCCGAGCCGCAAAACGGATCGAGAATGATGTCGCCCTTACGCGAGGCATCAAGCATGGCGTCCGCAATGAGCGCCGTCGGCTTGACCGTGGGGTGGCTGGCCAAATCGGCTTTGCGGGAGACATGAAATCCATTACCCCCCGGATAGTCCCAAACATTGGCGCGATGGCGTCCATGCTTGCCAAGCTCGATATTGTTGATGCTTTTTGCCGTTCCCTTCTTGAAAACGAAGACAAGCTCGTGTTTGGAGCGATAGAACGAGCCCATGCCGGCATTGGCTTTGTTCCAAACGCAAAGGTTCTTCTGCTCGCTGTAATTGGGGCGTGCAGCGCTTAACGTTTCAAAGGCGTGACGCCAATCCATGCAAATATAATGAAGCGCGCCGTCTTTGCTGACGGCGCACATGTTTAACATAACCGATTCGAGAAACGCGGTGAAGGCGTCCTGCGTCATCTCGCCAGACGCCATGGCGAAACGTTTTTGCTTTTTGCGGCCGCCGCCCGTTACGAATTCGTCAATAGGCACATTATAAGGCGGATCGGTAAACACCATTGACGCTTGTTGACCGTCAAGCGCCCTGGCATAAGCCGCAGCCTCTGTGGCGTCGCCGCAAACCAAGCGATGCGAGCCCAATATCCATATATCGCCGCGGCGCGCGACCGTGAGCGCGCCATCGTCAACACGCTTGAAATCCTGCTCGTCATTTCCGCTGTCATTTGCTGGCGGGGAGAGCATTGCGTCAATTGCAGGAGCCGAAAAGCCGGTGACGTCAAAGGAAAAATTCGCGTCAAGTTTGGCGATGGCCCCCACTTCAAGACGGACCAAATCCTTGTCCCAGCCGGCGTTCTCGGCAAGCTTGTTGTCAGCAAGGATGTAGGCCTTCTTGTCCGCTTCGCTCAAATGCGAAACCAGAATGGTCGGCACGCGGTCCATGCCAAGCAACTGGGCCGCCGCCAGACGGCCGTGACCGGCAAGGACCGTCAAGTCCTTGTCGATCAAGATGGGATTGGTCCAGCCGAAAGCTTTTATGCTTTCGGCTATCTGCTGGACTTGCTGGTCAGAATGGATTCTCGCATTCGCGCCGTAAGGCTTCAAGGATGACGCCTTGCGATAGACAATTTTTATTTTGGCGTTCGAACTCATTGAACTGACTCCGCTTTAGAAGCCGCCTTACACTGCGGGAGAACAAAATTCTTTGCGTAGGCTTCAATTGAGCGGCGAGCCCTTTTCGATCTTGGCCTGAAGTTGCGATAGTTTCTTAAGTAGCGAATGATCTTTTTTTCGACAATGCACATGTCACAGGATGCGGGATCGCCCTCTCCATAGTCTACGTCGGATCCTTCGGTTCTTTGATGCGGACAAGTCGTCCACTCCGGCGACGACGCGCCATTGACCGCCATCGCGATCCTCGCCAATGAATCCATTGCTCTAAGATGGCCGATAATCGCTTCGACGTCGTACAATGCTCCGTCTGGAGAAAGAAACAAGATTTCGTCGATCGTGTCGTTCAATCTCTCATCGTCGTACACCTGGACAGTCATTTCTTCGACTTCTTTAGCGGAAATTTTTTTCTGCGATTTTGCGCAGTCTTTTTGATCTAGTATTTTAGTCATTTTGGAGTCCTTTTTATGACTTTTTAAAATTATGAACTTCGGCAGACTACCTGCTGAAATCCGGTGGTTTCCTTTCCGCGCCGGGATGGCGTTGAGCCATCGATGCCGCAGAGAAGGAAAGTTCTTTTATTTATATGCCAGCGGGTCTTTGAGAATCGCTGGCGCTACTATCATGATGAAATTCAAGCCTTGCAGCTTGATCGGCGCCCAATATTTGCGCCTGGTAGTTCTATTTATATCCGGCGGCGCTTAAAATTCGCTCAGCGCCGCAAAATTTTTGCATGCGCTGCAAGACTAGTGCGCAATACTCATATTATTATCCTCTTTCGCCGAAAACGCTTGCGGTCGAGCAAGAGCTTCCAAAGGCCCAACATGCTCAACCACATGAGGATTGGCGGCCAAGATCACGTCCAATCTCGTCTGAGCATCCGCCTTCGCCGAAGCGGCGCAATGGAAGATGGGATCGAAAATGGATGCGATTGTTGAGACGATTTCACTGACTTTTGAATCGTGATGCGCCGCTGACTTAATCTCGGCGACGCCCGCTCTTGCTTTAGCAAATAAGAACATGAATTCGTTATAAGCTTCAATTTTGTTGGCAAGCGCGGTGCTCACCAACACAAGCGCCAAATCGTCATTGTTGGTTTCGCTCATTGTTTTCGTTTTAAAATAGTGCATAAAAATTTTTTCCTTATTTATTAACACTTATTGGCTCACTATGAGCCGACGAAGCCGCCAAACTATATGACGCTTCGCCTTTCTTCCCGTCATAGCGCAGGCGACATTTGCGTCCTGCCATGGGCGTGAAGAAACCGTCGTGCATTCTTTATTTATGGATTTGCCCGTTAAACTTCGGACGGAATTCTTGAGAATGCTAAATTACAAAATATTGCTGCTCAAACGCAGCTAAAAATCAGTGATCAATATTCATTGATCTGGTTCAAATTTAGGTACGCTGAACACCAAGTCAATACCGCGTGTTCCTTGAAAACATTATTTTATTTCTGCATCTGAAATTCAGAAATATTTTTCTGATGCGGCGTCTCGACAGCAGCACAAAACTGAGCGAGGCAATTGGAAATAATCTGCAAGCCGCGTTGGTTGAAGAAAGTAATAGAAGTATCAGCTAGTTGATAAGGCAATGGTTTCGTCTTGGCGCGACGTCATCAGTGCAAAACGTGAGCGTAGTTGGTGCCAGAAAATATTTGATTTATTTGCTCAGTGTAATGCCCACCAAATAATCAGTTATTAAAGATTAGTAATGTCCGAGGCGTAGAGTCACGTCATGCGCAATATCGTCGAACCCGTGCTTCTACAAGATGAAGGATATGCGAAGGCTCGCAACCCGCTTTGAGACGTCGCGCCGTAACTTCATCAACATGATTTATTTCTTCGCAGTAAAATGCTGGATCAATTGAGTCAAAACCCTTGGCTTAGGGCTCATTGATTGATCCAGAAGATCATCGTGGCGGCGATGCAGATGCGTTAGTAGTATTTATGAGCGAATCTGTCGTATCTTGTTGCGATCCGCCGCCAGTTTTTGAGCCTGCCGAACATGTAAGCCGTTTTGCAAAAATCGGCCGGATGGCCGCATCCGCGTTCGCGGCGGAATGCAGGGCTGTATGTCCTTGGCGCGCGGGGCTGCCGAAACTCGTCGCTATCTTAGCCCTTGTCGCCGATCAGGGTTTTGGCGCCTTCCGGCAGCGCCGGATAGATCAGCGTGGCGCCGATGTGATCGCTGGTTTGGCCCGCCGTTAGGCACATAATCAGCGGACCGCCCATGCCGTCAACTACGGCGTGAAGCTTTGAGTTCAAGTTCCCTTTCGTAGTCCGATATAACGGGGGACATTTATTTTTAGAAGGCTGGAAGCCGTGCGATGGGCTTTCAAATGGGTGGCGTCGATCATTGGCCCGCCTCCGAAATTTTGGTCCGATGAATCAGTTAGTCTTGGCTTTGCTTGAAGCGCTTGGGGAAGGTGGGTCAGGCCAAGCAAAGAGGCGCTATGATCCCAATGAGAGCAGGACCAGCTTCAGCATGCATCCAAAATGCTACGCAGGCTGTTTTTGCGCTTTGCGGCTTCCGTTTTGATGATCGGCATCAGGCCATTTGCAGCCCGGCCATTCCCAGCGAATCAGGGTTCATAGGCTTCCCATTTTTCGATATCGAAGCCGTCACGATAGATTTCCAGATTCAGGTCTTGGATGACCTGATTGTTGATGAAGATCATGTCTGCTTGAACAAAACGCCGGTCATAGTAACAAAGATCGACGATATCAAACGGCTGAAACCCTTCGCGCACGATAAAATCAGCCCGCTGAACGAAATTCTTGAGGCCGGCCTCAACGCAAATCACACTGCAATCCTTGAGGACCGGGCGGGCGCCCTTGAGAATCTCAAGTTCAGCCCCGTCGACATCGATCTTGAGAAGAAAGGGGGCGGCGTAGCCCCCCTCTCTCACAAGGGTTTCCAGCGTTTTTGCGGGCACTGTTCTAAAATCAGCGCCATCTCCGCGCTTGTCGGTTATCCGTGCATGGGTGACCGCCGCGTTGTCGCGAACCGACTTCGTCTGCATGGTCACTTCGCCATCGTGGTCTGACATCGCCGCAATAATCAGATCAAACTCGATATTCAGCTTCTCGTAATTCTTCCTGATGCGCGGCGCGAACTCCTCAACGGCCTCCACAAGAACGTGGTGGCGGTCTCGAAACTCCTTCATCAAGGGGCCGGTGCCTGTCAGCACGCCGACGTCGATGACGGTTTTCACAGGCACGCCCAATTCTTTCAGCCGCTGGAAGGCTTCATCTTTCAGCGGCTTGCGGCCGCTGGCTTTATTTTTGTGAAACAACATAATTCTGAACGTATTAAACTGGCCGGCACGGGAGCGCACTTTGGGATGTTCGTCAAGGTCTCTTGCTCCTGCGCTGTCTAGGGCTAAATTGGCGCCGTTGCAGTGTATTTTAGTGCTTTCTTGGCCGGGGTGCATGCTTTAAGGCTGCCGCCATATTCACTATGGATGCGCCTCTTGGTCAGGAGGCGGTGATGGGTAGCCCGGAAGGAATCGATTTGAGCATCTCCCCTGTAATCGCTGTCGTTATTCCATGCTATCGCGTGGCGGCGAAGGTGCTTGGCGTGATTGAAGCCATTGGCCCGGAAGTCGCGCAGATTTTTGTCATTGACGACAAATGTCCGGAGCGAAGCGGAGCGCTGGTCGAGCGCGAATGCCATGACCCGCGGGTGCGGGTGTTGCATCACGAAGTCAACAAGGGCGTTGGCGGCGCTATTGTCACGGGTTATCGCGCCGCTTTGGACGCTGAAGCCGACATCATCATCAAGGTCGATGGCGATGGGCAGATGGACCCTGCGCTCATTCCGGTTTTTGTCGCTCCGCTTGCCGCTGGCGAAGCCGATTACGTCAAGGGCAATCGCTTCTATTCAATTTCTGCAACCAGGAAAATGCCGGCCGTGCGCATCTTTGGCAATGCGGCTCTAAGCTTCGTAACGAAGCTGTCGAGCGGATATTGGTCCATTTTTGATCCAACGAACGGGTATACGGCGATCAATAGCAAAGCGGCGATTTCAATCGAGCTGGAAAAATTGGCAGAGCGTTATTTTTTTGAAACAGACATGCTGATTAAGCTCGGCGACGTTCGTGCGGTTGTTCTGGACGTGCCAATGCGGGCGAAATACGAAGATGAAGTCAGTAGTTTGAAATTGTCTCGCGTCATCGGCGACTTCATTTGGCGGCATCTGGCGGCGACAACGCGCCGGCTATTTTATTCGTATTTTCTGCGAGACTTTAATATCGCATCGCTGAACCTCGCTGTCGGCATGGCGTTCTTGTTGTTCGGCACGGCATTCGGCGTGGCGGCATGGATGCAGTCGAGCCTTAGCGGCGTGCCAGCCACGACCGGTACAGTGATGATCTCGGTCCTGCCGATCGTTGTCGGCATACAAATGCTGCTCTTCTTTTTCAGCTTTGACATGGGAAACGAGCCCCGAAGGACTCTTCAGAGCATTTCAGGCGCTGTTTCCCTGCTTCGTCAGGAGAGCCAGATTTCAGCAACGAATTTGCGCCTGAGGCAGGGAGACGATCGTAATGCTGATCGAAAAACGGTTACAAAAAGTTAGGAATTATTATGAAACCTGATCCTGACTTAGAGGCCTATGAAGCCAATTGGGCGGAGAATTATCAAAGCCTGAATTATGGAAGGTCGCTTTCGGCGCGGGTTCTGTCTTCAACGCACAAATTGCTGGAAAAAGACTTCGGACCTGACATTGAATTTCCTCATGTGCTGGAGGTCGGCGCCGGTGATGGCGCGCACATAAATTCCGTTCGGCATAAATTTTCTCGCTACACGATGACGGATCGCTCGACACACTTTCTGAAACAACTCAATATGTTTGATCACAAGGATAATGCGATTGAAATCCGGCAGGAAGACGCGACTCACTTGTCTTTCCCAGATGACAGTGTTGATCGCCTGATCGCCACACATGTTCTGGAGCATTTGCCTGAGCCGCATAATGTCTTGCGCGAATGGGTGCGTGTGATCAGGCCAGGCGGCGTTCTTTCTCTAATCCTTCCCTGTGATCCGGGCATGTTCTGGCGCTTTGGGCGGCTGCTCGGCCCGAGGCGTAATGCGCACAACGCCGGCATAGAGTATGACTACTGGATGGCGCGGGAGCATATCAATTCAATCTACAATCTACGCGCATTGCTTGAGTATTATTTTCCAAAGCGGTCTGAAACCTGGTGGCCGCTGCGCGTTCCCGCGCCTGACGCAAATCTCATATATGCAGCGAATATTGTTATAGATAGAAAGTCTCAACCATGACCACGGCAACAGCTTATGCGCTTGCCTCCACCGCCATTCTGGCGATCCTGATCGGACAACTGCTGTTCAAAAGAGTAGCGAATCTGATTGCGGGCAAGCCGCTTCAACAGGCGTTGCAAAATCCCGAGGTTATTGGAAACCTCGCTGTGGCGGTTCTGATTTACGGCGCAGCGACTGTAATCTGGGTGCTGGCCTTGCGGCATCTGGCCCTCAGCCGGGCATACATGCTGATGGCGGCCGGCTTCATCTTCATTCCGATTTGCTCGCACTTCTTTTTTTCCGAGCCGCTGTCAAAACAGTTTTTTTTAGGAGCGAGTTTAATCGCAATCGGCATTGTGCTGACGAACTCTTGAAATTTGCGAAACCGTTCCTTTCCGGCGGCGGCTTTCGTTTGGCGTCACTCAACCTTGAATGTGTAGAGCGTCAGGCCGTCCCGCTGAGCGACGATTGTTGCTTTGCCGCTGGTTACGGCGTCTTCGAGCAGGGCGAGCGTTTGTGGGTTCTCGCGAAATCCCACAGAGAGCAATGCAACCTCCTTGCCCTTATGCCGCGTGCTTAGGCGCTCGATGCATGCGGCGTCTGTTTGGTGGCAAAGAAAGAATTTTCCGCTCGCTAATGGGAGGTAGCCCGCCATCTGGTAGCTTGAAACGAATGCCGGCGCTTTTTCTATCGTTTTCGCATTTGCCCGCAGGAAGCTGTTCACGGAGGGGGTACCGAGGGATCTGTATCGCACCTCCGGATCGACTCTCGCCAATCGTTCTTCAGGCCATTCTATGGAAAGCATGGATAAGAAAACCAGAATGACGGTCAAAGCGGCGGCCAGCGGGGCGCGTGATGACAACAGTTTTTCGCCTGCCGCAAATGGTAGTGAAATTGGCAAGCGGCTGGTTGCCCAGGCTTCTGCGGACGAATATCCGACGAAAGCGCTTGCTGTTGCAAATGACAAGATCAGATATCCGTTGCGAAGGTTGTAGGCGAAGTAATTTACAAAAAGGACAAAGGTGACAATGCCGGCAGCTAACGAGATCAGGCCGATCGCGCCGCGATAGCTTCGAAAGAAAATAGCATTGAGAATAATGCCTGGGAGAAGGACCGGCCAAATGGTGCCGGGCATGGATGTGTTGAACATGCTGACGGCGAATGCGAATTTTCCGGCCTCACCCCGGGCTTTATCGGCGACGTTCGTAAGTTGGCCAAAATTACCGAAGGGATCGTCCTGAACACCCAGATAGATCAGGAGGAAGCTCACCAGCGGGAAGAAAACAATTGCCCCGTAAACAAGCAGCCTTGATACCGGCATTCGCTTTTTGAGCGTTTCGTAAAGCGCGCAAAGCCCGACAACGCCTGCGAAAAGTATGCCCGGTTGTTTGGTCACCATCGCCATGGCCGATGTGAGCACCGCGAACATGAACAGTTCGCTGCGCCGGTCTGCGGATGTTTCTTCGGCTGCCGTGATGATCAGCAGGAGCGCGGCAAGCCCCATCATGGCCAGCGGCATATCCATATACCCGCTGACAACGAAATAGCGTTGCGAGGAAATGCATAAGGCGACCAAAACGGCCAAGAGGATGCCGGAAAGAATTTGAGCCCGGTTAATCTGATCGACGACGATAAGCGCGAGCGCGAACAGCGGAACGGCTGCAGTTGCTTTGGTGACGTACCAATAAGCAGACGAGTTCTGCGCCTCGTAAATTAGCGACCATATGGCAGGCCATAAAATCGGGTATGCCGCATTCATTGGCGCATACTTGTTTCCTGAAAGCTCGATGGCCCAGCGGTTCCATGAAGCGACCGCGTCCCAGGCGTGGAATATCGTTCCGAAACTGACAATGGCTGGCGAGGTTATCGCTATAAAAGCGATCGCCATGATGAGGTGCCGAAGGTGTTTGAATCTCGACTGCGCATCTGGCGCAGTGACGCCGGGCAGATCTCCCCGGACCAAGCGAAAGGCTGCGAATGCAAACAGGGTGAGCGCAATCAAGCGCGCGCCATCGCCGAGGTCGGAGTGAAAGGAAATGAGAAACCAGATCCAGGAAAGGTATAGCGCCTTTACGAAATAGCCCCAAATCATCGCCCCCAGAGGAAGCGGCGCGCGATGGGGCCATAAGAGGCCGAGCCCGAAGACGCAAAGGATGGCAGTAACGCCGGCGAAAAACAGCATTTTCCCTCTTCGGTGGTAATTTCTATTACCCGGCGTCAACCGACGTTGCCTTTTGATGATTCGGCCAGGAGCTTTGTAAAGTGCACGCTACTTTATGTAAACGGAATTACCGGAGGCTACGCGGCGGTACGGCCCGTCGGGTTCGTTCATGTAGCGCAGCCAGCGCGCATACTCGAATGGCGAGACCGAGAGCGTGTCCGGGTCGGTCCTGATGGCTGCGATCGACGGAACTTTGCTGGCGTCAGCCGGCCTGAACAATTTATCCTGCGCGAGGCGCAGCATGATCAGGCGATCTTCTGCAGTCGGGTTGTCGAGCGGGTGCAGGTCGATTGCGTGGCAGGCGAAGCCGCCCGGCTTCAAAAGCCGGTGCATGTCGTCAAAACATTTTGGCCATTCGCGAATCGGAATGTGTTCCATGACTGATACGCTGAAAATGCAGTCAAATGAATCATCGTTGAGAGATAGTGAAAACTCTCCAATGCGTTCTTCGACGATTGTAATGCCGTTAAGGGCGCGCAATGGCGTTTCGCCATCCTGCACATGCTTTTCTGAGCGGGGGCCGTTGCCGGAGCCATCAAGGGGGTCGAGATTCCAGCATTCATATTTGTCAGGGCGGGCGCGAATGAGACTGCGCATCATAATGCATGAGCCGCCTCCGATCTCCAGCAAGCGCCCTCCTTTCGGCAATCGGGCGAGGATTTGGTCAAGGCAGAAAAGATTCTGAAAATCTTTCAGCATGCCGCGCAATTTCAGCGGTGCCGCGGCTTCCGGAAACTCGCCTTCATATTGTCGTATAAAGGCGTAATGGTCGGAAATGCGGCTGTAGGTTATCATCGAGGAGCGCCCTGTTTTTTGCGGCCGGCGGCGGAGCCGGTCCCATATAGACATCAGCTCCGGACTAGTCACGCCCCGATTTTAGAGAGTATCAGATTACTCCGTATTTGACGAATGCAGGCTGTCGGAGCTAAATTTTCGGGTAGAAAGGTGCCAACAGTACTCTCCTGTGGTCGGCTCGCGTCAGAATTTTCGCTAACGACGGAGTGCTGGACGAAATGGAAATGAAGTTCAAGGCCATCGCTTGCCTTTCTTTTCATGGTTTGCGCTAATGCCAGATCGTTAACTGGAAAAGCCTGCGTGAACCGTCACTTGCTAAATCAAACCGTTGAAACCGCCCTGGCGGCTCTGCAATCGACAGGGCGGGAACTTAAACTGCTCTATTCCAAAGGCCTGCTTTATTTTGTTTTTGAAGACGATTGGCCCGTCCGGAATGCTGCCGCAGATCGCATCTTCACTTCGTTTGATGAAGTGAGTGCTTGTGCGAAAGAGCGAGACATCGCAATGCCCGGCAGCCTCGGCTATCAGTCGGGCATAGACTTTAGAATGATTTCAGCGCTGCTGAAAAAACACCCTGGCGCGGCCATCCTTGATGTTGGTGCGAATTACGGGCGTGAAGCGATACGTTACGCACTGTTTCGCCGTTGCCTTGGCCTTGCAGCAGAATCCGACAGACCGGCCATCATTGCGCTTGAGCCGTGCCCCGTCCGCCATGTAGCAGCCGTCAACTTCGATTTACACAACGCTCCAGAGATAAGAATCCTCCCTTGCGCAGCAGGCGCCGAGCGCAAATATGCGAATATCACCTTCCGTCCAGACAACACGCTGGGCGGTTCGCTTGTAATGGAAGGCGGCGATCGCGCGTCGTTGCTTGTTCAGGTTCGCCCGCTCGATGACGTGCTGTCGGAACTCAATATCGACCAGCCGGTATTCATGAAGGTGGATACACAGGGCGTCGAGGCGCAGGTCATGGAAGGGGTGCGGGAATACCTTAAAGATCACCCCGTCATCAGCATCATTGAATTTGCCCCGAGATTGCTCTGCCGCGCGACAGACGTTGCGGACTTTCTCAACTCACTCGTTCAACAGTTTCATGTTTTCGACCTTGGCTGGCAGCGGAAGGGCCTGACAAAGGTGGACAGCCAAAGCGTCACCGGCTTTATTAACGGTCTAAACGCTGTAGGGGAGCATACCGATCTGCTTCTAATCGACCGGCGGTTAGACGGCGTCACGCCATAGTAAAGTAGACAGGCGTATAAGGAAGGATTGGATAGAGGCTCGAAACTCTATCCACCTATACAGGCAATGCGTACTGAATCGGCGTAGCGTGCGCCCCGTTCCGGGTTCCGGCGGGCTGGACGGTAGAGCGCGATTATCCTAAACGTAGTCTCCTCCGGTCGGCCTTGGCATTCGCGGCTTGCTTTCGCCGGAAAAGTGCTGGAAACGATTGCAAAAGTAGACTTTTGGAAACTATCGGATGCGTTTTGTCATTGGGGTTGGCGGGGAAACCGCGTCAGACTCCCCTCTTTCTATTGATGTGCTGGACGGGCCGTCCGTCATTAGCATGCGCGATCTCGCGCCTGAGGGGGTATCTGCGGCATCTGGCGATGCGTCGGCGCTTGAAAGGGCGGACATCATAAAGAGGTTTCAAAACCTTGGCGATAACATTGTGGCTGTGTTGAGAGGGCACCGGGCGCTTGCGTTCTTCAGCGATCTCGCCAGTGAAGATGGTGTCGACGCGATGCTGATATTCGACGATCCCGTCGCGCATATCGCCAGACGGCTGTCTGCCGGCGAAAGCATTTCCGGGGCGGCAACTGACTGGATGAAAATGTCGGCCAGCGTGCTGAAGTCTGCTGACGATTGCCGTGGCCGGGCCAGCCTGTTCAGTGCGGCTGACATCGCAAGAGCGCCGCACGCATTTTCCTATTTCTGTGAAAATGAATTGGGAATCCGGATTGGCGCCGATGCTCGCGACACGCCCCTCCTTGAAGGGCTCGTTGCCGCTCGTTTTGTCGCGGCGCATGATGAAATCAGGGAAATCGAGGCGGAGTTATTGGTCAGGTGCAGGAGCTTCGGCGCTCCTCTCGCTGACGTTCAGGAAACCAGCGCGCTGGCGCTGGAAAAACTTCGCTCGCTTTACGATGGGGCGGAACGGGCCGAACGCGTTCAGAAAGAAAATGCGCTGCTCGGCGAGCAGCTCAGAATGGTGCAGCACAAAGCCGAGATTTATTATCACAAGGCGCAAGACTCCGCCCAGATCGAATCAACGGAAGTGGCCAGACTTACCTCTGAGCTCGATCATGCGCGCCATGAAATTGCAGCGCTTAGAAACAGCGCATCCTGGAAGGTCAGCGCGCCGTTGCGGCTGGCGTCGCGCCTCATGCGGCGGGGGGCGGGGCTGAAAGTTCTGATATCGGAACAGCGTCAGTTGCGGATGCTGAAAAAGTCAGACCTGTTCGATGCGCAATGGTACCTCAAGGCATATCCGGATGTTGCAGAACTGCGGATCAATCCCGCAAAACATTATCTCCGGCATGGAGCGAAAGAGGGGCGGTCGCCTTCTGCGAGATTCGATTCAGGGAAATACTTGAAAACGCATCCGGATGTCGCCGCCACGAACGCCAATCCGCTCATTCATTATATTAAATTTGGACGCAGCGAAGCGCGCGAGGCCTGATGCACCATCTTGCAGCAGTCAGAGAAAAGGCGACACATCGGCATGACGGCTAAAAAACTCGCAATAGATGCGATCATTCATATCGGTGCCGGGCGGGGAAAAGACCTTAAACAGCACCTTGCCATCGGCGCCCGCAAGATCGTGCTGATCGATGCCGACTCGGAAGCGATGGCGCCGCTTAAGCGCCTTGCCGGTAGCGCTATGGCGCCCAGCTGCGACATTGACGTTGTCGAGGCCGCGGTCGCCGGCGAGGAAAAGTACGCCCAACTCCATATTTACAATCTGGAGCGCGTCAGTGGGATATGCGCCCCCAATGCGTTAGCGGATATTTATCCGGGCCTTAAGGAGTTGCGCACGGCGAAGGTCAAAACGCGTGCGGCGGCTGACATGGTCAAGGATTTGGGTGTCGACCATGACCAGGAGAACATGCTTGTCGTGGACGCGCCGGGCGAAGAGCTTCCAATCCTCAAATGCCTTGCCGATGCGAACATGCTGTCGGCGTTTTCGCGCATCAAAGTCAATGCATCCCGCGAGGCGCTGTATAAAGGGGGCGCGACCGCAAGCGAGATAACTTCATTTTTGGAGGAAGCGAGTTTTCTCGTCACTGCTGAAGATCACGGGGATTGGGTGGCCTTGTCGGTCTTGATTTGGCGGTCGCGCCTTCACCGGCTTGAGATGGAACGCGTTAATAAAGAGTTGGCGCGCGTCGAGACAGCCCGTGCTGCACATGAAAAGAAGGTCATCGAACTATCCAAGCAGAATTCGAATATGGCGGCGGAGATTGAAAAGCAAAAAATTGAACTTGCGGCGCTTGATCTTGTCGACCGGGAATCATTATTCAAAACCGAATTAAGCCGTTGCGAGTCCCAACTTGATCACTTGAAAGGGCTTTTCGCCCATGGCGACGAATAGCGATGTTGCGGCCGACTTGCTGAAAACAGATGGCGGCGCAGATGCGGCTGGGCCTGGTTTTCTCGACCTGCCCCGCGCCATGCATTTCTGGATGGGCGGCGAGTGGCCGATGCTGGCCGCTCAGGACAAGGCGCTCATCACGCCCGACCGCGACCGCGGATTGACGGCTGCGTTTGTCGCCGCTGCACATCATTTTTGCGACGATCAGGACGCCGCGCGCGACTGGTCCCGGATTGCGCTCGCCTGGGGGTGTCCGAAACCATACCTGTTGCGCGTTCTTGCCGCCGGCGTTGAGATTACGGTTGCGAGAATGGCGGCGATCACCGGCGATATCGATCGCGCGCGCTCGCGTATGGCGCTGTCCGCCAAACCGGTTCCCGGGGAACTGTCGCAAGCGCATGCGGATGCGCGGCTTTCGAAAGAACTCGCCGCGCTTGGGTTGTTGAATGAGTCGGCTGAAGTCATTGGCGAGGATCTTGAAAAACTGCTTGAAGAACCTTTAGGGCGTGTGGCGCGCCATCGGGTGCGGATCCTGAAGTCGGAACTGGTCCAGGTTCGCCAGCAGCTCGCTTTGCATGTGGCGCGCGGACAACTTGACAGCCGACCGTCGCCGGATGCTGAATCTGCTTCAGAAGCGGACGCAGCAAAACAGCATTCAATGTCCCAGCTAGGCCAGGATTTGTGGGTGCTTGAGCACACGGGATATAAACGCGGCGGCTACTTCGTCGAGTTTGGCGCAACCGACGGCGTCCTTTTAAGCAATACCTTTTTACTTGAAAAAATGTTCGGCTGGAGCGGATTGCTCGCCGAACCCAATCCAAACTATTTCGCCGATTTAAAAAAAAACAGATCGAGCAAAGCGCTTGACGCCTGCATTGCAGGCAAATCCGGAGAATCCGTTGAGTTTGTCCTGGCTGACGAGTTTGGCGGGATCAAGGACTATATCGGCCGCGACCGTCACGCCGCCCGGCGTGAGGCGTATGCACATGTCCCGGAAAATGTGCTCAAGTTGGAGACAATTTCACTCGATGAATTTTTGGCGGCCAACGGCGCCCCGCGCCGGATTGATTATATCAGCGTTGACACAGAAGGAAACGAACTAGACATCCTCGGAGCATTTCCATTCGAAAAGTGGGACGTGGCTTTGTGGACGGTGGAGCACAATTTCACAAATGAACGTGATGAAATTTTCAAGATCATGGCGTCACATGGCTACATGCGCAAGGAAGTCCGTTTTGACGACTGGTATTACAAGGCGGATCAGTAAGAATGAAAATCCATCTTTGCACGCCCTATTTTCGCTCCGCAAATGCTGAGCGGCAGGCCGAGTTCGATGCATGCCTGAAGGGGAATGTTGAGAACCCCCATATCGATCAAATAACCCTTTTTATCGATGACGGGCACGAACCGCCCTTCCGGCATGAAAAGCTGCGGGTGATTGATATTGACGGCAGGTTGACCTATCGCGACTGGCTGGAATTCGCGCTTGAGGCAAGTGGGCCGGAAATATCGGTTCTCAGCAATACCGACATCATGTTTGATGAGACCGTCGCGCAGTTGCACAAGGTGTTTGCGCAGAAAAACCGTTTTGTTGCGCTGTCGCGCCACGAAAAAATCGGTGACGGACTTGGTCAGCATCCAAACCCCAAATGGTCTCAGGATGTGTGGGCGATCCGCACAGATGATGAAGTGACGGCGGAATTCCGGCGCGACGCTGGTTTCATGCTCGGCGTGCCGCGCTGCGACAACAAGATCATTTACGAGGCGGCGGTGCATGGCTGGGATGTCGTCAATCCCTTTCCGGCGGTCCGTGCGATCCATTTCCACGAGTCACAGATACGGGGCTATCACAAGACACAGGACCGGACATTGATCGGCGGCATGGGGTTCGCCTATCCCTGCGCCACAGAGATGGGGCGGTCAAAGGTCGAGCTGTCTGTATGGCCCTTGAAAACCGGGAACATTACAAGCGTGCGCGTCGTCGGCGCCCTTGAAGACTGGGCGCCGGCCCCTGATCCGTCAGCGACGGGCGGAGTGGAACCGATTGCAGCCTATGATGCTGACTGGCAATACCCGGCCATCACCGAAAAACAAGCCTTTGATCAGATGCGCGTTTTGCAGGGGCTCATTCCGGGCCAGGAAGCCTATCTGGGTTTTCCTTGGGCGACCCTGATCGACAAGCTGGTGAACCGGCCGGGTGAGACGAAAGATCTTTTACGTCAGCTCGATCAGATCAAGCAGGAGTTTGCGGGGCGCAAGCGCATCGTTACGGTTTGCCAGCATATCCAGATGCTGCGCTTTCAGGCTATTTTCGCGCAGGCTGGCATCACCGACATCTTCTGGACCCACAAAATTCTCAGGCAGGATCACTTGCCCGACCATCCCCATGTGAAGCTGCATGCTTTTCCGCTTTTTCCGGTGCAGGTGGACGGCAATGAACAAGTCAACGTCAGCGGCCGCCGCCGTTTTCTCTTCTCCTTCGTTGGCGCGCGCGCCCGCGATTTTTACCTCACGCAGGTGCGAACTTATATTTTGGAGGAGTTGAGCAATCACCCTTCAGGGCATGTGGTTGGCAGGGGCGACTGGCATTACAATAAAATCGTTTATGATCACCAGATTCTGGGGCGGGCGAAGAATGAAGAAGCGTTGGTGAATGATCTGGCCAGCCTGGAATTTACCGACACGCTGAGAGAGTCGGATTTTTCTCTGTGTCCTTCGGGGTCGGGGCCGAACTCCATTCGTCTTTGGGAATCAATCGGGGCCGGCGCGATACCTGTGATCATGGCGGATACGCTGGAGTTGCCGGGGCCGCGCGCCTTATGGGAACAAGCGGCGGTTTTTTGCGCGGAAGAGAGGGAGGCGGTTCAGGCCCTGCCTGAGCGGCTTGAAGCCATTGCGGCGGATGAAGGCCGCATGCGTGAGATGCGCCATGCCGGGCGTCAATTGTGGATCCTGTACGGCCCTCAGTTTTTTATGCACGACGTTGCGGCGCTATTCGTAAACGAAAAGGGAAGCGATTCAGTTGCAGGAGAGCCCAGCCTGCATTTCTCCGACACCGAGTTTATCAGACTTGCGTCTGATGTTTCCAAGTATAAGGAAAAAACTGGAGAAGCCGATGCCTTTTTTCTGTTGACGGCGGCGAGCCATGCGCTGCTTCGTCCGAAGTCGTTTCTTCGAGTGTATAATCGCCATGGTGTGATGAAGAAAGGGATTGATGCGGCGCTTAAGCGGCGGGAGGGTGAGCACTCGGCTGATTTATGGCGGCGCGCCCAGGAAAAATTAAAGTCCATTGATGATACGGGAGACCGGGCGCTGTGCGATCCGGTCCTGTCGATCATGGCTGTGGGGCGAAACGCCAATCGGTCGCCCCTAGCATATCCGTCCTATCGTTCGGTTTTTGCAAACCGGCTGCAATATGTGGAACAGTCCGGCCTTGCGGATGTGCTGGTGTTCGCCGCAAGCGCGAACATTCGCGAGCACTATGCAGAGGCGTTAAAGGGGCGCCCCGACGCGCCGAATGACAAGCTTGCAATTTTGTCCGAGGAGCCCTTGTGGGATACGACTTGGGGATGCGAATTCGACGCGGCTCACGCAAAGATTGATTTTTGGAAGCACGAATTCGATTACGCCGTTCTCAATCACCTGACGACGGACATTTTCAGGTTCGACAAAATTCCATATTTCGTCACGACAGAAGACAAATATGCGGTGCGGTACGCACATTTTTTCCGGCGCAATGCGGCGATGTCGCCGCAGGAGCTCCTGGAGTTGTGGCGCGCGGCGCCGGTCCATCAGGCGTATTTCGCCGAAAAACGCGAGGGCGGTCGGTATGAAATTGAACGTCCCGAGCTCGATCTGTACGGATATTGTGGCTATCGCACGCGTCTGGCCGGCGCGGCTAAAGGCGGCAGCGTTTTAAGGGTTGGGATGGGCTGGAACGACTCCGCTCGCCGTCAGGAACTGCCGGACTGGCATCTCGACAAGATCGCCGCGCTTGATCGGCGCACCTTCATCTGTTCTGCGCTGGAGAATACGCATCTGCCGGATTACATCACCGAAAAACCGTTTGACGCTTTCGCCGCGCTTGCGGTTCCCGTTTATGCGGCGAGCAAGCGCCACCGGATAACCGAGATCGTCCCGGAAGGGTCATTCATCAACATCTTCGGCCATGACGCGGAAGCAGCGGCGGAACAATTGGCGGCGTTTGAGCCGGACCTTGATTTCGCCGCGCGCTATTTAGAAGCGCAAAAGCGCCTTGCCGATTTGTTTGGGAATGTGGAAACGCTGCGTGCGGAGCGGCGGCGCGTGGTGGAGGCGACTGTTGCGGCGTTGGAAGCTGTGCGGCGCGGGGAATTCGCTGGCTTGCGCACGGCGAGGGCGCCTTATCTCAATGCGGAAACTGCATCCGCCGGGCGGGCTTGAACGCACTCTCCCCGGGAAACCCGCTGGCCGGTTTCAATCGCATCTTGTACGGGGCCGTCAAACACGATGCGGCCATGCTGAAGAACGATGCCTCGCTTGCAGACGCGCGCCAGCAGGTCGTTATTGTGGCTTGCAACCACAACGACGCCGGTCGACTCGACCAGCTTGTCGAGGCGTTCAGCCGCCTTGTTCCGGAAATTCGCATCGCCAGCGGACAGCCATTCGTCGAGCACCAGCACGTCGGGTCTGAAGGCGGTGGCGATGGCAAAAGCAAGCCGAAGCTTCATGCCGCTGGAATAGGATTTGAGCGGAAGATCAAGATATTCGCCAAGCTCGGTGAAGTCAGCAATATCGCGAAATTGAGCTTCAATTTCTTCTTCGCTGTGCCCCATATAGCGCGCACGATATTTGATGTTTTCATTGCCCGTCGCGAGCGGGTCGAGACCGAGATGAATGGACATCAGCGCCGACACCTCGCCGGTAATCCGCACCCGTCCTGTTGTCGGCGGCAGAATCGTCGCGAGGACGCGGAGCAGCGTCGTCTTGCCGGCGCCGTTGTGACCAATGACGGCCAGCTTTTCCCCGTCGCTTAACGAAAGATTGATGTTCTCAAGGGCGGCGACGCCTGTTTTGCCGTGATTTTCCTTGAAGACGCCGCCGAGATCGAGATTCCTCAACGAGGAGACCAGCCGCTGCGACTTCGCATGTAGCATGAGGAAATGCACGCCAACATCTATGAGATCGACGGAAGCCACTATTCCTTATCCCCAGTAATTCAGCCGCCGGGCGAACTGACCGAAGATGAACACGCCGGCGAGGCACATGAAAACAGCCACTGAGATCGATACAGCAAAGCTCAATCCGACCGAACCCAGATCAAGCAACGGTCCCCGCACAATATTGATGAAGTGATAGAAAGGATTCAGGTTAACCGTCCAAGCGTACTCGCCCAGCCGCTCCGGCGGCCAGAAAATCGGCGTCAGCAGAAATGAAACAGTCATCACGGCGCCGACCATTTCCCCGACATCGCGATATCTGAGGCCGATCGTTCCGACAACAAGCGTAAACCAGAATCCCGTCCATGCGATGATCACCAGTCCGCATAACGCCAATAAAATGTCTATGAGCGATGGGATATTTTGTGTCGCCGCCAGGACGGCGGCAATCAGCGCAATACGAAACGTGAATGTCAGAAAAGACAAGCCAACCGCACGAAAGGCGAAAACGCTCTTTGCGATTGGCGTCTGGTTAAAAGTGTTGGCGCCGAGAATGAAGGCGGCGGCGCCGTCATTTACGAGCATCGTGATCAATCCCCAGACAATGATGCCCGTCGTCACATAGGGAAAATATGTTTGGAGGTCCGCGCCAAGGATTTTTCCGTAGAGGATGGACAGGCCCGTGACGAGCAACAATGTCGTGGCCGTCACCCAAAAGGCGCCGAGCGCCGTATTTTTGTAACGGTTGAAGAACGTCGTCCGCACCAGCGTGAAGATGAGCTTCGGCCTTGAAACGGCCCGCTTGACGTCTTTCCATGCATATTCGTAGCGGCTGCGGGCCGCGTCGAATTCATAAACGTCCATTTGGGGGGGCGTGCTTGAAAATTGACTAGCTGAAGCGCCCGGGGCGGGGGTGTTTGTCTGCATTGTTGAAGGGGTCAATTTTTACAAAGGGACTTAAGGGCGGCTTTAGTGCTTTGTTTTGCGGCGCGCGAACCGGCGTCAGGAAGCGTACGCTTAACCGCAGGCGCAGCTTTGGGCAACCTGAGAAGCGGTCTGGCCTGCCGCCTTTTTTTGCGCAGACGAGTCAGCTTTCTTTGTTCTCGACTTGGCAGCCTCCGGTAGGGGCGCTCCATGGGGCGGCGATTTTATGAGGCTGAAACTATTGATGAAAATAGAAGCTCTCGGATTTCTTTCGTGTCCCTGCTTCAGGCTTGTCCTGGTGCTTGGGCGTCGACGGCAGCAACGGTAACCGGTTTTCAAGATAGCGCGGTGGCTTTAGCGGCGCTTGAAGAGAATATCGATCTGGTAAGTGTGGCCGGTCTGTGGGTCCGACCAGCCGAGTCCCATGGAAATCGGATCAAAGCCCCTGTTTCTCATCCATTCGATCTGGTCTTCGATGAGCGGCTCTCCACGATAAACGGAAATCAACGAACATTCGCTCAAGATGTAGTCAATCCGTTCAAACGCAATGGCGGCGCCTTCAAGCACGTCGCGTTCTGTGCCTTGGGTGTCGAGCTTTAACAGAATGGGGCCGTCCTGCGCAGATGAAAATATGTCTTCTGCAACATCATCCAGACGGCGGACTGAGACGTTTTCTTTGCCGACAATGGCGGTCATGGGTTCTGCGGCGACAGTCGTGTCTTCAATAGGCAGGAATGAACTGCTGGCCGAGTTGCCGGAAATAAAAATTTCACGGGTTTCGGTTTGCTTGCCTAGTGCGAACGGAAATGGCCTGATGAGATCATCATTCTGCACCGCTGCCGCGAGCTGCGCAAACGCGGCCGTCATGGGTTCGAAACTAGCAATGGGGCCTTTGTAGCCAAGTGTGCGCAGTTTCGCCGCAAACTGTCCGTGATTGGCGCCGACATCGAGCACGAGTCCAAAGCCAGTACGGGCAAGAAGGCCGTCAAGACCGGGCCTCTCGACATTATCGCGTTTTGCCTGTCGGGTCTGCCGATCAAGCACCTGCGGAAAGAAGTATTGCGCTTTAACCGGCGTTCGCGCAGCGACAAAAGTCGTCCGGGCCGGCCCTTCTTTTCTTTCAGAAGCGGGCGGAAGCCAGTCAATGGGGAACTGCGGATGGTCGGGTTGATAAGAGGGCTGGTAAACATAAGGAAAATGTTTTTTCAGCTCTTCGAAAATCCAGGAGCGCGTCGGCCTGCGCCCATATGAACTTGTCGCGTGAGGAGGATTTTCATCGTTTTCTTTTGTGATCTTGACCCCGGGGCCATCGCCGTAACGGACGCATGTTTCGAGAAACAGAAATTCCGAACACTTATCAGCAAGGCGCAATAGCGCTCCTGCCGGATCCTGCAAATGATCGACCGCGCCAAATGCCAATACGATGTCGTACTTGTCGGGCTCTTTCGCGTTTTCCGGTTGGTCAAGCTTCAGATAAAACGAATTGACTGTTGGGAATCGTTGTCTGAGGAGGTCCAGATTTTCCGGGCTGGAATCTGCGGCTGTCAAAACGGCACCGCGCTTTAACCAGAACTCCATTTGGTCGCCATTGCCGGCGCAGACATCGAGAACCCTCTTGCCTTTCGGATTGAGGCCGATGCCGCCTAACAACCGTGCGAGATGAGAGAGGCGCGCAGCACTGAGAGCCGGAGAGGCGCCGCAGGAGAAGATAGCTTGTGGTTCGTTCATAGGCATGCGCTGACTTGTAGCGCACCTTTGCTGGTTCCGCACGCGCCTTCCGGGAGAGCGCGCCTCAGAGACGAACCCTGTGCACCGGCCGGGTTCCGTTTTCGCCAGCGCTTGTGTTTTCTCTTTAAAGCTTCGGGCAGGCGCCAGCCTCTATTGGGGCCATGGCGGCGGCATACGTCAACCGGATCGGGCCGTGGGCTGTATGACAGGAATGTTGCAACAGGTCAGAACCAAGGTCAGAATCAAGCCTGTCCGGCTACAGGAAGCTTTGGCTTCGGGCCTGTCTTCAAGGTCTGGATCCCTTGTTGTTGTGCCGCCGCAGGCCGGTTCGCGCGAGGGTTGAATTTTGTTCGATTTTTCCGTCATTGCCGGGTTTTAAGTTTGGCGCCCTAATTGCTGTATGATATTGGTGCGTATGATATTGGGTCTGTGGGCGCCGAGGTAGTAAAAATGCGTGTTCTTTTTGGTCTTGTTTCTCTCTTTGTTCTGCCGTCTTTGGCGCAAGCAGCGCCCGTGGTCGTGGGGAATGGTGATTTCGAATCAGCATATGCGCTCTCGAACGAGCCTATTAACGGCGATTGGAAAACTGGCGCTAGCGGGTGGAATCATCAAGGCAGTGCGGGGACTTGGGAATATAATTCGGACCTTTTCGCCGCCGGATTTGACGCCGTGGCGGGTGACCGTATTGGCTTTGTCGGCACTGGCGGGTCGATGTTTCAGGATCTGTCTGTCGTCATTGCTGGCGGCGCCGATTACTCGATTTCAGCGCTGTTCGCCAACCGCAGCGATTTTGGCAGCTTCAGAGGATCTTTCGGTTTTTACGCCGGCGACGTGTCGAACATCATCGCGTTGCAATCCATCGTTATGCCGGGCGAGGGCTTATGGTCGGCGCAAGGCTTTACTGCCAGCGCCGCTCTATTGGCCGATTATGTCGGCATGAAGCTTGGCGTGATCGTTCTTAGCGACTCTGGCCAGATGAATTTCGATAATTTCACCGTCGACTCCAGAACCATCGTCAACCCGATCCCGGCTGCAGCCTGGCTGTTTGGCACGGCGGTTCTCGGCGGCGGATTCCTTTCTCGGCGCAAAAAGAAGACCGCATAATAGCTGCAGCTTCTTTTCTCTTCGGAAGAAACCCAGGACGCCGCTCAATCCGAGCGGCGTTTTCATTTTCGGATCAGGAGCGGGCTTCAGACCGGTGCGTCAGATACCAGTCGAACGCGTCTTTTAATCCGTCATCCAGCGAAATCTTCGGCGCCCAGCCCAGGGCGCGGATCTTGTCGGCGGACATCAGTTTGCGCGGCGTTCCGTCCGGTTTCGTGAGGTCGAACCTGATGTCGGATGACAGGCCGGCAAGGGCGCAGACTTTCCCTGCCAGCTCCGCGATGGTGACGTCGCCGCCGGACCCCACATTGACATGCTCGTAGCCGGAGTAGGTTTTCATAAGAAAGATCATGGCGTCGGCGCAATCGCGGACGTCGAGAAACTCGCGTCGGGGCGCGCCCGAGCCCCAGATCTCTATCGTTTCCTCTCCCGACTCTTTTGCCGCTACAGCTTTGCGAATTAGCGCCGGAATGACGTGACTATTCTGGAGGTCGAAATTGTCGCGCGGTCCGTAAAGATTGGTGGGCATGGCCGAGATGAAGTCGTCGCCATATTGCCGGCGATAGGCCTGACACAGCTTGATCCCTGCGATTTTGGCGATTGCATACCATTCATTGGTCGGTTCCAGCGCCCCGGTCAGCAGCGCGTCTTCGGGGATCGGCTGCGGCGCAAACTTAGGGTAGATGCAGGAGGAGCCGAGGAACAAAAGCTTTTTAACGCCGATCATATGGGCGGCGTGAATGATGTTCGCCTCGATCATCAGGTTCTCATAGAGAAAGTCGGCGGGGTAGGTGTCGTTGGCGAGGATGCCGCCGACTTTTGCGGCGGCGACGAATACCGCGTCCGGCTTTTCCCGCGCCATCCAGTCTTCCACCGCGCTTTGCCGCGCGAGATCAAGCTGGTCCCGCGTCGCCGTCAGAATGGCAGCGCAATTCTCTTCTGCGAGCCTGTCGGCGATTGCTGCGCCGACCATGCCGCGATGACCGGCGACATAAACGCGCTTTCCCTCAAGATTGTAGGGTGCGGGCATCTCAGGTCACCCGGCTGCGGAGTTTGATCCGAGATCTTCGGCGACCATTTCCTTCACCAGATCGGTAAAGCTGGTCGTATGCGTCCAGCCAAGCTTTTCGCGCGCCTTGGCAGGGTCAGCCAGAAGCTGCTCGACTTCCGTAGGGCGGAAATATTTGGGATCGACCCTGACAAGGGTTTTGCCGGTTTTGGGGTCCACGCCCGTTTCATCGACCCCTTCGCCGCGCCATTCGATATCGACGCCAACTTCCTTGAAAGCGAGTTCTGTAAATTCGCGGACCGAGTGCATCTCGCCAGTGCCGAGGACGTAATCGTCCGGCTCATCCTGCTGCACGATCCTCCACATGCCTTCCACGTAATCGCGGGCATGGCCCCAGTCGCGCCGGGCGCCGAGATTGCCGAGGAAGAGTTGCGACTGATTGCCCTTTGAGATGGCTGCTACGGCGCGGGTGATCTTGCGCGTGACGAAAGTCTCGCCGCGCATCGGGCTTTCATGGTTGAAGAGGATGCCGTTGGAGGCGTGCATTTTGTAGGCTTCGCGGTAATTCACTGTGATCCAATAGCCGTAGAGTTTCGCCGCGGCGTAGGGCGAGCGCGGATAAAACGGCGTTGTTTCCCGCTGCGGGATTTCCTGCACCTGGCCGTAAAGCTCGGAAGTCGACGCCTGATAGAAGCGCACCTTGTCTTCAAGCTTCAGGATGCGAATGCCCTCTAGTAGGCGCAGAACGCCAAGCGCATCGGAATTGGCCGTATATTCCGGCGTTTCGAAGCTGACCTGAACATGACTTTGCGCGCCGAGATTGTAGATTTCATCGGGCTGGGTTTCCTGCATCAGCCGGATCAGGTTGGTCGAATCCGTGAGATCCCCGTAATGCATGTAAAAGTTCGTCGAACTTTCATGAGGATCGGAATAAATACCGTCGACGCGGGACGTGTTGAAGGACGACGAACGCCGTTTGACGCCGTGCACTTCATAGCCTTTCGCCAGCAGAAGGCGAGCGAGATAAGCGCCGTCCTGCCCGGTGACGCCAGTGATGAGGGCGGTTTTACTCAAAGGGTTCGCCTTTCAAAACAGAAACTTGATCGCGGCCGCCCGCAGCATGTGCGGGGCGGGAATGCGCCCTTTTTCCAGAACATCGCCCCCATGTCCAGCGTCAGGGCGCGGCGTGTATCGGGCGGGAAAAACAAGACCCTCTGCCGTTACGCGCCAATCCGACATATGGGCTTGCCGGCGATGCTGGCGCTGCGCCCTGACGCTGGACATGGGGGCGATATCATTCGCTTGCGCATTGAATTGTTGGCGCCAAGCGCTGCGCAGCCTATCAAGGCGGCCCATCCATGAATGCGGCCCACTCCCGACGCGGCCCAATCCCGACGCGACCCAGTCCCGACGCGGCCCAGTCCCAAAAGCGGAAAGAGCGGAACATTGAAATTCTCCATCGTCACTTCCGTCTTGAACGGCGCGACTTATCTGTCTGAGACCATACGCTCCGTTTCCGGACAGTCTCACGCAGACTTTGAACATCTTATCATTGATGCGGGATCGGATGACGGCAGCCATGACATCGCCTTGCAGGCGGCGAAGCAGGACACGCGGGTTCGCGTTTTTAGCCGGCCAGGGGAGGCGTTATATGCATCCCTGCTCTGGGGCCTTGATCAGGCGGAAGGCGATATTCTGAGTTGGCTCAATGCTGATGATCTTTACGCGCCTTGGGCGCTCGCTTCTGTTGATGAATACCTGCGCCGAAACAGCAAGTGCGACTGGTTGAGCGGCCTCCCAGGATGCTGGGACAGCGAGGGACGGCTACGTTTCGTGCGGCCCGAGGGATGGCATTCAAGGCGATTGATCCGGCAGGGCTGGCGCCACAAAGACCTGCTCGGATTTTTGCAGCAGGAAAGCATGTTCTTTTCGCGTGCCCTTTACGGCCGTCTTGATGGGGACGAACGCAAGGCGATCACGGACTGCCGCTATGCAGGCGATTTCGTTATGTGGAAAGCCTTCGCGGCGCGCGCGAAGCTTGATGTTCTTCCAACGGCGCTGGGCGGCTTTCGCCGTCATGGCGCCAACCAATCGGTGGTGAACATGGACGCCTACATGGATGAAGTGAGAAAGGCCGGCGCAGTGTTTCTGCCATGGCCTCTGCGCGAGCTTGCGCAATTTTCCCACCGCGCGATCTCGGCATCAAGCGCTGCTAAAAAAGCGATCCGGGAAGATCTCGATCTGTGAGGCGAGTTTCACCCAAGACGCAGCCGTGAAAGCAGCGCCGGCGCCGGGGCGTTGTTGGCGATGGACAGGATCATCGTTTCACCGGCAGGCCAGGGCGATGGCAGGTCAAGCCTTGTTGACGTGGTGATGGCGACGGCTTCAACACCCTTCGCGGAAAGGCTCGCATTCTTCACCGCTTCAAAATCGGCTGTTATCGTGCGTATGGGCGCGTCCTTGTAATGAACGAGCGGAATGATGGCGTTGCCGCGAATTTCGCCATTGCGTCCCAAGCCGCAGATTTGCGCGCCGGAGGAAGTGAGGCGCCGCCGCAGCGGCCGCGCCAGCGCTGGCGGCGCCACATATTCAAGCATGTGATGCAGCGCGAAACCGATCCGGCTTTTCGTCCGTCGCGTCAGCGACGCATTCTGGCCGATAATGCGGTCAAGTTCCTTGCGGCGGGCGGCGCCGAAACCGCCTGTTTTCGCCTCCCGCGTCCATAAGACCCGCGACATGACCTCATCGATAAAGGCGAATTTTGCGCCCTCTTTCCAAAGGCGCACCCATAAATCCCAGTCCATCGTATAATGTAGATCGACGTTCAGCCCGCCGACTTTTTCATAGGCGCTGCGCCGGAAGAAACAGGAAGGCTGTGAGATGATGTCGCCCGCAAGCAGCATCTCGCTTGGCAGTTCGACGGCCCAGTGAAATCCAGTGACCGCGAAGTTATCATCAATGATGATGCTGTGCCCGTAAGCGATGCCGGTTTCCGGTTGCGCTGTAAAAATGTCGGCGGCGTGTTTGAGGGCCCCCGGATACAGCGCGTCATCGGCGTTGAGCCAGCCGAGAATGTCCCCGGGCGCATTCTTCCAGCCCTCAATGATCGCATCGGACTGACCGCAGTCAGGTCCGTGCCGGCGATAAGCGATCAAATCGCCGAAGGCATCTGCGGCCTCTTTAACGCGCGGGTCATCTGAGGCGTCCAGGAGCGCGACTGCAGGCCGGGGCGTCTGGATGGCGAGGCTTTGCAGACATTCCGGCAGGAGTGGATGATAAGCGCCGACCGGAACCGAAATTGAAAAGGAGGGGGGCATGGATGGGTCGCGCTTAAAAAGGTGAGGAGAGAGCCGACCAGAGCGGCGCTTTCGCATCCTTGTATGATAGCGAAGCTTTACCTTCTGCAAGCCCCCATTCGATGGCGAGATCAGGATCGTCCCATTTAACCGAGCCATCGCTGGCGCCGTCGTAAAATGCGTCGACCTTATAGGCGACTTCGGTATCCGGTTCGAGCGTCGCAAAGCCGTGGAGAAATCCTCTCGGGACAAAAATCTGTTTGCCGTTTTCCGCCGATAGCTCCACCTTCACCCATTTGCCGAAAGTCGGCGAGGTTTTACGCGCATCCACCGCCACATCGACGATCGCGCCGCGCAACACGCGCACGAGTTTTGACTGTGCAAAAGGCGGCGCCTGGAAATGCAGCCCACGCACCGTGCCGGCTTTCGCCGAATAGGAATGATTGTCCTGGACGAAATCCACATCGATGCCCGCCGCCTTGAAGGCGCGTGAATTATACGACTCGGAAAAGAACCCGCGATCGTCGGAGAGCCGGCGCGGCGTGATGATTTTGACCTCGGGGATATCCAGCGAAATAACGTCCATTCTGTCCTCTTCATCCTCAAGGGCCATCAAGCCCATGGCCGCCCGTCATGCAAGCTGTCTGGCAAGCCGCGCCGCCCCAAGGCTTCCCGAATCAGGGCGAATCATCCCCATTTTCGGCCTCCGGCTGTGGAAGGCCGGGAAAAGCATTGCTCGGTTTGGCTTGCATAGGCTGGCGATGAGGGCCACTATATGCAGTGCCGATCCTGCCCAAAAATACAAGATATAGGACTATATGATGCGCGACGCTTCACGTTCCCTTGGCGAAACGACCCCGATGCTGCCGGGGCTTATGACCCCGTCGCTGGCCTACAAGCCGTTCCGGTACCCTTGGGCGCATGATTTCTGGAAGCGCCAGCAGCAGGTCCACTGGATGCCGGAAGAGGTGCCGCTCGGCGAGGACTGCAAGGACTGGGCGAACAAGCTCGACGATTCCGAGCGAAATCTCCTGACCCAGATTTTCCGATTTTTCACCCAGTCGGACATTGAGGTGAACGACAATTACATGGAGCGCTACGCGCGCGTCTTCAAACCGACCGAAGTGAAGATGATGCTGTCGGCGTTCTCCAACATGGAAACGATCCACGTCGCCGCCTATGCGCTATTGCTCGAAACCATCGGCATGCCGGATTCGGAATTCTCGGCGTTCATGGAATATGAGGCGATGCGCGACAAGCACGACTTCATGCAGAAATTCGGCGTTGACTCAAACGAGGATATTGCGCGCACGCTGGCCATGTTCGGCGCGTTCACCGAAGGGCTGCAGCTTTTCGCGTCGTTCGCCATGCTGATGAATTTCCCGCGCTTTAATAAAATGAAGGGCATGGGTCAGATCGTCACCTGGTCGATCCGCGACGAGTCGCTTCACTGCGAGGGCATGATCAAGCTCTATCACGCCTTTGCGCGTGAAACCGGTTGCGTCACCAAACAGGTCGCCGACGATATCGTCGAATGCTGCCGCACGGTGGTCGGCCTCGAAGACAAGTTCATTGATCTCGCCTTCGAGATGGGGCCGGTGCAGGGCATGACGGCTGAAGACATCAAGCAGTATATTCGCTACATCGCCGACTGGCGCCTGGGTCAGCTCGATCTGCCGAAACTCTACGGCGTTGAAAAGCACCCGCTGCCCTGGCTGACCGAAATTTTGAACGGTGTCGAGCATGCGAATTTCTTCGAGGCCCGGGCGACGGAATATTCAAAAGCCGCGACCCGCGGCGAATGGCATGGCGATGACGGCGTCTGGTCGAATTTCGACAAGATGATGGAAAAGCGCAAAGCGGCGCCTGCCAACGCATAATTGCCTGGTCCGGCTCTTCGCCATAGTGTCATGACCAGATGCTAAGGGCGGGACCATGAATCATTGCCAACCATTGCGGCTTGCAGGTTTGCTGAAATGCGCGGCGCTTGCGGCTGTGTTCGCGTTAACGGCGTGCGCCGGTTCGCCGGCTTCCGGCCCGGCGACGACCAACAAGGCGGCAAGCGGCGCTGCGGCGGATTCATACGTCATCCTCATCGGCCTCGACGGTCTGCGCGCCGACGCTATTGACCGGTTTCCTGAGGCGGCGCCGAATCTGCGGGCGCTGGCGTCTCGCGGGGTGCGCGCCGCCGGCATGGTTCCCGCTATGCCAAGCAAAACGTTCGTGAATTTCTACGCTATCGCCACGGGTCTTTATCCCGAACGTACGGGCATCGTTTCAAACGATTCCTACAGCCGCAGCCTGGGCCGCGTGATGAAACGGTCGGAGCATTCGCAAGCGGCGTGGTGGGGCGGCGAGCCGATCTGGGTCACGCTGGAAAATCAGAAGATCAAAACCGCGACCATGTTCTGGCTGGGATCGGAGGCCGCGATCAAGGACGTGCGGCCAAGTTACTGGCTGCCATATGAGCATGAAAAACCGGACGCGGAGCGCGTGACGACTGTACTCGATTGGCTGGCGCTGCCGGAGGGGGAGCGCCCGCATCTGGTGACCGCTTACTTTCACTATGTGGACAGCGCGCTGCATCTTTATGGCGTCGGTTCAGATGAGGAGCGTCAGGCGATCGAAAGAGTCGACGCCAATGTCGGCGCCATTATCGACGGCGTAAGGGCGCTGGGCCTTGAGGATAAAACCAATTTCATCATCGTCTCCGATCACGGCATGGCCAATGTGCCGGCGGGCAATATCATTTATCTGGACGATTATATTTCACTGGACGATGTATTGATCCCGGAAATTGAGGGACCGGACGGCGCGACGCGCGATCCGCTGGTGCATGTCTTTGTCGAAAACGGCGATGTGAATGGTGTTTACGATGCGCTCGCTGCGGCATCGCTGACCGCGCCGTTCAAGGTCTACCGCCGTGAAAATCTTCCCGCCCGCTGGCGCATGAACCATCCCGACCGCACCGGCGACATCGTCGCCGTCGCCGATGAAGGCTGGCAGCTTTTCGCCCGCGGCGTCACGCCGAAATATCCGCAAGCAGCCAATGGCGGCGTGCATGGCTATGACCGGCATCTGCCGTCCATGCTGGCGACCTTCATCGCCGATGGTCCCGCGTTTGCTGACGGCGTCATTGCCGAGCCGTTCGATAATGTGGAGGTCTACGGCATGATCGCCGCGATTCTCGGCGTAACGCCGGCGCAGACCGATGGCGACCTGTCGCGCGTAAAACATTTGCTGACGCCGTAACGGTTAGAAACTGAAACTGCCGCGAAGCAGGGCGGCGGTTTCAGCGGGCAGGTTAAAGCCTTGAAATGTCTGGTGAATGAGATTGACGTCGATAACGCCAGTTTCTCCGGAAAACAGCCGGTAACCCGCTTCATAATCCAGACGTCGTCCATCCGGCGCCAAGGATGCTGAGACAGGCGTAAAGATCAAACTCTCCGTTAACTGATCAAAACCGGTCGGCAGCATCAGATCAAGGGCGCCGGCTTCGACTTGAAGCGGCTGGGAAACGCCGATCCAGAGACTGTCCGCATATGAGAACAATTTTGTCCGCTGCGCGGCGATGGAAAATTGCGAGGTTTTCAGGACTGGCGCCGCTTCGGCAAATTCGTCGAATCCATAAGCGCCGCCATAGGTGAGGCCCGCCGCAATCCGTCCCTGAAGTCGCCAATGGGGGGCGGGCGACCATGCGGCTTCGATGGCGGAATAAACCGTTGTTGCGCTGACATCGCCGCCGAACTGCGCGCCGAACACTGCGCCCTGTTCCTGACGGACGCCCTGTTCATAGCGCAGCGATGCGGCGTCGAATGCATAGGTGACGCCGGCGCGCGTGACGAATAAATCCGCGTCGTCGGTTGCCAGTGAATCCGGGATAAAGGGCGACGCGTATGGATCGCGGTCGCCGCCATGACTCATCAACAGATCGACGCTGGTGGTCGCGCTGAGGTCAAACCGGGCGTGGCTTGTCAAGGCGTCGCGCGATAAGGGCAGGTAAGCGTCTGCGAAAGCGTGACGGCTGAGGAAAGGCGTCGCATGCAGCGTATTGGTCATGCGGTCGATGGCGGCGGGCGCAAATCCTTGCGCGGCGGTCAGGCTTACGCTGCCGAGCTTTCCGGCAAGAGCAAAACCGATGGACTGGTCCGTCAAATCGGCCCGCCCGCCAGCGTGATGTAAATCCGCATGATTTGAAAACGCCATCAGATGCGATGTGAGAGAGTGGTTCGCCTGATCGCGCGCGCTGTAGCGAAGCTGGGCCGTCCAGCGCTCATTCACCTTCAATACGGAATGGTCATGGCGGTCGAACGGACTTGATTGTGTTTCAAGGTTGAACCGTTCGACGTCTGCTTGCGCAACCAGCGATGACAGCGGCAGGCGGAAGTCGCGCTCATAGGAATCGAGAACGACAATGTCGCCCAGGCTTGAAAGCGATGCGCCGTAAACGCCGGAAAGACTGGCGCCCAACTCGCCCGGATCGACTTCCGACCCACTGATGCTCGATGTTGAAACGCCGCCGATCGGGCTCATGGCCGCGCCGACATTCAACAGCCCCCGGCCATAAACAGCGTCCGTGCCCGGCGCGCCGAGATCGGTGGCGCTGGCGAACAGAATGTCGACAACTTCGGTGGCGGAAAGCGCAGGCCAGCGCGAGCGGATCAGGGCGGCGGCCCCGGCAATCACCGGCGTTGAGGCGCTGGTGCCGGAGAAAGACCGCGTGGCCGAGGGGCCGCCGCCGGGAACGACGCCGCGCAAAAACTCTCCGGGCGCTGCAAGATAAACATCCTGCGCGATCCCGGCGCGGTCGGAGAAAGTTGAAATGGCGTTCGATGAGTCGACCGAACCGGAAATAATCGCCGCCGGCGGCCCCGGCACATCGAGCGCGCCAAGCGCGGATGCATCCGGGTTTGCATCGGAATCGTTTCCGGCGGCGAGAACCGTCACCACGTCATTGTTTTTCAGAAAATTGAGATCGAAGGCGAATTCGGCGCGCGCCGCGGCTTCATCGGTTCCGAACGACATGTTGACGACGCCCGCGCCCAGCGTTGCGGAACGCTGCACCGCTTCGGCGATGGCGCTGCCGAGCAGCGAGTATTCATCGGTGCTGTCGTCATCAACGCGGAAAATCAAAAGCTGCGCTTGCGGCGCGACGCCGTGGGCGCCGGCGCCGTTGCGGGCGCCGCCGATAATGCTGGCCACCGGCGTTCCATGATCGTCGTGATCTTCAAGGTCAGGACCGCCGGCGCGAACATCGCCCGGCGCGACCACGCCGGCGATCAACAGGTCCGCGCTTTGCGGATGGATGCGGCCGGCGAATTCCGGGTGGTCCGTGTCGATGCCGGAATCGATCACCGAAACGATGACGCCATCGCCGAGCGCGCCAGCCTCATAGGCGGGAATGACATTGATGCGCGCCAGCGCCGGCTGGTTTCGATATTCGGCGGTGTCGTAAACGACAGGGCCAGGCATGGGGGGCGGCGGTGGAGGTGGAGGGGTCGGCGTTGCTATCGGCGTTGCTATCGGCGATGGGATTCGCCCGCCGCCTCCGCCGCCGCACGCGCTGAGCGCCAGTGCGAGAATGGTTAGCAGGCACACCGGACGGCGAACTCTGTTTACAAGCGGCATGGCTGGCTTTCTGCTGCGTCCTGTCATGAGCGGCCATCATAACCGCTTATTCCGGCGAAATGGTAAAAGTTTCGCTGCTGGCGGGCGGCGCTTCATCCCGCAGTGGACAAGCGCCGGGGCGCGATTTAGGTTGCATCGCAAAGAAGCAACGACCGTCAAAAAATAAAGGCCCGGCATGTCCACCGATCCCGAACGCATCACCATCCTCGCCCGCGAATTCACCGCCGCCGCTCTTGAGTTTCATCGCGGCAAAATGGCGGAGAAGGGCTATCGCATGGAGGGCTCCATCACGCCGCGCGTGTTCAAAATGATCGAAGGGATGGACGCGCCGAAGGACATGTTCGAAGGCGCGCCGCTGTTTGCTGTGACCTTCGTCAAAAAGGACTAGTCTTCGCTAAATTCGACATTGAAGACTTATTTCGCTAAAGTTGCGTCTCCCGCCTTTTGCTGAAGACAATTTAAGCGAGATCCATGATCGAAGCGCTCAACGCCCTGCTTTGGGGCAAAGTCCTTATATTCGTTCTCATCCCCGTCGGGCTCTGGTTCACCTTTCGCTCCGGCTTCGTGCAGTTCCGGCATTTTGCGGGAATGTTCGCCATCTTTGGCGAGGCGTTCAAACATAAATCCGACCACCCTTCGTCGTTTCAGGCGCTGGCGCTTTCTGTCGCCGGCCGCGTCGGCGCGGGAAATATCGCGGGCGTCGCGGTGGCGATCACCCTTGGCGGTCCCGGCGCGATCTTCTGGATGTGGATGGTCGGCCTCGTCGGCATGGCGACCAGCTTTTTCGAATGCTCGATCGCGCAGTTGTTCAAACGCAAAGAGAAATCCGGCGACTTTCGCGGCGGCCCGGCGTTTTACATTCAGCACGGGCTGAAGAAACGCCTTGGGCCTGTCGCGCCGCTGCTCGCCGCCGTCTATTCGGTCCTGCTGCTGGTGGCGTTCGGGTTCGCCTTCAACGTGCTGCAAAGCTACGCGGTTTCTACATCGGTGAGCGGCGCGTTCGGCTTCGATCCGCGCATTGTCGGCGTCGTGCTGGCGGTCTGCGTCGGTCTCGTTATTTTCGGCGGCGTCAAACGCATCACCTCGGTCGTTGAGTTTGTCGTGCCGATCATGGCGCTCAGCTATATCTCCCTCGTGCTGTTTATCCTCGCAACGCGCATCACCGAAGTGCCGGGCGCGTTGTCGCTGATCGTTGAGAGCGCGTTCGGATTGAACGAAGCTGTCGCCGGCGGCATTGGCGCGGCGTTGACGCAAGGCATTCGCCGCGGCCTGTTTTCCAATGAAGCCGGTCTCGGCTCGGCGCCGAACGTCGCCGCCGTCGCCTATGTGGCGCATCCGGCGCAGCAGGGCGTTGTACAGGCGTTTTCGGTTTTCATCGACACGCTGATTATCTGCACCTGCACCGCGTCGATCATTTTGTTGTCGGGCGTCGATCTTTCCGATCCCAACATTGACGGCGTGATCCTGACCCAGACGGCGCTGGCCGCGCATGTGGGCGGCTGGGCCGACGAATTTGTGGCGGCGGCGCTGCTGCTCTTCGTCTTTAGTTCGATCATGTACAATTATTTTCTCGGCGAGAATGCGCTCGACTATTTCGCCCGCGACAACAAGCTGGTGTTCACCATTTTCCGGGTGATGACGCTTGGCTTCGTGCTGGTGGGCGCCAATCTCAATCTTGCAGCCGCCTTCGGCTTTGCAGATGCGGCCATGGGCCTGCTGGCGCTGGTCAACCTGTTCGCCCTGGTGCTGCTGTTTCCGGTGGGGCTGCGGGTGATGCGCGACTTCGACGGCCAGCGAAAACGCGGGCTCAAGCCGGTGTTCGATCCCGATGATTACGCCGATCTCGATATCGATCGGGCGGCGTGGGCGCTGGAGCCGGACGAGGCCGCATTGCTGGCAAAGAAGCGCGCCGGCTGATCCGGGCGCATTGGCGTTTGGCCGTCTCGGCGATTTGTGATCTTATGACCATTCCATCTCGAAGGGAGGGTCGTGATGTTGCGCATGCTGAAGATTGTGCTTGTCCTGACAGTCGCCGCATGGGCGCTGCTCGGCGGGTCAATGAACATTCTCCATTGGCAGGAAACAACCGGCTCGGTCGCCGCGGTCACCTCTATGGCGACATTCGATGGCGGCGTCGATAACTGGCGGTCGACATCGAACCCTGTTCTTATTTTGCTCGGATCGTTGTTTATCACGGTGTCGAAACTGACCGGCGGCGGGTTGTGCGTCTTCGGCGCACTGAAAATGGCCAGCGCGCGCAGCGGTGACGCTGCTACTTTCGCTGCCGCCAAACAGCTCGCGCTGGCCGGATGCGCGGTGATTGTCTTCATGTTGTTCGGCGGCTTTGTCGTCATCGCCGAAGGCTGGTTCGATTTATGGCGGTCGGACGTGATGCGCGGGCCGGTGCTGGATTCCGCTTTCCGCTATGCGGCGATCATCGCCCTGATCGCCATCTTCGTTGCTGACAAAAACGACTGAAGGCCTGCAGCTCTGAATCAGCTCTAGCGGCCGCCGGTGAGCTTGCCGTATAGCTCGGGCCGCCGGTCGCGGAAGAACCCCCAGCTCGCCCTGCGCTCATCGAGATGGTCGAGATCGAAAGTCGCGGCGGCGAAGCCTTCTTCCGAGCGCGACATATCGGCGACGAAATCGCCGCCATCGTCGAGAATGAAAGACGAACCATAAAAAATCTGTCCGTCTTCATTGCCGGTGCGGTTGGCCGCGGCGATGGGAACGACGTTCGAGACGGCGTGTCCGGTCATGGCGCGCCGCCAGCGCGGCTGCGTGTCGAGGGTCGGGTTTTCCGGCTCCGTGCCGATGGCGGTCGGATAGAACAGCACTTCCGCGCCCATGAGCATCATCGCGCGCGCGGCCTCGGGGAACCACTGGTCCCAGCAGATGCCGACGCCGATGCGGCCGAATTTCGTGTCCCAGACTTTGAAGCCCGTATCGCCGGGGCGGAAATAGAACTTTTCTTCGTAGCCCGGCCCGTCGGGAATGTGGCTCTTGCGATAGAGGCCGAGCAATTCGCCATCGGCGTCAACGGTGACGAGACTGTTGTAATATTCCTGGGCCTCGCGCTCGAAAATCGACAGCGGCAGAACGACCCCAAGCTCCTTCGCCAGCGGCGCCAGCGCGGTGACGACGGGATGCTCGCGCCACGGGTACGCGGTGGTGAAATGCGCCGTGTCTTCGGTCTTGCAGAAATATGGCCCCTGAAACAGTTCCGGGGCTAAGATAACCTGCGCGCCGTCTTTGGCGGCGGCGCGGATGAGTTTTTCCACTACCCGGATATTCGCTTTCATGTCGTCGCCAAAGGCGGCTTGCAGAACGGCGATGCGGAGCGTGCGGGCCATGGCGGGCCTCCCTGATTGAGATGCTTGACGCATAGCGGCGCGGCGGTGATGTTGCAATCATCGGGCTGGCAGGAAAGGCGAAACATGGCGTTGCTGGAAATCTACTGGTCGTTTCGCAGTCCCTATTCCTATCTCGCCATTGACCGGCTTTGCGCGATCAAGGCTGCATACGTGGTCGACGTGAATTTTCGTCCCGTCCGGCCGCTGGCCATGCGCGAGCCTGATTTCTTTGAACGCGGGCGAAAGCAATTCGTTCCCTATCTGCTGCGCGATTATCCGCGCGAGGCCGAAAGGCTCGGCTTGCCTTACGGCTTCCCCATTCCCGATCCGATCAAAATGGATATGGCGAGCGGCAAGGTGGATCCTAAACAGCCGCTGATGACGCGGCTGATGGCGCTCGCCATCGCCGCCTGTGCGCAAGACAAGGGGCTGGAATTCGCCCGCGCCATGTCGTCACGCATCTGGACCGGAAAGCCCTGGGCTGACGATGACGCGCTTCGTGAAGCGGCGGCGGAGGCCGGACTCGAGCTTGCGGCGCTGGAAGCGTGGGCGAAAGCCAATGGCGAGGAAATCGCCAACCAGATCGAAGCGAATGAATCCGGGCAACTGCTGCAGCACTGGGGCGTGCCGCTGATGGTGCTCGATGGCGAACCGTTTTTCGGTCAGGACCGGCTCGATTCGCTTGAGTGGCGGCTCGACAAGCTCGGAGCAAAGCGCGCCTGAACCGGTCGTGGACGCCGCCGCGCAATCCATCTACCTTGCCAATAAAGAAGAGGGAGGCTGTTATGATCAGAACAGGATTGCTGGCGGTCGCAGTTTTCGCCACCGCTGCTTGCGCGACCGTTTCGCCGCGCGTGCGCATTGAAAACCGGCTGATGGAACTTGGCCTCACTGAACGAAGAGCCGTCTGCATGGGCAACGAGCTGGACGAGCGTCTTGATCGCCGGGACATGGACCATGTGGCGGAATTTATCGGCAATCTCAATGACGCCTCCAGCGCCGGCGAAAATCTTGACGCGCTGCTGAGCATCGACAATGCCCGCGCGGCCGCCGCCATCGCCGCCGCCGGTCTCGCCTGTACTTTCGATCGCTAAGGATGCCGGATTGGGCGGATGATAGGATGGCGGGCGCCAGCGGCGCCCTTTCGCCGGGTTTTGATGGGATCGGCGATGCGTTCGTTCAGAATTTCGAGAACGGAGCAGAACTCGGCGCCTGTTTTGCCGTTGTCCGCGATGGCGAACTGATCGCCGACATTCGCGGCGGTTATGCGGACAGAGCCAAGCAAACGCCGTGGACGGAAGATGCGCTCGCCTGCATCTATTCCAGCGGCAAGGCTGTTGTTTCTTTCCTGATCGCGCGTGAAGTTTCCGCCGGACGCCTCGATTACGACGCGCCGGTGGCGCAATACTGGCCGGAATTCGGAGCTGCGGGGAAGGAAAGCATCACGGTCGCGCAAATGCTGTCGCATCAGGCGGGGCTCTGCGGCTTTCCCGATGAAATGCCGCCTCAGACCTGGCTCGACTGGGAGGCGACTTGTGCGAAACTCGCCGCTATGGCGCCGCTCTGGGCGCCGGGAACGGCGAACGGCTATCACCCGCAAACCGTTGGCTATATTGCCGGTGAAATCCTGCGGCGCGTGACGGGAAAGACAGTGGGCGCGCTGGTCGCGGAGCTGGCCGCTACGCACAGGCTCAATATTTTTTGCGGCATGAATGAGGAAGAGGCGGCGCGCGCCGTCTACATGTCCAAGCCGCCAAAGGCGCCGGACCTCGGGGCCCTCAACGAGTATAAAAAACTGGCCTTCCTCAAGCCATGGTCGGCGCCGGCGCGGGTCAGCCGCGAGGCATGGATGGCGGCGGAGATTCCAGCCTCCAACATGCATGCCGATGCGCGTTCGCTGGCGATGATTGTGCATCCGCTCGCCAATGGCGGGCGCGATATCTCCAGCGCGCAGGTTTTGGATGGAGATACGCTGGAAGCGGCGTTCGCCGAGCGCAGTCGCGGCGACGATCTGGTGCTGCCGTTTCATCTGTCATGGTCGGCGGGATTGATGCGCAATATCAACGGTCATTTCGGTCCTAATAACCGCGCGTTCGGCCATGCCGGCTTTGGCGGGTCATGCGTGGTCATCGATCCGGACAACAATCTCACCGCCGCTTACATTATGAACAAAATGTCACCTTATCTGGTGGGCGATCCGCGGGCGGTGAAATTGCTTGATGCGGTTTACGCGGCGCTTTGATTAAAAATTTATCCGAAAATCGACGCTGACAAACGCCGGTTGCGGATAGCCGGGAAGGACTTTCGCCATGGCCTCGCTCTCGTAAAGATGCGTGCGCCGCAACGGCGTATCGGCCCTGGCCCTGCGAGTGACCGCCATCAGTTCAATACGCTGGCTCGCGACGACAATTTCTGCGACCGCGCGCGGTTTGGCGGCGAACGGGGTCTGATGATCGAGTCGTTGCGCGGCGGCGGGCGCGGCTGAAACCACAAAAGCGATCATTACAATCGTCAGCATCGGTCGCATTATTGCCTCCACATTCTTGAAGTTGTCAAAAGCGTGGCAGGCGCGCATGACCGAAAAATTAGCTTATGCGGCGGATTTTATCTCAAAGCTGCGGGCGAAACTCGGTCAAATTAAGTTGAAAAGCGCCGCTTCAGCCAACCGGTGATCAGCGCGTTTGCTTCCTCAGGCTTTTCCCACATGATCCAGTGGCCGCAATCCTTGACCACATGTTTTTCAAGGTCTGGCACAAGCCGTTCCATTTCGTCTGCGGTTTCCGGCGGCAGGAACAGATCAAGCTCGGCGCCGACCCAGAGAGACGGCGCCGCAATGGTTTCGTCACGGCCCTCCATCATGGCCCAGTTTCTATCGATATTGCGATAGAGATTGATGCCGCCATGAAAACCGCTGCGCCGATAGGCGTCCACATAGACCTGAATGTCCGCCTCCGGAATAATAATCCCGGACGGGTCCAGCGCCGGTCCGTCGCGGAAGCGTCCGGGCAGGTCGTAGACTTGCGGCGCGAGGCTGGCCCAGCGCGCGCGCGGCGGCGGTTTGCGGAACATCAAATGAAAAAAACGGTCGGGATCGGTTGCGAATAAATTTTCCGGCGTATCCGCCTCTTGAAACTGCACGATGTAATGTTTCGGGCCGAAGCGTTTTTCCATGATCTGCAGCGGCGGGACGGGCGGCCGCGCGCGCAGGGGCGTGCAGAGGCCGATCAGCCCGGAGACACGCTCGGGGTGAAGCTGGCCCATGTGCCAGATCAGTGCGCCGCCCCAGTCATGGCCGCAAAAGATCGCGCGGTCGATGTACAGCGCATCCAGCAGCGCGCAGAAATCGCCGGTCATGTGAGCGGCGTCGTAGAGGGAGGCGTCCTTGGGCGCATCCGATTGGCCAAAGCCTTTGAGGTCGACCGCGACAGCGCAAAACCCGGCGCCGGCGACAGCGCCCAACTGGTTTTTCCAGCTATAGGCGATTTCCGGCCAGCCATGAATGAAGATGACCGGCGGGTAGCGGCGATCCGGATCGCCATCGGCTTCGTAGATGGCGAGCGAAGCATCGCCGATGTTGATCTTTTGTGCTTTGGGGAAATTGCTCATGGGGAGAGCTTCGCGCGGCGGCGCTAGCCGGACAAGGAATTTGTTCAGTCAGAGCGCTGCCGCAAACGGTTTCACCCCCGTCCGGCATGGGATATGGAAGTCGTATGAGCAAAGATGCAGACAATGCGCCGGCCCCGCGATCCGCGCCCGAAGGCTGGACGATGCAATCGCACGAGCACACCTTCAGCGGGCGTGCGGGGCCATTTTATTTTCGCAAGGAAGGCGGCAAGGCCGGCGTCGGGTTTTTTGCGGAATCCCATCACGCCAATATGGGCGGCGTCATTCATGGCGGCGCCCTGCTGACGCTGGCGGATGTCGCCTTGTGGGATATTTGCCGTCGCGAGATCGGCGTGTTCAAGGGCGTTACCGTAACGCTGAACGCCGAGTTCGTCGGCGCCGGTCCGATCGGCGGTTTCATCGAGGCGAGCGGCGAGATGGTGAAGTCCGGACGCAAGTTGATGTTCGCGCGCGGTCTGATTGCGGCGGACGGCGCGCCGCTTATGAGTTTTTCCGGAACCTTGAAACGCGTCGGCTAAATCGCCACACGCGGTTTGCGGTTCTTGTGCAACGCGTCGGCGCTTAAAATCGCCAGCGCCGCCCAGATCAATCCAAAACAGATGCCGTGATAGATCGTGAATGGCTCGCCATAAAAAAGCCCGAGCAAAAGCTGACCGGTCGGCCCGATATATTGGAGAAAGCCGAGCGTGGTGAAGGTCAGCCGCCGCGCAGCGAGCGCGAAAAACATCAGCGGCAGAACCGTCACCGGACCGGCGGCGACCAGCAAAAGATCAACGCGCAGTCCTTCACTGCCAAACGCCAATCCCTGAGCGTTTGATAACCACATCAGGAACACGAATGCGAACGGCGCCAGCAGCGCTGTTTCGATAAACAGGCCCGGCATGGCGCCAACATTCAAGGTCTTGCGCGCATAGCCATAGGCGGTGAAGGAAATGGCGAGAATAATCGACACCCATGGAATGACGCCGGCGCCGATGGCGAGAATCGAAACGCCTGTTGCTGCGAGGCCGACGGCGATCATCTGCAGGCGTCCGAGTTTCTCCTTCAGCACGAAAACGCCGGCGGCGACGAACATCAGCGGATTGATATAATAGCCGAGGCTCGCCTGTAGGACGCGGTCATTGGCGACGGCCCAGACATAAGTCAGCCAGTTTAATCCGATCACGGTTGCGGAAAATCCGAGCAGCGCCAGCATGCGCGGCGAGCGGAACGCTTTGAGCGTTTCACTCCATTGCTTGCGAAAGGTGAGGATCAGCGCGCCGAACGGGACTGACCAGAGAATGCGCTGGGCAACGATCTCCAGCGGATCGACCATGCCGAGCTGCTTCAGGTAAATCGGCAGCAGGCCCCACATGCCGTAAGCGAGCACGCCGCAAATGAGGCCGAGTCTCACGGCGCGGTCGGCGGAGTTGTTTTCATTGTCAGGCATTGCGGGGTTCCGGCTTGCTGCGTTCGCGCTTATGGGGCGCCAGGGCGAACGGCGCCGCCCGTTTCCTGCGTTCTCTGACTCCGCCTATGAGACGGCGCGGCTCCCGGCGCAAGCATTAAGATCAGCACTATTGTGTGATGCCGTCTGTGCGCAGTTTTTGCTTGATCCGGTCGAACGCCGCAGCAGGGCCGCTGGCGGCGTAGCGCGCCGTAATGACGATGCGGCCATTGCGGTCTTCGACGGCAGTGATGGAATCGTAAGTGAAGCCCTCATCATAGAGAGGCTGCGGCGCGCGATAGAATTTCTGATTTTTGTTGAGTTTTGCGAGTTCCTGTTCCAGCGCGCGGCGGACGACAAATTCGAGCGGCAGATATTTCGAGATGCCAGAACGCTGATCAAGGCTGAAATCGCCAAGTCGCGCCTGCAGCTTTCCATCCTCGATATAGGGAATGAGCGTTACGTCGACGCCGCCGGTTTCCAGCGCCAGCCGCGAGGGCGAGCCTTTCCCGTTCCAGCCGCAGGCCCAGTATTCGATTTCAAGGTAGAGCCGAAAGCGGATCGCGTTCTGTGGAAACGAAATATCCGGTTCGCCGGAAGACCAGCGCTCGCCGCAATCGGCGTCGCGCGCCGCAATCCAGTTTTTGAGATCGCCTTCGGTTTCGACGACGAATTTGGTGACGTCGGTGACGAGCGCAAGGTTGAGGTCGTTCTGTTTTGCGGCGTCCATGTCCGCGTGAAACGCGATGTCGGCGATCACCGGCCGGCCGCCGAGATTGACCTTGGTCGGCGCATTATAGATTTCAGCATAGCCCGCCGGCGGCTGAGCCTGCGCGCCCGCAACGAAGGCAAACATGGCTGTGACGAATATTGAAGCGGCGGCGAAGTATGTAAAAAATCGCATGCGTCCGGGCTCCTTTTCGGGCGATTCACTGCAAGCCGAACACCGCGAAGGGGCGTCCGGTTCGGAGGCAAGCATAGTCCATATGACGAAAGGCGTCAGGCCGTTTGTTTGACGAGGCCGCGATTGACCACCAGCTCGGCGATCTGCACCGCGTTGAGCGCCGCGCCTTTCCTGAGATTGTCGGAGACCACCCACAGCGCCAGGCCGTTCTCCACGGTCGGATCAACGCGGATGCGTGACACGAAGGTGGCGAATTCGCCGACGCATTCGATCGGCGTGACGTAACCGCCATCCTCGCGCTTGTCGATGACCAGAAGCCCCGGCGATTCACGCAGGATTTCACGCGCTTCATCGTCGCTGATCGGGTTTTCAAATTCGATGTTCACCGCTTCGGAATGACCGACGAACACCGGCACGCGCACGCAGGTCGCCGTCAGCTTGATCTTGGAGTCGAGAATTTTCTTCGTCTCCGCCACCATCTTCCATTCTTCCTTGGTGTATCCATCCTCCATGAAGACGTCGATATGCGGGATGACGTTGAAGGCGATCTGCTTGGTGAATTTCGACGGCGTCGGTGAATCGTTGACGAAAATGCCTTTCGTCTGATTGAACAGCTCGTCCATAGCCTCTTTGCCAGCGCCCGAGGTCGACTGATAGGTGGAGACGACGACGCGTTTGATCGTCGCCGCGTCATGCAACGGCTTCAACGCGACCACGAGCTGCGCCGTCGAACAATTCGGATTGGCGATGATGTTTTTCTTGCGCGCGCCCGAGACCGCATCGGCGTTCACTTCCGGCACGATCAGCGGCACGTCGGGGTCCATGCGGAAATGCGACGAGTTGTCGACAACAATGGCGCCGGCTTTCGCGGCTTTCGGCGCCCATTCTTTCGCCACCGATCCGCCCGCCGCCATCAGCACGATATCAACCTTGGAAAAATCGAACTGCTCGAGGTCGCGGCATTTCAGCGTCCTGTCGCCGAACGAGACTTCGCGGCCGATGGACTGGCGCGACGCCAGCGCAAAGACGTCCTTCACCGGGAACAGGCGTTCTTCAAGAATAGCCAGCATTTCCTGACCGACATTGCCGGTGGCGCCGACAACCGCGACATTGACTTCCATTTTACGCTCCAGTTGGCGGTCCCAGTTGACGACCCCCCGTTGATAACCTGTGTGAGATGACGATGAGCCGATAATGTCAAGTCATCAGGCCGCGAGCGCGCTTTTGCACAGATGGCCCCGGCGATCCAGCGAAAAAATATCAAAGGGGGATCAGGCAGGCTATAGTTGCTGTTAGCGCCAAAACGAAGGAGCGCCCATGCCGGATATCGCTGGAGACTTTTCACTTCAGGACATCGTTCATTTGGGCGTTGCGCTTGCCATCGGCTTTCTGATCGGCTTCGAGCGCGAGCACACCCATACGGCCGAACAGCGCGAGCACAGCTTCGCCGGCGCGCGGACCTTTTCGCTGGTGGCGCTGGCGGGCGCGCTCGCCGGGCTGATCGATGACGGGTTCGTGCTGCCCGCTGTCGCGCTCGCGGCCATCGCCGGGCTGACCGGCGCCGCTTACTGGTCAGTGGCGCGCGACAGACCGGGCAGCGGCGGCACCACGGAAATCGCGCTGTTCGTCACCTTCCTGCTCGGGCTCGCCGCAGTGCGCGACTATGCGGTTCCGGCTGCGATTGGCGGCGTCGCGGTGGCGATCATTCTCAGCATCAAGGAAAGCGTGCAGCGCTGGGCGCAATCACTCAGCGAGGATGAGCTGCATGCGGCGCTGCGGTTCCTTGCCATTTCGATCATCATTCTTCCGATCCTGCCGAATGAAGGATACGGGCCGTATGATGCGCTGAACCCGCGCGAGATATGGCTGATGGTGGTGTTCATCAGCGGACTGTCCTTCCTCGGATACTGGCTGATCAAGAGCGTTGGCGAAGACAAGGGGTTCCTGCTCACCGGCGTCGCCGGAGGGCTTGCATCCTCAACGGCGACGACCCTGTCGCTGGCGCGCTTTGCAAAGGAGGGCGCCAATCCTGCGCGCGCAGCGGCGGGAATCATCGCCGCCAATGTGGTGATGGTGGTTCGCGTCGGATTCCTGCTGGCGGCGGTGGCCCGCGACGTGCTGACCGCGCTGGCGCCGGCGCTGGCTGCGGCGGGGGTGGTTGGCGCCGCCGCCGCGCTGCTGATCTGGCGGCGGGAGAAAAACGCCGAAGCAACGCCCAAACCGCTGCAGCTCGGCAACCCGATGGAGCTGAAACCGGCGTTCATTTTCGCTGCCCTGCTGGCGGCCATCACGCTCGCCTCGCGCTTCGGCGCCGATCAGTTCGGCGACAGCGGGTTGCTGGTTGTCGCCCTGGTTTCCGGGCTTGCCGATGTTGACGCCATGACGCTGACGGCGGGCCGTCAGGCGGGTGTCGGCGACATCACCGCCGCGACAGCGGGGGCGGCGGTGCTCGCGGCGGTCTTTTCCAACACCGCCGTGAAGGCCGCGATGACCTGGAGCATTGGCGGCGCAGCGGCGGGGCGCTTCGTTGCGCTTTCCGTCGCCGCCATGATCGCCGCCGGGGCGGTGGTGTTTTTGGTCATTTGAATGGACACACCCTCATCCTGAGGAGGTTCAGGCAATGCAAATTGCACGAACCGTCGCGAAGGATGGGAGGCAGGCGGAGAGTGTGTGGCCGATCCTTTGCGACGCATCAGACATTGCAGGCGATGTCTGATGCTCCTCAGGATGAGGATCGAGAGAAGCTGCCGAAAAGCAAGCAGATTATGAAACAGCACTCGCGCCGAACGGCACGATCTTGTTCGCCGCATCATGGCCGATATCGGCGCGGCCGAGATAGGGAACGCCGACGCGCGCGCACCAGTATCGAATTATCTCTTCCTCACTCGCGCCGAACGGCCGGTCGTTTTCGGGTATGGCGCTGACGCGCCCGAGCATGATCCCGGCGGCGTTCTTCACGCCCTCATTGGCGGTGATTGCGAACATCGCCCGGTCGATGCGGTAAAGATATTCGCCCACATCTTCGAGCATGATGATGTGGCCGGAAAGATCGGGCGCCCAGTCGGTGGCGATCAGATGCGCCAGCACGGTGATGTTGAACGCGGCGAGTTTCTTGCCCGTTTTGACGGTGGGCTCCAGCGTCGACGGATCGCCGTTCACGAGAAAGCCGAGTGCGCGGGCGACCGCCTCTTCGCCGCCCGCGCGCGCAAGATCGGTCGGGATCGGTCCGTGAACGGGGCGGCCGATGTTTTCTTTGTAGAGCCGCCCCAGCAATGTCCCGTTGTCGGAATAGCCGAGGTAAGTCTTTGCCCGCGCATGCTCGTTGAGTTTGCCAAAGAGCGCCTCATCGAGGCGGCAGGCGCCATAGCCGCCGCGCGCGAACCACACGGCGTCATATTTGGGATCGTTGGCGACCTCGAGAAAGGCGGCGCTGCGCTCCGCATCCGGCCCGGCGAAATGGCCCGCCACAGAAAAACACTGCGGATGAAAATGCAGCTTCACCTGGTCGCCAAAGCGCGCCACCGCAATTTGCGCGATTTTTTCCGTCAGCTCCGGCGTGATCTGCCCGCCGGGGCAGGTGAGGGCGATATGTTTGGCGGGTCTGGTCATCAAATATTATCTACCATCGACTTATTACCATTCGCTAACCCTGTTCGTCATGCTGGGCTCGACCCCGCATCCATTGGCAAAAGGCGGCGCGGCCGGTGGTTTGCGGATCAAGTCCGCAGTGACGGCGCATATATACGGTTTTCAACATCGGCGGCGCTGGCTAAGCAACTCAAATGACAAACACCAAAGACTATTTCTTCTGCGGGATCGGCGGGTCGGGCATGCTGCCGCTGGCGATGATAGTCGCCGCGCGCGGCGCCCATGTGGAGGGGTCGGACCGGGCCCTCGATCAGGGCCGCACCGGCGCGAAGTTCGACTATCTAAAAAGCCTCGGTATTGCCCTGCACGCTCAGGACGGCTCGGGCGTCAATCGCCCCTCGCAGATTCTTGTTGCGTCCGCGGCGGTGGAGGAGACGGTGCCGGATGTTGTCGCCGCAAAGGAAGCGGGCGCGGCGCGGCTGTCGCGGGCGGAGTTGCTGGCGCAACTTTTCAATGAAAGCGCCTCACCCATCGGCGTCGCGGGGACGAGCGGCAAGTCGACCACGACCGGCATGATCGGCTGGATTCTCCATCACGCGGGCAAATCGCCGACGGTGATGAACGGCGCGGTGATGAAAAATTTCGTTTCGCCCGATGCGCTGTTTGCGAGCGCGCTGGTGGGCGAAGGCGAGGCGTTCGTTTCCGAAGTCGATGAAAGCGACGGCTCTATCGCCATGTTCAAACCGAAAGTCGCGGTGCTGAACAATATCGCGCTTGACCATAAGAGCATGGATGAATTGCGCGCGCTGTTTGGCGGGTTTATCGGCGGCGCAGAGACGGCGGTCCTCAATCTCGACAATGATGAGACCGCGCGGCTGGCTTCGGCCCGCAAGAGTGGCAAGATCACATACTCGCTGCACGATAAATCCGCCGACCTCATTGCCGAGAACATCAAGCCGCAACCCTTCGGCGTCAGCTTCGATGTTGTCGCGAAAGGCGCGCGCGCATCGGTCTCGCTGAAAATGCCCGGGCGTCACAATGTCTCCAATGCGCTCGCCGCCATCGCTGCCGCCTCCGCCTGCGGCGTGTCGCTTGGCGATGCTGCGAAAGCGCTCGGCGAATTCGAGGGCGTCAGACGCCGCCTCGAATATGTCGGCGAGAAAAATGGCGTCACCCTCATCGACGATTTCGGCCACAACCCGGACAAGATCACTGCGAGCCTTAAAACCCTGCATGAATTTCCGGGGCGGCTCTTGGTAATGTTTCAGCCGCACGGCTTCGGGCCGCTGCGGCTGATGAAGAATGAATTCATCGCGACCTTCGCTGACCATCTGTCAGCGGATGATATTCTCATCATGCCGGAGCCGGTCTATTTCGGCGGCACGGTCGATCGCTCGGTGTCGAGCAAGGACATCGCCGCAGGGATCGTCGCGGCGGGCCGCAAGGCCGAAGCGCTGGCGACCCGCGATGACTGCGGCGCGCGCTTGTTAAAGCTTGCAAAACCCGGCGACCGCATCGTCATCATGGGCGCCCGCGACGACACGCTGTCGATCTTCGCCATGGATTTGCTGAAACAGATCGGTTAGCCGTTGCGCCTGACTGAAATGCAGGCTGCGCCGATGACCGACCTTACAAACTGGACCATGCGCCCGCCGCCGGAGTTGCAACCGGTCAAAGGCCGCTACGTTTCCATCGAACCGGCGATTTTTCCCGCCGCCGCCGAAGCGCTGTTTCCGGTGCTGGGCGGCGCGGCCAATGACGATCTCTGGACCTACATCCCCATCGGCCCGTTTGAGAGCGCGGAGCAGTTTGGCGCGGTGATGGTCTTGGTTGGCGGACAACAGGGCTGGCAGACGCAACTTTTTCGCGAAGTGAATACCGGCCAACCCCTGGGCCAACTCCTGGGCATGGCGAGCTATATGCGCATCCGCCCGGAGGCGGGCTCGGCCGAAGTCGGTTGCGTCGTGTTTTCGAAGGCGCTGCAAAGAACGCCCGCCGCGACGGAAGTCATGTATCTGATGGCGCGGCACATCTTCGACGATCTCGGCTATCGCCGTTACGAATGGAAATGCAATGACGCCAACGCCGCATCGAAACGCGCGGCAGTCCGCCTCGGCTTTACCTTTGAGGGCGTCTTCCGTCAGGATCTGGTGATGAAGGGCAAAAACCGCGACACCGCCTGGTTCTCGATGCTCGACAGCGAATGGCCGCGCGCCAAAGCGGCGTTTGAGGCGTGGCTGGCGCCGGAGAATTTCGACGGGGCGGGCGCCCAGCGCCGCGGCCTCAAAGAAATCCGCGACGGGCTGTAGCCTCTCGGTTGTCTGACCGGGCGGCGGGGCTATAAGGGCGGCTTACCCACTCGCCCGAACGGAGCCTCCCGCATGAACATCCACGAATATCAGGCCAAGCAAGTCCTCAAATCCTACGGCGCCCCGGTTTCCGAGGGCCGCGTGGTGACCGATGCGGGCGACGCGGAAGCGGCCGCGAAGGACTTGCCGGGCCCGCTCTATGTGGTGAAGGCGCAGATTCATGCGGGCGGCCGCGGCAAGGGGACGTTCAAGGAAAAATCCGCCGGGGAAAAAGGCGGCGTTCGGCTTGCCAAGTCGCCGGCCGAAGCGGCCCAGTTCACAAAGGAGATGCTCGGCGCGACGCTGGTCACCAAACAGACCGGCGAGGCGGGCAAGCAGGTCAATACGATCTATATCGAGAACGGCTCCGACATTGAGACCGAACTTTATCTTTCGGCGCTGGTTGATCGAGGCACGGGCCGCATCGCCTTCATCGCCTCCACCGAAGGCGGCATGAACATCGAGGAAGTCGCCGAAGAAACGCCGGAGAAAATCATCACGGTTGGGATCGATCCCGCGACCGGGTGCATGCCGCATCACGCGCGCCGTCTCGCGCAGGCGCTGGGGCTCAAAGGCAATGCGGCGAAGCAGTGCGGCAAGCTGATCCCGACACTGTATAAAGCGTTCGTCGAAAAAGACATGTCGATGCTGGAGATCAATCCGCTGATCGTCACCAAGTCCGGCGATTTGCTGGTGCTCGACGCGAAAGTCGGCTTCGATCCGAACGCGCTGTTCCGCCATCCGGACATCATGGAACTGCGCGACATCACCGAAGAAGACCCGGCGGAACTCAAAGCCTCCGAGTTCGATCTTTCCTATGTGAAGCTTGACGGCAATATCGGCTGCATGGTCAACGGCGCGGGCCTCGCCATGGCGACCATGGACATCATCAAGCATTACGGCGCTGAGCCCGCAAACTTTCTCGATGTCGGCGGCGGCGCGACGAAAGAAAAAGTCACCGAGGCGTTCAAGATCATCACCACCGATCCCGGCGTGAAAGGCATTCTCGTCAACATCTTCGGCGGCATCATGAAATGCGACATCATCGCCGAAGGCATCGTCGCAGCAGTGAAGGAAGTCGGCCTTGAGGACCCGCTGGTGGTGCGCCTTGAAGGCACCAATGTGGAAAAGGGCAAGGCGATCCTGGCGAATTCCGGCCTGAAAATCACTCCCGCCGACGACCTCGAAGACGCCGCGCAGAAAATCGTGAAAGCGGTGCAGGGGTAGGCTTCTTAAAGCCTATTCAAACCCTAGCTCAAAATCGCCTTTTTCGATCAGCCGATCGAGATAGGCGCCGTCATGTTCTGGAACGATGATAAGGTTTGGTTCAGCTTGCGCCAGATCATGCAGGGCGCGCACCTGACGTAGGATCGCCTTGCGGTTTTCGTTTGGTTCAAAAAACAGGTACTGCAAAAGGCGCGGACGGGTTTTTAGGTTTTCTATATTCGACACTGCCCAGACGATGTCGCCGATCAGAAGATATTCACGTCCGTCATCGCGCTTCACGTAGATGACCAGGCTGCCGTCGGTGTGTCCCGGGGCCGGGGCGGCGACAACGCCCGGCGCGACAAGAACCGGTTCTGCAATATCCGCTGGTTGAAGATCCTGCAGTACTGGCGACAGCCCGCTCTCGGGTGCGAATTGCGGCAAGGCTTCTATCTGCGGCGCCGTCAGCATTAATTTGGTGACGAAGGTTTCAGGGTGCGGATGGCGCGTAATCGCCATAACGTGGTCAAGATGTTCATGGGTGATCAGAATTTGGTCAGCGTCCGCATAAGAAGCTTTAAGCCGTTCGTATGCGCCGGCGTTGAATGCCGCATCTTTCGACTGAGCGATCTCTGCGGCGGTGAGATCATCGACGGCGCCGCCTATAATGGTCGTTTCATCAGGCGAGGCGATTTTTATGGCTGAGTAATAGAGCGGCATTTTTGAAAAACCGCCGCCGGTTTCCGCAGCGTATTTGGGCGCCTCGTCGGTTCCGATAATTTCAATTCGCAATTCCGTTGGAAGGTCGGCATCGTCTGCGACCAGCGTCCGCCATGCGGCAATGTCGAACTCGCCTTCAGCGCTCGCCGGCGCGCGTGAATCCAGAAGCAGCCACCATCCCGCCAAGACGACGATTGCTGTAATTACGCCGAAGACGCCGAATAATTTCGCCATGCCCATCTCTCCTAAAAAGCACGCGCCAAGCGATAAAGGAGTATCCGCGCTGAAGTCAGGCAGCAACATGCTTGAGCAGCGATCCGGTAAGACGCGTCCTGCGGTGGGGTCTCAAGTCATAAGGCCGTTGCGCTGCTGACACCGAACCGATAGCGCAGCGCTCTCTTCCCCCGTATACGGGCGAAGTACCCGCCCCCGGGTCCGCCCGAAGAGCGGCCCGAGGATAAACTCCGGCGGGAATCCAGAAATTGCAGAACTGCACTTGGGTCATGGATCCCCGCTCTTCTTCCTGAGGGCGCGCCAAACCCGCTTTACAAATCAACAGGTAATCGCCAACAAATGCACATGACCGAAAAACAGAATTTCACTCTCCTTCATCCCCTCCGCGTGCGCTGGGCCGAATGCGACGCGCAGGCCATCGTCTTTAACGTCAATTATTTCCTCTATTTCGACGTGGCGATGACTGAGTGGCTGCGCGCCATTGGCTTCACGGGCGAAAAGACGCTGGAGTTTTTTACGGTGCACGCGCAAGCCGATTACAAGCGTTCAGCAAAGTTCGATGACATGCTGGAAATCGGCGCGCGCTGTGCGCGGCTCGGCAAGACCTCCATGACCATCGAAGCGGCGATCTTTCGCGGTGACGAAGTGCTGACCACCGGCAAACTGATCTACGTCCATGCGGAATTGAACACCCAGGAAAAGTCGCCGCTGCCGGAAGATTTCATCGCCCGCGTTCTGGCGTTTGAGAAAACGCCGCCGGAGCGCGCCAGTTGAAACCGGCGTTGATACAGGCTGCAAGGCGCGCTCTGCATCGCACCGGCCTGCTTCAGTTTTATTTTCGCGCGGTCGAATGGCGGCTTGCGCGCGGACGTGATGCGCCGCCGGACGCCGACGACAACGGCACGCCCATACCCCCGCTCCGCCTGATGGCGATGACGGTCGCCCATGCCGACTGGCGCGCCTTTTTGAAAACCGGCGCGGCCACGGCGACTGCGCTGGACCGGCGCGCAGCGAATGCGGGGCTTTCGTTCGCCGATGCGCGCCGCATTCTCGATTTCGGCTGCGGCGCGGGCCGCGTGATCCGGCATTTGCCGTCGCTGACCCATGCTGAACTGTTCGGAGCCGACTATAACGAAGCCCTGCTGAACTGGTGCGCGTCGAACCTGCCGGGAACGTATATGCGCAACGACTTGGCGCCGCCGCTGGATTTTCCCGACGGGCATTTCGATATTCTCTATGCGCTGTCCGTGTTCACGCATCTGCGTGAGGCGACGCAGCGGCAATGGATTGAGGACTATGCGCGCGTGCTGCGCCCCGGCGGACTGGCGCTGGTCAGTTTTCATGAAGAGACCCAGCCCGGATTTCCGCAGACGGTAGCCGCCCGCAACGCCATCGCCGTGAGCGGATTTTACGTACACAACGACATGGCCGAAGGATCGAACCTGATCGCCAGTTTCCAGACCGCCGATCATGCGCGGGGGCTGTTTGGCGAGGTGTTCGACGCTGTGACCATTGTTCCTCGAGCTGACGCCGGTATTGGTCAGTCGCTGGCGGTGTTGCGCAAAGGCGCAGCAGGCCGCGCATGAACTACCGTCACGCCTATCACGCGGGCAATCACGCAGACATCCTGAAACATGTGGTGCTGACGCGGGCGATCGAGCATCTGAAGAAAAAGGCTGCGCCGTTCCGCGTCTTTGACGCCCATGGCGGGATTGGCGTTTACGATCTCGGCGGGGTCGAGGCGGGAAAAACCTTTGAATGGCGTAACGGCGTCGGGCGCCTGTTCTCGGATGATGGCGCGGCGATTGCGCTCTCTGACGAAGCCGAAGGGCTGCTGGCGCCCTGGCGCGAAAGCGTTGCGGCGGCGAATGAAAGCGGCGGGCTGCAGCGCTATCCCGGTTCACCGGAATTTGCGCGCGTGCTGTTGCGTTCCGGCGACCGGCTGCGTCTGAACGAGTTGCATCCTGTCGATTATGAAACACTGCTGGCGCGCTATGCGCGCGACAATCGCGCCGCCGTCACGAGGCTCGATGCGTTGACGTTCCTGAAGAGCCAATTGCCGCCGCCGGAAAAGCGCGGCCTGATTCTCATCGATCCGCCCTATGAGAAAACCGATGAAGCGGTGCAGGCGATCCGCATGCTGAGCGAAGGGCTGAAGCGTTTTGCGACCGGCGTTTATTGTTTGTGGTATCCGGTGACCGGCGACGGGACCGACCGGCGGATGAAAGACGATGCCGCATCCTTCGGGATGAAAATGGTGATTGCGGAACTGCTGGTTCGCCCCGCGCGCCCCGATGGCGGGCTTGCGGGCTCGGGCGTGATCGTCGTCAATCCGCCGTGGAGGCTTGAAGAGGAATTGGGCGTTCTGCTGCCCGAACTGGCGGCGCGGCTGTCACAGGCAGAGCCGTCATGGTCGCTGGAAAGCGCGGCGCTGTGAAGACGCGCCGCGCTGATGTTTCCAGCGGAAATCCGGTGAAGATTACCAGTACCGCTCGGCCTTGTAATAATCATAGGCGGCGTCGCGCATGCCGAGACCGTCATTCTCGGTCAGCTCATGCAGCGAATCGCAGGGCGCCTGTTTCAGCTGTTCCTTGCTGTAAGGGACAATGTAGCCGCCTTTGTCTTTCTGGTAATCGAGGCTCGCCCATGGGATAGGGTGAAACTTTTCGCCCATCCCCAAAAAGCCGCCAAAGCCGACAACGCCGAACATGATGTTGTTCGTCGTCTTGTCGAGCATGACGTCCTCGATTTCGCCAATGTGATCTCCCGCCGTGTTGTAAACGGGGGTGCCGATAACGCGCGAAGCGCGAATGGCGGTTGTATGTCCGGATGCTGTCGGCATAAATTCCTCCATGAATAATGGTGACGCTGACGCCAACAGGAAGTCCGGCGATGCGTTCCGCGACTGCGAAATTTTAATGTTGGCGGCGGCGCTTTCGCCGGTTCTGGAGAAGGCTCATGCAAAAGATCAACATCCCCGCCGCCTTCGACCGGATCAAGGAATGCTGGTCGCCGCACATCGCCGCCCGCGTCAACGGACAGGACGTGCGGCTTGCGAAAATCGAGGGCGCCTTCGAATGGCATGCCCATGAGGGCGTTGATGAAGCCTTCTTCGTGGTGAAGGGCGCCTTCACCATGCGCTTCAGGGATCGCGAGGTGGAAATGGAGGAGGGCGATTTCATCACCGTGCCGGCCGGGGTCGAGCACATGCCAGTGGCGGACAAAGAATGCTGGATCATGATGATCGAAAGCGCCGGCACGGTGAATACCGGCGCCAATGTCTCAGCGCGCACCAGAGCCGATCTTCCGGCGCTTTAGCGAAAAGAAAAAGCCGCGCGGGCCAAAAAACGCGCGGGCCAAAAAAAACCGCGCGGGAGCGCCGCGCGGCTGATAAGTTTGGAGGGGCTTCAAATGCATAATGCCTTCAGCGCGCCTCCTTTCGCAGACATATGTTGCGGCGGCGCGACCGTTTCGTGACAATTTCAAGGCATTCGGCGCGGATTGCCGCCGATTACGCTGACTTGGCTGTTGCCCCTGCAGATCAGCGCCGCTAAACCGGCCCGAATTCACCGCTTAATGTCACGGATTTCGCCGCCGGAGCCTCAATGTCCATTCTCATCGACAAGCACACCAAAGTCATCTGCCAGGGCCTGACCGGGAAAACCGGCACTTTCCATACGGAACAAGCGATCGCCTATGGCACGAAGATGGTCGGCGGCGTCACGCCGGGCAAGGGCGGCTCGGTCTGGGAAGCGGGCGAGTCGGCCAAGGGCGCAACGCTCCCGGTTTTCGACACGGTGGCTGAGGCGCGCGAGAAAACCGGCGCTGACGCCACGGTCATTTATGTGCCGCCGCCTTTTGCAGCCGATTCCATTCTTGAGGCGATTGCGGCTGAAATTCCGCTGGCGATCTGCATCACCGAAGGCATTCCGGTTCAGGACATGGTCAAGGTCAAGCGCGCCCTTGACGGATCGAAGACGCGGCTGGTCGGTCCGAACTGTCCGGGCGTCATCACGCCTGATGAATGCAAGATCGGCATCATGCCCGGCCACATTCACCGCAAGGGCCATGTTGGCGTTATTTCGCGCTCCGGCACGCTCACTTATGAAGCCGTGCACCAGACCACGGCGGCGGGGCTCGGCCAGTCGACCTGTGTCGGCATTGGCGGCGATCCGGTGAAGGGGACCGATTTTATCGAGATCCTCGACATGTTCCTTCACGATGACGCGACCCATTCGATCATCATGATCGGCGAAATCGGCGGGTCGGCGGAAGCCGATGCGGCGAAATTCCTCAGCAGCCACAAGATCAAGAAACCAACAGTTGGGTTCATCGCCGGCGTCACGGCGCCGCCGGGACGGCGCATGGGCCATGCCGGCGCGCTGGTTTCCGGCGCGGACGACACGGCTGCGGCGAAGATCGAGGCGATGAAGTCAGCCGGAATTGCGGTTTCTCCGACCCCGGCGTCAATGGGCCGGACGCTTCTCGAAATTCTCGGAAAATAAACGGTTTTATCATTAATGGATGGCTCCATTAGTGATTGAATCGCTCGAAAGTTGGCGTATCTAGGGGAGCTATCGTCACGCTGCGTAAAGACGGATAGGGTAATGGCCAAGGACGGCGACGCGCCTCAAAAAACGGCTTCAAAGCCGGACCAGCTTTCAGTGCTTTCGGGTTCAAACGCCCGGTATCTCGAAGCGCAATATGCCCGCTATGCGGCTGATCCATCCTCTGTGACGGCGGATTGGCGCGCCTTTTTCGAAAGCGAAACAGACACTTCTGCGCCTGCGGACCAGGGGCCGAGCTGGAGCCGCAAGGACTGGCCGCCCAAGGTCAATGGCGAACTGACGGCCGCGCTCGATGGCGACTGGTCGGCGCTCGAACCGCAATTAAAAGCGAAAATCGAACAGCGCGCCGCAGCCTCCGCCATTGCCGTTGTTTCCGACGACGTGCTGCGCGCCACTAAAGACAGCCTCCGGGCGCTGATGTTGATCCGCGCCTACCGGATCCGCGGGCATCTGATCGCCGATCTCGATCCGCTGGGCTTGCAGAACCAGAAGGTCCATCCCGAGCTCGATCCCACCTCGCTTGGATTCACCGAAGCGGACATGGACCGGCCGATCTTCATCGATAATGTGCTGGGCCTTGAGACCGCGTCCCTGCGCGAGATTCTCGACATCCTGAAGCGGACCTATTGCGGCACCTTCGCGGTAGAGTTCATGCACATCACCGACCCCGAGCAAAAAGGCTGGCTGCAGCAACGCATCGAAGGGCCGGACAAGGACATTACGTTTACCGCTGAGGGAAAGCGCGCCATCTTCAACAAGCTGGTTGAGGCGGAAGGGTTCGAGAACTTTCTCAACACCAAATACACCGGCACCAAGCGCTTCGGCCTTGATGGCGGCGAATCCATGGTCCCGGCGCTCGAACAGATCATCAAACGCGGCGGGGCGCTTGGCGTTAAAGAGATCGTCATCGGCATGCCCCATCGCGGGCGCCTGAACGTGCTCGCGGCGGTGATGGGCAAGCCCTATCACCACATCTTCCACGAATTTCAGGGCGGATCAGTCACGCCGGATGATGTGGGCGGTTCGGGCGACGTGAAATACCATCTCGGCGCCTCATCCGACCGCGAGTTTGACGGCAACAAGGTTCACCTGTCGCTGACCGCGAACCCGTCGCATCTTGAAGCGGTCAACCCGGTCGTGCTCGGCAAAGCGCGCTCCAAACAGGATCGCATTGAGGCGACAGACCTCGATCAGCCGCGCACCCATGTGCTGCCGTTGCTGCTTCACGGCGATGCAGCGTTCGCCGGTCAGGGCATCGTGGCGGAATGTTTCGGATTCTCCGGCCTGCGCGGCTACCGCACCGGCGGCACCATCCATTTCATCGTCAACAACCAGATTGGTTTTACGACGAGCCCGAAATTTGCGCGCTCCTCGCCCTATCCGTCCGATGTGGCGAAAATGGTCGAGGCGCCGATCTTCCATGTGAATGGCGACGACCCCGAAGCGGTGGTCTATGCGGCGAAAGTCGCGACGGAATTTCGGCAGAAGTTCGCCGCCGACGTTGTCATCGACATGTTTTGCTATCGCCGGTTCGGCCATAATGAAGGCGACGAACCGAGCTTCACCCAGCCGCGCATGTACAAGAAAATCCGCTCGCTGCGGACGACGCGCGAAATTTATGCCTCCCGGCTCGAAGCCGAAGGCGTGTTCGCACCTGGTGATGCGGAGGGCGAGCAAGCGAGGTTCCGCTCTTTCCTTGAGGATGAGTTCGCCGCTGCGGAGGCTTTCAAGCCGAACAAGGCGGACTGGCTCGACGGGCAGTGGTCCGGTTTCGTGCCGCCGATCGACGATGACCGCCGCGGCGACACGGCGATCGCCATGGAAGATCTCAAACGAATTGGCGCTGCGCTGACGCGCTATCCGAAGACTTTCAATGTCCACAAGACCCTCGCGCGGATTCTCGATCAGAAAAAGAAAATGATCGACACGGGCGAAGGCATCGACTGGGCGACCGGCGAAGCGCTGGCGTTCGGTTCACTCCTGACCGAAGGGTTTGGCGTTCGGCTTTCGGGTCAGGACTCCCGTCGCGGCACTTTCTCGCAGCGCCACGCAGTCTTTATCGATCAGGCGACGGAAAAGACGTATACGCCGCTGCGCCATATTGAGGGCGAAAACGCGAGCTTCGAAGTTCACGATTCAAACCTGTCGGAATTCGCCGTGATGGGTTTTGAGTATGGTTATTCGCTGGCCAACCCGAAATTCCTGGTGTTGTGGGAAGCGCAGTTCGGCGACTTTGTGAACGGCGCCCAGACGATCATTGATCAGTTCATATCGTCTGGCGAACGCAAATGGCTGAGGATGTGCGGGCTCGTTTTGTTGCTGCCGCATGGCTATGAAGGTCAGGGGCCGGAGCATTCGTCGGCGCGGCTGGAGCGCTTCCTGCAATTATGTGCGCAAGACAACATGCAGGTCGCCAACTGCACCACGCCGGCAAACTATTTCCATATTCTGCGCCGCCAGATGCGCCGCAATTTCCGCAAACCGCTTGTGTTGATGACGCCGAAATCGCTTTTGCGTCACAAGAAATGCGTATCCACGCTCGACGAAATGGGCCCGGGCTCCTCTTTCCACCGCGTGTTGTGGGATGATGCGGAATATCGTCCCGGCTCGACGATCAAGCTGGTGGCGGACTCGAAAATCAAGCGCGTGGTTATGTGCTCCGGCAAGGTCTATTACGACCTTCTCGAAGAGCGCGAACAGCGCGGCGTCGATAATGTCTATCTGTTGCGTATCGAGCAGTTTTATCCGTTCCCGGCCATGTCGCTGATCAACGAATTGCAGCGCTTCCGAAACGCCGAAATGATCTGGTGTCAGGAAGAGCCGAAAAACATGGGCTCATGGTTCTTCATGGAACCGAACCTGGAATGGACGCTCGAACAAATCGACGCCAAGCACAAACGCGCCCGCTATGTGGGGCGGGCGGCGGCCGCGTCGCCGGCGACCGGCCTGATGAGCCGCCACAAAATCGAACTGGCCGAATTTTTGGATGAGGCGCTGACGGTCTGACGCCGCAAGCGCCCTTGGAGAAGAAAAGAATGACCACCGAAATCCGCGTTCCGGCGCTGGGCGAATCCGTCACCGAAGCGACGATCGCAAAATGGATGAAAGCGGAAGGCGACGCTGTCTCCGCCGACGAACCATTAGTCGAACTTGAAACCGACAAGGTGTCGGTTGAGGTGCCGGCGCCGGCGGCTGGCATCCTCGCGTCGATCTCGGCCAAAGAAGGCGACACAGTTGAAGTGAATGCGCTGCTCGGCGCCATCGAGGCGGGCGCGACGGCGAAGAAATCAAGCGCGCCGAAAGCGGCGGCGAAACCTGCGCCGGCTGTGCAATCCGGCGGTGAGGAAGTCGAAGTCACGGTTCCCGCGTCAGGCGAATCCGTCACCGAAGCCGACATCGGCGAGTGGCTCAAGAAAGAAGGCGACGCCGTCGAGCTCGACGAGCCGCTGGTGAGCCTTGAAACCGACAAGGCGGCCATGGATGTGCCGTCTCCGGCGGCGGGCGTTTTGAAAAAGATCCTCGCGCAGGTTGGGGACACGGTCGAAGTCGGCGCCGTGGTGGCGATCATTAAAGCTGGCGCTGCGCCGGCGAAAACCAATGGCGCATCCTCGCCCGCAAAAGCGGCCCCGGCGCCGGCGGTGAAAAAAGAAGCCTCCAGTGATTTGTCACCGGCGCCGCGCCGCGTAGTCGCCGAGCGCGGCCTCGACCCGGCGTCCATCGAAGGCACTGGCAAGGGCGGCCGCGTCACCAAGGGCGATGCGCTCAGCGCAAGCCCGGCGAAGCAGGCGAAAGCGCCGGCGCCTTCCGCCCCGCGCGATCTCGGCGAGCGCGAAGAGCGGGTGAAAATGTCGCGCATGCGCCAGACCATCGCCAAGCGTTTGAAAGAGGCGCAGGACACGGCGGCGATGCTCACCACCTTCAACGACGTCGACATGACGGCGGTGATGGAGCTGCGCAATCAGTATAAAGAGCTGTTTGAAAAGAAACACGGCATCAAGCTTGGTTTCATGTCGTTCTTTGTGAAGGCGTGCGTGCATGCGCTTAAGGAAGTGCCGGACGTCAACGCCGAGATCGACGGAACCGACATCATCTACAAGAACCACTACGACATCGCCATTGCGGTGGGGACGGACAAGGGCCTCGTGGTGCCGGTCATCCGCGATGCGGATTTGAAATCGATGGCGGAGATCGAGCTCGAGATCGCCGATTTCGGCCGCCGCGCCCGCACCGGCGACTTGAAAATCGAAGAGATGCAGGGCGGCACCTTCACCATTTCCAATGGCGGCGTTTACGGCTCGCTGATGTCGATGCCGATCTTGAACCAGCCGCAATCAGGCATTCTCGGCATGCACCGCATCGAAGAACGTCCTGTTGCACGAAATGGCCAGGTCGTGGTGCGCCCGATGATGTATCTCGCTATGAGCTACGATCATCGCATCGTTGACGGCAAAGGCGCCGTGACATTCCTCGTGCGCGTTAAAGAAAATCTCGAAGACCCGCAGCGTCTGCTGCTCGACCTTTAGGAAGTCTTCTCATGTCAGAAACTTATGACGTCGTCATCATCGGCGCCGGTCCCGGCGGCTATAATGCGGCGATCCGCGCTGGCCAGCTGGGCCTGAAAACCGCGATCATCGAAAAGCGCGAAACCAAAAAGCTCGGCGGGACTTGCCTCAATGTCGGCTGCATTCCGTCGAAGGCGTTGCTGCACGCCTCGCAACTTTACCACATCGCGGAGAACGATTTTGCCGGGCTCGGCATCAAAACCGGCGGCCTCACGCTCGATTTGAAACAAATGCTCAAGCAAAAGGACGAGGCGGTGGAAGGGCTCACCAAAGGCGTCGAGTTCCTGATGAAGAAGAACAAGGTCGACACGTTTCTTGGCGCCGGAGAGATCATCGCGCCCGGCAAAGTGCGCGTTGCCGGCGAGAAAACAATTGAGCTTGATGCAAAGAACATCGTCATCGCTACGGGTTCCGAAGTAACGCCATTGCCGGGCGTGGAGATCGACGAAAAACAGATCGTGTCGTCCACCGGCGCGCTGTCATTTGAAAAAGTGCCGAACCATCTGGTGGTCATTGGCGGCGGCGTGATCGGCCTCGAGCTCGGTTCGGTCTGGGCGCGCCTCGGCGCGAAAGTGAGCGTGGTTGAATTTCTCGATCGCATTTTGCCAACCAATGACGGCGAGGTCTCGAAACAGTTTCAGCGAATCCTGAAAAAGCAAGGCTTTGAGTTCAAACTATCGTCCAAGGTTACCGGCGCGAAGGCTTCCAAAAGCGGCGTCTCACTGACCGTCGAGCCGGCAAAAGGCGGCGCAAGCGAAACCATTGACTGCGACGCCGTGCTGGTCGCGATTGGCCGCCGCCCGCATACGAAAGGTTTGGGTCTTGAATCCGTCGACGTCAAAACCGACAAGCGCGGCTTTATCGAAACCGACCATTTCCAGACCAGCGTCAAAGGCGTCTGGGCCATCGGCGATTGCATCACAGGCCCGATGCTGGCGCACAAGGCCGAAGATGACGGCACGGCCTGTATCGAGCTCATCGCCGGCAAGGCGGGCCATGTGAATTACGACACGGTGCCGGGCGTGGTTTACACCTATCCGGAAGTGGCGTCGGTTGGCAAAACTGAAGAACAACTGAAAGAAGCCGGCGTCGAGTACAAGACCGGCAAATTTCCGTTCATGGCCAATAGCCGCGCCAAGACCAATCACGAGACGGACGGATTTGTGAAAATCCTCGCCGACGCGAAAACCGACAAGGTGCTTGGCGTTCACATTATCGGCGTCGAAGCCGGCGAGCTGATCGCCGAAGCCGTCAGCGTGATGGAATTTGGCGGCGCGTCGGAAGATATCGCCCGCACCTGTCATGCGCATCCGACGCGATCCGAAGCGGTGCGTCAGGCCGCCATGGGCGTTGAAGGCTGGACCATGCAGGCCTGATCAGGCCTGGTGCGGGAACCGCGCTTGCATGAGCGGTGTTTGCCGTTCATGTCTGAACACATGCATGCGCCGGATAAGACGGACCAGAACGAGGCCCCGCTCGAAGAGATTGTCGATGAAGCCATCGACCAATCGGACGGCGAAAAAATTTCCATGGCGGCGTTGCTCGATGCCTGGGGCGACCGCAGCTATGGTCCGCTTTTCATCGTGCTCGGCTTCATGGGCGGCACGCCGCTGGCTGCGATCCCCGGGGCCGCAGCGGTCGTCGGCGTGGTGATCGCCGCGCTGGCGCTGCAGATGGCGCTCGGCAAGACCCATCCATGGCTGCCGGGGTTCATCCTGAAACGATCCATTCGCGAGAAAGACCTTCGCAAAATCAGAAAAAAGACAGAGCCGGCGCTTCGGTTTCTGGATCGGCTGATCACCGAAAGGCTGACCTGGGCGACGGGAAAAGCCATGCGCCGGGCGGCGGCGATTTTCATTACCGCGCTTGGAATTCTTATGGTTCCGTTCGACGCGATCCCGTTTGCGGTTGCTGCGCCTGCCTGGGCGGTGGTGCTGTTCGGACTCGCCATCACCGCGCGCGACGGTCTGGTCATGCTGCTCGCGCTCGCCGCCTGCCTCGCGATTGCGTGGCTTGCCGTCTACGCGATGTAAGCGCGATTATGTGACGACGGGCGACGCGCGCTTTTTGTATCCTGCAAAATCCCGTACGAAACGGGAACCTCTCATTGCGGCTGCGAAGTACGGCCCTGTAATTTTGCGGGTTCTGTCCGGCCGTTGCCGCTTATTCACTCTAACGTCTGGATTTTCCGCGCCTTTCCGGCCTAAAGTGCGCGCCAATTGCGCGTCCGGAACGGACCCGCATGGGGCAATAACGGGCGACGCCCATCCGGGCGATGGCTTAAGGGAGTTACAATGAGCGAAGCAATCGACGTCACGAAGACGCCAAATGTTGCAGCGGCGGGGGGCGGCTTTTTCGGCCATCCGCGCGGACTTGCGATCCTGTTTTTCACCGAAATGTGGGAGCGGTTTTCCTATTACGGGATGCGCGGCCTGCTGATCATTTACCTGACGCAGCATTTTCTGTTTTCCGACGAACGCTCGGCGGTGATGTACGGCGCCTATACGGCGCTGGTTTACGTGATGACGATCATCGGCGGTTCGCTTGCCGACCGGTATCTCGGCCAGCGCAAGGCAGTGACCTTCGGCGCCATCTTGCTCGTGCTCGGTCACTTTGGCATGGCGTTTGAGGGCGAGGGATCGAAGGAAATCCTCACCTATCAGGGCGGCGAGTATCAGGTGACGCTCGACGGGCGCGGCGGCGACGCAAATCAGTTGATCATCTCCGACACCGGGTCGTCGCTGATTTCGTTCACCGATGAAGGTCAGACATTGAATGTGGCCGATCCTGCGGCTGTCGGTTTGCCCGCCACGATTTCTGCAAGCGAATATGAAACACGGGTTGAGCGCGAGCAGCTTTATGTAACCATCCTCTACCTGTCGCTGGCGCTGATCATTGCCGGCGTCGGATATTTGAAGGCGAATATCTCGACCATTGTCGGCGCGCTTTACGGATATGAAGATCCGCGCCGCGATTCCGGCTTCACGATCTTTTACATGGGGATCAACCTTGGTTCGTTCCTGTCAACGATCACTTGCGGGATTCTCGGTATTGTCTATGGCTGGAAATACGGCTTCGGCCTTGCCGGCATCGGCATGCTTGCCGGATTGCTGGTTTTCCTCTGGGGCCAGAAATATCTCGACGGTCATGCCGAGCCGCCCAATCCGGAAAAGCTGAAAAAGCCTTTCCTCGGGCCGATCAATGTCGAGCTTGCCTGCTATCTCGTTGGTCTGGTGATCATCGGCGTTTCGATGCTGATGGTGATGAATGCGCATCTGATCCCTGACTGGTTTGTCGGCATGCTTGGCATTGCGATCTTCCTCGGGCTATGCAGTTACGCGATCACGAAGCTGAAGGGCGACGAGCGCAGCCGCATGTTCGCCGCGATCTATTTCGTGCTGGCGCAGATTCCGTTCTGGGCGTTGTTCGAACAGGCGGGGTCGTCGCTCAACCTGTTCACGGACAGACTTGTTGACAGAACCATGTTCGGCTGGTCCGTGCCTGCGCCGGTGTTCCAGTCGCTGAACGCAATGTTCATCTTCATGTTCGCACCGCTCTTCGCCTGGATGTGGGTGGCCCTTGCAAAACGCGGACGGGAGCCATCGACGCCAGTGAAGTTTGCTGGCGGCGTGTTCCTTGTGGGGCTTGGCTTCCTCGCGCTGGTCGCTGGCATGACGGTCTCCGGATCGGCGGGGG